>FWPU01000295.1_pt1 | contig 158952 bp, 119 predicted proteins | sample 2228361 | NCBI WGS metagenome assembly FWPU01 (sample SAMEA103939777, study PRJEB20133) | metagenome | reverse complement strand
CGAATTGCTCACGGGCCGGACGCCTTTCGACCCGAAGGAACTGATGGCCGGCGGCATTGACGGGATGCGCCGGACGATTCGCGAGAAGGAGCCGGTGCGGCCGAGCACGCGGCTGGCCACGCTCCAGGGCGAAGAACTCACGACGACGGCGAAACGACGCGGATCCGAAGCGCCCCGACTGATCCATCTGCTCAAGGGCGACCTGGACTGGATCGTGATGAAGTGCCTGGAGAAGGACCGCGCGCGCCGTTACGACACGGCCAACGGGCTGGCGATGGACATTCGGCGTTTCCTGACGAACGAACCCGTCACCGCTCGTCCGCCGTCGGCGCTCTATCGCTTGGGCAAGGTCATCCGGAGAAACCGGGCGGCGAGCATCGCCGTTGCTGCGGTGGTTTTTGGACTCCTTTTCGGGATTGGGCTCTCGACCTACGCCTTCCTGCGCGAACGCCAGGCGTTCCGAGCGCTCGAACTTTCAGAGCGTCAGGCCGCAATTGAGCGGGCGCGCTTCGCCGTGGTCAGCGGCGATGAGCAGCGCGTGGAACAGGCACTGCGCGAAGCGGGGGCGAAAGGAGTGCCCGAATTCGACTTGCGGTTGCTGCGCGGACAATTCCTCGTGGCTTCGGGGCGGCACCGTGAGGCTGCGGCCGAATTGAAACCGTTGTTCGAGGCAAACTCCGATCGTGTCGCGGTGCTCGGCCTGTACGCGTCAGCGCATCTCGAAGAAGTGGGATGGAGCGAGTATGAACTGCTGCTTCCCAAGCTACGCACCGCTCGCCCCGTTTCCCCTGAGGATCACCTGTTCCTGGGGCAAGCCTTGGCCTACACCGAGCCATCCGTCGGCATTCCGCTCATTGAGAAGGCAGTGAACATGGAGGACTCGCCGGTGGCGCGGGTGATCCTGGCCAACGCCCGTATTTACCAAGCTATGGACACCGCCCGGACAGACGTGATGGAAGCGGCGTTGCGAGAGGTGGCGGCGGCGGAGACTTGGTCGCGGAACAGCCTGGCCGTCCTTGTGGCCGCGTGTCGTGCCCATACATTGGCGGCACTGCTGTACGATCGGCTTGGCCAAGTGGAGCGAGCGACGGCGGAGCGGCGGGCCGCCGACGCGGTCGGCCGGCGCCTGGAGGCGTTCTATCCGAGTGCGCTGGCGTTGATCGCACGACTCGAGCAGATCAACGAAGGTGGACCGAGTGAGGATGTGCGGAGGAAGGCGCGCGAATGGGCGATGAACATCCCGGAGCTCCGCGGTCCGTGCGTCCTCATGCTGTGGGTGGCGGGAGATTCGCGCGCGGCGTTTGACACCTTCAAGCAGTGGCTGGATTCCATGAGCCGTTACGAAGTCGGCACGCTTCTGGGATACCTTTCCGCGCTCGACCTGCCGGAGGCGCGAGTGGAAGCGGCGGCTTTGCGCGAGAACATCCTCAACGACCGATCCTCCACCACAGCAGCGCTGTATAACAGCTATGTTGTGCTCGCCCTTCAGAGCGCCTTGCCCGAAGCGCGAGCGTTCGCCCAGACGTTCCGCCTCGCGCACCGGGAGAAGATGGCCGCAATGGGACCGCACTATGAACGGGTGCTGCAGTTTGCTTGCGGAGATCTGAGCGGCGAGGACTTTCTCCAACAGTCGCAGGGATCGCAGTTCTTCCTTTGCGAAGCGCACTGCTTCGTCGGACTGAACCATTTGGCCGCGGGCGACCGGACGCAAGCGGCGGCCCATTTTGCGGCCAGCATCGAGACCGGCTGCATCCCATATTGGACTCGTTACCTTTCCAAGGGCTTTTTTAGTCCGGCTCCAACGTGATTCAAACTGGCCGCCGATCCCCAATTCAACCGCTGCCAACCCATGAACATCATTTCCACCTTCTGGCTGGCGGCCCTGCTGGGCAAAGCCGAAACCGATTTCCCGGGCTTTCCCCCGAAGAAACCGGACGGCTGGAACGTTGGATTTCGTCCGGGCGCCGGTGTCGCCCCGTTGAAGTGCGGGAGCGAACGACATTCCACTTCCCCCTCAAAGTCAAATCACCCTATCAACACGACTTGCTCGAGAATCCAATAAGCCTATGAAAACGCCACTCCACATGAAAACGGCAGTGACAACCAAGTACGACCTCCCGGTCGAGCATATCGAGCGCGGCATCGCCGAAGGAGCAATCATTGAGGGCCAGCCCGAAGCGCGTGACCGCCGTGTCCGCGCTCCATTCCCAGTCGGCGGCGGCGGAGGCGGCGGCCTTGTAGCGGGAGGCGTTGCGGGTGATCAGGCCGAGGGGGAGAATGCCCCCGTTGGAGCAGCGCACGACGCCGATTCGTTCCACATCGACCAATCCGCGCTCGATCAAGGAATCGCGGTCCCCTGGCTGCTCGGCAGCGGGGCCGATTCGCGCCGGGGCGATGCGTTCACTGGCTGCCCCTTGACACCTGAAGTTTCGCTTCCATGAACCCAAGTCGCGAAGAACTCCTGTTTCTATTGGCCTCTTCGAAGACCGCCGCCGAGCGCGCGGCTTTTCTGGATCGCGAGTGTGCGGACGATCCCTCCCTGCGCGCGCGGCTCGAGGCCCTTCTCGCCGCCCACCAACAGCCGGACAGCGCGCTGGACGCGCCAACGGCGCCCGCCCGGCCCACCGTCAAACTCGACTTCGCCGACGCGCCCGACGACGCCGTCGGCCAGACCCTCGGCCGCTACAAGCTGCTGGAGAAGATCGGCGAAGGCGGCTGCGGCGTGGTCTATGTGGCCGAACAGACCGAGCCGGTGCGGCGCCGCGTGGCGCTCAAGGTGATCAAGCTCGGCATGGACACCAAACAAGTCGTCGCCCGCTTCGAGGCGGAGCGTCAGGCGCTGGCGATGATGGATCATCCCAACATCGCCAAGGTGCTGGATGCGGGCACGACCGAAAGCGGCGTCCGCCAGCGCGGAAGCGTCTTGGACTGCGGCAGTCCTCTGCCGCTTTCGAGCGCGCCCGAAGGTCCCAAAGCGCCAGAGGACTGGCGCAGTCCAAAACCTGGCGGCGGTTCGGAGCATCTGGCCCCCGGTCGCCCGTACTTCGTGATGGAACTGGTGCGGGGGATCAAGATCACCGATTACTGCGACCAGGAAAAGCTCGGCACCCGCGAGCGGTTGGACCTGTTCATCAAAGTCTGCCACGCCATCCAGCACGCGCACCAGAAGGGCATCATTCATCGCGACATCAAGCCCTCGAACATTCTCGTCACGCTGCACGACGGCGTGCCGGTGCCGAAGGTCATTGATTTCGGAATCGCCAAGGCCGTTGAGGGGCGCCTGACCGACGCCACCGTTTACACGCAGTTGCACCAGTTCATCGGCACGCCGGCCTACATGTCGCCGGAGCAGGCGGAGATGAGTGGGCTGGACATTGACACGCGCAGCGACATCTACAGTCTGGGCGTGTTGCTCTACGAATTGCTCACGGGCCGGACGCCTTTCGACCCGAAGGAACTGATGGCCGGTGGCATTGACGGGATGCGCCGGACGATTCGCGAGAAGGAGCCGGTGCGGCCGAGCACGCGCCTGGCCACGCTCCAGGGCGAAGAACTCACGACGACGGCGAAACGACGCGGCGCCGAAGCGCCCCGGCTGATCCACCTGCTCAAGGGCGACCTCGACTGGATCGTGATGAAGTGCCTGGAGAAGGACCGCGCGCGCCGCTACGAGACGGCCAACGGCCTCGCGGCCGATCTCAAGCGTCACCTTAACAACGAGCCGGTCCTGGCTCGCCCGCCCAGCGCGGCCTACCGGCTGCAGAAGGCCTGGCGGCGCCACAAGGTGGCTCACCGCCGGGGCCGCGGTGGCGGCAGCTTTGGTGCTGGGCGTTGCCATCAGCACCTGGCAGATGCTTTCCGCGCGCCGCGCGCAAAGGGAGGCGGAGGCGGCCCAAAGCCGGGAGCAACAGATGCGGATGACCGCCGAGGCCGCGCAAAGAGTGGCCGATGCCGAACGCCAACGTGCGGACGCCGAAGCCCGTCAGGCCATTGAAAGTGACCGGCGCTCCCGCCGGCTGCTTTACGCCTCGGACATGAACAATGCCCAGCAGGCGCTCAATGGAAACAATCTGGGCAAGGCTCGACTCCTTCTGGACCGTCACCGCCCCAAGTCAGGCGAGGAGGACCTTCGCGGCTGGGAGTGGCAGTATCTCTGGCAGCAAAGCCGGAGCAGCGCGCTCGCCACCCTGACCAACCGGCCGACGCGCGGATTCGACGTCAGCTTCTCGCCCGATGGCTCGCGTCTGGCCGTGGGATGGTTTGACGGCGCGGTGCAGCTTTGGGATGTCCGGGCGAGGCGCCTCGTTCGCAACCTCGTGGACGCCGGGGAGTATCAATTTGGCCGCGTCGCATTTTCGCCCGTGCGCAATCTCCTGGCCGCCACCTCCGACCGGCACACGGTCACATTCTTCGATCTCGACTCCGGAGGTCAAACCATCGCTTTGCGCATCCCGGAAGGGGAAGCATTCAGTGTCAATGACATTTCCTTCTCGCAGGACGGCTCCCGGCTGGTGGTCTATGTGAGGGGGCGCGGCAGCAGCATATCAGGGGATGCCGCCTATGTCGTGAACGCGGCTTCCGGCGCGGTCGAAAGCCGTCTCGCCATCCCGAGAAGCTTCAGCCAGTTTCATCGCGTCGCCCGCCTCTCGCCGGACAACCGCCGGCTCTACCTGCCGGAAGCGAGTTCTCAGACTCGCCGCTACAGTCTTCGTTGCCTGGATCTCCAGTCGGGGACCGAGGTGTGGAGAACCGCGGAGCAAGCGGACTATGGCCTGACCGCCCTGGCAGTCTCACCGGACGGTCGCTGGCTGGCTTCGGCCGCGGGTTTCGAGGATTCCACCATTCGCATCTGGGACGCCGAAACCGGCCGGCTCATGTTCCGGCTGGAAGGACACAGCGCCTGGACAGGCCGGCTCGTGTTCACGCGCGACGGACGCCGGTTGATCTCCGCATCCTCGGACCAAACCCTTCGACTGTGGGATACGGGAGATTGGACGCCAGCCGCGGTGCTGCGCGGGCACGGCGACGAGATTCACGCCGTGGCCGTTTCGGAGGCGGCCAGCCTGATCGCCAGCGCGGGCAAAGACGGCAACCTGATGTTATGGCGCGCGGATGCGAAGGCTGGCGCTGGCGGGCACGTCGCCGCGGCGGAAGCCTATCAGAACGAGTGGCCCATCGCGCTGGGTGGGGCTCGGTTCCTGTTTGGTTCGCGTGGTGTGGCCGGGCTGCGCGATCTGGCCGAGGGAGTTCCCCCTGCCGCTTTGCCTGGATTGTTGCCCGGAGGTGGGCCGCTCGGTCTTTTTGGCACGAACGCGCTCGCCTACTGGGACGGCGCCCGCAAGCTCGTCATCGGCGAATGGCACGGCACAAATCTGCTTCAGCGCGGCGCGGTCGAACTCAGGCCGGGCGCCGCGCCGGCAGCCCTGGCTTTCTCGCCGGAACATCAGATCATTTCCTGGACGGAGCGGGGATTGGAGACGGCGATTTACCTGGCGACCTTGGGGACCCCGGACCGCCGGACCGAAGTGAAGAACGATTTGAGCGGGATCCGGGAACTCCTTTTCAGCCCGGATGGCCGCCACCTTGCCGCGTGGTCTCCCGCTGGAGCGCGGGTGTGGCGCCTCGAAACGGGGGAAATCCTGGTGTCCATCAACGACAATGTCAGCGACCTCCTCTTCGCGGCGGGCGGCCGCGTCTTTGTCGCCATCGTGACTCGCGGAGCGGTGGCTCATGAGATCCGGTTCCACGACTTGAGCCATCCCGAGCGCCCTCCGCGCGTTTTCCCGGGAAGCGAAATTTCCCGCAGGCTGGCCGTTTCGCCGGATGGCCGGCTGGTCGCCGCAGCCACCGACGCGGGGCGACTGCTGCTGTTCGACGCGGCCCGAATGGACCAGACGGATTCGATCCGCGCCCACCTGAACGCCGCCTTCAGTGTGGCGTTTTCCCCGGATGGCCGGCGGTTGATTACGTCCAGCGGCGTCCGCGAAGCCATCAAAGTCTGGGATGCAGGCACCCGACAGGAACTGCTGACGCTGCCGGGCGCGGGCTCGTTCCTCTCGCGGGCGGCCTGGAGTCCGGACGGCCACGAGATCATGGCCGGGGCCCCGCTGCAGATTTGGCGCGCGCCCACCTGGGAGGAGATCGCCGCGGCGGAGGCGAGCGAGAAAGCGGAGGGCAGTCAGCCATGAGCGCCAATCGCGCCGGCATCCCAAGCGCCAGCGGGCTACCGGAGCTTGGGCAAAACGTCCCGGATGAACGCCTCCGGTGTGATCGGCTGGGGCTTGTGCCCCGAATCCTTCAGCACGTCCAAATGCTGATCCTCCGTGAGGATCCACTCCGCTTCGGCCGCGATGGCACAGTCCACAAATTTGTCGTCATCCGGATCGGTGGCGACCAGTCGCCAGTGGTAGGCGGGTTCCACGCGCCGGAGGTTGTTGTGAATCTGCGCCGTCATTTCCAGCGTCCGCCAGACCCGCGGCCAGCGATTCGGTCCGCCGTAGCGGGTCAACACTTCCTCGTACTCGAGCAGGATCGCGGTGGAAAATGCCAGCGTCACCCGGCCATCAAAGATCGCCTGTTGGAGCGGCAGAAAGGGCGACTTCGCGCCGAAAACCTGAACCAGCGCGTTGGTGTCGAGAACGACGATCACGCCGGTCGGGGCGGGCGTTGCGCCAGGGCGGCGCGGGCCTCGCGGATGATTTCAGGCAGCCTCGCCAGCCGGCCCGACTCGCGATCCCGGTCAAACTCCGCGTTCAATTCGGCGACCAAACGGTCCCGCTCCAACTCCAGCAGCACGCGGTGGAGCAGTGCCAGATCGTCCGCCGCCAACTGGTCAATGCGTTCGTGCAGCAGCGGGCGCAACGCATTCGGATCGGTCGGGGCCGACATGTTCATGACCGCAACTTGCCACGTCATCTGCCCCGCGCCAACGGCAAAAATCCCGAAGCCTGACGAAGCACGTCCCTGTCCACCCGTTTCGACACCGCCAGAATCTCCTGGATCAGCAAAGAGATTCCTGGCCCTCGATCGGATCGGATGATGGCATCCGCATTGAGCAGCAGCACCCGGCCAGCCCCTCAAACCCCATGAACGCAAGTCGCGAAGAACTGCTCTTTCAACTGGCGCTGACCAAACCCGTCGCCGAGCGCGCTGGGTCAGGTCGTCTTCAGATGAGCTTCAACCCGATCGCGAAACCCCGCGAGAACCCGGCCGACCTGCGCGACGCCCTTGCGGCACAGGTTCAAACCAACGTGAAACCAAAACAGGCGTTGATCCGCTGGACCAAGGCCCGGCGGCGCGCGGCGGACACGGTCCCCCTCCGCCGATACAGCCGCTCCTTCTCCACCAGATACATCAGGTCGCATTTCACCAGCGTTTCCCAGTCGAGTCCGTCCGCCCCGTTCAGCACGACTTCGTTTTCGCGCGGCGGACGACCGGCCTTCTGGCTGGACCCGATCAACACGTTGACCAGCGGCGCCCGCGCCACGCGGTCGGGATGGCTGACGATGACCGCCGGATGCGGCCCCGCGTTGGCGAAGTCGCAGGTCCAGATGTCCCACTGTTTCATTCGGCCTCGACCTTCAGGGTGGAGGCCCTCGCGGTGCGGCGCTCGGCGCGGTTCTCGGCCGGGGTGTAGAGATGCTTCAGCGAGCCGGGCGGATACACGGCGTCCGACAACGCCCGCTCCTCGGCCTCGAGGATGCGCAGGCCGGCGCGCACCACTTCGCTGGAGTTGTTGTAACGCCCGCTGGCGACGAGGCGCTCGATCAATTCCTCAAAATGCCTGGTCAACGCGATGTTCATCGCGGGCACTTTGGAATAGATGCCATCTATTGTCAATTCCCGGCCCGACCCGATTCCTGCACGCCGGCAACACGACCAGACCATGAACCCAAGTCGCGAAGAACTGCTCTTTCAACTGGCGCTGACCAAACCCGTCGCCGAGCGCGCCGGCTGGCTGGACCGCGAGTGCGGTGATGACGCCGCGCTGCGCCAGCGCCTCGAAGCCCTGCTCGCCGCGCACGACGAGGCGGACTTTCTTGGCTTACGAAAACACATCCCCGTTGGCCAAGGCCTTCAGGAACTGCGGCAACGGCAGCACGCGCAGCGGGCCGTCCTTGAGTTCCACGGTGCCGGTGTAAACGCCGAAGCCGGAGCGGATCACTTTGTCTGCGATCAATCCCTTGAGCGGGCCGCCGAACTCCGACCGCCATCGCTCGGAAGCTTTGACTTCCACGCCCACGGCGCGCCCGGCGCGTATCCAGATGAAGTCCACCTCGCTGCCGTGGGGCGTGCGCCAGTAATGAAGCTGGCCGCCGGCGTTGTGCAACGCCATCGCCGCGCGCAATTCGTGGAGGACCCAGGTCTCCAGCAGGAAACCGCGCTCGATTCCCTCGAGCGGCTCACGCAACCGCCCGGAGAGCGCCCGCACGACGCCGGGGTCGAAGAGATAAAACTTCGGGCTGGCGACTTCCTTGACCTTCGCGCGGCGTTGCCAGGCCGGCAACCAGAAGCCGATGAGCGTGTCCACCAGCACCTCGAAGTAGCCCTGCACCGTGGGCCGCGCCACGGCGGCGTCGCGGGCCAGTCCGGCCACGTTGACGATCTGGCCGTTCATGAGCGTGGCGACCTCGAGGAACCGGACGAAGGAGTCCAAACTCCGAACCAGCGCCTCCTGCTGGATTTCCTCGCGGATGTAGTTCGACACATAGGCGTCCAGCACGTCGAGCGCGTGCCCCGGTTCGGCGTGAATCTGCGGCAGCAGTCCGAAACGCAACACCCGGTCGAGCTCGAAGTCGTAATCCAGCTCGGCGGCGGTGAGCGGAAAGAACTGGCGGTTGATGGCGCGGCCGGCCAGGAGGTTTACCTCAAACCGCTTCAACTTGCGCGCGCTCGATCCGCTCAAGGCGAAGCGATACTTGCGCCCGGTCTCGGCGATGAGCGCATGAACTTCGTTCAACAGGCCGGTCAGGCGCTGGACTTCATCCACGACCACCCAGCTTCCGCGCGGCCGCGCCTCGACTTGCTGACGGAAGGACTCTGGTTGGCGCGTCAACGCCAGCAGCGTGTGGGTCCGAAGCAGGTCGAACCACAGCGCGTCCGGCAGCACCTGCCGCAGCCAGGTCGTTTTGCCCGTGCCGCGCGGGCCGAACAGGAAGAAGGAATGATCCGGCACCGAGTAACGCCGTGTAAACATCGCCAGCAGATTGACGGTAAAAGTGCTGTCGAACAATACAAAATTATCAACCCATGAACCCAAGTCGCGAAGAACTCCTGTTCCAACTGGCGCTGACCAAACGCGTCGCCTGGCTGGACCGCGAGTGCGGTGATGACGCCGCCCTGCGCGCCCGCCTGGAAGCCCTGCTCGCCGCGCACGAGCAGTCGGTCACCGCGCTGGACGCGCCGACGGCGCCCGCCCGGCCCACCGTCAAACTCGACTTCGCCGACGCCCCCGACGACGCCGTCGGCCAAACGATCGGCCGCTACAAGCTGCTGGAGAAGATCGGCGAAGGCGGCTGCGGCGTGGTCTATGTGGCCGAACAGACCGAACCGGTGCGCCGGCGCGTGGCGTTGAAAGTCATCAAGCTGGGGATGGACACCAAGCAGGTCGTGGCCCGCTTCGAGGCCGAGCGTCAGGCGCTGGCGATGATGGATCATCCCAACATCGCCAAGGTGCTGGACGCGGGCACGACGGAAACGCCGGTAGCGGCCGGCGTCTCGCCCGCCGTGGAGCCGGGCTTCCAGTCCGGCGGATTCCGATCCGCAGACCACGTTGAAGATGTGGAAGCAGCCCCCGGCGCGCTCGGAGAGTGCGCCCTACCCGAGGTTTGGATTGTCCATCGCCGGACGGGCGGGCTGTTCCAGCCCGCCGCTGGACGGATTCGCGCGAAAGCGCGACGAACGCGAAGTGTGGGGGCGTGGGCGCACGCCATTTCCCGGCGGCTGGAAGCCGCCCGACACGGCAGCCAAGATGGCCGCCGCTAACGAAGCGGCAGGTTTCCCGCCTGCTATAGGGCCGGGCCTCCAGCCCGCCGACCCCGGCCGCAACAGGTCAGCGGGGACGCCACGGCGCCCGAGCTCCACGCCCGGAAGCAAAGAATGCGCAGGGTTGAACAATTCCGGTGGAGCCGACCCGCCTGCAGATGCTACGTTGCCGGCGCCGGGGCGGAGGCAGGCGCCCGCCGCCGGCGCGCCCATCCATGAGCACGACCTTGACCAGCCAGCGCGGCGGGCCCGGACGCCCGCCGGCGGGGCATCCCAGCGGCGACAAGCGCTTCAAAATCCTCGAGGTCTTCATCAAGCGTCAGCAGCAGAAGCAGGACACCCTGATCGAGGTGCTGCACAAAGCGCAGGAACTGTTTGGGTATCTGGATGACGGGCTGCTGTTCTTCGTGGCGCACCATCTGCGCCTGCCGCCCAGCCGGGTATACGGGGTGGCCACCTTTTACCACTACTTCAAACTCAAACCGCAGGGGGCGCACACCTGCGTGGTCTGCATGGGCACCGCCTGTTACGTCAAGGGCGCTCATCAGATCGTCGAGGCGCTGGAGCGGGCCGCGGGTATCCGCGCCGGCGGCACCACCCCCGACGGGCGTCTGTCGCTGCTGACCGCCCGATGCATTGGCGCTTGTGGCATCGCGCCGGCGGTCGTCTATGATGAGACTGTCGCGCCCCGGCAGACGCCGGAAAGCGCCCTCGAACGCGTGCGGAACTGGCTAGACCATGGTGCTGGCTGAACTGCTCGACATCAAGCAACGCGAACTCGCCGCGCAAAAGCCGGTGGTGATCACCTGTTGCCTGGCGGCCGGGTGCATCTCCTCCAAGGGCAAAGAGGTCAAGGAAGCCCTGGATCGCGCCGTGCAGGCCGCCGGGCTGGAGTCCGAGGTCGAAGTGCGCGGAGTGGGCTGCATGCGGCTGTGCTGCGAGGGGCCGCTGGTCATGGTGACCCCGCCCGGTGTCCTGTATCAAAAGGTGCGCCCCGCCGACGCTGCGTCTCTGGTGGGCACCCTTCGGGGGGGCGCCACCCCGGTCGAGCGCGCGGACCTGAGCCACCCGTTTTTCACCCGCCAACTGTCCATCGTGCTGGAAAACAGCGGCCGCGTGGACCCGGAACGGATCGAGTCCTACATCGCTCACGACGGCTACGTGGCCCTGCGCCACGTCCTGCGCGAAATGTCTCCCGCCGAGGTCGTGGCCGAGGTCACCCGCAGCGGGCTGCGCGGACGCGGCGGCGCGGGTTATCCCACCGGTCTGAAGTGGGCCACCGTGGCCAAGACCGACAGCTCCCGGAAGTACGTCATCTGCAACGCGGACGAGGGCGATCCGGGCGCGTTCATGGACCGCAGCGTGCTCGAGAGCGACCCGCACCGCGTGATCGAGGGCATGATCATCGCCGCCTACGCGGTCGGGGCCAACCAGGGCTACATCTACGTGCGGGCGGAGTATCCCCTGGCCATCAGCCGGTTGCAGACGGCCATCCGCCAGGCCAAACAATACGGCCTGCTGGGCAGCGGCATCTTCGAGTCGCCCTTCAGCTTTAACGTGGACCTCCGCATCGGCGCGGGCGCGTTTGTGTGCGGCGAGGAAACCGCGCTGATGGCCTCGATCGAGGGGCGACGCGGCACGCCGCGGCCCCGCCCGCCCTATCCGGCGGAGAGCGGCCTGTTCGGCCATCCCACGCTGATCAACAACGTGGAGACCTTTGCCAACGTGCCGCCCATTCTCCGCAACGGCGCGGCCTGGTTCGCCGCCATCGGCACCGAGAAAAGCAAGGGCACGAAGGTCTTCGCCCTGGCCGGCAAGGTCAAAAACACCGGCCTCATCGAGGTGCCGATGGGCCTGTCCCTGCGTACCATCGTGGAGGAGATGGGCGGTGGCGCGCCGGACGGCGGACGCATCAAGGCCGTGCAGACCGGCGGCCCTTCCGGGGGCTGCATTCCCGCCGAGCACCTGGACACGCCGGTGGACTACGAGTCGCTCACCCGGCTGGGCTCGATCATGGGCTCCGGCGGCATGATCGTCATGGACGAGCGCGACAACATGGTGGACGTGGCCCGGTTCTTCATGGAGTTCTGCATGGACGAGTCGTGCGGCAAGTGCATTCCCTGTCGCGCGGGCACCGTTCAAATGCACGAGCTGCTGAAGAAAATCCTCGCCCGCCGCGCCACTGCCCGCGACCTGACCACCCTCGAGGAATTGTGCGACCTGGTCAAAAACACCAGCCTGTGCGGTCTGGGGCAGACCGCGCCCAACCCGGTGTTGAGCACGTTGCGCTATTTCCGGCCGGAATACCTCGCGCTGCTCCAACCCGAACCGTGGAAAGCCCCGGCCTCTGGCGTTTAACCCTGTTCCCGGAGACCTCGTATGGCAGCCAAAGTCTTCACCCTCGACGGACAGGAGATCACCGCGACCGAAGGGCAAACCGTGCTGGAAGCCGCGCGGGATGCGGGCATTGCCATCCCCACCCTCTGTCACCTCAACGGGGTCGCCGACGTGGGCGCCTGCCGCCTGTGTCTGGTGGAAGTGGCGGGCGTCAACCGGCTCCTCCCCGCCTGCGTCACCCCCGTCGCCGAGAACATGGTGGTGACCACCGACAGCGAGCGGCTGCGCAAGTACCGGCGGCAGATTCTGGAACTGCTCTTCGCCGAGCGGAACCATGTGTGCGCCGTGTGCGTGTCCAACGGCCACTGCGAGCTCCAGTCCCTGGCCCAGCGGCTGGGCATGGACCACGTGCGTTTCGCCTACCAGTTTCCGCGGCTGGAGGTGGACCTTACCCACCGGCTCTTTGGCATGGACCACAACCGGTGCGTGCTCTGCGGACGCTGCGTGCGGGTTTGCTGGTACGTCGAGGGGGCAGGCACCAAGAACTTCGCCGGCCGCGGCGCCGGCACGCGCATCATCAACGACCTCAACCAGCCCTGGGGCGACGCGACCACCTGCACCGCCTGCGGCAAGTGCGTCCAGTCCTGCCCCACCGGCGCCCTCTTCACCAAGGGCGTCACCGTGGCGGAGATGGCCAAGGACCGTGGCAAGCTCGAATACATCGTCACGGCCCGGGAGAAAAAGCAATGGCTCGTCTGAAACTTGCGACCGTGTGGCTGGGCGGCTGCTCCGGCTGCCATATGTCCTTTCTCGACTTGGACGAATGGTTGTTCGACCTCGCCCGGGTTGCGGACGTGGTGTACAGCCCGGTGGTGGACCAGAAGGAATACCCCGAGGGCGTGGACGTGTGCCTGATCGAGGGCGCCGTGGCCAACGAGGACCATCGGGAGCTGGTGCACCAAATCCGCCGCCGCACCCGGGTGCTGGTGGCCTTTGGCGACTGCGCGGTGACCGGCAACGTCACCGCCCTGCGCAATCCCCTGGGCGGCGCCCAGCCCGTGCTCCAGCGGGTGTATCTTGATCCGGCCAACCTCCGCCCGCAGGTGCCGCAGGAAGCCGGCGTGGTGCCGCCGCTGCTGGACCGCGTGCAGCCCGTGCATGAGGTCGTGCCGGTGGACTTTTTCCTGCCCGGTTGCCCGCCGCCGGCCCCGCGCATCCGGGCGTTCCTGCAGGAACTGCTCGCCGGCGCGGCGCCGCGTCTGGGCGAATCGGAGATCAAGTTCGGATGAAGCGCGCCCGGCCAGCCCCGTCGCGGTGCCCCCGGACCGGCCGGGCGAAACCCGTCCCCGCTTCCTGCCATGTCCCAGTGGATCAAAATTGACCCGGTCACCCGCATCGAGGGCCACGCGAAGATCACCATTCAGCTCGACGACAACGGGCACGTGACCGACGCGCGCTTCCACGTCGTCGAATTCCGCGGCTTCGAGAAATTCTGCGAGGGCCGGCCGTTTACCGAAATGCCCGGCATCACCCCGCGCATTTGCGGCATCTGTCCGGTCAGCCACCTGCTGGCCTCGGCCAAGGCCTGCGACGCCCTCCTGGCGGTGGACATTCCTCCGGCGGCCAAAAAGCTGCGCCGTCTCATGAACCTGGGGCAGATCGTGCAATCGCACGCCCTGAGCTTCTTTCACCTCAGCGCCCCGGACCTGCTGCTCGGCTGGGACACTCCGCCGGAACGGCGCAACGTCTTTGGGCTGATGGCGGCGGACCCCGAGCTAGCCCGCGGCGGCATCCGCTTGCGGCAGTTCGGCCAGGAGGTCATCGAGCAACTGGGCGGGCGCAAAATCCATCCGGCCTGGGCGGTGCCCGGTGGCGTGCGCGCGCGGCTTACCCCGGAAGGCCGCGAGGCCCTGCGCGCCCGCCTGCCCGAGGCCAAAACCACCACCCTCAAGGCCCTGGAGATTTTCCGCGACCTCCTCCACCGGTTCGAGGCGGAAACGCAGGTCTTTGGCAACTTTCCCAGCCTGTTCCTCGGCCTGGTGGGGCCGGACGGCTCCTGGGAGCACTACGACGGCAAACTCCGGTTCATGGACGCCGGCGGCAACATCCTCGCCGACCAGATCGAACCGGCCCGCTACGCCGAGTTCATCGGCGAGGCGGTCGAGCCGAGCTCGTACCTGAAATCCCCCTTTTACCGGCCGATGGGGTATCCCGCCGGCATGTACCGCGTGGGACCGCTGGCACGCCTGAACCTGTGCCGCCGCTTCGGCACCCCGCTGGCGGACGACGAGCTGGTGCGCTTCAAGGCCCTGGGCTGGGGCGCCGTCACCTCCTCCTTCCTCTACCATTACGCCCGGCTCATTGAGATTCTCGGCTGCCTGGAACACATCGAGCGGCTGCTCGACGACCCGGAAATTCTCTCCGACCACCTGCGCGCCGACGCCGGCATCAACAAACTCAGCGGCGTGGGCGTGAGCGAGGCGCCCCGGGGCACGCTGTTCCACGACTACACCGTGGACGCCAACGGGATCATCCGACGCGTCAACCTCATCATCGCCACCGGCCAGAACAACCTGGCCATGAACCGCACCATCACCCAGATTGCCCGGCATTACCTCCAAGGGCCGTCCTTTCCCGAGGCGCTGCTCAACCGCGTCGAGGCCGGCATTCGCGCGTACGATCCCTGCCTGAGCTGTTCCACCCACGCGCTCGGGCGCCTGGCCCTGGAGGTGCGCCTGGTGGACGCGGCCGGCCGCGTATTGGATCAGGTGGGGCGGCTCTGAACCCGCGTTGGCGCCCGGCGGAAAATTCGAAGACCGGGCGGGCGCTGCCCTTGTCCAACCGGGGCTGTGCCTCGGCGAAGTTCGCCTCGCCGCGCCCGCCGGTCGGAAGCGGCGGCGCGTTCACCACACCCCGTCCACGATCAGCGGCACGGCGCGGTTGGCGAAGTCCTCGGCCAGTTGCGAGAGCGCCTGGCGTTCGGCGCTGGTCTGATCGCCGTACAACCGCACGGTGATCCGCCCCACCACCTCGCGGTCCACCAGGTTGGCGCCCTCCCGGGTGTCGCGGGCTTGCAGCCGCACGGCCAGCTCGAGTTCCTCGTCGCGGGTGAGGCGCACGTCCCGGGGCTGGAACGTCACCGGCCGGCGTTCAAAGCGGAGGATTTGCCCCGTCACCATCACGTCCGCCTCGCCGGCGGAGACCAGTCGGTAGGTGCCGTCCTGCTGGAGGCGTTTGCGCAGGGCGTGCGCGAGCGCCTCGCTGAGGCGGGGCTGCAGGGTTTGATTCTCGAAATACTGCACCCGCACGGTGCGGCTGCCGGCTTCGAAACCCGCAGTAGGCCCCAGACGATAGCCCGCGCAGCCGGCGGTCAACAGCCCCGCCAGCGCGACGGCGCAGAGGAGTCGCAGCATGTCAGGGGCGGGCCGTGCCGGTGGCGGGCGCGCGACTCAGCAATTCGAGCCGGCGCCGGGCGGTGGCGGCCAGCTCCGAGTCGGGGTCCTTGATAACCACCTCGTTGTAGTACACCCGCGCGCCCTCCCAGCGGCGTTTCTTTTCGTAAAAGCGGGCCACGCGGAAGGCGCCCCGGGCCTGCTCGGCGCGCAGTTCGGCGATGGCCCGCTGCGCCTCTTCCACGCGGGGATCGCGCGGATGCAGGGTGATGAAATCCGTGTAGGTGGCAATGGCCGAAGCGGCCGCGCCCTGGTCGTAGTCCGCGGTCTTGGCCTGCTTTTGGTAGGCCTGCGCGGCGCGGTAGAGGGCATCCGCCGCGATCTCCGGGATGTCGTGGTAGGTGTCCGCCGCCTTTTCGTAAGCCTGGACGGCGAGCAGGTAGTCCTTCTGCTTTTCGCGCGTGGCGCCTAGGGCCATTTGCGCCGCGGGGCCGACCTTCGAGAACGGGCCGTTGCGGACGATTTTCGCAAACATCTCGGCGGTCTTCTCCTTCGAAGGGAAGAACGGAATTACTCCCCAGAGTTTGAACCACTGGCCGGCGAGAAACCGCTGGGCAATGGCGAACTGGCGTTCGAGGATTTCCTCGTAGTTGGCGATCTTGGGGTATTTCTCGATGACCTTCTGGTACTCCTCGAAGGCCTTCTCGTCCCACCGCCGCGCCTCGTAGGCCCGGCCGATCAGGAACTGCGCCCGCGGCGCGTATTCGGAAAGGGGCCAGCGGTTGACGGTGCGGCGTCCGGCCTTGATAGCCAGGCGGTATTGTTTCTGATCGAAGGCCTCTTGCGCGACTTCGTACTGGTCCCTGGCCCGGGCGCGCTGCCACCGGGGGCCGCCCGGGCTTTCGTAAGTCCACCCTTCCCCGGGGGTGTACACCAACGGCGCCGGGCAGGGCACCGGCCAGGCCAGCAGGCCCAGCAACACCAGCACCCAAACTGTGACCCTGTGGTTCATGCGCGGCCACGGTAAGGAAGGGACTCCGCGGCGTCAATCCGGCGGCCGGCGCGCCTTAAATCGCGTAATGGGCCAGCACGTCCTCCGGCAACGGAATTGCCCGGCCGGTCCGCAGGTCCACCAGTGTGAAGTCGCACCACCCCTCGGCCACCCGCTTGCCGTTGTCGCGCCGGATCATCTCAAACTCCACCCGCACGCCGTCGCGATAAAACTCCCGGATCCACGTCCGCACCAGGAAACGGTCGCCGAACTTCAGCGGGCGCTTGTATTCGAAGTGCGACACACGCGTGAACCACCCCAGCCCGCGCGCCAGAAAGCGGTCCATGCCCATCCCGTAACAGCGCTCCATCTGGTCGCAGCGCGCCGCCAGCAGGTAATCCAGATACCGGCTGGCGTGCACGTGCTGCATCATGTCCAAATCGTCCGGCCGCACCTGCAATTCGGTTTCAAACCGGCTGCGGCCGGGCACAAACCCGGCGGGGAGGTTCAGGGTGGCGCTCATGCCCCGCCCTCATACCGGGCCCGGCCCGGCGTGTCAGGCCCCGTTTGCGCCCGCGCCCGCGCCGGCAGAATTGGACGCCGTCCCGCTGCGATGACACAGTGCTGCCGCCATGCCTATGCAACGCCGCACCTTTTTGCGCCAGATCACAACCGTCTCGCTGGGAAGCGCCGCCCTGTTCAAATTGAGCCGCGCCGAGGCCGCCGCCCGCGAATGGGCGGCCGACCTGGTCATCATCGGCGGCGGCACCGGCGGGTGCGCCGCCGCCCTGGCCGCCTGCCGCGCCGGCCTGCGGGTGGTGATGACCGAGGAAACGGACTGGATCGGCGGGCAACTGACCGCCCAGGCGGTGCCGCCGGACGAGCATCCGTGGATCGAACACTTCGGCTGCACCCGCAGCTACCGGGAATTTCGCGACGGCGTGCGGGCTTTTTATCGCAAGCACTACCCGCTCACCCCGGAGGCCCGCGCCCGGCCGCACCTCAACCCCGGCAACGGCTGGGTCTCGCGTCTGTGTCACGAGCCACGCGTGGCCCTGGCCGTGCTGGAACAGATGCTGGCCCCCCACCGCAGCGGCGGCCGCCTCACCGTGCTGCTGGAACACGCGCCCACCGCCGCGGTGATGGAGGGCGATCGCGTGCGCGCGGTGACCGTGCTGGACCGGCGCACGGGCGCGCCGCGCACCCTCACCGCCCCGCTGTTTGTGGACGCCACCGAGCTGGGCGACCTGCTGCCCCTGACCGGCGCCGAATACGTCATCGGCGCCGAATCCCAGCGGGAGACGGGCGAACCGCACGCCCCCGCTGAAGCCCGCCCCGCCAGCCAGCAGGCCTTCACCTGCTGCTTCGCCGTGGATTACCTCGAGGGGGAGGACCATACCCTAGACCGCCCCGCCGAGTACGCCTTCTGGCGCGATTACGTGCCGGACCTCGCGCCGCCGTGGCCGGGGCGGTTGTTGAGCTGGACCACCTCCCATCCCATCACGCTGGCGCCACGCGAGCTGCCCTTTGATCCTACCCTGAAGGTCACCGAGCCGAACCTCTGGACCTACCGACGCATTGCCGACGCGGCCTACTTCGCTCCCGGCACCTACCGCAGCGGCATCACGCTCATCAACTGGCCGCAAAACGACTACTGGCTGGCGCCGCTGCTGGACGCCGCGCCGGAGGAACAAGCCCGACACGTGGCCCGCGCCAAACAACTCAGCCTCAGCCTGCTCTATTGGATGCAGACCGAGGCGCCGCGGCCCGACGGCGGCGCCGGCTGGAAGGGCCTGCGCCTGCGCGCGGACGTGGTGGGTACCGCCGACGGCCTGGCCAAGGCCCCGTACATCCGTGAGGCCCGCCGCCTGCGCGCCGAATTCACCGTGGCCGAACAGCACATCGCCACCGAGGCCCGCATGGCGGCGACCGGGAAGTCCCGCGAGGAGGTCACGGCCGAGGTTTTCCCGGACAGCGTGGGGGTGGGCGCCTACCGGATTGACCTGCACCCCACCACCGGCGGCAACAACTACCTCGACCTGAGCTGCCTGCCCTTTCAAATCCCCCTGGGCGCGCTGCTTCCGCGCCGGGTGGAAAACCTCCTGGCCGGCGCCAAAAACCTCGGTGTCACCCACATCACCAACGGCGCTTACCGCTTGCACCCGGTGGAATGGAACATCGGCGAGGCCGCCGGCGCCCTGGCGGCGTTTTGCCGCGCCCGCCGCGCCGCGCCGCGCCAGGTCCGCAACACGCCCCATCTGCTGGCCGAGTTTCAGCAGACCCTGCGGCAGCAGGGATTCGAGCTGGAATGGCCGCGCCTGCGGCCGCTGTGAGCCCGCGCTGGCGGTCGAGCGAGGCGCGGGACCGTGGGGGGGCTGTTCAGCGCGTCCAAACCGCTACGTGGGTGGCGGTGTTGGCAGGAAACTCGACGGTTACCGAACCCTCGGCCGGGTTGGCGGCCGCGTTATTGATCTCGAAGTCGTAGCGGCGCGCGGCGCCGCTCTCGGGAGTGAGCACCAAGCTCACAGGCACCACCTGATTGAAATCCTGCGCGCGGACTTTGATGATCTGCTGCGCCGGGGCGCCGAAGGGCAGAATCACCTGGACCGGGCCGGAGCCGACCTCCACCGCGCGCCCGGCCACTTCCACCAGGTCTAGGCGCGGAAGGGGCGAGGGGTGAACAAGCAGGAGCGAACCGACAGCCACGCTGGCATCCGGGATGAAATCCAGAGTTATCTGAGAACGGTCCAGCGTGTCCACCCGGATGCGACCGTGCGCGGAGGGGGTGTTCCCATGGCTGCCGCGCACATCCAGAACACCCGAACCGGACACCACCGGGGCCACGAGCCGCACGGCGCCGCCGCTGCCTCCGTTATAAGCGCCGCTCCAAGAGCCTCCCATTGCGTTGATTCGTCCGGTGAGATGAATCCGGGTGCTGGAAGCAATCAGCACCGCGCCGCCGCCGCCGCCCCCGCCCCAGCCCGGAGTTCCGGCGGCCCCGCCGCCGCCCGAGCCTCCCAGGATGGGAACCAGGAGGGCGCTGCCATACGGGGCGCCATGACGGGTACTGGAGCCCAGACCATCAATCGCGTTGGCGTACGCGCCATGGCCAGCGCCATTGGCGGAGGTATTATACTCCCCCGCGCGGCCCGCGCCAGGGCCATGACCATCACCCGGCGGTGTGCCGGCGCTGCCCGGAGGACCGCCGTCGAACCCGCCCGGCCCGCCGCGCCCGCCGGCCGACGTGTTGCCCTGCTTGCCTGACACATCCAGAATGCCCGCGATGGTGACGTCCCCGGTGGCCAGGAGCGTCACCGGGGTGTTCAGGGCGTTGTGTTTGAAGCTCAGAGTGCGTCCGTTGGCCACGTTGACAGTGGTGGCGTGGATCACGCCGTCCGGCGGGAGGTCAATCGTCAGGTCAGAGGTAGTGACGTTGATGGGGCCGAACGAGCCGTCGCTGCCGGAACTGAAGGGCTGCGCCTGGGAGTCCGGCGCCGCCGTGAGCGCCACAGTCAGGGTGATGAGGAAGTGGAGACGGGTTTTCATGGGCTATACTGGTTGAGGGTTAGGGACTGGCGAACCGGACCTCGACCGGAGGCCGGCCCAAAAGGGTGTTCAGCGGAGCTTCGCCGGTCCCGGGCACGCCGGGGCGAAGCACCCGGGTCGGCGGCCGGGCGGGCAGGGTGTTGAACGGCAATTCGCCGACGCCCGGCGTGCCGGCACGCAACACCAGCGTCGGCGGACGGGCCAAAATCAGATTGTAGGAAAGCTCGCCCGCGGCCGGGACACTTCCCCGCAACACCAGCGCCGGCGGACGGGCGGGCAGGGTGTTGAACGGCAATTCGCCCGGACCCGGCACGGCCCCGCGCAGCACGGCCACCGCCGGGCGGCCCCCCACTCGTAGACGCGGCCGCGAAGCCGGGTCCAGCGGGTTGCTGACGCCGGAGACTTCGGCCTCGTCCGGCCAGCCGTCACCGTCGGTGTCGGGGTTGCGCGGGTCGGTACCCAACTCCTGCTCGCGCAGATTGGTCAGGCCGTCGCCGTCCGGGTCTTCGAGGCTGTCGGGCGTGCCGTTGCCGTCGGTGTCCCGCCGCTGGGGGTCGGTGAGGGAGCGGAGGATTTCAAAGGCGTTGGCCAGGCTGTCGCCATCCAGGTCTTCGAGTCCGTCGGGGATGCCGTTGCCATTGGTGGCCGGGTTGGTGGGGTCGTAGCCAAGGGCGGATTCCAGCTCGTCGGGCAGGCCGTCACCGTCCAGATCGGCGAAGGAATAGGCGCGGAAGTCCACCGCAGCGGGGGCGGCCAGCGGGTTGCCGGCCCGGTCGGTGACGGAGGTTTCGACCCGCACGCGGTAACTGCCCGGGGGCAGGGGCTCGGTAGCAACCAACAGGACCGTGGGCGAATCCGCCGCAAACCGGATTTCGACCAGGACGGGCGCGTCATCAGCCGTGCCCGGGATGCCGTCGTCGCCGCCGCTCCAGAGCCGGAAGCCGGCGGCCTTGACGGTGTCGCCGTCGAGCAGCTCGCTGAAAGTGAGGGCGATTTCCGAGATGCGCCCCACCAGAGCGCCGGCGGGCGGCACGGAGCGCCGCAGCCGCGGCGGAGTGGCATCCGGCACCAGCTCGACCAAGAGGGCTTCGGACCAGGCGGCATTGCCGCCGGTGTCCACGGCGCGGGCGCGCACGGTCAGGTTGCTGCGGCCAGCGCTCAGCGGGGGAGCGATGAAGCGGAACTCGAAGGGCGAGCCGCCGTCGGTCGCCACCCGTTCGCCATCCAGGTAGAACTCCACGTGCCGCGCTTGGACGTCGTCGGTGACGCGGGCGGTAACGGTGTGCAATTCGCCTTCGCCGATGCGCCCCTCGCGGAAGCTGGCCCTGAGGGTGATCGTCGGCGGGCGGCCGGCGCTGTCGTAGGCGAGGTAGTTCACCACCTGGAGGCCGGCGTCGTGGTCGGCCACGTACCCGAGCCCGTTGTGGACAGCCACGGCGCGGGCAATACCGGGGGTGGGGAATTCGGCGCGGAAGGCGTCCACCACGGCGGGGTCGCTCAGGTCATAGAGCGAAACGTGGTGGGGGCCGTCAAAGGTGGAGTTCGGGCTCACCGCGGCGAGTCCCAGGCCGGACCCGTTGCCGACGAGGTGTTTCCAGCCAAACGACGCAGTGGCCCCGGCCGAGATGCGACGCGGGTCCGCCGGGTTGGACACGTCGAACGTGTGGTAGCCCTGGGTGTGGGTGGCGTAAGCCACGTCTCCCTCGACAAACAACCGCAGCCGTTGGCCGCCCGCTCCCCGGCTGCCCGGCGAATCGGCCAGGCCCACCCGCACCAACACCCCGTTCTCCCAGCGGAGCACGTGCAGCCGGCCCGGTTGCAGGGCATACAAATGCTCCCCGGCCAGGAACAGGTCGTCCACCGCCTCCAAGCCAAACTGGTGCGGGCGCGGTCCGCCCGCCAGCGCCGGGTCGCCGCCGCCTCCCGGCACGCCGCCCGTCAGCCGGACGCGGTCCAGTGTTAGGCCGGTCAACAGGTCAGCCACCACTACCTCGCCCCGGTCGGTACCGGCGAACACCAAGGTGCCGGCCACGGCCACCGATTGTACTGCGGGCACAATGGGAATCTGCCGGACCAGGCGCGGGCCGGCGGCGTCCCGCAGGTCCGCCACGGCCACGCCCGCGGCGCCGTCGGCCACGGCGGCAAAGCGTCCGCCACAGGCCACGGCGTGGGCGCTGCCGGGGGTGTCCAGCACGCCGGCCAGCGCAGGGTTCAGTCCCTCAGACACATTCACCACGGCGATGCCGGGCGCGCCCAGCGCCACCAGCGCCACGTCGTCCATCGCGCAGACGTCCTGGGCGAGGCCGGACAAGGGGAGCGTGGCCACCACGCCGGTGGCCACGGCCAGCCCTTCTAGAGGATCGGTGCCCTGACGGACCTCCGCGCCGTCGAGCAGGCCATCGCCGTCGGTGTCGGGGTTGAGCGGGAGGGCGCCGATGACGGCCTCGGCGGCGTCAGGCAGCTCGTCGCCATCGGCATCGGGCGCGTCATCCAGAAATTCGAGGCGGAAGGGGGTAAAGGCGCCGGCGCGGCCCACCGGAGCGGTGACGCCCTCGGAGACGGCCAGGGCGTTGAACCGGGGCACGTACACATCCAGGCGGTACGGGGCGTCCGGGGGCAAGCGCAACGTCAGGCGGCCTTCGGCATTCAGCCGGCCGCGCTGCTCCACCCCGGCCACCTGGATGCGGTACCAGGCGTTGCGCAGGCCGCCGAGGTCGGTGGTGATTTCCGCGGTCTGATTCAGCAGCACGGTGAAGGCCGCCTGCATCTCCCCCACCGGGCGCAGGATGTCCGCCGCGTCCTGGATGTCAGCAACGAACTGGTTTCCCTCGCGGATCAGGTCGTCCATCAGGGCGAGGATTTCGGGGTCCGGGTCAGCGTGAGGCCGGGGCCCTTGCAGGACGGGGCCGGTTCCGCCGGCGCCGGGTTGTCCGGGGCCGGGCAGGGTGGTGGCGGCGATCAGGCCGTCGAAGGCCAGGCAGACGGCGGTCAGGGGAGCGCTGCGAATGGATTTCTCCAGGTCACTAGCCTTTTGGATCAGAATATCGGCCAGGCTGATCGGGAAGCTCAGGGTGTCGCAGAGCGCCTCCACGAACCAGCCCAGGCAGTTCTTGTTGTTGCAGACCTTTTCAAAGATGACCTTGGCCAGGCCGCTGACGCACTTGGCCACGTCAATGGCCTTGGAGACGGGGTTCTGGGCGGTGAGGACCTCGTACGCGTTGACGGCGTTGTCCTTGGGCGCCTTGAGCAACTCGAGGGCGGCCTTGAGTCCGGCCTTGTCCACCTCGCCCTTGCGATACTTCTCGCGCAGGGTCTCGATGCTGCTCACCACCACCTTGACCTCGTTGATGCTCTCGATGGCGATGGAGACGAGCTGGAGAATGCGCGTCATGTTCTTGACGCAGTCAAAGGCCGCCTTGCCCACGTCCCAGGCATCGCCCCAACTGAAGCCGGGGCAGGGTTCGTCGCGTTTGGGCGGGCGGGGAGTGCCCGGCGGTTGGGGCGTCCCCATCTGCGTGCCGGGCTGACTGCCATGCCAGCCGGGCTGACGGATGCCCACGCCGGGGTCGGTGCAAATGAGCCGTCCGTCGGCGCTCACGGTCATGGGACCGGCGATTTCCCATTCGCCGGTGTCGTGGTTGAAGCTCCAGAGCGCGCTCTTGGCGCCCGGGGGCAGGGGCTGGCCGGTCACGGGGTCCGGCAGGTTGGGGAAGCAGATCGGCACCGGCTGGTCGAAGTTCTGGGGCCCGTCGGTCTGCACGGTGATGACCAGCGGGAAGTTCAGCCCCGGCGGCAGCGGTTCGGGCAGGCGGTCGGGCGACACGGGCGCGATGCCCACCCGCCCGCCGCGCACGCCCTGCTCGTTGAACAATCCATTGGGTGGCACCATCAGCTCCACCCCGGCCAGCGCCGGATTCTGCGCCAGCACCTCCGGCGGGAAGGTCACCACGGTGGGCTGAGTGGGGCTGACCGGTTGGAGCGTGTTGGCCCGGATGAGCGGCAGGTAAATTTCCCCGGTGCCGCCGGCCAGGTTGTCTGTCCGCCCGGCGCGCGCCACCCAGCGCTTGCCCACGAAGGGATAGTAATCACCGCCCGGCCACTGGCTCTCCGGTGAGGTCCGGCCATCCACCTGCACGAAAAACTCCCCCGCCGGGCAGGGCTCGAGCCGGAAGAAACCGGTGGCGTCGGTTTCCGCGCGCAGGGTTTCCTCCGCGCCGTCCACCGTCACGGTCACGCCCGCCAGGGGCCGATTGGTGAACCCGCCGTTGGGGCCGAGCGCCGGCTCCGAGGCGAAGACCCGGCCGATGACCGCCGTCCCGGCCACCGGTGTGAGGCTGGCGGTGGTGAAGGTGGTGACCAGCGTGCCGCCTGGCCGCCCGTCGCCGTCGGCGTCCACCGCGGCGCCCGTGGCGTCCAGCAGGCTGTCGCCGTCCAGCACCACGGTGATGGTGCTGCTGCCCGGCAGCGGCTCGAGGTAGAACAGCGTGACGGTGCGGCGGTCCGAGGAAACCTCGGGGCGGGTGAGCAACGGCCAGCCCGGGGCGAAGGCCCGTAGGCGGTTGGTGGGGAAGGACGCGTCCGCCGACAGCGGCCGGTTGAAGCGCAGCACCGTCTCGCGGTTGACGGACACCCCCGTCTCGCCCGGGGTCGGAGAGACCCGTACCGAGGTCACCGTCACCGGCACTTCGGGATCGGTGCCGCGGCGGTACTCCTCAAGGTTGGAAACGCCGTTGCCGTTCTGGTCCCCGTGGGCGTCGCGCGGGTCGAGGGGATTCAGGAAATGCGGGCGCGCCAGCTCGTAGAGGTCGTCCATCCCGTCGCGGTCCGAATCCAGCGGGAACTCCACGGGCACCGAGTGAACCTGATAAAACCGCGCCGGCCGGCCCGGCACGGTCTCGGGGTCCGTCAGCGCGAGCGTGCCGCCCTGGCCGCGGCGGATGGCAACCGGCGTCGTGATGGCGTCCACGCGGTCGCCGCTCAAGAGGAGGTGGTAGAGGTTGCTGCGGGAGCCAAGGATCACAGAAAATCGCCCGTCGGCTTCCACGCGGGCGGTCTCGATGTCCGCCGCGCCGACTCCCCAGGCCAGCCCCAGCGCGGCAAACATCCCGACCCAACCCGCCCGGCCCCGGCGACAAACGCGCCCGTTCCCCGTCCGTGAAGGCCCGTTCCGGCTGACCGCGCGCGGCGGAGTGATCCGGCGGGCCCGTACCTGCCCGTTCGGTCCGGCCGCCCGACGCGCTTTTGCGGGTTGATGCACTTGATTATTGGGCTTGAACACCGACAACCCATCCGCCCATGAAAAGAGTTTGTCAACGGAAAAATCAAAAATTTTTCAGCCGAGATACCGGGGGGGAAATTCTCCGGTCCGGAAGGCCGCGAACCCAGGCGCGCGGCAACCTCCCGAGCGAACACGGCGCGGGCAACCGGCACCTCCGCACCGGCCGTCCGAAGGGGGCCGCGCTGCCCGTCAGCCCGTGCGTCCGTGCGCGACGCGCTCGCTCACCAGATCGAACACCCCGTAAGCGGTGACGACGGCGAAGCAGCCCAGCGGCACGCAGTACGAAAGGGCCGGCGTGCTGAGGTCAATGATCCACGCCTGCAGCAACGGCAGCAGGGCGCCGCCCAGAATGGCCATGACCAGCCCCGCGCCGCCGAACTTGGTGTCCTCGCCCAGCCCATGCAGGGCGATGCCGTAGATGGTCGGGAACATCAGCGACATGCAGGCCGAGATGAAGATCAGGCACAATGTGCCGGTGAGGTTCACCGCGGTCATCACCCCCAGCGTCAGCCCCATGGCCAGCAGCCCCATCCCCGCGAGCATCAGACTTGGGCGGATGTAGCGCATGAGTGCGGTGCAGATGAAGCGGAAGCTCAAAAACAGCAGCATGGCGCAGATGTGGTAAATCCCGGCCACGGTCAGCCCGGTCAGTTCCCGGCCCGGCTCGACCAGCCGGATGGTCCGCACGAACTGGTGGATGCCCGAGGACTCGAGCAGCTCGATGAGCGGCCGGCCCCCGCCCTCGTCCACAATCTTGGCGATGTAGTGGATGGTAAAGGTCCAGACGCAGATTTGCGCCGCCACGTAGAAGAACTGCGCCACCACGCCGAAGGCGTAATGCCGGTTGCCCAGCAACCGCTGGAGTGTCGCCAAGAAATCAATCCTCCGTCCCGCGTCCGAGGCGCGGGGCATGCGCGCCAGGGCGATGGCCAGCCAGAGCCCGATTAACGCCAGGGCCGTGCCCACGTACGGCCCCATCACCGCGGCCAGTTCCTCGCTCTGGATTTGCCGCAGCAGCTCCGGCGCCATGGCCTTGCGCTCGGCCTCCGTGGCCGGATTCATCCGGGGCAGAATCAAAAAGCCGGCCAGCATCATGCCGATGACCGAGCCCACCGGGTTGAAGGACTGGGCCAGGTTCAACCGGCGCGTGCCGGTCTCCTCCGGCCCCAGGGCGACGATGTACGGGTTGCAACTGGTCTCCAGGATGGACAGCCCGCTGGCCAGTACGAAGATCGCCCCCAGAAACGGCCCGAACCGCATCGCCAGGCTGGCCGGATAAAACAGCAGGGCGCCCACTGCAAAGAGCCCCAGCCCCACCAGCACGCCGGTCTTGTAGCTGAACCGCTTGATGAGGAACGCCGCCGGCAGCGCCAGCACGAAATACGCGCCGTAAAAGGAAAACTGCACCAGCGCGGACTCGGCGTTGGTCAGGTCCGTGAAGATGCCCTTGAACGCCCGCACCAGCGGATCGGTCATGTTGTTGGCCAGCCCCCACGCCGCAAAACACGTGGTCAACAGCACAAACGGCAGCCGGTGCTCGCGCGGCACCAGCGGCGGGCGGCCGGCTGCGGGGGCGGGTGAGGAATTACCCGGGGAGGCAGGGGAAACGCTCATGCCAACAGACGGGAAACCACACCCCGAGCCCCCGACGAGGGAACGGGTTGCGGCGCAACGCGGGGCCGCCAAGGGTCGTGGTCATTGGCGGCGATAGATAAGAAGCCCTCGCCCGCCGCGTCAAGCCCGGCGCCTGCTCACGCCCCCTTCAGGAACCACACCGGAGACAAATATCTCGGCTCCCGCCGTGCCGAGGCGGGCCCCACTTCCCCCTCGCGAGGTGATTGCCCCGGCCGGCACTCACCGCGCCAAGCGGTAGAAGAGGCGATTCACGTTCCACGGGAAACGCACCCGGTAACGGTCGCCGCGCACTTCCGGGTAAACGGGCAGACGCTGCCACCGCACCGGCGGTGTGAGGTCCTCGGTCTCTTCCAGGGTAAACCCGGCGGCGGTGACCGGCCAGGTCCCCTCGGGACCGGAGTCAGTCCACTCCCAGCCCAGCACGGGCAGGGCCTCCAACACCACGCCGAGCACCGGTGCCGGCGCCGGGCCGCCGATAATCGTCGCCCGGAACGCCCCCGCGCCCGCCGCACGCGCGCGCAGCCGCACACGAACCTCGAGCTCCACATCCCACGGCACCTCGGGCCAGGTCACCAGTAATCGCCCGTCTTCCAGACGCACCCGCCCGTCGCCGGCGGCGACGTCCAAGATTTCAAAGGCCTCCGGAATGTCGCAGCTCAGGACCGCGTCCGTGGCGGGGTCCGGCCCGGCGTTGATCAACCGCCAGCGCAACGCGCCCTCCTCGCCCGGCAGCCGGACCAACTCCGCCGGTTCGCCGTGCAGGTGCAGTCCCGGCTCCAGTTGGAGGGTGATGAGAGCGTTGGTGAGCGTGGCAAACGACAGAGCGGTGAGCGCGGTGTACGTGCCCAGGGCCTCGGGGCGCACCGCGGGAATTTCCAGCACCGGTCCGGTGGCGCCCGGCAGGAGCCGGCCGTTGTGGTACCACTGGCGGAAGGCCGGCTGGCCTTCCAACAACGGTGCCACCAACCGCGCGCGGGCGCCCGGTCGCGCCCGACCGTCCCGGAAGAACACCGGGCAATCGGAAGCCAGCACCGCGCCCCGGTACCCCCCGCCCGCCAGCGCCAGCACCTGGCGCAGATGGGTCAACTGCTCCCCTACCGGATACCCGCCCGTGGCGCTGGTGTAAGCCAGGGAACCGTCGGCCTGGAGGGCGTAGATGCGGTAGCCGTCGAACGCCATGCCGACCGCGTTGCTCAGCCCGGTGGGCTGCGTTCCCCCGCTAAGCGAGTACAGCGTCCCGTCGGCCAGGAGCGCCAGCCCCGGCGCGAGGGCCACAATGTAGCTCAATCCGTGGGCGTAGGCGCGCAGGCCCGAATGATCCCAGGTCACTGCCCGGCCATTGGCCAGCAGCGCGTAGCTGGCGCCCTCGTTCCCGGCGGCGATGGCCACCACATTGCTCAACCCCACGGGGACGGCCAGGAAACGCCCCCAGCCCACCACGGTGCCGTCCCGCCGGAGGGCCAGGCTGTGCGTGCCGCCGGCGGCGATCGCGACCACGTTGCTGAGATTCCGGGGAACGGTCGCCTGGCCGTACTCGTTGTTGCCCCAGGCCAGCACCGTTCCGTCGGCCTGGAGCACGAGGGTGTGAGTCGGGCCGGGCGCCACCGCCACGATGTTGCTGTACGCGGCGAACGGCAGCGGATTATCCGCGGCCACCACCCGGCCGTCGGCTCGCAGAGCAAGAGACTGGTTTCCATCCGCCGCCAGGGCGACCAGATTGGTCATCCCGGGCACGGACACGGTGAACAGGTCCGGCCTCCAACTGGCCCAGAGCCCCACCCGCAGATTCAAACTGCCATGTCCGAACCCGTGCCGGTTCCGGGCCACCAGGCTCACCAAGAAACTGCCCTCCTCCTCGGGCGCGCCCTGGATCACCCCCGTCACGGGGTCCAGGTACAACCCGGCCGGCAGGCCGCTGGCGCCATGCCAGGTGGGCGCGTACTCCGTCAGCAGCTCCAGCCGGAAGGGATTGCCCAGCCAGGCAATCAGGCGCTGCCCCTGATACCGCAGCGCCGGCAGCGGGCGATTGACGTGAAGGGTCAGCTCCTGCCGGGTCACTCCGCCGGCGTTGGTGGCCCACAGGGTGACCCGGTACGTGTCGGCCTCCAACGGCGTGCCGTGAATTACCCCGCGCTCCGGATCGAACGACAACCCCGGCGGCAACTCCGACACCCCGTAGCCGGTCGGCTGCCCCGTTGCCCACAGGCGGTAATGCACGGGGAAATCCACCGTGGCTACCAGCGCGGACGGGGACACGAATCGCGGCGGGGCGAAGTCCCCTCGGGGATCCACCAGCGCCAGGCTGTGATCGCCCGCCGCGGCGATGGCCACCACACGGCGCCGGCCCCGGGGCAGATCGAGCTGGCCCTGATCATTGGCGCCCCAGGCGAATACCGTGCCGTCCGCGCGCAGCGCCAGGGCGTGGCGGTCGCCGGCCGCGATGGCCACCGCGTTCGTCAGGTCCGGCGGGGGCGATGGGAAATCGAGGATTACCCGCCGCAGGTTGTCGTACAAACCGCCCCAGCTCACCACGGTGCCATCCGCCCGCAGGGCCACGCTGTGCCGTCCTCCGGCGGCCAGCGCCACCACGTTGGTCAGGTCCGGTGGCTGGTTGGTTTTTTCCCCAAGGCCCCATTCGACCACCTCGCCGTTGGCGCGCAGGGCCAGGCCGTGCCCTCCCCGCACGGACACCGCCACCACGTTGCTCAGCCCTTGGGGAATGGCGCCGGCGGGCACACTCACCAGCGAGCCGTCCGGGCGCAGGGCCAGGCTCCAGTCGCTGCCCGCCGCCACGGCCACCGCGTTGCTCACTCCGCGGAGAAGCGCGGCGGTGTTTCCCTAGGTCACCACCGTGCCGTCCGCCCGCAGAGCGAGCCGATGCCGGGGCCCGGCGGCAATGGCGACCACGCCTGTGGCGCCGGCGGGCAGGGCCGGAAAGTCAACATAGGTTTTCCAGAACACGTCGTAAATGCGGCCCCACCCGACGAGCGTGCCGTCCGCGCGCAAGGCCAGGCTGTGGGTCGGACCGGCGGCCAGCGCCCGGACTTCTCCCAGGCCGTTCGGCACGTCCAGTTGTCCCGCGTCGTTGCGGCCCCAGGCGATCACCGGGCTCACCCGGAAGGTCACCGCGCCGTAGCCCAGTCCGTAGCGATTGCTGGCCACCAGACTCACCGGATACACGCCCTCGACCGTGGCCACGCCGGAGATCACTCCGGTGGCCGAATCCAGCTCCAACCCCGGCGGCAGCCCGCTGGCCCCGAACCACACGGCCTCGTTGCCCATCTCGATCCGCTCGGTGAACTCGCCTCCCAAGGGGACCTGCACCAGCCCGCCGGTGCGAATAGCCGGGAACGGTGGATTTACAAATAGGGTGCAGGTTCGGGTCCCCACCCCGGCGGCGTTGGTCGCCGTGACGGTGAAGCGATGTTCCCCCTCCGCCGCGGGCACGCCGCTCAACACCCCCGTCTCCGGGTCCAACGAGAATCCGTCCGGCAGGTCCGCCGAATGAAAGCCCCGCGCGCCGTACCGGACCGCGAACCGGTGGTGGAAACGATGGCCCGCCGTGCCGATCAAGAGCGGCGACCCCACAAACAACGGCGGCGCGGCATCCGCCGGCCCGTCCAGCAGGGCCACGCAGTGATAATCGCCCGCATCCAGCGCCAGCACGTTGGCGCCGCCGTTGGGGACCCAGCGGATGCCACTGACTTCCGACCCCCAGATGATCAACCGGCCATTGGCCTGCAGCGCCAGGTTGTTAGCCCGGGTGGCCGCAATCGCCACCACGTTGCTCAGGCCGGGCGGCACTTGGTTCAGGTCATCTCGGTCCGCTCCCCACGCGGTCACCGTGCCGTCGGCCTTCAACGCCAGGCTGTGACGGCGTCCGGCGGCCACGGCGATGACGTTGCTCAAGTTGGCCGGGACCTTCGTCTCCCCGTATAGGTTGCTGCCCCAGGCCGCCACCGTGCCGTCGGCGCGCACCGCCAGGCGGTGGGTTTCGCCCACCGCGATGGCCACCACGTTGCTGAGCCCGAGGGGCAGATTGGTCTGCCCGTAAGTGTTGTTGCCCCACGCCCGCACCGTGCCATCGGTCCGCAGGGCTAGAAAACACCCCCCACGGGCGGCCAGCGCCACCACCCGGCCCAGCCCGTCCGGCAGGGTAACCGCCGGTGACAAACTCACCGCTTCGCCGTCGGCCCGGATCGCCAGTCCGGTGTGACCATGCGCCAGCGCCACGATATTGCTCGCCGCCAGCAGCCTGGCCACCGGATTCCACCACTCCTGGTAAGGCACGTCCCACACCGAACCATCCGCCCGCAGGAAGGCGCTGTACCAGGGCCACTCCGTGTTGGCGGCCACGGCCACGATGTTGGTCAACTCGGGGACCCCGTCCAACGGCGGCACTGGATCCACCGCGTCGCCCCAGTGCATCGCCTCCGCCGCCCGGGCCGGGCGGCCCAGCGCGGGCAACAAGAGCGTCGCCGCCAGCGCGGCGGCAAAAATGGGCATGGTCCGCCGGCACGGATGATCCAGGGTGGGCGGGGGAGCAGGCTGCTGTTTGCGCCCTCTTGAGACCGGCGCCGAAGCATTCATGGAAACTCCAATTGAACATGCGCACCATACCGACGGCTCTTGGTTTTTCAAGGCTCGCCAGCCGTGGAAACCGCATCGCCAGGACAGGCAGAATTGCCAGTTATTACGAAACGGTCCGACGGGGCGCCCGGAGGAATACTCGACCGGATTTGGATAACCCGTCGCCCGCAGGGCGGCTGACCCGGCCCGCCGCGGGACCTGACCGGACTCGCGCGAAGGCGCGAAGCCGCGAAGAGTTGAGCGGTAAGCGGAGACGCTGACGTTTTCGGGCAGTCCCAATGCTCCGGGTTTCCCCGGGCCGCTCGACCCTCGCGCCAGCGCTTGGAGCGCGCCAACTGGCCAGCGCTTTCCAAAAGCGGCAGCAAGCTGCCGCACTCCAAGCGCTTCGCGTTTTCAGGCCGCTCGATCTTCCCTCGGAGGTCTGGATGGCCGCTGCTCCCGTAGCGGCAGGCTTCCCAGCCTGCCATCGAGCCGGGCTTCCAGCCCGGCGGTTTCCGGCCCGCAGACCCGCGGAAGACGCGGAAAGAAGAGCCGCGTCGGTCAGAGGGTGGGCCCTTCCGATAGCGCAGATTGGCAATCTGCCGTATCGCCGGTTGGCAACCGGCGCGGGGGTCGAAAATCTCCTGCTTGAGGCCCGCGCCACGGCGCGCTCGGAGAGCGCACCCTGCCCGATCAACCCATCAACCGGTAGGGCGGGCTGTCCCAGCCCGCCGTTATGCTCCGTAGTGTTCTTGGTGGTTTTGAGCTTCGATCCGGGCGGCCGGAAACCGCCCACTACGGCAGCCAGGATGGCCGCCGCTACGGGAGCGGCGGGCTTCCCAGCCCGTCGCCTCGTCCTTGCAAGGCTCGCGCCGGGCCGCGAAGGTTAGACGGGGTCAGGGTAGCGCAGAGTGAAAATCCGTATCGCCGGTTGCCAACCGGCGAAGCGTCCGCCTACCCTGGTCACCGATGGATTGCTCATCCGCTTGGGCTTGAAAGCCGGCGGGCGGCGGGGTGTCATACGCCATGCACACCGCGCTGCTCTTCGTTCGCCGGGTCTTTCTGCGTTGGGCCGGACTCGGGTTAATGCTTGGGTTGTTGCCGGGCGGAGCCCGGGCAGCGGACCTGCAGGCCTTCCCCTTGCCGGAGCATCCCCGCCCGGATTTCGAGCGCGCGGCCTGGCTCAATCTGAACGGAACATGGGAATTCCGCTTCGACCCGGACAACGCGGGAGAACGCGAAAACTGGACCGCGTCCGGCGTCGAGTTTCCCGACCGCATCCTCGTGCCGTTTCCTTGGGGTTCGCCGCTTTCCGGGGTCAGCAATCGGGCCGACCTGGCGTGGTACCGGCGCGGGATCACCCTCCCCGAAGCCTGGCGGGGCCGGCAGGTGTTTCTGGTGGTCGGCGCGTGCGACTGGCTCACAAAAGGCTGGCTGGACGGCCAGCCGCTGGGCGAACACCGCGGCGGCTACACACCGTTTGAATTCGACCTGACGCCCCACGTGAAGTGGGGAACCGAACAGCGGTTGGTCCTGCGCGTGGATGACTCGAAGCACCCCTTCAAGCTCGAGGGCAAGCAGGGCTACGGCGAGGCCAAGGGCATCTGGCAAACCGTGTACCTGGAGGCGCGCCCGGCCGTGCACCTGACCCGCCTGCATTTCAGTCCCGATCTGCCCGGCGCCCGCGTCCGGGTCACCGCCCGCTTGAACGCCCCCGCCCCGGGGCCCACCGTCCTGCACCTGCGCTTCAAGACCGGCGAGGTCCCGGATGCTCGCCATACGCTGGCGGCGGGCGCGCGCGAGACCGTCTTCGACGTGGCCCTGCCCCGGCCGCGACGGTGGTCGCTCGAAGACCCGTTCCTTTACGAGGTCGAAGCCACGCTGGGCGGCGGCGAGGAGGCCGACCGGATCGCCACCTACTTCGGCTTCCGCTCGATCAGCGTGGTGGACCTGCCCGGAAGCGATTACCCCTACATCGCCCTCAATGGCAAACCGGTGTACCTGCAGATGACCCTGGATCAGGCCTATCACCCGGAGGGCTTCTACACGTTCCCGAGCGACGAGTTCATGCGCGACGAAATCCTGCGCTCGCGCCGGCTGGGGTTGAATGCCAACCGCGTGCACGTGAAGATCGAAGTGCCCCGCACGCTCTACTGGGCCGACCGGCTGGGGCTGTTGATCATGGCCGACGTGCCCAACAGTTGGGGCGAACCCGACGCGGAAATGCGCCGCGAAATCGAGCACGCCCTGCGCGGGATGATCGAGCGGGATTTCAACCACCCGTCCATCTTCGCCTGGGTGCCGTTCAACGAAACCTGGGGCCTGTTCACCCGGCAGGGCGACCGGCGCGTGTACCTGCCCGAAACGCAGGAGTGGGTCGCCTCCATTTACCGACTGGCGAAGCAGCTCGATCCCACCCGCTTGGTCGAGGACAACTCCCCCTGCAACTACGACCACGTCGAGACCGACCTCAACTCCTGGCATGCCTACCTGCCGGGCTGGGCCTGGCGCGACCACCTGGCCGAGGTCACCCGCAACACCTTCCCGGGCTCAACCTGGAACTTCATCGGCGGCCGCAAACAGGCCCGCCAGCCGCTGCTCAACAGCGAGTGCGGCAACGTCTGGGGCTACGAGGGCAGCACCGGCGACGTGGACTGGTCCTGGGACTACCACATCATGATCAACGAATTCCGCCGGCACCCAAAAGTCTGCGGCTGGCTCTACACCGAGCACCACGACGTCATCAACGAATGGAACGGCTACTACCGCTATGACCGCTCGGACAAAATCACCGGGCTGGAGGAAATTTTCCCCGGCATGAGCCTGCGCGACCTGCATGCGCCCTTCTACCTGTCCACCGGCAGCGAATTGTGCCGCGACGTCAAGCCGGGCGAGACCGTCCGCGTGCCGCTCTACGCCTCGTTCATGACCGACACCGCGCCCGCCGCGAAACTGGTCATCCGCTCCGAACTGGTCGCCTGGGACACCTTGGGCCGGCAGCGCGTGTCCACCCGCGGCGGGGCCGAATTGCCGTTCCATCCCTGGTTGAACGCCGAGCTGCCCGCGTTGAAGGTGCCGATGCCGTCCGCGCCCGGCCTGGCCGTGCTGCGCCTCTGGCTGGAGACCCCGGCCGGGCAGGTCCTCCACCGCAACTTCACCACCTTCCGCGTGGCGGACGGGCCGGCCCCGCGCGACGAGGTGATCAAGACCGAGGCCGGCAGCGCGCGGGTGGTGCGCTTTGCCCCCGCGAGCTTCCGCCACGCGCAATGGTCGCTCAAGCAGTGGAACGTGCTCGACGGCCTCAAGGTCAACGGCGCGGGCCACGGCTATTTCGAGTACCGCCTGCCCTGGCCGGCCGGGCTGGACCCGGGGAAGGTCGCCGGCGCCGCCTTTCTAATGGAAGCCTCGGCCAAGGAACTCTTCGCCAAGGACCGGGAGGGCTCGGAATTCCGGCACGTGGATTACATGCGCGGCGAGGGCGCCGCCCATCGCAGCCAAAACCCCAACTCCTATCCGATGACCGACACCGAGCCGTTTCCCAGCGCTGTGCGCGTGCGGATCAACGGTGTGGCCGCGGGCGTGGTGGATTTGCCCGACGACCCCGCCGACCATCGGGGCATCCTCTCCTGGCGCGCGCAGCTCCGGGACCGCAAGCTCCGCGAGGCCGGCTCCTACGGATATCTGGTCAGCGTCGCCGTGCCCGAGGTCGCGTTGGCCGCCGCCGCGCAGGCGACAGAATTGATCATCCGGCTGGAAGTGGACGAAGCATTGCCCGGCGGTCTGGCCATCTATGGCGAGCGCTTCGGGCGATACCCGGTTGAGCCGACACTGGTGTTCAGCCTGAAATAAGGCAACCGGAGGCCCGCCTGCCCGGATGAGACTCTGGCCGCCCCGGCCGGAGGAGGGGCCGTCTGCTCTCTCACGACGACAGTTTGCCGAATGTCGGCAAGGCGCGCTCTACGAGCGCGCCGCTCCTTCGCGTCGTTTGCATCCTTGCGCAAGTCCGGCCAGGTCCGGCGGTGGGCTTGCCGGAGGAGTTTCGGCGGGGTAGGACTGGGGCGTGAAATCCACTTGGAGCCGCTTCCTTAGTCTGGGTCTGATGCTGCAAAGCGTTTGGGGCGGCGTGCCGTTGCCCCCGGTGCTGCTCTGGCCCGAAGGCGCGCCCGGCGCCCTGGGCGCCGAGGAGGCGGATCGCCCCACGCTCACGCCTTATTTGCCGGAACCGGACCGGCGCACGGGTGCGGCCATGGTGATTTGTCCGGGCGGAGGCTATGCCGGGCTTGCCCGCCATGAGGGACACGATTACGCGCTCTGGCTCAATCAGCACGGGGTGGCGGCGTTTGTGCTGAAGTACCGGCTGGGGTCGCGCGGCTACCGGCATCCGGCCATGCTTCAGGATGCCGCCCGGGCGGTGCGCCTGGTGCGAGCGCGCGCGGCGGAATGGGGTTGCGATGCCCGGCGGGTGGGCATCATGGGCAGTTCGGCCGGCGGCCACTTGGCGGCCACGTTGCTGACGCATTTTGATCCGGGGCGCCCGGAGGCGTCGGACCCGGTCGAGCGTTTGAGTTCACGGCCCGACCTGGGCATTTTGTGCTATCCGGTGATTACCATGGGCGAGTTCACTCATCCGGGGTCGAAGCGCCATCTGCTCGGCCCGGCCCCGGACCCGGCCCTGGTGGAGCAGCTTTCGAATGAAAAGCAGGTCCGCCCCGAGACACCGCCGTGTTTTCTCTGGCACACGTGGGAGGACACCGCGGTGCCGGTGGAAAACAGTCTGCAATTTGCCGCCGCGCTGCGTCGGGCGGGCGTGCCGTTTGACCTGCACATTTACCAGCAGGGCCGGCACGGTCTGGGGCTGGCGGATGGGCCGCCGTTTGCCCGCGTGCACCCCTGGGCGGCGGATTGCCTGGTGTGGCTGCGCGTACAGGGATTTGTGCGGTGAGCGGCGCGCAGGCCGCCCGCGGTTTCCATGAACGCCGAGCCTTTCTCTCCGTCCGGCGCCGATGCCGCGACCGTTCCGGCGGCGTTGTTGTCGGCGCGCGCGCGGCATTTTCAGGAGCGGGACTGGGCCAGCGTGGTGCGGCTGAATCGGATGGCGTGTGAGCGGGAGTGCGCCCAGCACGGGCTCAATCCGGAGAGTCAGTCGGTGGTGGCCGCGGCGTGGGCCCAGATTCGGGAGGCGGAGCAAACCCTGGCCGCGGCGCTAGATTTTTTGCGCCGCTGCCACGAGCAGGCGCCGTTTTTGTTTGAGAATGCCGCGACGTTCGCCGCGCTGGGCCGGGAGTTGCTGGGGCGGTTTGTGGGCGGGCTGCCGCCGGGCCGCAGCAAGGCCCTCCTGGCCACCGTGGCCGATTATGTGGCCGGCACGCTGGGCCGGGACGACATGGTGGAAATCGTCGAAGAACTGTGGGCGGCCCGCGCGTTGAGGCCCGGCATGCGGGTGAAAACGCTGCGCGGCGCAGTGGAGGGCGTGGTGTTGTGCACCCGGGCAGACGGACGGGTGCTGTGGCGGCCCAAGGGCAGCCACACCGAGTGGCTGGCCGAGCCCGGGAGTTTGATCCCCGCCCGCCCCGGCGCGGCGGGTTGACTGGGGTGCGGCGGGGGGCGGCGCCGCCTATTGGGCTACGGTGTCGGCGGCCGGGGCATCCTGTTTGAACACCAGCCGGTCTCCTTCCACGGTCACGTGGATGGGATCGTTTTCGTGGAGATTGCCGCGGATGATTTCCTCGGCCAGCGGGTCTTCGAGGTAGCGTTCCACCGCCCGGCGCATGGGCCGCGCGCCGTACTGGGGATCGAAGCCCTTTTCGGTGAGGAAATCCTTGGCCTTGGCATCAAGCTCGAGGCGGACGTTCTTGTGCTTGAGCCGCTCCATGACTTTGCGCACTTCCAGGTCGAGAATCTCGATGAGGTCGGGTTTGGTGAGCGAGCGGAACACGATCACGTCATCCAGGCGGTTGAGGAATTCGGGGCGAAACACCTTTTTGGCCTCTTCGAGGATGCGCTCGCGCATCTTTTCGTAGGTGTGTTGCTCGGTGGGCGGGGTGAAGCCGATGGTGCCCTGTTTGCGCAGGCTTTCGGAGCCCACGTTGGAGGTGAGCAGGATGATGGTGTTCCGGAAGTCCACCTGGCGGCCGAAGCTGTCGGTGAGTTTGCCCTCCTCGAGGATCTGGAGGAGCATGTTCATGACGTCCGGGTGGGCCTTTTCGATTTCGTCGAAGAGCACCACGCAGTAAGGTTTGCGGCGCACGGCCTCGGTGAGCTGGCCGCCCTCCTCATAACCCACGTAGCCGGGGGGCGAGCCGATGAGGCGGGAGACGTTGAATTTCTCCATGTACTCGCTCATGTCGAGTTGCACGAGCGACTTGGCGTCGCCGAACATGTGTTCGGCCAGTGTTTTGGCCAGCAGGGTTTTGCCCACGCCGGTGGGGCCGAGCAGGGCGAAAGTGCCGATGGGGCGCTTGGGGTCTTTGAGGTCCGCCCGCGAGCGGCGCAGGGCCTTGCAGAGGGCGGTGACGGCCTCTTTCTGGCCGATGACCACTTTGTTGAGTTCGGCCTCCATGGCCAGGAGCTTTCGGGCCTCGTCCTGGCCCATGCGTTGGATGGGGATGCCGGTCCACTTGGCCACAACCTGCATGATGTCTTCTTCGTCCACGCGCACGCGGTGTTCGTCGCGGCGGACCTTCCATTCCGCGAGGATGCTTTCGAGGCGTTCCTTGGCCTGCTTTTCCTTGTCACGCATGGCGGCGGCACCCTCGAAGTCCTGTTCTTTGATGGCGCGCTCCTTGCGGCGGCGGATTTCCTCGATCTCGGTCTCGAGGTGTTTGACGTCGGGCGGACGGGTCATGGCCCCGATGCGGGCGCGGGACCCGGCTTCGTCCATGACGTCAATGGCCTTGTCGGGGAGGTAGCGACCGGTGATGTACCGGTCGGAGAGTTTGACGGCAGCCTCGAGGGCCCGGTCGGTGAGTTCGATCTTGTGATGCTCTTCGTATTTGCTGCGGAGGCCCTTGAGAATCTGGATGGCCTCCTCGACCGAGGGCGGTTCAACCTTGACGGTCTGGAAGCGGCGTTCAAGGGCGGCATCCTTTTCGATGTATTTGCGGTACTCGGTGAGGGTGGTGGCGCCGATGCACTGCATCTCGCCGCGGCTCAGGGCGGGTTTGATGATGTTGCTGGCGTCCATGGTGCCCTCAGCCGATCCGGCGCCGACGATGGTGTGCAGCTCGTCAATGAAGAGGATGACGTTTTTGGCGCGACGGATTTCATCCATCACCGCTTTGATGCGTTCCTCGAACTGGCCGCGGTACTTGGTGCCGGCGACCATCAGGGCGAGGTCAAGGGTGATGACCCGCTTGTCGCGGAGCAGCTCGGGGACGTTGCCGCGGGCGATTTCCTGGGCCAGGCCCTCGACGATGGCGGTCTTGCCTACGCCGGCCTCGCCCAGGAGCACCGGATTGTTCTTGGTGCGGCGGCAGAGGATTTGGATGACGCGCTCGATTTCGTTCTGCCGGCCGATGACGGGGTCCATCTCGCCCTTGCGGGCGATTTCGGTCAGGTCGCGCCCGAAGGCCTTGAGGGCGGGGGTCTTGACCTGGCCTTTGGCGCCGGTTTTCTCGGCGCTCTCCCCGCCGCTTTCCTCCTCCGAGCCCTGGAAGTTCGGGTCCAGTTCCTTGAGGATTTCCTGGCGGGTCTGTTCGAGGTCCACGTCGAGGCTTTTGAGCACCCGGGCGGCCACGCCGTCGCCTTCGCGGAGCAGGCCCAGGAGCAGGTGTTCGGTGCCCACGTAAGTGTGGTTGAGGGCCTTGGCTTCCTTGGCGGCGAGGGTCAGGACCTTTTTGACCCGGGGGGTGTAGGGGATGTTGCCCATGACCTTCTGGTCCGGGCCGGTGCCGACCTGTTTTTCGACCTCCAGACGGACGGTTTCGAGGTCCAGTCCCATTTTTTGGAGGACGTTGACCGCCACGCCCTGGCCGAGCTTGATGAGCCCGAGCAGCAGGTGTTCCGTGCCCACGAAGTTGTGATTGAAGCGATCGGCCTCCTTGCGCGCCAGGGCCAGCACCTGTTGCGCGCGGGGGGTCAAGTTGTTGAGGGACTCGTCACTCATAGCTCACCGCAGTCAGGGGAAGGTGCTACGACGCCGGCGGTTTGTCCAATGGAGAAGCCGGGGGCGGGATGAGCGGCCGGCGCACGTCCCGCAGGGCCTCGCGGAGCATGTCGGCCCGCAAAATGTCCCGGTCCTCCGCTGACAGTTTTTCCGCGTGTCGCAACTGGAGGTGGGCCGGCTGGGAGAGCATGAACAGCTCGTCCACCAGGGAGCGCCGCAGCCCGGGCAGCAGGCCCAGGTCCACGCCCAGCCGCAGCAGGGACAGCAGGTTGATGGCTTCCTTGGAGGAGACGCTGTGGGCGTTGGCGAGAATGCCGTAGGCGCGGCCCACGTGGTTGTACACCATCTTGGGCCGTTTTTCGAGCAGGCGGGCCCGCGCGTTTTCCTCGTGCTCGATGATCTGGGCCACCACCTTGGAAAGTCGTTCCACGATCTGGGCCTCGGTTTCGCCCAGGGTCATCTGGTTGGACACCTGAAACACGTTGCCCAGAGCCTCGGTCCCCTCGCCGTACAGGCCCCGGACGGCCAGGCCGAGCTTGTTGACCGCCTGGATGATGGGGGTGATCTGCTCGTCCAGGACCAGCGCGGGCAGGTGGAGCATGGCGCTGACGCGGATGCCGGTGCCGAGGTTGGTGGGGCAGGCGGTCAGGTAACCCAGCGTGCGCGAGAAGGCGAACTCCAGTTCCTGCTCCAGACCGGTGTCCAAGTGGTCAATGGCCTGCCAGGCCTCGTGCAACTGGCAGCCGGGCAGCAGCGCCTGCATGCGCAGGTGATCCTCCTCGTTGATCATCACGCAGAGCCGCTCGTCGCGGCTGAGCACAACCGCGCTGCCGGCGCCCTTGGCGGCGTGTTCCCGGCTGATCAGGTGCCGCTCAACCAGGAGCTGTTTGTCGAGGGCGGAAAGAGCCTCGAGGGATTCGGCAAAGCCGTCCCGCATTTCCGGCTGGCGGACCACGGCCGCGCGCAGCAGCTCGCAGGCACGCGCCCGCTCGCCCTTTTTGGCCCAGCCGGGAAAGGCAAATCCCACCAGGTTGCGCGCCAGACGCACCCGGCTGGACATGACGATGCGGTCGTTCGGCCCGGTGCGCTGGGCCGCCTGCGCGGCGGGACTGAGAAATTCAAGCAGGGTCATGGCATCAACCGGCCACCACGGCGCCGGGGTCTTCCCGGAGCTGCTTGATGGCATCCCGCAGGCGGGCGGCCTCCTCGTAGTTTTCCACTGCGATGGCCGCTTCCAGCTCGCGCTGCAGGGACTGGAGGCGTTCCTGGATCTCGCGTCCCAGTTTGAGACCGCGGGGCACCTTGCCCACATGGCGCTGGCCTTTGTGCATGGATTTGAGCATTCCGGCCAGGACCTCGGCAAAGGTGTCGTAGCAGGCCGGGCAGCCCAGCCGGCCGGCCTTTTTGAAGTCCGCCTGGGTCATGCCGCAGGACGGGCAGGTCAACTCCGTGCTTTCGGTGTCGCGGCCGGTTTCCTCATTGGCGCCCAGTCCCAGCAGCAAATCCGCCAATGCGAAGCCGGTGGGGTCTTCCACCCCCTTGGCCTTGGCGCATTCCTCGCACAGGTCCCACTTCCTGACCTTCCCGTTTTTCACGTCGGTGAGGTGGACCCTGGCTTCTTTTTTCTGGCAGAGCATGCACAGCATAGGCGTCCGCATTATGTCGCCACAAATCCACCCCAAGTCAAGCAGCCCCCCCGACGCCGTACCGGCGCCCGGCCGATGGAAAACCCGCGCGGGCTCAGCGGGGGTAAATCGGCTCGCCGGTCACCTCGGTCAGGGCGTGGTAACGTGCTTCCAGGCGGCGGGTGATCGGGCCCGGCCGTCCGGCGCCGATGACGCGGCCATCCACCTTGACCACCGGGACGATCTCCGCGCCGGTGCCGGTCAGGAAACACTCGTCCGCATTGAAGATGTCGTACCGCGTGAGGTTGGTTTCAAGCACGGGGTGGCCCTCCTCGCGGGCCAGGTCCATGACCGTGGCGCGGGTGATGCCGTACAGCGCGCCGGCGTACAAGGGCGGAGTCAGCAACTGATCGCCCTTGACGATGAAGAGATTGTCGCCGGTGCATTCGGCCACATAGCCCTCGGCGTTGAGCAGGATGGCCTCCTGCACGCCGGCGATGTTGGCCTCGATCTTGGCCAGGATGTTGTTGAGGTAGTTGAGAGACTTGATGGCCGGGTTCACCGCGCTGTGCAGGTTGCGGGTGGTGGGCACCGTCACGATTTCCATCCCTCGCTCGTAGAACTCGGGGGGATACAGTTGGATGCTGCCGGCGATGATGATCACCGACGGGCGCTTGCAACGGCGGGGGTCCAGTCCGAGCGTGCCGACCCCGCGGGTGACGATCAGCCGCACGTAGCCGTTGCGCACCCGATTCACCCGGCAGGTTTCCACCACCGCGCGGGTGAGCTGGGCCGGGGTCATGGGCACCTCCAGCAACAGCGCCTTGGCCGAGCAAAACAGGCGGTCCAGGTGTTCCTTGAGTTTGAAAATCCGCCCGTGATAGGCGCGGATGCCCTCGAACACCCCGTCCCCGTACAACAGGCCGTGATCGAACACGGAAATGCGGGCCTCCCGTTCGGGGTAGAATTTTCCGTCAATGAAAACCTTCATGCGTCGGCGGGGCGCAGCCTAGGAAACGCCCCCGGACCGTGCAACACTTTAACCCGCCTTGCGTCCGGCAAACGCGAAACTTGACCTCCTGCCGGCCCCCCGGCGCGGGGAGGCCGCAGCCAGGCAGAAGCCACCCGGCACCGCGGTCACGGACCGGCCGCGGGGCGGGAGGAAAGGGGATCAGAAAAGAGAGGCGCGCCAGTTATTTGGCGCCCTGCTCGATCCAGGCGCGCACCAGCGCCACCTGGTCCTTGGTGAGGGGATCGGCCTTGCCCTCAGGTGGCATGGCGGTGTCCTCATCCAGCCGGGCCACGCTCCAGAGCAAGGGGCTTTTGTCCACCTTGCCGGGCTCAACCACCTTGCCGTGTTCACTGCCCTTGAGAACGGCCTCCCGGCTGTCCACGCGCAGGTCGCCCTTTTGCTTCTCCGGGCCGTGGCACTGGAAGCAGGACTTCTCGAAGATGGGCTTGATGTCTTTGTCAAAGGTTACGCCCTTTTTCTCCGCGGCGGGCGGGAGCTTGCGCAGATCAGGGACTTTCGCGCTGGCCGCCAACAGGGCCAGGGAGGCGGCCAGGGCCGCCCCGGGCAGGAACAACAGCGTCGGTTTCATGGTTTGATGCGTCGCAGAAGGTGTTTCGGATGCCCCCCGCCGTCAAAACCATTTGCTGACGGGATGGGCGCCAGTTGCCCGCCAGACGCCGGGCGCCGTCTCCCCGGTTACACGCGACCGCCGGCTAGGGGGATCGCTGTGTGAACTCGGGACCGATGCGAGGGGCGTGCTCCGGCGCGGCGGTGTTCCGGCGAACCGCCGCTCGGGCGCTTGACGCGCCGGCAGGCCTCCGCGACGGTTGCGCTTACGGCATGAAGTTCGTGGATGAATACCGGGATTCCCGGCAGGTTGGGGAACTGGCCCGGGCCATTGCCCGGCGAGTCACCCGTCCGTGGACCCTCATGGAGGTGTGCGGCGGTCAGACCCACGCCATTGTGCGCTTTGGCCTGGATGACCTGCTGCCGCCGGAGGTCACCCTGGTGCATGGCCCGGGCTGTCCGGTGTGCGTGACCCCGCTGGAGCTGGTGGACAAGGCCATCGCCATCGCCCGCCGGCCGGAGGTTATCTTCTGCTCCTTTGGCGACATGCTTCGCGTGCCCGGCAGCCGGCAGGACCTGCTCGCGGTCAAGGCAGCCGGCGGCGACGTGCGCATGGTCTATTCCCCGATGGACGCAGTGAAACTGGCCCGCGCGCATCCGGACCGCGAGGTGGTGTTCTTTGCGGTTGGTTTTGAAACCACCGCGCCGGCGAACGCCCTGGCCGTGCATCAGGCCCGCCGGGAGGGGCTGCGGAATTTCTCCCTGCTGGTCTCGCACGTCCTGGTGCCGCCCGCGATGGAGGCCATCCTCGGCGCACCCGGCAACCGCGTGCAGGGGTTCCTGGCCGCAGGACACGTCTGCACCATCATGGGCTGTGGCGAGTACGAACCGCTGGCCCGCCGCCATCGCGTGCCCATCGTGGTGACCGGCTTCGAGCCGGTGGACGTGTTGGCCGGGGTGTACCGGTGCCTGTGCCAACTGGAAACCGGACGCGCCGAGGTGGAAAACGCTTACGGCCGGGTGGTGCGCCCGGCCGGCAATCCCGCCGCGCAGGCGCTGGTACGGCAGGTCTTTCAGGTGGTGGACCGCAAGTGGCGGGGCATCGGGCTGATTCCTCGCAGCGGCTGGGGGCTGCGCGAGGAATACGCCGCCTTCGACGCCGAGCGGCGTTTTGGCGTGGCGGAGTACACCGCCGAGGAAGCGTCCGAGTGCCTCAGCGGCCTGATTCTCCAGGGCCGCAAGAAACCGCCTGAATGTCCGGCCTTCGGCACCCGCTGCACCCCAGAGCACCCCTTGGGCGCCACCATGGTCTCCAGCGAGGGCGCCTGCGCGGCGTATTATCGCTACCGGCGCGCTCCGGAAGCCGGCGCCGGCGCTTCTCTGACCTCCGTCGTTTCCCGGCCATGAGCGATCCCGCGCCCGGCTTTGCCCTGCAGTGCCCACTGCCCATTCAGGATTATCCGCAGGTCTTGCTGGCTCACGGTGGGGGCGGGCGACTGATGCAGCAATTGCTCGAACGGGTTTTTTTTCCGGCCTTTGCCAATCCGGCCCTGGACACCCGCCATGACGGCGCCGTCCTGGACCCGGAGGGCCGGCGGCTGGCCTTCACCACCGATTCCTATGTGGTGCGCCCGCTGTTTTTCCCCGGGGGCGACATTGGCGCCCTGGCGGTGTACGGCACGGTCAACGACCTGGCCATGTGCGGCGCCCGCCCGCGCTGGCTCAGCGCCGGCTTCATCCTCGAGGAAGGTTTGCCGCTCGAAACCCTCGAACGGGTGGTGCGCTCCATGCGCGCGGCCGCCGAGGCCGCCCGGGTGCACCTGGTCACCGGCGACACCAAGGTGGTGGACAAGGGCAAGGGGGACGGCCTGTTCCTCAACACGGCCGGTCTGGGCGTGCTCGACCACCCGCGCGCCATCGGTCCCCGCGAGGTCCGACCGGGCGACGTGATATTGCTCAGCGGCGACCTCGGCCGGCACGGGATGGCCATCATGTCCGTGCGCGAAGGGCTGGAGTTCGAGAGCCCGATCGAGAGCGACTGCGCGCCGCTGCACAGCCTGGTCGGCAGCCTGCTGGACGCGGGGGTGGCGGTGCATTGTCTGCGCGACCTGACCCGCGGCGGCCTGGCGGCGGCCCTGAACGAAATCGCCGCGACCGCCGGGGTGCACCTGCGCGTGGACGAGGCCGCCATCCCGGTGTGCGAGGCGGTGCGGGGTGCCTGTGAAATTCTCGGTCTGGACCCGCTCTACGTGGCCAACGAAGGGCGCCTGGCCGCCTGGGTGGCGCCGGAGGACGCCGATCGGGCGTTGGCATTGTTGCGCGCGCATCCGGTCGGCGCGGGCGCCGTGCGCATCGGCGAGGTGGAGGCCGCACCGGCGGGACGGGTCACCCTCCGCAGCGTGATCGGGGTGGACCGGGTGTTGGACTGGCTCAGCGGCGAGCAGTTGCCGCGGATTTGTTGACCAGCGGAGACGGCCGACCGGGCAAAATTGGTAAACGGGCGGCCAGGGTTCGGAGAGTCCGACCGCACCGGGACGGAGACTGTCGCCCGGTCAGCCGGCCGCCGTGGGAAAAGCCGCGGCCGGGTGAACAACCGGAAGACGCGGCGGGTACCCCCGCTGCCCGCGTGTCATGCAAGACCTGAAATCATTGATCGCCCATCACGCCTTGTGGCAGGGGAGCAGACCGGAGGACCGGGTGCAGTTGGTCCCCGGCGTCCGGCGGTGGGATGGCCCCCACCGGCGCCCCCGGGCGGAGGAACCTCCGCGTCCGGGCTGCGCGTGGTCCCGGCGTCTGACACCGGGGCTTGCGCGGCTTGGGGCCACGCACGAAAAATGGGCGGGTTCCATGGCCGGGGCTGAGCGCGTCCCGCGGCCCGGCCGACACGGGCCATGAACCGACCGGACCGGGGTCGCACCCGCCTGATCATCCGCGGGGCGGTGCAGGGCGTGGGGTTTCGGCCGTTTGTCCATCGCCTGGCCACCGGCCTGGGGCTGCACGGATGGGTGAGCAATTCCCCCGCCGGCGTGTGCATCGAGATCGAGGGGCCGGCGGAAGCGCGACGGGCATTCCTGTTGCGGTTGGGAACCGAACGGCCCCCGCACAGCTTCATCCAAAGCCTGGAGGCCACCGAACTGGACCCGGCGGGCTACTCGGACTTCGTCATCCGGCCCAGCCAAGAACAGGGAGAACCTCTGGCCCTGGTGCTGCCTGACATCGCCACCTGCCCGGAGTGTGTGCGAGAGATCTTCGACCCCGCCAACCGGCGCCACCGCTATCCCTTCACCAATTGCACTCACTGCGGCCCGCGCTACAGCATCATCAAGGCCCTACCTTACGACCGGCCCCACACCTCGATGAGCATTTTCCCGATGTGCCCGGCCTGCCGGGCCGAGTACGACAACCCCCGCGACCGCCGCTTCCACGCCCAGCCCAACGCCTGTCCGGCCTGCGGCCCGCAGCTCGCCCTGTGGGACGCGTCCGGCCGGGAACTGGCCCGGGGCGAGGAGGCGTTGCGGGGCGCCGAGCGAGCGTTGCGCGACGGGGCGATCGTGGCGGTCAAGGGACTGGGCGGCTTTCACCTGATGGTGCGCGCGGACGATTCCGCCGGAGTGCAACGGTTGCGCGAACGCAAACATCGTGAGGAAAAACCGTTCGCCCTGATGTGCCCCTCGCTGGAGAGCGCGGGCGCCCTGGCCGAGATTGGACCGCTGGAGGCGCGGGCCCTGCAGGCGCCCGAAGCGCCCATTGTGCTGTGCCGGCGGCGCCCGGGGGCGCCCGTGGCCGCGGCGGTCGCGCCGGGCAATCCCTGGCTGGGGCTCCTGCTGCCGTACACCCCGCTGCATCATTTGCTGCTGGCGGATCTGGGCTGGAGCGTGGTGGCCACCAGCGGCAACCGGAGCGACGAGCCCATTTGCACGGACGAACACGAGGCGCTGCGCCGGCTGGGACCGATTGCGGACTTGTTTCTCGTTCACAACCGCCCCATCGTGCGCCACGTTGATGACTCGCTGGTGCGCATCGTCCTGGGACGCGAGCTGGTACTGCGGCGGGCACGGGGCTACGCGCCCCTGCCCGTGCCGGTGCGCGAGCCGCTGCCCCCGGTGCTGGCGGTGGGCGGACATTTGAAAAACACGGTGGCGCTGGCGCGGGACCGCGAGGTCTTCCTCAGCCAGCACATCGGCGACCTGGACACCGCCGCGGCGTTGGACGCGTTCGAACGGGTCATCGAGGACCTGAGCCGGTTGTTTGCCATGAAGCCCGAGCGGATAATGGCCGATGCCCATCCGGACTACCTGTCCAGCCGGTACGCGCAGCTGTCCGGCCGGGGGGTAGAGCGGGTGCAGCATCACCACGCCCACGTCCTGGCCTGCATGGCCGAAAACCACCTGGCGCCTCCGGTGCTCGGCGTGGCCTGGGACGGCACCGGCTACGGGGCCGACGACACCATCTGGGGCGGGGAGTTTCTCCGGATCGCCGCCGACGGCTCGGCCGTGCGGGTTGCGCACCTGCGCCCGTTTCGGCTGCCGGGCGGCGAGGCGGCGGTGAAGGAACCGCGCCGCGCGGCGCTCGGTCTGCTGCATGCCCTGTGGGGCGAGGCCGTCTTCGCGCGCGCGGACCTGGCGCCGGTGCGCGCCTTCAAGCCGTCCGAACTCAAAGCCCTCCGCCCGATGCTGGGCCGCGCGGTCAACGCCCCGTTGACCTCCAGCGCGGGCCGCTTGTTCGATGCCGTGGCCTCGTTGCTGGACCTCCGTCAGGTGGCTCACTTCGAGGGTCAGGCGGCCATGGACCTGGAGTTCGCCCTGGAACCGGGAGATTCGGAGGACACGTATCCCTGGGAGCTGGCCGGGGCAGAACACCCCACCCCACCCCCGCCCGCCAGCTCGGCCGCCCGGCGCGGAAAGACCGATCCCGCGCCCGCGCCCTCCTCCAGCAGCACGGTTCTGTTGGACTGGGCGCCGATGGTCGAAGCTCTGTTGCGTGATCTGCGCGTGGGGACCCCGGCGTGGCAGATTTCAGCCAAGTTTCACAACGGCCTTGCGCAGGCCATCGTGGCAGTGGCCCGCCGCGTGGGCGAACCGCGGGTGGTCCTCTCGGGGGGCTGCTTTCAGAACCACTACCTACTGGAGCGCACGGTGGTGGGACTGCGCAGCGCCGGGTTCACCCCCTACTGGCATCAACGAGTGCCGCCCAATGACGGCGGCCTGGCCCTGGGTCAGGCCTTCGCCGCGGCTTCCCTCGTTCCGCCCCCGCCCGCTTCGAAAGGATAACCATGTGTCTGGCCGTTCCCGGAAAGGTTCTCAGCATCACCGGCACGGATTTGGATCGCACCGGCAAGGTCAGCTTTGGCGGTGTGGTTAAAGAGGTGAGTCTGGCCTGCGTGCCCGAAGCCAAAGTCGGGGATTATGTGGTCGTCCACGTGGGCTTCGCGCTCAGCGTGGTGGACGAAGCCGAGGCAGTCCAAACCCTCAAATACCTTCGCCAGGTGGAGGAGCTGGGCGAGTTGGAAGCCGGTCCGCCGCCCGACACCCCCCGACCCGCCGGTTGACCAGATCGCCGGGGTTGGCATCAGCGCGCGCCGCCCGCCCCCAGCTCCGCCAGGAGTGCCCGGCAGCGAACAGACGGCCCCGCCTCAGGGGCGGCCCACCCCCAACCACCAAGTGTCGGTTTCGTTCAGCAGCAGACCGCCCGGCGGCGCATACCGCCCCTGCACCGGCGCCTTCACCGGATAGGTGCGCGGCGGGAAAACCAGGGGATCCAGCAGCGTCACCTGCCACGGTCCGCTGAAACGCGGCGCCTCGGCTGCCGCGCGCAATTCCAACACGGCCAAGCGGGCATCCGGCGCCAGCACGAGGCCGCCCGCCGTCACCTGCTCCGGCAGACCGGAAGCAGTGACCAGCAACACGCCGCGATGGGTATCCGGCCGCTCCACGACCACCCGCACTTCCAAGCGGCCGCCCGGCGCGAGACGAAAGCTGTGATGCGACGTGCTCCCGGTGATCCGCGGCTCGGGCGCCGCCCATTCCAGTTCGTAGGCAAATTCCGTCCCCCCGCCGGCGCGCGCGTCGGCAACACACAACGTGTAAGCGTCGTCCGCCGGCGCCGTCCATTCCAGGACCGCCTCCGGCAACCCCGGGAGGGATTCGGCAAGGACCTCCCCGTTCCGCAGCACCCGCAGCACCGGCCAAAAGTCCGCTTCGGGATTCACCCGACGCAGCCGCCAGCGATGGGTCTCCTCGCGCCGCGCCAGAAAGGCAAACCGATCCTCATCGCCGGGCGGGTTGATAAATCCGCCGAACATTCCCTCTCGTGCATCGCTCGGGCTCAGGGTCTCCGGATGCAGCCGCGACTCGCCGGGCGGTTCCGGAACCTCGCGCAAAATCACCCGGGAAGACTGGTCCGGCAGCGGCGCACTCTCAAACAGGGGCCCGCCCGGTAATGCGGGCGTCGGCTTCGGCGCCTCCGCCAGCGTGCTGCGCAGGCGGAAGATCACCGGCACACCGGCAGGGGGACCAACTTCCGCGGTGGCACCCGTCGCGCGGATCTCGAGTCGGTACACCCCGGCCCGGCCAATCAGGCAGCGCAGTTCCGGGTCCGTCGGCGGCTGGTTGGTGGACTCCGCCAGCAGGCCACCCGCCTGGTCGTAGAGCCGCAGCTCGAGCGTGGCCGGCGAATCCAGCCGCGTGGCTGCGGCCTCCAGTTCCAACCGGACCGGGTCAGCGAGATTCAACCGCCAATATCGGGGTCCCCCACCCGCGGGCATCCGACCATTGAGCACGCCGGGAACGATCAATTCTTCCTCCGAATCCTCTATCGAATCCGGCGCCTCCTCCGCGGCCAGTTGCTCAGGCAGCTCGTCCACCACAAACAACCGGGGCGCACTGGCGCCGACTTCGTCAAACCAGCGAATCCAGTGCGGCCCGAGCGCGGCATCCGGCGCGATTTCCACGGTGAAATGTCCCGGCGCCGCGCTGGCCATCAGCCGCAACCCCGGATCATCTGTCCAAACCTGCACCGGCCAGGAGGTAAACCGCCCGGCCACGCTCACCGGCGCCGAGGTTCCTACCCGACCGCCCGCCGGATAATGAAAGTCCACCTGCGGGCCGTCGTCGGCCGAGAACGTCACCGGTGTGAGGCCCAGCGCCATCCACAGCGGCAGCATCCGGCGGACGGCGCCGCCGGCCCGCCCGGCCGGCGGACGCGCGCGCCTGTGGGCACGGACCACCGCCATGACGCCGCTCTCAATCCACCGCGGGCAGGCTGGCCGCGGCCATGGCCTGGCCGTGGCGTTTTTGCATTTCATCCGGCATGTGCAGGCGCACGCGCGCCGCCAGTTCGGGAAACTCCGCCTCCAGCACCGCCCGCGCCTGGCGCAGCATCACCTCGCCGCCCGGACCGCTGGTCACCCGGCCCAAAATCAACAGGTGCCGGAACTCGTAGAAGTCCGCGAAATGGGCCACAGTGTAGCCCAGGTAGGCGCCGATGGTCTCGTAAATCTTGCGCGCGCGGTAGTCGTCGCGCGCCATCAGGGTTTGGACGTGCTGGAGCACCTCGGGCAGGGGCAACGCAGGCGGCACTTCGATGCCGGCCACCTCCACCAGCCGCCCCACCGCCTGCTGCGAAAAATATTTCGCCCCCGTGCCGGCGTCGCAGGACCACTCATCCACCGGCGCGCGCGGCTGGTAATCCACCGGCACAAAGGCCAGCTCGTTCAACCAGGAGGTGATGGTACCCTCCGGCGTCACGTAGCCGCCGGCGGTGCTGGTGCCCAGGGCCAGGCCCAGCACGGCATTGTCCCCCAGGGCCATCGAGCCGGCCAGGGCCGTCACCTCCCCGTCGTTGACCACTTCCAGCGGCACGTCGTTCCACGCCCGCCGGATTTCCAAAAACAGGTCCTTCACCCGGCGCTCGAACAACTCGAGCGGCACCCCGCGAAACAGCGAAGCCACCTTCACCCGGTTGTTCACGTACACCCCCGCCGCCGAGCCGCCGATGGCATCTACCCGGGGCAGATGCGCCGCCGCACGGCGGAGCGAATCCATGATGCCCTCAAAGTGATACTGCGGATCGGACTGGGGAATGGGGTCCCAAACCACCTCCTCGCTGAACACCACCTGCCCGTCCCGCACCGCAGCCACCTTGCGGTCGCTGCCGCCGAGGTCAAACCCGATCCGACATCCGTTCAGATGCCGGCCCAGGGGCCGCGCGCGTGCGCGTTCCGGCGGCAGGTCTTCCACCCGGCAGCTCACCCAGGTAAAGGGGCGCTCGTAAATGCGCGCGCCCATCATCTCGGCATCAAACCGCCCGGTGGGGCTTTCGCGGTAGTGTCGCTCGAGCGCGGCGGCCAAATCCGCCGGCCCGGCGAAATAAACGCGCCAGCCGCCGCGCGACCACAGCAAAAACGTCAGCCAGCGCTCGAGATAAAAGAAGTTCCCCGCCGCCTCCGGATGCTCCGCGGGCAGGACCTGCGTGGCAAACCGGAAGGTCGAACCGTCCGCTTGTTCAAGAGCCACGTGCACCGGTACCGCCCGCCCCGAGGCCTCCGCCCGGGCCCGGAAAGCCCGGTTGGTCAGGGCCGCCGGGCGAAAGGCCGGGTCCAGGACCGGGGTAACCCGGGGCGCGACGAGGAACAAACCGCGGTTGCGCATGGGAAAAGTGTGCGCCCAGCCCGCAACCCGGTGAAGACCAAAGCGCATCCTCCGCGGACCACAGCGGGGGGCCCCTGCCGTTGTGCCGCCCACGGCTCAGGCAGCGTGCCCTGCCGCAATCAGGGCAATCCGTCGCCGGCAGGGCGGGCTGTCCCCCGCCCCGCCTCCCAATCCGGGTTCGTACTCCCCCACGACACCCCACCTGTAACCTGTCTCGGACCCGGGCTTCAGAACCCTCGATTTGATTCCCCCCTATCGGAACGCCGTTGCCGGCGTTGGCAACGCAACCACCTCCCCAATCCGCCGCCGCGCGCCCCGGCTGCCGCCAGCGCTGGTCACCTCCCGCGCCGAGCGCCGGGCCAAGGACCCCTCCGGGTTCCCGCGCAGGTCCCCCCAATCCCCGACGCCGACTTTCACTTCCCACCCCCCTGCCTCTGGTTGTAGATGCGGCCCCAATCGGCGGATTAGAACGAGGAACGGCGCGATGGGCCTCTATCCGCCAAAGGTCTCACCCGTTGGGAGCCACTCGGCAGGGTATCGCAGACCCAGTTACACTCTCCCACCGGAGAACCGACCCAACACCACTTCCTGCAGTTTCTGATCAGCCGCTTTGGGTCCTCCGGCGCGGATTGACTTTCCCGGGCGCGGCTGACAGGCTGCCCCACATTCAGCACCTTCAACTGTGGCCCAACTGGCTATGCAAGACCTTCTGCCCCTCTACGACGCCATCCTGAACGGGGATGCCCGGGCGGCGCGCGAACTCACCGAACAGGCCCTGGCCGGGGGCCGGGATCCGTTGGCCCTTGTCAACGGCGCCATGATCCCGGCTATGGACGAAGTGGGCCGGCGCTACGAGTGCAACGAGTACTTCGTGCCGGAGTTGTTGCTCTCGGCCCGGGCCATGAAGGCCTCGCTGGAACTGCTCCGCCCGCTGCTGGTGGCCGGGGGACGCGAGCCCGCCGGGCGCGTAGCCATAGGCACCGTCAAGGGCGACTTGCATGACCTCGGTAAAAATCTCGTGGCCGCGATGCTCGAAGGGGGTGGTTTCGAGGTCATTGACCTGGGCGTCAACGTCGCGCCGGAGCAGTTTGTGGCGGCGGTGCGGGAAAAACGCGCCCAGATCGTCGCCATGTCCGCCCTGCTCACCACCACGATGCCCTCGATGAAGACCACCATCGAGGCGCTGGAATCTGCCGGCGTGCGCGACCGCGTCAAGGTGCTTGTCGGCGGCGCGCCCATCACCCGGCGCTTTGCGGAGGAAATCGGCGCCGACGGCTACAGCGAAAACGCCCCTGGCGCTGTAACTCTGGCCCGGCAGGCGCTCGGGTTGAGCTGATCCCTGGCCAGCGTCCCGGCATGCACCCCGTGCTGGCCCGTTTGCTCGCCGCCGGTCCCGTGGTGACCGACGGGGCGTGGGGCACCGAATTGCAGAAACGCGGCCTGCCCCCCGACGAGCCGCCCGATGTCTGGAATCTGACCCATCCGGAACACGTTCTGGACGTGGCCCGTTCCTATGTGGCGGCCGGCAGTCGGGTCATTCTGACCAACACCTTTGGCGCCAACCGCCTGCGGCTGGGGGAGTATGGGTTGGCTCCCCGTCTTGCAGAAATCAACCGGCGGGGAGTCGCCCTGTCCAAAGAAGCCGCCGGTTCGCGGGCTCTGGTGTTTGCCTCAATCGGCCCCTCGGGCAAGCTGCTTTGGGCCGGGGACGTGTCCGCGGAGGAACTTTCTGCAGCGTTTGCCGAACAGGCGCGTGCCCTGGCTGACGCCGGCGCGGACGCGCTGGTGGTGGAAACCATGAGCGACCTCGAAGAAGCCGGGCTGGCCCTCGCCGCAGCCAGGACCACCAGTCTGCCGGTGGTGGTGTGCCTGGTGTTTGATGCCGGCCGGGACAAGGACCGCACCATGACCGGTCTGACGCCGGAAGCGGCGGCTCGCGCGCTCACCCGGGCGGGCGCCGACGTCGTGGGCGCAAATTGCGGAGTCGGCATCGAAGGCTACGCGCTCGTATGCCGTCGGCTGCGGACGGCCACCGACCGACCGATCTGGATCAAACCGAACGCCGGCGTGCCAGCCCTGGAGAACGGGCGCGTTGTGTACCACACCTCGGCGGCGGAGTTTGCGGCGCACGTTCCGGACCTGGTGGCGGCAGGCGCCAATTTCATCGGCGGTTGTTGCGGAACCGACCCGGCGTTTATTCGAGCCGTGGCGGCCTGTCTCGCCAGGCCGACCGGCTGAAATGGGCAAAGACCCCTCACGGAGCGTTCTGCCGGCAACGTCGTACTGACAAATTGAACATCCCCGGTCGCGAAAAAACTTTCAAGAAAGGTCTTGACTTGTCTGGCGGATGGCCCATCTTGCTCGCTATGAACTTTTGGGCGATTAAAGGGTTTATGGCAGCGGGCGTCGCTGCGGCGGTGATGTTCCCTGTCGCCGCTCGGGCGGCGGGGGCGGTGACATTCGAGTTGCGCGATGCGCCCGGCGATACGTACGGGGGGGTCAACGAGACCCTCATCAGCCGCGGGGGGAGTTTTTCAGTGGATGCGTGGATTCACGCCCCGCAGGATCTCTACGTGGGGGTGGATTTCAAAGTCCGACTGTTGGAATACGCTACCAGCTCTCCCTACACGTTCACCATCACAGGAGTCAGCCGGGCGGGGAGTTCCTTCACCTTTGCCAATTCCACCGACAGCGCCATCATCGGGAATCGTTTGGATCCGCTGAATGCCAGCGATCTGGGGGGGTATTTGGATGACGTGGACGATTACCGTACCGGTTCCGAATTCCTCGTGCGCCTGACCTTTGCCGCGGACGTGGACCTTCCGCTGGGCACTTACACGATTGCCGGGGACGGCGCCTGGTCGCAGTGGTACGAATGGGGGGAGGGGCCGTGGGATTTCACCACCTTGATTCCTTACACGGTTCATGTCATCCCCGAACCCGGGGAATACGCACTGATGGGTGCGCTGGGTCTGTTGGGCTTTGGCATCTGGCGACGCTACCAGACTCGCGCGCGGGGTTGAAGCTAGTGGCTGAATCTGACCGCACCGTCCCGCGTTCCGGGACGGTTTTTTTATGCCCGGACGCCGGCTTTTTCTCCCGGTCGGACTTTGAACCAGAAGCGGTCCGTGGCACCTTCGCCAGTATGCGCGGCGAGTACCTGGCCATTGCGGCCCAGCGGAACGTGGGAACAGCGGGCCCGTTTCGCTCGAGTATTGCCCGGACTGGCCGGACGGGCATTCGCGTGTTCATGACCGGCTTCCTGGCCTGCTGGATGACGTGGGCTGGCGGCGCGGAGGATTTGCAGGTGGCTCGCGAGCACCTGCTAAACGGGCGTTACCTGGATGCGGTATCTGCCGCCGAGCAGGCCGTGCGGGACTCGGAAGATCGGGAGGTATGGTTGCTGATCTTGGGTGAGGGGCTGTTGCAGATCGGGCGGTATCCGGAGGCGAGCGCCGTCCTGACCAACGCGCTGGCCATCGCGCCGCGCAACATCCGGCTGCACTGGCTGGCCCAGGAGGTTTTTCAGCGTCATGGGCAGACCGAGGCGGCCCGACGCGCAATTCAGGAGATTCTCGACCTGGTGGCCGCGCGTCCCGTTGCCTACCGCGACCCGGCGGACCTGGTGGTTTTCGGACGCGCGGCGCTCCGGCGCGGGGCGGATCCGCGGCAGGTATTGGACCGGGTCTTTGCCGCGGCCAAGCGGGCGGACAACCCGGTGCGCGAGGCCTGGCTGGCTGCGGGGGAACTGGCATTGGAAAAGCGGGATTTCGCCCTCGCCGCCCGGAATTTCCAAGAAGGGCTACAGCGGTTTCCCAACGATCCCGACCTGCACCTGGGTCTGGCCCGCGCCCACGCGCCGGACGACACCGCCCTGATGGTTGCCGCGCTGGAACGCGCGCTGGCCTGCAACTCAAACCACCTTGGCAGCCTACTGCTGCTGGCGGAATACCACGTTGACCGAGAAGACTACGCCGGCGCGGAGGCGTTGTACGAACGGGTGCGCCGCGTGGACCCCCACCGCTTCGAGGCCTGGGCCGGCCACGCGCTGGTGGCCCACCTCAACCAGCAGCCGGCGCGCGCACAGGCCGCACGGGAGATGGCCCTGCGCTTCTGGACCAACAATCCGCACGTGGACCACTTCATCGGCCGCAAGCTCTCGCAGAAATACCGCTTTGCCGAAGGCGCAGCCGCCCAGCGGCGCGCGCTGGAATTTGACCCGGAGTTCCTTCCCGCCCGGGCCCAATTGGCCATGGACCTGTTGCGACTGGGCGACGAGGCCGAGGGCTGGCGTCTGGCTCAGGAGGTGCACGAACGCGATCCCTACGACGTGGCGGTGCACAACCTCATGACCCTGCGCGACGTCACCGCCGACTTTGTCATGCTCACCAACGAGCATTTCGTGCTGCGGATGAGCCCGCGCGAGGCGGCCTTGTACGGCGCACGCGCGCTGGCCCTGCTCGAACGCGCCCGGGAACGATTGACCGCCCGCTACGGCGCGGTGCTGTCCCGTCCGGTGCTGGTGGAAATCTTTCCCGAACAGCGGGATTTTGCCGTGCGCACGTTCGGCCTGCCGGAAAACCACGGTTTTCTGGGGGTGTGCTTCGGGCACGTCATCACCGCCAACAGCCCCACCGCCCGCCCCGGCCAGCGGTTCAACTGGGAATCCATGCTCTGGCACGAGTTCGCCCACGTCATCACGCTCCAAATCACCCGCAATCGCCTCCCGCGCTGGCTCAGCGAGGGCATCTCGGTGTACGAGGAGCGCCAGGCCCACCCGGCCTGGGGACAACGCATGACCCCCGCGTACCGGGACATGATCCTGGGCGGGGAGCTGACCCCGGTGTCCAAGCTCAGCGGCGCGTTCATTGCCCCGCCCTCCGGGCATCACCTCCAGTTCGCCTACTACCAGTCCTCGCTGGTGGTGGAGTTTCTCGTCACCCGCTTCGGCGCGGAAAAATTAACGGCCATTTTGCGCAACCTTTCCGACGGCCAGCCCGTCAATGAAGCCATCGAAGCGCACACCGTTCCGATGCCCGTCTTCGAACAGGAATTTGCCGCGTTTGCCCGGCGCACAGCCGAGGCCCTGGCGCCGTCCCTGGACTGGGAAAAGCCGCTGCCGGCGCTCAGCGCCGGCCGGGGGACGGCCGCGGCCTGGCAGGACTGGACCGCGACGCGTCCCGACAATTACTGGGTGCTTACCCGCCAGGCCGCGGAATTCATAAACGCTCGCCGCTGGACGGAGGCGCGCGTCGTGCTCGAACGCCTGGTGGCCGCCTATCCGGACGATACCGGACCGGACAGCGCCTGGCGGCAACTGGCCACGGTGTGCCGCGCGTTGGACGATGCCGCCGCCGAACGCGCGGCCTGGAGCCGGCTGGCCGAGCGCGACGATGAGGCGGCGGATGCCTACCTGCGGCTGTGCGAGCTGGCCGCCGCGGCCGGTGACTGGGATGCCGTGCGGCTCAATGCGGAACGCTACTTGGCCGTGGACCCGCTGGTGCCCGCCCCATATCGCTTCTTGGCCCGGGCGGCGGAGGCCACCGGAGACGCCGCCGGCGGGGTGGCCGCCTGCCGCGCCCTGCTGGCGCTGGAGCCCGCCAACCCTGCGGAGGTGCACTTCCAACTGGCCCGGCACTTGCACCAACTGGGTGACCGCTCCGGCGCGCGCCGCCACCTGTTGCGGGCGCTGGAAGACGCGCCGCGCCATCGCGCGGCTCTGCGGTGGTTGCGCGCGCTTCACACGGAGGGCTCCGTCTCCTCCACGGCTGCCGCTTCGTTGCCGACCGTCCCATGAAAACGTTCGCGCTGGTGCTCGTGGCTGGGTTGGTGCTGGCGCTGGCTGCCAGCGCCCAACGGCGGTGGGGCGGACGCACCCGGTCGTGGGAACCCCGGACCGCCCGCGAAGTTCCCTCCAACAGCACCGGCACCCCGGAGTGGACCAACGCCCCGGGTTTTGGCCGAGACGTCTTCACCTTTGCCCGCGTGCGCTACACGGACAACGGCGGAGGTCGCGGCGGCTGGGCCACGGACCTGCCCGACAGCGATCTGAACCTGTCCTGGCGCCTGCACCAGATGACCGCCCTGCAGGTGGACCCCGACGGCCGCATCCTGCGCCTGACCGATCCGGACCTGGCCGACTTCCCCTTCCTGTATATCGTCGAACCCGGCGGGCTCTGGCTGAGCGAGCCGGAGATTGAGGCGCTGCGCCGGTATCTGCTCAACGGCGGTTTTCTCTGGCTGGACGACTTCTGGGGGGAACGCGAGTGGGCCAATTGCGAGGAGGTCTTCCGCCGCGTCTTTCCCAACCGAAACTTTCAGGAGCTGAGCCTGGACCATCCGCTTTACCGGTGCGTGTTCCACATCCGCGAAAAAGGACAGGTGCCGGTCATCAACCTCGGCGTGGCCAGCCAGTGGAACGGCGGCATCACTTGGGAGCGCTCCGACGCCCGCGTGGTGCACCACCGGGTCATCCTCGACGACCGCGGACGCATCATGGTTCTGGCCACCCACAACACCGACAATGGCGACGGCTGGGAGCGCGAGGGCGAACATCCCTACTACTTCGAGCATTTCTCCGAAAAAATCGCCTACCCGCTGGCCATCAACGTGCTCTTTTACATCCTGACCCATTGAACCGACCGCCATGAGTTTTCCCGCCCCTGCCGCTCCTCCTCCGTCTGCTCCGTCCGAATCCGCCGCTGACTTCCGAGCCCAGCGGGAAGCGGTCGAGCGCCTGGTCGCCGGCCGCCGGCGCATCGAGACCGAACTGGCCCGGGTCATCGTCGGCCAGCGCGAAGTCATCGAGCAAATCCTCATCGCCCTGTTTGCTGGAGGCCACTGCCTGATCACCGGCGCGCCCGGGCTGGCCAAGACCCTGCTGGTGAAATCCATCGCGCGGATTTTCCACCTCCAATTCCAGCGGATTCAGTTTACGCCGGACCTGATGCCGGCGGACATCACCGGCACGGAAATCCTCCAGGACCAGGGCGGCGTGCGTCAGATGGTGTTCGTGCGCGGGCCGCTCTTTGCCAACCTCATCCTCGCCGACGAGATCAACCGCACCCCGCCCAAAACCCAGGCCGCCCTGCTGGAGGCCATGCAGGAGCACCAGGTGACCGTGGCCGGCCAGCGGCACGCCCTGCCGGAGCCGTTCTTCGTCCTCGCCACGCAGAATCCCATCGAAATGGAGGGCACGTATCCGCTGCCGGAGGCCCAGTTGGACCGGTTCATGTTCAACGTGGTCATGGACTACCTGCCCGAGGCGGAGGAGACGGAGGTCATCCGGCGCACCACCGCCGAGCCGCCCCCGCTCATCGAGCCGCTGTTCGACGCCGGCGACGTGCTGCGCTTCCACGAACTGGTGCGGCTGGTGCCCGTGGCGGACGAGTTTGTGAACTACGCCGTGCGCCTGGCCGCGGCCTCCCGACCGCGCCAGGCCGGCGCGCCGGATTTTGTCAACCAGTGGGTGAACTGGGGTGCGGGCACCCGGGCAGCCCAGTGTCTGGTGCTCGGCGCCAAGGCGCGCGCGCTGCTCCTGGGCCGCGCGCACGTCACACTCGAAGATCTCCGCGCCCTGGCGGCGCCGGTGCTGCGCCATCGCATCCTGCTCAACTACCGCGCCGAGGCCGAAGGCATCCGCGTGGACCAGGTCACCCGGCGGCTGGTGGAGTTTGTGCCGCCTCCCGTTGCATGAACGCCCCGACCTTCTCCAACGCGGCAGCTCCGGGCCGGCTGATTGACCCGCAGGTGCTGATGAGCCTCCGGCGCCTGGAATTGCGCGCCCGCGTGGTGGTCGAGGGGTTCTGGAGCGGCCTGCATCGCAGCCCATATCACGGCTTCTCGGTTGAGTTTACCGAATATCGCGCCTACACCCCCGGCGATGATCCGCGGTATCTGGACTGGCGCGTGCTCGCGCGCAGCGACCGCTATTTTGTCAAGCGCTTCGAGGACGAGACCAACCTGCGCGTCCACCTGCTGGTAGATCAGAGCCGCTCCCTGGGCTTTGGCTCGCGCGGCTACTCGAAGGCGGACTACGCCGCCACGCTGGCTGCCTCCCTGGCCTGGTTTCTCCACCGGCAGGGCGATGCCGTGGGGGTGATAGCCTTCGACGAGCAGGTGCGGGATTACCTGCCCGCGCGGCATCGCCCGGGACACCTGCGCCAGGTGCTCCTCCACCTGGACCGCCCGCCCGCCGGACGGGGCACCGACCTGACCGCGCCGCTGCGGCGCGCGGCCGAACTGCTCCGCAAACGGGGGCTGGTGGTGCTGGTCTCCGACTGCCTGGCGCCGCTGGAGCGGCTGGACCGCGCCCTGCTCGAACTGACCGCCGGTGGCCACGAGGTCCTCGTGTTCCAAGTGTTGGACCCGGAGGAAATCGCTTTCGGCTTCCGCTCTCCGGCGGTGTTTGAAGACCTGGAAACCGGCCGCAGGCTCCAACTGGACCCGGTGGTGGCCCGGAATGATTACCGGCGGCAGTTCGATGCCCACGGCGCGGCCCTGCGTGAAATCTGTCGCCGTCTCGGCGTCGGCTTCACCCGGCTGGAAACCACCCAGCCGCTGGAGCTGGCGCTCCTGGAATTTCTGCACCGCCGGGCGGAGGCCGCCCGGACGGGCGTGCGGCGGACTCGCGCCACGGCGCGATCCGCGGGCGCCGTCGCATGAGCTTCCTGACGCCCTGGTTTCTGTTGGGGGCCCTGGCCGTGGCCGGACCGCTGATTTTTCATCTGGTCCGGCGCACCACGCGGGAGCGCATCCCGTTCAGCACACTCCTGTTCTTGCGGCCGGCCCCGCCGCGGTTGACCCGCCGCAACCGGCTGGATGACCGGCTGCTCCTGGCGCTGCGCTGCCTGGTGGTGGCGCTGGTGGCTGCGGGCTTCGCCCGGCCTTTCTTGAACCGCCCCACTCCTGCCGTCCCGGCCGGCGAACCCGCCCGCCTGCTGGTGGTGCTCGTGGACACCAGCGCCAGCATGCGCCGGGGCAATCTCTGGGACACCGCCCGGAACCGGGCCGGCGAGATTTTCCGCCGCGCCGCGGCCGGAGACCAACTGGCCCTACTGACCTTCGATCAGGAAGTGAGGACCCGCCTGAGCTTCGAGGAATGGAATGCGACGCCGCCCGGAGAACGGGCCGCGCTGGCAGGCAGCCGCCTGGCCGCGGTGACTCCCGGCTGGGCCGCCACGCATCTGGACACCGCCCTGATCCGCGCCAGCGAGATGCTGGCCGAGGCCGGGGAAACGACGACCGCGCCCGGCGAACGCCAGGTGGTGCTGCTCAGCGACCTGCAGGCCGGCGCCCGGCTTTCCGCCCTCCAGGCCTACGAGTGGCCGAAGGAGATCTCAGTCCGGGTCGAAGCCCTGCCCGGTTCCGCGGAAAACGCTTCCGTCCACTGGCTGCCCGAAAACGAAGAGGCGTCCGCGACGGCCCCGGACGGCGCGGTGCGCCTGCTTGTGGTGAACACGCCCGAGTCGCGCCGCGATCAGTTTCGCCTCGGCTGGTGGCGTCCTGAAACGCGCGCCTGGCTGGTTCCTCCGCTGGAGGTGTACCTGCCGCCTGGCCAGTCGCGGGTGCTGACGCTGCACCTTGTTTCCAATGCTCCTGCGGAGGCGCTGCGACTGGAGGGTGACGAGGAGCCGTTTGACAACGGGGTCTTTGTGGCTCCGCCGGCGCCAGCCCGGTTGACGGTACTTCATGTGGGCAGCGATGCGGAGCACGATTCCCGCGGTCCGCGCTTTTTCCTGGCCCGCGCCTTCCAACCCACCCCGCGCCGGGCCGTGGAGTTTTTGACCTGGAATCCCGCCGGAACGCCGGCCCCCGCCGCAGCCGTCTCGGCGGACCTGGCGGTGGTGACCACCTCTCTTTCCCCGCCTGTGATCGAGCTGGCGCGAACGCTGTTGAACGCCGGGCGATGGGTGTTGTTTGCGCCACCGGATGCGAACGCGCTGGCGGGACTCGCGGCGCTGATCCCCGGCGGCGACTTTCGCGCCACCGACCAACGGCTTTCCGGCTATGCCCTGCTGGCGGAACTGGACTTCAGTCATCCCCTGCTGGCGCCGTTTGCCGATCCGCGCTTCAGCGACTTCACCCGCATCCGCTTCTGGCAGTATCGGCGTTTTGATTGCGCGGATTGGCCCGGGGCGCGCGTCCTGGCCCGGCTGGACACCGCCGATCCAGCCATGGTGGAGGCGCCGGTGGGGGCCGGGCGCTTGCTGGTGTGGGCCAGCGGCTGGCCTCCCACGGACAGTCAACTGGCGCTGTCCACCAAGTTTGTTCCGCTGCTGCATGTTTTGCTGGACCTGAGCGCCGGCCCGCCGCCCGCAGTGGGACAGTATTTCGTGGGCGAGGCCCTGCCGCTGCCGCGATTGCCCGGGGCGGGCAACTCGACCCCGGCCATGCGGCGGCCGGACGGCTCGGTCGTCCCCCTGACGGCGGGGGAAACCCGTTACCTGCAGACCTCCGAGCCGGGCATTTACCGGCTGGAGGGCGACGGTATTGAACTGCGGTGGGCGGTGAACCTGACGCCCGCCGAAAGCCGGCTTGCGCCCCTGCCCGCAGAGGAGCTGGAACGCTGGGGCGTGCCGCTGGCCGGCGCCCGACCCGCCGCAGACGTCCTCGCTGCGCGCGAGGCGCGTCTGCAACGGGCCGAATTGGAGGCCCGTCAAAAATTGTGGTGGTGGGTGCTGCTGGCGGCGCTGGCCCTGGTGGCTCTGGAAACCCTGGCGGCCGGGTGGGCCGCCCGCCGCGCCAATCCACCCCGGGAGGCAACGGCATGATTCATCCGATTCTCCAAGCGTACCTCGGTCCCGCTGCGCGTCGCCTCGCGCGGCGGCGCCTGGCCTGGGCCTTGGCAGCGGCCTGGGGCGCCGCAGCCATCCTGGCCGGGCTGCTGACGCTGATTCCACGAGTGGCCGACTGGAATCCGACCTGGACCTTCGGGGTCGCGCTGGCCACGACCTTCGGGCTAACGCTCCTGGCGGTGCGGCGGGAGCGCGGACGCCCGCCGCTCTGGCGCAAGGTGGCGGCGCGCATCGAGGCGGCGCATCCGGAGTTGAACGGACGCCTGCTCACCGCGGTCGAGCAGACCGCCACCCCGCAACGGGGGTTGAATTACCTGCAAACCCGCGTGGTGTTCGAGGCCTGCGACCATGCCCGGAACCGGGACTGGCGCCGCGCGGTGCCGCTCACCGGCCAGTGGCTGGCGCACGCGGCGCAGCTCGCCGCCCTGGCCGCCCTGTGGCTGGTGGTGAGCCAGCCGGACAAGAAAACGCCGTCCGCGGTCGCCGGCGCGTCGCCTCCCGCGCACGGGGTCACCGTCAGTCCGGGCGACGTGACCCTCGAACGCGGCCAGTCCTTGGTGGTGCTGGCGCGTTTTGGTGCCCCCGTGCCGGATTCGGCGGAGCTGGTCTGGCGCGAAGCGGGCGGAGAAGAACGGCGGCTGCCCATGACCCGCAGTTTGAATGATCCCCTGTTCGGCGCCAGCGTGCCGGAGGTCACCGCGCCGCTGACCTACCGCGTGGACTATCCCGAGGGCCGTTCCCCCGAGTACACCGTCACCGTTTTCGAGTACCCGCGGCTGGTGAGCGCGGACGCGGCGCTGGAGTATCCGACCTTCACCGCGCTGCCGCCGCGGCAGATTGCCGACACGCGTCGCGTTTCCGCCGTCGAAGGCACACGCGTGACCCTGGAGCTGCGCCTGAACAAGCCGGTACGAGCCGCACGCCTGGCGCCGCGCGACCCGACGGGTGAGACACTCGTGCTGCGGGCGGCCAGCAACCAGCCCTTGGCCCGGCTGGAGGCGTTTCCGCTGCTGACCAGCCAGATCTACGACCTGCGGCTGGAAGACACCGAGGGCCGCACCAACAAGGAACCGGCCACGTTCACGTTCAGCGCCCTGTCCAACCGTCTCCCGGAACTCCGGCTCACCGCGCCGCGCGGCGACCTCCGCCCCTCGCCTCTGGAGGAAATCGCCTTCGCCGGCACCGTCTGGGACGACTTCGGCGTGTTGACCTACGGCCTGGCCTGGCTGCGCCCCGGCCGCGAGCCGGTGTGGATCGAGCTGGGTCGCGACGTGCCCGGTCGCGAGCGCCGCGCCTTTGCCCACCTGCTGCGGTTGGAGGAATTGGACCTGCGCCCGGATGACCTGATCTCGTGGTTTGTCTGGGCCGAGGACCTCGGCGCAGACGGCCTCCCGCGCCGCACCGTGAGCGACCTGTTCTTCGGCGAGGTGCGGCCGTTCGAGGAAATCTTCCGCGAGGGCGAGGCCGAGGCGGCCGGCCCGCAACAGCAGGCTCAGACCGGCAGTGGCGAGGCCGGCGGGCCTTCGGGCCAACTGGCCGAGTTGCAGAAGCAAATCATGACCGCGACCTGGAAGCTGCTTCAACGCCGCCCGGCCGCAGCCGAGCGCGAGCGCTCTTCTCTGGCGCCCGTGCCGGTCCGAACGCCCGCCGCCGGGTTGAATCCTCCGGCCCCCACGCCTCCCGCGGACCGGTGGGTGTTGGCCCGTCCGGTGTTCACCCAATGGCATGCCGCCGAGCGTGGGGCGCCCGGTCGCCGCTCGGCAGCAGCACCGTCCGGGCCCTCCCGGGACGGCATGTCGCCTTCCCTCGAAGACCTGGAGGTGATTCTCCAGGCGCAGGCCCGGGCGTTGGAGCAGGCGCGCGAAGCCGCGTCCCGGGGCGCCGACCCGCGCGGGGAAGCCCTGTGGGAAGCCGCCACGCAGGCCATGGAAACGGCGCTGGAGAAATTGCAGGCGGCGGGGAAATCTCCGGACGCTCTGGCGGAGGCCTTCGCCGCCCAGCAGGCCGCCTACCAAGCGCTGCTTCGCCTCCAGGAACGCGAGTACTCGGTGTCCCGCAGCCGCAACCGCTCGGGCCAGCAGAGCGGCGGTTCCCGGCAGCAACAGATGCAACGCCAGCTCGACCAGCTCGAGTTGACCCGCGAGGAAAATCGTTACGAAACCGAAAGCCGCGCGCCGGCGCCCGATTCCCCCGAGCGCCGCGAGCAGTTGCAAACCCTCAACCGCTTGCGCGAGCTGGCTCGCCGCCAGCAGGACCTCAACGAGCGGCTGCGCGAACTCCAAACCGCCCTCGAAGAGGCGCGCACCCCGGCCGAGCGCGAGGCCCTGCGGCGCGAGCTCCGCCGCCTCCAGGAGCAGGAACGCCAGATGCTCGCCGAAGTGGACGAGCTGCAGCAGCGCCTGGACCGCTCCGAGAATCCCGCCCGCCTCAGTGACACCCGTCAGCAACTGGAACAAACCCGCCGGGAAATGCAACGCGCCGCCGAAGCCCTCGACGAAGGCGCCGTCTCCCGCGCCCTGGCCGCCGGCGCCCGCGCCCAGGACCAGCTCGAACAGATGCGAGACCAACTGCGTCGCGCCTCTGCGGGCGAGTTTGCCGAGGACCTGCGTCAGTTGCGCGCCGATGCCCGCGAATTGACCCGCGAGCAAGAGAACCTCGCCCGCGAACTGGCCGCCTTGAACGACCCCGCCCGCCGCACCCTCAGCGATGCCGAGGCTCGCCAGGACCTGCTCAACCGCCTGGGTGAGCAGCAGCAACGCCTGACTAATCTCCTGGACCGCGCCACGACCCTTTCCCAGCAAACCGAAGAGGCCGAGCCCCTGGTCTCACGTCAGCTCTACGATACCCTGCGCCGCTTCCATCAGGAGGACGGCGCCCGCCTCCGCCAGATGCGGCAGGAACTGCTCGAACGCGGCCAGCTCACCTACACCCTGGACAGCCGCTTGCAGGAAGCCGCCGAGCGTCCGGCCCAGGGACTCGAATTGACCGCCGAGTTGCTCCGCCAGGGATTGCTGCGCCAGGCCGACGAAGCCGAACGTCGTGCCCGCGGCGACCTCCAGACCCTCCAACGCGGCGTGGAGCAGGCCGCCGAGAAAGTGCTAGGCGACGACGCCGAGGCCCTGCGTCTGGCCCGGCGGGAACTGGAGGACCTGGCCGAGCAGGTCGCACGTGAAATCGCCTCGGCCCAGCCCGGGGCGGACGGGGCGTCCTCCCCGACCGGCCGGGACGAGGGCACACCTTCGGAGCCTGCTCAAGCCCGGGCGCCCCGGGCGCAGCCCGGAGAAGAAACCGCGCAAGCCGGGGAACCGACGCCCTCCCGCCGCGAGGCCAACCCGGACGGAGCAGCCCGGGAACGCACGTCGGCAGAACGCCAGCCCGGCCGCTCGGACAGCGGGTCCTCCGGCGCGCGCACCGCGCAAGCCTCCGCCCCATCCGGGGATGACCGCGCAGCCAATCGCCGGGGCTCTCGCGAAGCCCCCGCGCAGGGCGACCAGGCCGCCCGGAGCGCCGAGACAACGCCGCGCGACGCGGCGATTCGTCAGGCCGGCGCGACGGAACGCGGTCCCGGCGGTCGGGGAGGCGCCTTCCCCTTGGACCTTGAGCAACTGCTGGGCGGGCCGCGCGAGGGCTTCGAGGGCCCCATCACGGGCGAAGATTTTGCCGCCTGGGCGGACCGGCTGCGCGAGGTGGAGGAACTGGTCGAACTGCCCGACTTGCGCAGTCGCCTGGCCGCGGCCCGCGAGCAGGCGCGGCGAATGCGCCAGGAATACCGGCGCGAGCTCAAAAAACCGGACTGGGCGGTCGTGCGCCTGGAAGTGCTCCGCCCGCTGGTCGAGGTGCGGGAAATGATCGCCGGGGAGCTGGCGCGTCGCGAGCCGCGCGATCAACTGGTGCCGGTGGACCGGGACCCGGTGCCGGCGCGGTTCTCGGAACTGGTGCGCCGGTATTATGAGGCCCTCGGGCGCGCGCCCTCGCCGTGATGGAGTTCCTGCTGTCCAGTCTCACCCTCTCCGCCCCGCACTGGCTGGGGCCGGCGGTCATCGCCGCGGCGGCGCTCCTGCTGGCGACGGCCTGGAGTTACCGCCGCGCACCCGCCGGGCTGCGCTGGGGCGGCGCGTGCCTCAAAACGCTGGGGGTGACCGCGCTGGCCTTCTGCCTGCTCGAACCGCTGTGGACCGGCCAGCGCGCCCGTCCCGGCGCCAACCTGCTCGCCGTGGTGGCCGACAACAGCCAGGGCCTGCAGGTGCGCGACCGCGGCGCCGAGGCGACCCGCGGCGAGCTGCTGCGTGACTGGTTGGACCCGGTCCGCGCGTCGTGGTGGACCGAACTTGAGGAAATGTTCGAGCTGCGGCGGTTCAGTTTCGACACCCGGCTGAACGCCGTGCGGGACTTCGCGGAACTGAACTTTGCGGGGCGCGCCACCGCATTGGGCGCGGCGCTCGCCGGGCTGCGGGAGCGCTTCGCCGGCCGTCCGCTGGCCGGGGTGATCCTGTTGACCGACGGCATCGCCACGGACCTGCCCGAGGGCCTGCCGCCCTTGGACGGCCTGCCGCCGGTGTACCCGGTGGTGGTGGGACGGCCCGGCGCCGTGCGCGATCTGGCGCTGCAGACGGTGCAGGTGACACAGACGGCTTTTGAGGACGCGCCGGTGACGGTGCAGGCCGAGGTGCGCGCCACGGGCGCGGCCGGCGAGTGGGTCAGCGTGGCCCTGTACGACGCCCGCGGGGTGAAGCTCGAACAGCGCGAATCCCGCGCGCGCCGCGACGAGGACACGCTTGCGTTCCGGTTCCAGTGGCGACCGCCGCAGCCCGGGTTGGCGTTTTACGAAGTGCGCGCGGGGTTTTCGCGCGGCGACGCCACGGCCGAAGCCACGCTGCTGAACAATGCCCGCGTAGTGGCCGTGGACCGCGGCGGCGGCCCGTATCGCATCCTGTACATCGGGGGGCGACCCAACTGGGAGTACAAGTTCCTGAACCGCGCCCTCGCCGAGGATGAGCAACTCCGGCTGGTGGCGCTGATCCGCGTGGCGGCGCGGGAACCCAAGTTCGAGTTCCGCGGTCGCGTCGGGGAGACCGGCAACCCCCTGTTCCGCGGCTTCGGTGACCAGTCCCGCGAGCAGGTCGAACGCTACGACCATCCGGTACTCGCGCGCCTGAACACGCGTGACGAGCATGAACTGCGCGCCGGCTTTCCCGTCACGGCCGCCGAGTTGTACGCCTACGACGCGGTGATCCTGGACGACGTGGAGGCGGCGTTTTTCTCTCCGGACCAGCAGAGCCTGCTGGGCCGGTTCGTTTCCGAACGCGGCGGCGGCTTGCTGATGCTCGGCGGCGCGGAGTCGTTCCACCAGGGGGGCTACCACCGCACGCCGATTGGCGACGCCCTGCCGGTGTACCTGGACCGCTCACCCGAACCGCGCTCCGGCGCCCAGTGGCGGTTCCGGCTGGCGCGCGAGGGCTGGCTCGAACCCTGGGTGCGGCTGCGGGAAACCGAACCCGAGGAAACCGCGCGGCTGGAATCCATGCCGCCGTTTGGGGTGCTCAATCCGGTCCGGGAACTCAAGCCCGGCGCCAGCCTCCTCGCCACGGTCACCGACGAGCAGGGACGGCAACTGCCCGCCCTGGCCACGCAGCGCTTCGGCCGCGGCCGCAGCGCCGCCTTGATGGTGGGCGATTTCTGGCGGTGGGGCATGCGCGATCCCGCCGCCCGCCAGGACCTGGAAAAGGCCTGGCGTCAACTGGCCCGCTGGTTGGTGGCCGACGTGCCCCGACGCGTGGAGCTGACCGTGGAACCCGCCCCGGGCGAGGCCCCGGGCGGCGTGCGGTTGTTGGTGCGGGCGCGCGACGCGCAATTCCAGGCGCTGGACGAGGCCCGGGTCACCCTCGAGGTTGCGCGTGTTGCCCTCGGCACCAACGCCGCAGCGCCGCCGGTGCGGCTGACTGCCGAGCCCGCGGCGGGCGAGGCCGGCTGCTATGAGGCGCTGTTTGTGGCGCGTGAACCGGGGGGCTACCGCGCCCTCGCCCAGGTGAACGACGCCGCCGGCGCGGAAGTGGGTCGCGCGGAAATCGGCTGGAGCGCGGACCTCGAGGCGGAGGAGTTCCGAACGCTGGAACCGAACACTGCCCTGCTCGAGGAACTGGCCCGCCGCACCGGCGGCGAAGTCGTGCCGGCGGCCCGCCTGGCGGACTTTGCCCGCTCCCTGCCACAGCGCCGCGCCCCGGTGATGGAATCCTGGAGCCGTCCGGCCTGGCACACGCCCGCGCTGCTGGCGCTGGCGCTGGCGTGTTTCGTGGCGGAGTGGGGTCTGCGACGCTGGAGGGGGTGGCCGTGAAGCGCGGGCTTTTGCTTTGCTTGTGGGGCCTGGGGCTGTGGCCGGGTTGGACCGCGGCGGCGGCGGAGACGGCGGGCAAAGCGGTGCCGGATCAACCGCTGGTGATTTTCGTGGCCGGGGCGCCGGGTGAGGACCGGTTCGCCAGCAATCTGGTCCGGCAGGCCACTCTGTGGAGCAATGTGTGTGCGCGGGCCGGCGCGCGGTTTCACGGCCTGGGCCTGGACGAATACCGGGAACCCGGAGACCGCGCCCGTCTGCTGGAACGGCTCGCCGCCGAATCCCGGGAGACGGCGGCCCCGCTGTGGTTGATTCTGGCCGGTCACGGGACGTACGATGGTCAGCAGGCGCGCTTCAATCTGCGCGGCCCGGACCTCACGCCGGAGGACCTGGCTGCAGCGTTGGCGCCGGTGCAACGCCCCCTGGTCCTTATCAACGCCGCGTCGGCCAGCGCGCCGTTTCTGCCGGTGCTCGCCGGAACCAACCGGGTGATCATCACCGCCACCCGCAGCGGTCACGAGGTGAACTACACCCGCTTCGGAGATTATCTGGCCGAATCGCTAGCCGATCCCGCGGCGGACCTCGATCAGGACGGGCAAATTTCCCTGCTCGAAGCGGTGCTCACCGCCGCGGCCCGGGTGGCCGAGTTTTACCGCACCGAGAGCCGGCTGGCCACCGAGCACGCGCTCATCGAGGACAACGGGGACGGCCGGGGAACCCCGCCGGAGTGGTTTCGGGGCGTGCGTGCGGTCAAACGTCCGACCGACGGGGCGGTGGCGGACGGCGCGCGCGCCCATCAGATTTGCCTCCTGCCCGGTGAGGCCGAACGGGCTCTGACGCCCGAAATCCGCGCGCGGCGCGACGCCCTCGAGCTGGCGGTTTTTCGACTGCGGGAGAAGGCCCATACGCTGGCGGAGGAGGACTATCTAAACGAGCTGGAAAAGCTTCTGCTGGAGCTGGCGCGTTTGCTGGAAACGGCAAACCCCGGTCCGTGAGTTCGCATATTCGAGCCACCCCGCGCACCGGCTTCGGAACGGCATGATTCCCCAGGGGAAATTTTTCTTCACGGCGTGTAACCCGCCTGGCCCGGCGGACGTCCTGCCCTTGCGAGCCCCGCATCCTTGAAATTAGGGCGGGGACAACGAATCCGTTCCAAACCAAATCACTGAACGCCTATGAAACAACACCTGCTGTGGAGCACGCTGGCGCTCCTGACGGCCTCCGCCCTGGGGGCGGAGGCTGGCCCGAAAGACACCGTCAAGGCCGCGGCCCGGAAACTGGCCGAGCAATCCGGCTACAGTTGGCGGACCACAGTCGAGACTCCCAACGCCCCCGGAGGCGGGGGACGTTTCCGCATGGGACCCACCGCGGGCATGACCGAAAAGGGCGGCTACACCTGCCTGAACCTGCAACGCGGGGACACCACCATGGAAGCCTTCCTCCGAGGCAACAAGCTGGTCATCAAGACCGATGAGGGCTGGCAAACGGCCGACGAAATGAGCGGCGGGGGCGGTCCCGGTCAGGGCAACCCGGCCCGGTTTGTCGCCCGCATGCTTCAGAACTACCGAACACCTGCGGCGGAACTGGAGGACCTGGTGGGCAAGGTCAAAGACCTCAAACTGAGTGACGGCGCCTACGCCGGGGCACTGACCGAAGAGGGCGCCCGGGAATTGGTCACCTTTGGCCGGCGCGGCGGCGGCGGAGGCCAGGGGCCCTCGGTCAGCAATGCCAGGGGCGCGGTCAAAATCTGGATCAAAGACGGCCTGCCCGCCAAATACGAGGTCCACGTCGAGGGCACGGTGGCGTTCAATGACCGGGAGATGAACATCAACCGCACGACCACCACCGAAATCAAAAACGTGGGCAGCACCAAAGTGGAGGTTCCGGACGAAGCAAAGCGCAAGCTGGGCTGACCGCCCGCGCCGGCTCCGCATCGGACCGGTGCGCCGCTTCCATTTCGCGCAACCTTTCGGGGCGCCCGTCGGCCCCGCCCACCGGAGCCCGGGCGCCCTGTTGATATCCACCACCGCCATGAAACGATCCACGCTGCTCGCGTTGACCGGCCTGCTGCTGGTCGCCGGGGTTTGCCGGGCTCAGGACTGGGCCCGCAAGCGCCTCGAGAATTCCCCCCGCCACCTGGAATGGGCGAAGGTCAAACACGGCACCCGCGAGGTGACCTGTTTCCTCGCCTTTCCGGAAGTCAAAGACCGGGCTACGGCTGTGGTCCTGATTCACGAAATTTTCGGCCTGACGGACTGGGTGCGCAGTGTGGCCGACCACCTGGCCGAGGCGGGGTTCATCGCCATCGCCCCGGACCTGCTCTCCGGGGCAGCGCCGGGCGGCGGCGGCACGGCCGAGCTGGGTTCCGGCGATGCCGTCCGCAAGGCCATTGCCGCGCTCCCGGCCGAGCAGATCACGGCCGACCTGCAGGCCGTGACCGATTACGTGGCCCGCCTGCCGGCCTGCAACAGCAAGGTGGCCGTGGCCGGATTTTGCTGGGGTGGCAGCCAGACTTTCCGCTTCGCCACGCGGTCCGCAAGCCCCCGGGCCTTCTTCGTGTTTTACGGCGCCGGCCCCGAGACAGAGGCCGAATTGGCCCGCATTCAAGCGCCGGTGTACGGCTTCTACGGCGGCAACGACGCGCGGGTAAACGCCACCCTGCCCGCCACCGAAGCAGCCATGAAAAAACTCGGCAAAGTGTTCGAACCGGTGATCTACGACGCCGCCGGCCATGGCTTCATGCGGGCCGGCGAAGCCCCCGACGCCACCGAACCCAACCGGAAGGCCCGGGCCGAGGCCTGGCAGCGCTGGAAAGACATCCTCCGCAAGCTTTGAAATAACCTGAACCGGCTTCCGAACATGATTGCCCTGACCCGATCCACCCCGCTGTTTCCCTGCCGCGCAACCTGGTGTCTGGCGCTGGGGGTGCTCGCCGCTCCCGTCGCGCTCGGCAACTGGCCGCAATGGCGCGGTCCGCTGGCCAACGGCGTCGCACCCGGCGCCAACCCGCCCGCAACCTGGAGCGAACAACAAAACGTGAAATGGAAGCTGGCCCTGCCGGGCTTTGGCACCTCCACGCCCATCGTGTGGGGCGATCAGGTTTTCGTCCTCACCGCCGTGCCGGTTGGAAAACCACCAGAGTCCGCAGCGGTTGCTGCCGGGCCGGCTGCGGAGGCGCCCGCACCGGCCGAGGCTCCCCGTCCGCGGCGGGGAGGCGGCGGGCCCGGAGGCGGCCCGCGCCCCGAGACTCCCACCGAGCCGTACGAATTCACCGTCCTGGCGGTGGATCGCGCAACCGGACAGATTCGCTGGCAACGGGTGGCGCGCACGGAGATCCCCCACGAGGGACACCATCGCGACCACGGCTATGCCTCGTTCTCACCAGTCACTGACGGGGAGCGGCTTTACGCCTACTTCGGCTCGCGGGGACTGCATGCCTACGACCTGCAGGGCAACCGGCAGTGGTCGGTGGACTTTGGGAAAATGCGCACCCGCTCGGGCTTCGGCGAGGGGGGCTCGCTGGCCCTGCACGGGGACACCCTGGTCGTGCAGTGGGATCACGAGGGCGAAGATTTCATCGTGGCGCTGGACAAGCGCACGGGGCGCGAGCGCTGGCGGCAGAGCCGCAATGAAGCCACCACCTGGAGCACACCCCTGGTGGTGGTTCATGAAGGCCGGCCGCAGGTCATTGCCAATGCCACCGGCCGGGTACGCAGTTACGATCTGGAGACCGGGGAGCAACTCTGGGAATGCGGCGGCATGACCCAGAACGTGATTCCCACGCCCGTGGCCGATGCCGAGCGGGTGTACCTCTTGAGCGGTTTTCGCGGCTCTGCCCTGCTGGCGGTGCGCCTGGGTTTCAAGGGTGACCTCACCGATTCCGCGGAGGCCATTGCCTGGCGGCATCAACGTTACACCCCCTACGTGCCCTCCCCGCTGCTGTACGAAGACCGGCTGTACTTTTACTCGGGCAACAACGCCATGCTCTCGTGCTTTGAGGCGTCCACGGGCCGGGCATGGCTGGAAGCGGAACGCATTCCGGGTATCTCCGGGGTGTACGCCTCACCGGTGGGCGCCGCCGGGCGCGTGTACCTCGTGGGCCGGGATGGCAACACCGTCGTGATCCGTCACGGCGCCCCGCTGGAAATCTTGGCCACCAACCGGCTCGACGACCGCTTTGACGCCTCCGCCGCGGCGGTGGACCGCGAACTGTTCCTGCGCGGTCACCGCTATCTCTACTGTCTGGCAGAACAATAACCTTCTCCCGTCCGTCCCGGTCGCCGGAGAAGTGGATTCCCCATCGCGCGGGGCGTGAAAGCCCGCGCCGCAGAAGTTACGACCTTGCGGTGGCGGGCGGGTCTTCTCCGCTCCAGCGGGTTCGCCGAGGGACCTCAGGCGCGCCAGCCGTGGTTTTCCCGCACCTGGATCATGGCGGCGAGGATGTCGTTCCAGGTTTGCTGCTGGAGCATGACGGCGTTGGGGAACATGCAGCCGTCCCAGCAGATGTGCTTGAACTTGCGGGTCACTTTACCGGCCTCGTCCCGCAGCCAGTAGCCGGCGTCGCGCGGGATGTTGAGTTTCCCGTTGGGGTCGGTGGCCATGCAGTGCTTGCCGGTTTTTTCGTGTTCGCCGGAGCCCTTGACCGTGGCGTCGTTCTGGGCCACGTGGAAATCAATCGTCCACGGGCGCAGCGCAGCGGTGAGCTTTTTCATGGCCTTGTGAAAAACCTCCGGTTCCCAGTGGAACTTGTCCGGAACCAGGCGATGCTCCGGCGCGTTGTAGCCCAGCACATAGAGCAGCGTGTGGGCCATGTCCGCTTGAAAGCCCAGCAGCCGGGGCTGGCCCACCCCCTCCAGAATCTGGAGCATGTATTTCCAGGAATGCATGCCGCCCCAGCAGATTTCGCCCTCGGCAGCCAGCCGCTCGCCGTGGTCGCGCGCCACCTTGGCCGCCTCCTTGAAGGTGGCGATGATTTTCTTGGTGTTGCCCCTAGGGTCCTTGTCCCAATCGGTCACGCTGCAGGCCGAGTCAATCCGCACCACCCCGTAGGGGCGAATGCCGAGGTCGCGGAGTTTTTGGGCGATGCGGCAGCCCTTGGCCACCTGGCCGACAAACCGCTGGCGCTCTTCTTCGCTGCCCATGGCCGACCCGCCGCCGGTCGGCGGCCAGATGGGCGCCACGACCGAGCCGACCACCAACCCCCGGGCGGCGATCTTCTCCGCCAGACGCTTCAGATCGTCGTCACTGGCATCAATGTTGATGTGCGGCTCGTACAGAAAAATGTCCACACCGTCGAACTTCACGCCGTTGACCTCGGCCCGGGCGGTCAGATCCAGCATGGTGTCCAGATCAAGGCACGGCTCGGCGCCGGGACTGCCCTTGCCGACTAGTCCCGGCCACATGGCGTTGTGGAGCTTCGGATAATTGTTGGCGGTGCTCATGGTTTTTGGCTGTTGCTGGACGACGCGGAAGGCGACCCGAACCCGACGGGTCCGCCACCGCGGCGCAATTCACATTGGATGCGCGGCAAACTAACAGGGCCGGGCGGCGTCGCAATCGCAAAGTCGCATCGAGTGCCGGTACCGACACCGTTCCAAGGAGGCGCCCACCGGATCGGGACAACCCATTTGCCGGCAGGGACGGGCTGTCCCAGCCCGCCGGGCTTTGTGGTGTAGGCTTCCAGCCTGCAAAAAAAGCCCGGGCTATATCACAAGCAGGCAAGATGCTTGCACCACAAGCAACCCGGATGGCGGCCGCTCGTGTAGCGGCAGGCTTCCAGCCTGCCGAGGAGCCGGGCTTCCAGCCCGGCGGATTCCGGCCCGCAGACCACGCAGAAGACGCAGAAAAGGGAACGGCGCGTTCGGAGAACGCGGCCTACCGCAATGGGTTAATCCTTCGCTGGCAGGGCGGGCTGTCCCGGCCCGCCGCGTAGCTCTGCCCGCCGTCCGGTCACTCGGCTCCCAAGAGCCGCCCCACGGTGCGGGTGGCAAAGGCGAGAATCCAGGCCAGCACCGCCAGGTACCCCCACTGGAACAGCGGCCATTTCCAGGAGTTGGTTTCGCGCCGGACGATGGCGACGGTGCTGGCGCACTGCAGAGCCGCCACGTAAAACGCCAGCAAGGACAGTCCGGTGAGCAACGTGTACACCGGGGCGCCGTCCGGCCGCCGCTGCTCTTTGAGCACCGAGGCGAGGGCGCGCACCTCCGCGTCCGGATCCCCGCCGCTGCTCTTTGAGCACCGAGGCGAGGGCGCGCACCTCCGCGTCCGGATCCCCGCCGCTGCTGACGTTGTACACGACGGACATCGTGCTCACGAACACCTCGCGCGCGGCAAACGACGCAATGATGCCGATGCCCATCTGCCAGTCAAAACCCAGGGGACGCAACACCGGCTCGATGGCATGTCCCAGCCATCCGGCAAAACTGCGCCGCAGGCGCTCGCTGGCCCGCGCGGTCTCCAGCCGCGCCATTTCTTCGCGCAGTTCTGCGATCCTTTCCGGCGAGGACTCCGCGGCCAGGCGGCTTTCCACCGCGGCGAGGGGGGCGGCAAACTGCGCCTCGATTTCCGCGTGGCGGGGGTAGTTGGCCAGAAACCACAGCAGGATGTTGAAGCCCAGGATCACGGTGCCAGCCTTGCGCAGGAACACCAGGGCCCGCTCCCACATGTGCCGCAGCAGCACCGCCGCGGTGGGCCGTTTGTAGGGGGGCAGCTCCAAGATGAGAAACGGGGTATGCCCGCGGAGCAGGGTTTTCTTGAACAGCCACGCCATGCCCAGCGCCAGCAGGATGCCCAGCAGATACAACCCCATCATCGCCAGACCCGGCAGCCGCAGCGGCCCCCATACCGGCACGTCCGGCAGACAGGCGGCGATCAGGAGCGTGTACACCGGCAGCCGGGCCGAACAGCTCATCAACGGCGCGACCAGGATGGTAACCAGCCGGTCCTTCGGATGTTCGATCGTGCGCGTGGCCATGATGCCCGGGATGGCGCAGGCAAAGGAACTGAGCAGGGGAATGAAGCTCTTGCCGTGCAGTCCCACCTTGCTCATCAGGCGGTCCATCAAAAAGGCCGCGCGCGCCATGTAGCCGGTGTCTTCCAGCAGCCCGATGAACAGAAACAGCAGGCAAATCTGGGGCAGAAAGACCACCACCGCGCCCACGCCGGCGATCACCCCGTCCACCAGCAGGCTACGCAGGTCCCCCGGCGGCAGCACCCCGCCCACCAACGCGCCCACCCAGCCCACGCCGTCTTCCAGCAGGTGCATCGGCACCTGGGCAAAGGTGAAGATGCTCTGAAACATCAGCGCCATCAGGGCGAAAAAAATGGCCGTGCCCCACACCTTGTGGGTGAAGAGCCGGTCCAGCTGGTCGCTGGCGGTTTCGGTCACCGCCCGCGCGGTGCGCACCGCCGCGTCGTGCACGGCGCGGGCCCGCTCGTACCGGGCCTCAATGACCGCCGTACGCCAGTCCACCCCCGACGCCTCGAGCCGGGCGCGGGCCTCGCGCACCGCGGTTTCCATGCCGGGGCGGTGATGTCGGGCGTTTGCCGGCAGGTTGCGCTCATCGCTGAGCAACAACAGGGCCTCGGCGCGCGCCCGGGCCGGCGGGGCGGTGTTCAGGCGTGCATCACATAAGGCCGCCAATTCCGTTTCCAGGAGCGGCGACAGGTTCTCCAGACGGCGGGCCGCACCGTCCGGGACGAGGGCCGGAGGGGGGAAGCGGAGCAGGGCCTCGCGCAGGGCGGGCACGCCCTCGCGGGTGCTGGCCACCATGGGAAAGACCGGCACGCCCAGGGCGGCGGCGAGTTGGGCGGCATCCACCTCCAGGCCGTTTTGGCGCGCCACGTCCACCATGTTCAGGGCGATCAACGTGGGGTAGCCCAGCTCGATCACCTGGGTGGCGTAATAGAGGTTGCGTTCCAGGTTCGAGGCGTCCACCACCACCACCACGACATCCGGCGCGGGCACTTCCGGCAGACGCCCCAACAGGACATCGCGCGCCACCTGCTCGTCGAGGGATTGCGGGCTGAGGCTGTAGGAGCCGGGCAGGTCGAGGATGGTGATGCGGCGGCCGGCGGGCGCGCCCTGGAGCGGGCCCTCCTTGCGCTCGACGGTGACGCCGGCGTAGTTGGCCACCTTGGCGCGCAACCCGGTCAGCGCGTTAAACAACGTGGTCTTGCCGCAATTGGGATTGCCGGTGAGCACCACCCACAACGGGCGGGTCGCCTCCGCGTGAGGCGGCGTCTCGGGCGCAAGGGTGGACGCAGCGGCAGACATTTAGCGCGACCGGCCCCTGAATATAGCGCGCCGCGCCTCCGCGCAACGGGGCGGGCGCACGGGAACCGCAGCGGCGGCGAATGGCGGCGCCGACAGCATGAGGCGGAGCAGGCTCACTGGCGAACGGCGGCGGGCCGGGGGCGGTCAATCGGCCCGGCGCACGTGGATGTGCTCGGCCTCGTGGCGCCGGAGACTGAGGTTCGAGCCGCGCAGCCGGATTTCCACCGGGTCGCCCAACGGGGCATAGCGCACCAACTGCACCAGCGTACCGGGGGTCAACCCCAGCTCGAGCAGACGTGCCCGCACGTCGGCGGGCAGGACCAGGTCGGCCACCACGCCCGCCTGGCCGGCTGCCAGTGTGGTCAGCGGCTGAGAAGAGGCGCTCATGGGTCAGGACGCGGCGGAAGTCGAGTCGTTCTCTGGCAGGGGCTCGACCCAGATGGAATCGGCCAGCCGGCCGCACAGGCCGAGCCGGACGTTGCACACCTGGCAGACCACGCTGCGGTCCTGCAGGAGCAACTTGATGCGCTGCTCCTCGCACAGTCCCAGCTCGCGCAGCCGCTGGCACAATTCGGGCGTGGCCAACAACTGTTTGATGCGCACCGAAGTGCCGGCGCGCACCTGGCTGAGTGGACACCGGAGCGGCGGTACCGCCGGGGGCGCGTCGCAGGTGGTCGGTGACGGTTTCCGGCTCACGCGCGCAGGCTAGGCGAGGAGCGCGGACGGCGCAAGGCCGGGTTTGCCGGGGCCGGGCGCCATAGACAGGCGGCCGGCGCCGACGATCGGCAGCGCGGGCTACTCGAAGGCCATTTGGTAGCTGATGACGTTGCCGGTGAGGCGGGTGGTGAGCTGGCAGTTGCTCTTGTTGAAGACCGCCTGCATGGCCTTGTTTTCCTTGAGCACCTCGGCGGTGAACCCGCGGATGCCGTTGCGGCGGGCGATGCGCATGAGGTAGCGCAGCAGGAAAGTGCCGATGCCCCGGTTCTGCCAGTCGTCCCGCACCACAAAGGCCACTTCCGCCATGTTGGTCCGCGGGTCGAGGTAATAACTGCCCACGGCGATGATGTCCTCGCCGAAGGATTCGGGCACGGTACCGACAATGGTAACGTCGTTGCGGTGGTCAATGTACACGAAGTCCTGGATTTGCTTGCGCGGGATGATCTTCGTGAAGGACATGAACCGGTAGTAAATGGTCTGCTGGGACAGCGCGTAAAACAGGTCGCGCATCCGGGGCTCGTCGGTGGGGTGGATGGGCCGGAAGTTGATCTGAGTGCCGTCCTCTAGCAGGTGGGTGGTGCGCAGCTCCTTCGGGCCGACGAGGATTTTGCCCTCCACGTCGGCCATGCTGGCGGAGAGGTACTTGGCCTCGATGGCCTCGCGCAGGAGCTTCGCGCGGAAGTCGGGGTGAGCGATGCTGATGAGCGCCAGCGCGCGCTCCTGGATGCTTTTGCCGTGCAGGTAGGCCACGCCGTACTCGGTGACGATGTAGTGGACGTCCGCGCGGGTGGTGACCACGCCGGCGCCCGGGGTCAGATGGGTGACGATGCGGGAGACGGTGCCATTCTTGGCGGTCGAGGGCAGGGCGATGATGGCCTTGCCCCCCTTGGCCAGCGCGGCGCCGCGGTTGAAGTCCACCTGGCCGCCCACCCCGGAGAAGAATTTCGAGCCCAGCGAGTCGGCGCAGACCTGGCCGGTGAGGTCCACCTCCAGCGCCACGTTCACCGCCACCATCTTGTGCTGCTTGCTGATGGTCTGGATGTCATTGACGTACTCGGTGGGGTGGAAGGCGAAGACCGGGTTGTTGTCAATGAAGTCGTAGAGCCGCCGCGTGCCCAGAGCAAAGCTGGCCACCACCCGCCCCCGGTCGAGCGTCTTGCGGCGGCCGTTGATGGCGCCGCACTCGATCAGGTCCACGATGCGGTCGCTGATCATTTCCGTGTGGATGCCCAGGTCCTTTTTGTCCTTGAGGAATTCGAAGAGGGCCTGCGGGATGCGGCCGATGCCCAGCTCGATGGTTGAGCCGTCGTCAATGAGCGCCGCCAGGTATTCGCCGATCTGCCGGGTCACGTCGGTGATGGGCTGCGGCGGAACCTCGAGGATCCGGGCGTCCACGGGCACGAGCACGTCCAGGTCGTACACGTGCACGAAGGAGTCGCCGTGCGTCCGGGGCATCCGGGGGTTGACCTCGGCGATGACCAGGGCGGCGTTTTCGGTGGCGCTTTTGACCACGTCCACCGAGACGCCCAGGCTGCACATGCCGCGCGTGTCCGGGGGCGTTACCTGAATCAGCGCCACATCCAGCGGCAGGCGGCCGGAGTTGAACAGCCGCGGCAGCTCGGAAAGGAAGATGGGGGTGTAGTCGCCCAAGCCCTCGTGGATGATGTCGCGCACGTTCTCGGCGATGAAGAAGCTATTGACGCGAAAGTACTGCGCCAGCTCCTTGTCGGCGTAGGGGGCCTCGCCGAAGGTCAGCAGGTGGACGATCTCCGTGTCGGGCAGCTCGGTGGCCCGGCGGGTGAGGGCCTCCACCAGCCGCAGGGGCTCGGCGCAGCCGGTGCCGATGAAGACGCGGGAGCCGGGCTTGACGCGCGCCACGGCCTCCTCGGGCGTGGCGATCATGGACTGGTATTTCGCCTTCCACTCGGGGTCGTAACTGGGGGTGCTCATGTCAGGCAGCGTCCAGGGCGAGGGTCATGCGGGCGTCGGCCACGTAGGCCTCGGTGCCGATCTCGCCCACAATGAAGGGGTTGATGTCGAGTTCCTTGATCAGCGGGTAATCCGTGGCCAGTTGGCTGATGCGCTGGAGCGCGCCAGCGATGGCTTGCAAGTCCACGGGCGCCTGCCCGCGCGCGCCCTTGAGCAGGGCGTAGGAGCGGGTGCCCATGAGCATTTGCATGGCCTCGTCCTGGGTGATGGGCGCCAGGTGAAAGGTCACGTCCTTCATGACCTCGACGAAGATGCCGCCCAGGCCGAACATCAGCATCGGGCCGAACTGCGGATCGCGGGTCATGCCCAGGATCACCTCCCGGCCCTTGTTGCCCATCTTCTCGACGTAGGCGCCGCGGATGAAGGCGTTGGGCGCCCGGCGCTGCACGCGCAACATCATCAGGTCGAAGGCGTCGCGCACCTGTTCTGCGTTGGCGAGGTTGATGCGCACGCCGCCGAAATCGGATTTGTGGATGATGTCGGGCGAGGCGATCTTGAGCACCACCGGGTAGCCGATGCGGTTGGCCACCTCGACGGCCTCATCGGCCGTGCGGGCCAGCGCGCCGTCCAGGATGTTGAACTCATAGGCGCGGAGGATTTCCTTGGCCTCCACCTCGCCCACCTGCTGCAGGCCGCTGCGCTGGTGCCAGTGGAGCACGCGTTCGACCCGGCGCCGGTTGACAGGGAAGCGGGTGACGACGCGCGGGGGCCGGCGGCGCCAGGCGGCGTAATCCACCATGGCCTTGAGCGCCGCCACCGCGCGGTCCGGCGCGGGGTAGTTGGGAATGCCCAGTTCCATGAGCCGGGCCTTGGCGGCGGCCACTTCCTCGCCCCCCATGAAGGCGGTCAGCAGCGGCTTCTGGCGGTTGTGGGTGGCGGCCAGCCGCTCGGCCAGCTCCAGCGGACGGGTCATGTTCTGCGGCGTAGCCACCACGAGGATGGCGTCAAGGGTGTCGTCGTCCTGCAACAGTTCCAGCGCCCGAATGTAGCGCTCCGGCTCGGCGTCGCCGATCACGTCAATCGGGTTGCCCAGGGCGGCGGTGGGCGGGAGCACGGTTTTGAGTTTGGCCACCACGGCGGCGCTCGGGGGAGGCATTTTGAAGCCCAGGGTTTCCGCGGCATCCGCGGCCATGATGCCGGGTCCGCCGGCATTGGTGATGACGGCCAGGCGGTTGCCGGCGGGCAGCGGCTGGGTGGCGAAGGCCAGGGCGTAATCGAACAGGGCCTCGAAGTTCTCCGCGCGGATCACGCCCGCGCGTTTGAAGGCCGCCCCGTAGGCAATGTCGGCGCCGGCCAGGCTGCCGGTGTGCGAGGAGGCGGCCTTGGCGCCGGCCTGGGTGATGCCGACCTTGAGGAGGACCACCGGCTTGACCGACGCCGCCTCCTGGGCCACGCGCAGAAACTTGTCGCCCTCCTTGATGCTCTCGAGGTAGCCGGCCACGACCCGGGTTTCCCGGTCCTCGGCGAGCGCCTGGAGGAAGTCCACCTCGTTGAGGTCGGCCTTGTTGCCGAAGCTGATCACCTTGCCCAGGCCCAGCTTCTGGCTGGCGGCCCAGTCCAGGATGGCCACGCACAGCGCGCCGGACTGGGAGATGACGGAGATGTGCCCCGGCGGCGGCACGGTGGGGGCGAAGGTGGCGTTCATCTGGTGGTGCGTGTTGAGCACCCCCAGACAGTTGGGTCCCATGAGGCGCACCCCGGCGGCCCGGCAGATTTCCACCAACTCGCGCTCCGCCTCGGCCCCCTGCGCGCCCACCTCCTTGTAGCCGGCGGTGATGACGATGATGGTCTTGGCTCCGGCCTTGATCGAGTCCTGCACCGCCTGCTTCACAAAGCGGTTGGCGACGACGATGAGGCTCAGGTCAATGGGTTTCCCGAATTCTTCCAGGCTCTTGTAGCACTTGACGCCGAGGATTTCCGGGGCCTCGAGGTTGATCGGGACAATCGTGCCCTTGAACCCGCCGCGGGTGAGGTTGTGCATGAAGGCATAGCCCACCTTCTCCGGATTCCGTGACGCACCGATCACGGCCACGGTTTGGGGATAAAGCAAGGTCTCAAGCATGGCTGTCACACCTGTGGCTCTGCGGGAGGAAGGCCCTCCGTGGCGCGTGATCCGCGCGGCGCCGGATTCAAGGCTCCCCCCCCGGTCCCGCCAACGTCCGAGAGCCTAAAAACGGCGGCCGCTCCCCACTAACCGGGGATTGCCAATTGCCTTCCGTATTTTGCCCGGGCCGGCCCAGCGTCGCTCGCGTGAGTTGTTCGAGGCAGGCGCGCGCCAGTCCGCGGGCCCCGGCGGGAGGCGGCCTTCCGCCGGACACGCCGGGCAGGCGGGGACACTCCAGCACCGGCACCGGTGCGAGCCACTCGGCCAGCACGCCGGGGTTGGTGGCCGCCGAGGCATCCGGCCGCGGTTGGGCCATCAACACCACCGCCGCCGGAGCCACCCGGGCAGCGGCCAGGGCCGTGCAGGTCAGCAGCACCTGGTTGATCACCCCCAGCCGGTTGCGGGCCACCACCACCGCCGGGCACCCCAGCGCGCGCATCAGTTCGCGTGCCGTGTATGACGGCCCCAGCGGGGAGAGCAATCCCCCCGCTCCCTCGATCAGCAACCACCCGGCCTCCCGCTGGCGGGCGCGCAGATAGGCCAGCACCGCCTCGAACGAAATCCGTCGGCGGCACTGTCGGGCCGCCACCAGCGGCGCCAGCGGGGGCGACAGAAACCAGGGATTCAGCGCCGCGATGACCGCGTTCAACCCGCCGTCTTGTGCGCCGCCCCTTCCCCCGTGTCGGCGGAGCACCCGGGCCAGCCGCCGCGCATCGGCCCGGCTGCCCGTGGCCAGGGGTTTTACAGCCAGCGCGCGACGGCCTGTGGCCAGCAGATAATCCAGCCATAGCGCCGTGAGCACCGTTTTCCCCACCCCGGTGTCGGTGCCCGTGATGAAGACGGTGCGTTGAGAGGACGAGTCGGACATGACCGCTCGGGCTACTTCCAGCTAAACCACAACACGCGCACGCCGCCCTCGGCGCCGACGAGCGGCCCGGCCGCCGGAACGTTCCGGGCCAGGAGCGCCACACAGCGGCGCCGGGTGCGTCCCAGCCGCACGTCCACCGTCACCTCGAAATGCATGCTCACCGTCGTCAACGGCGCCCGGGCCCCCGGCGGCAGGGCCTCCAGCCCGGGCACGGCGGCCAGATTCGCGGCTTGGAACGGCGTGTCATCTTCGGTGCCCTCCACTCCGTCCAATCCGGCCCGGGCGCGGATGATGTTGGCGGCCAGGTCATCGGAAATGCCCAGGGCCACCTGCAGCACCGGCAACGGGGCGGTGTTGATGTTGACCGCCCCGCTGGAAATGGGGGTGAACAAATCCGTCAGGCCCACCGGATAGGCGGGCGGCTGAGCGAAGTGAGCGAAGCGTCCGCGCCGGGCGATGGCGCGCGGGTCCATCACTTGAGCGCGGTGCAAGGGCGCGCGCGGGCCCCAGTAAATCTCGGGCGTCACTCCGTTTACCAGGAACAGTTCGCTCAGGTCGTCAATCGCTCCGTTCTTGGCGTAGTAGGGCGGATCGAGGCTGAGGTAATAGTCGCTCTCCGTGCCGCTGAGCCGGGGGGCGTCATCCGGGTCTCGCCAGTCCAGAATCGAATCCACAATCAGGGCGCTGTCCACGGCGTCCACGCCCATGAGATCGAGCGCGCGGGTCAGCATGTCCGGTCCGCCCTGGCCGGGGGGCAGGGCGGCGAGGCGGTTGAGGTTGAGCTTGCGCTCGAGGTCCACGATTTCCACCGAGATCATGCCCGGACCTAGCGGCCAGGCGCGGAGGTTGATGCCGGCCAGGGGGCTGTTGGTTTCCGGACCGTCCCCGGGGCCGCCGGCCCAGATCTGGTTTAGCGAGCTGTAGCGCGCGCCCAGGCGTCGGGACTGGTCCAACACGTATTTGGCCAGTTCGACCCCGGAGCGACCCATCCATTCCACCTCGGATTCATTGTTGGCGTTGGCGGCCAGCCGGGACTCGACCTTCATCGAGTAGGCAAAGCCGCCGGCCAGCACCGCGAGCACGAAAATGATCGTGAGCACGATGATCAACGCGAACCCCCGGGGTCTGGCGCGGTGCAGCCGCATGGCGACGGTCAGGGCGATTCGGCCCGGGGCGCTCCCGGCGTGGGGGACGGCGCGCCCGGCGGGGGCACATTGGGATTGGGCGCGGTTCCCGGCGTGGGCATGGCCGGGGCGGCGCTGCCGGCCGAGGACACCAGAGGGACCATCGTGCCCGGCAGCAACACCGTGCGCACAGTCAGGTCCCGGGGCCGCCCCATCGCGTCCCGGGCCGCGCCAAACGCCAGGGAAAATCGCACCACCCACGGCAGGGCGTTCGTATGCGGCCACTCGGTCAACCAGTCTCCCGTCGGCCGGGAAAATACCGGCGTTCCGGGACGGCCCAGGAATTCCAGCCTGAACAGGCTCACGTCCCGGGCCAGGACGATGGTGTACTGTTCCGGGTTGACCGTCTCCGCCTGAAGCAGCGGAATCTGACGCAGGATCAGGTCGTTGGTGCCGTCGGGTGCGGTTTCCACAGTGAATGCCACCCGCCGCACGGCCAGGTCACCAAAGAATCCGCTGCCGGGGAACGTGGGCGGCAGCCGCCCCACCAGGCTCAGGGCAGCAACGTCACCGGAGGTGTCCGCCTCGAACGTGTACAGGGGCGCGTTGGCCTGGAACATCACCGCCGACAGCAGGGCGTCCTCGATGGTGCGTCCGGCAATGCGCGCCCGCTGGGCGTTGGTGGCTACGTCGTTGCCCACCCGGGCCGCCCGCAGGATGGCCGACCATGTGGCGTAAATGGCCGTGAGCACCATCCCAAAGATGGCCATCGCCAGCATCAGCTCCAGCAGGGTGAACGCTGCCGCGCACCGACGCGCCGGCCCCAAAACCGCAGGCGTGCATGAGGCTGTTCGCATGGTCAGCGCACCTGGAGCCGGCTGCCCATCTGCGGGCGGTACAGCAGGATGCTGGTCTGCTTTTCCCGGATGAGCTGGTTCTGGGGCCAGGTGATGGTGATGTCGGCCTGGTACAGGCCGCCCTGAGAAGTGCCCGGGCCGAGGCCGCCCGCGTTCGAGGCCACCAGATACAGGTTGGCCGTCCACGAGGCGCCCGGGTAGGTTTCCCCGAAATCGCCGCTCACCAACCCCTCGCCCATGTCGCGGTTGGTCAGCGTCTGCAGGGCCAGCTCCACCGCCACCGCACTCACGTCAATTTCCCCCAGGCTCAGGCTGCGGGCGATCTGCAGGTTCTGGCTAACCAACCCCAGGATGGCAAAGACGGCCATGAAGAAAATGGCCATCGCGATCATCACCTCGAGCAGGGTAAAGGCCCGCACCGCGCGCCGGAGCGGACCAATTGCCGGCGGCGACGCCCGGGGCGCAAAGTGCGCTCCCGCCGGGGGAGTGCCTGCGGAAGCCGCCGACCCGCGGGCTCGGCTGTTCATCGCACGTCCTCCACCCGCACGCGCCCGGTGGTGATTTCCAGGCTGATGCGACGTTGTTCACCGGCCTCAGAAAACAGCACGGCCTGGAAGGCGTCGCAGGTGCCGTTGGGCTGGAAGCGCACGGCGACCTCCGGTTCGTCCATGGCGTCCCGCAGGTTCACCACCAATTGTTTGAACGCGACGGTGTCATGGAACCGCGCGGAGAAGGACGGCAGGGGTTCGCGCCGGGGCTGGCCTTCGGCCTCCGGAGCGGGAACAGCCGGCGCCGGCTCGGCAGCCGTTGCCGGATCCGAACCGCCGCCGCCCACCGACAGCACCTCGAGGCTGCCGTCGGCGGCGCGGATGACCAGCTCGGCCGGCTGACTGGTCAAGATGGCGAGCATCCGCGCCTTGAGAAAGCCTTCCTCGAGGTCGCTGATCGCCTGGCGCATCGGGCCCTTGCGCACCGTGTTCACCGCCGCCGGAAGGCCGATGCCCACGATGATCCCGAGGATGGCCAGAACCATCAGCAGCTCGACCAGCGTAAAGCCCGCCCGCGGCGGGCGGGAAACGCGAGGTGCGGTAAGGCGGGACGGATTCATCCGCGGCCGAGATTGGAGGTGATTTGAAACATCGCCGAGAGCACGGCAAACAGCAGGAAGCCCACCAACAGCGCCATGACCACAATGATGGCCGGTTCCACCAGGTTGGTCATCACCCGCAGGGCGACGGTCAGGTCGTTTTCGTACGTCTCGGCCACGTTGCGCAGCGCGCCGGCCACATCGCCCGTTTCCTCCCCGATGCGGACCATGTCAATCATCAACTGGGGAAACACCTGGCTGCGCGCCAGCGGCTGGGCCAGGCTCTTGCCATCGGTCACCGCTTCTCGGGTGGCGGCGATGGCCTCGCGCAGGATGCGGCTGCCCACCACCTGCTCGGCGATCCGCAGCGCGGTCAGCACCGGCACGCCGTTTTGCAGCAGCGTCCCCAGGGTGCGCGCAAACTGGCTGAACAGGGTCAACTGGACCACCCGCCCCACCACCGGCGCATGCAAGAGCAAGCGATCCACGTTTCGCGCCCCGTGCGGCGTGGACCGGTACCGGTGGAAGGCCAGCCACCCCAGCGCCGCCGCCAGCGGCAGCGTCCACCAGTAGGCCGAGAAAAAGCGGCTGAGGTTGACCAGCAGTTGGGTGGCCCAGGGCAGTTCCACCCCGGGCATGCCCTCGAAGATGATCAGAAACTTCGGAAGCATGACCGTCATGAAAAAGATGATGATCACCACGCCCACGCAGCAGACCACCGCCGGGTAGGCCATGGCCGAAATGAATTTCTGCCGCACCTCGGCAAACCGGGCGTAATGCTGGGCCAGCCGCTCGAGCACTTCCTGCAGCGCGCCGCTCTGCTCGCCCGCTCGCACCATGTTCACGAACAAGTCGCTGAACACCCGCGGCTGCCGGGCCATCGCGTCCGACAGGCCCTTGCCCTCCATCACGTCCTGCCGAAGCTGGCGGCTGACCTCCGGCGGGATGCCCTTTGAGCCCAGGTGGGACATGCTGTTCAGGGCCAGGGCCAGCGGCATGCCTGCCCGCAGCAGATTGGTCAGTTGCTGCGCATAGGTGGCCAGCTCGGCCAGCTTCGGCCGTCGCCGCCGCTGCAGAACCGCCTGCAGACCTGCCGGCAGCAGGGGGCGCGACGCCGCGCCCGCAGCCCGCTCGCGCGACGCCGGCCGGGCAGCCCCGCGCGCCATCTCCACCATGAGCGGATACAGGCCGGACTGCTGCAGCTTGAGCACCGCCGCCGGGCGGTCCGCCGCGTCAATCTCGTCCTGCACCAATTCCCCGGAGCGTTTCCGGGCCTTGTAGGCAAATTTCGGCATGGCCCCGAACAGTATGCAGTAAACCGGCCCGCCAGAAAAGTTTTCCCACCCGCCGCGCGAAATCGGGACTGTTACCCCGGCCCGGCCGACTTCCCGTTCAGCTTCAGGGCGGCCGCGCCGTCGAAGGCGAAATAGTCACAGGTCAGTTCCTCGCCGGGCGCCAGGTCGCGCAAAGCCACAGTAAAGGGCGCCCCGGGCTTGTCCGGCGGCGTGCCCGTGTTGGGCGGCGAGGCATGGTTCATGAAACAGGCGTGGTCGCCGCTCAACACCCAGCATCCGTCCGCCGCCCGCAGATATCCGTACCGCTGCACGTGCTGGCGCGCCGGCTCGGGGAGGGCCGCCACCAATTCGGCGGTCAATACCCGATCGAACTCCGGTTCCAACCGCCACACCGCCGTGCCGGCGGACACGGCCTGCACGGTGAACAGACCCAGCCCGTGAATCCGGCTCGGCCCCACCCGGGTCGCTATCAACAGCATGTCCCCAACCTGCCCGGTCTGTCATGGCCGCGTCAACGGCCCGCGCGTCCACTCGACAAGCCCGGGACCGGATGGCACTTTCCTGCCGTGGACCTCGGCAAACTGGAAACCTTGCGCGCCATCCTCCGCGGTTACGGCTCCTGCCTAGTGGCATATTCCGGAGGTGTGGACTCGGTCTTTCTGGCCTGCGTGGCCCACCAGACCTTGGGCGACCGCGCCTTGGCGGTAATTGCGGATTCTCCCAGCCTGCCCCGGCGCGAGCTGGCCGAGGCCCTCGAACTGGCGCGCCAACTGGGCTTTCCCGTGCGGGTGGTCCACACCCGCGAGTTCCTGAACCCCCGTTACCTGGCCAACCCGCAAAACCGCTGCTACTTCTGCAAGCACGAGCTGTTCTCCGAACTGGTCCCGCTGGCCCGGGCCGGGGGCTTCGCGGTCATTGCCTACGGAGAAAACGCCAGCGACGCGGGCGACCACCGCCCCGGAGCGCAGGCCGCCGCCGAATTTGCCGTGCGGGCCCCACTCAAGGAAGCCGGTCTCACCAAGGCCGACATTCGTGCCCTGTCCGCCCACCTGGGCCTGCCCACCGCGGACAAGCCCCAAATGGCCTGTTTGAGCTCGCGCATTCCCTACGGCGAAGCCGTGACACCGGAAAAACTCCGCATGATCGAACAGGCCGAATCAGTCCTGCGCGACCTGGGCTTTTACGATGTGCGCGTGCGTCATCACGAGCTGAAGACCGGCCACCTCGCACGCATCGAGGTCGGCGCGAGCGAATTCGGCAAATTCCTCGCCGATGGTGTGCCCCAACGCGTGGTCGGGGCGTTGAAGCAGGCCGGCTACGCACACGTGACCCTGGATCTTCAGGGCTACCGTCGCGGCAGCGTGAACGAACTTCCGACTGCACCGCTCAACTTCCGCAATCCGTTGCCGGCGTAACACCGGTAGGGCGGGCTGTCCCAGCCCGCCGCGTGTCCTTGTCGAACCGGCGTGAAGACGGGAAAGAACCGAACGGGCGGTGCTCGGCCGCGCCATTCTCCAGGCGGCTGGAAGCCGCCCTCCACGGCAGCGAGGATGGCCGCCGCTCCCGTAGCGGCAGGCTTCCCAGCCTGCCGTAGAGCCGGGCTTCCAGCCCGGCAAAATTGAGAAAAGCGGTAGGGCGGGCTGTCCCAGCCCGCCACAGCCAGGACCGCGGCGCGTTCGGAGAACGCGCCCTACCTGGGCAGGGCAATTGCGGCGGTCGCGACCACAGTCGCGCGCTTCCATGCCGGCGCACCCCACGTGGCGAGACTCCGCTCCCCGACTTCCGACATTGGACTGCCGGTTCCCGGCTTCCAACTTTTCCATCGCGTCTGCTTTCGACTCGACGCTCCGCGCGGTTGACGGCACAGTGCGCGCATCCATGAAACCCGGTTTTCCACGCCGCTCGGTCTTTCTGTGCCGACTGCTGAGCCTGCTGTGGCTGCCGGTGGTGGCGTTCGCCCTCCGGGCCGAGTTCCGCGCCGCCATTGCGGTGCGCCCCATCACGCCCGATCCGTTGCTGCCCGTCTCCGGCGGCGTGGGCCCTTCTTATCCGGTGACGAACAAGGCCGGCGAACTCACCGTCCGCGCCCTGGTCCTAGAAAACGACGGCCTCCGCGTCGCCTTTGTGAGCGCCGACCTGCTGGGCTTCCCGTCTGTGCTGGGCGACAAGGTGCGGGCGCGCGTGACCGGCGTGCCCGGCACACACATCCTGATCGGCGCCACGCACACCCACAGCGCGCCGGATTGCTACGGTTTTGCGGATGCCCAGGGCCGGACCGCGGCGGACCTGAACTACCTCGAACAGGTGTGCACGCGCATGGCCGCAGCTATCAACGAGGCCGTGGCGCGGCTCCAGCCCGCCGCCCTGAAAATCGCCACCGGCGAAGCCCGGGGCAAAATCGCCTACAACTACTACGCCGAACAGCTTTACGACCCCCGCTGCCACGTCATCCAGGCGCTCGACGCCGCCGGCCGCCCGTTGGCCACACTGGTCAACTACGCGATACATCCGGAGGTGCTCGGCCCCCGCCGCGGCCTGCTCAGTCCGGACCTGGTGGGACCGTTGTACGACCGGATCGCCGAGGCCGGCGGAGGCACCGGCATTTTCCTGAACAGCGCCCAAGGCGGCATGGTCACGGCGGACAACCGCCTGCCCGGCGGCGGCGAGGCCAACACTTGGGAGGAATGCGTGCGCATCGGTCGCCTGCTGGCCGATGAAGCCCTGCGTATCGTCGCAGAAGCCCCGGTCCAGCGGGACCCGCGTCTGTTTTGCGCCGCGCGCATCATCACCTTCCCCGTGGATTCCCCGCTCCTGCTGGCCGTGATGCGGACTTCCCCGCTGGGCTACCAGAGCGGGGGGGAGCGGCGTGTAGCCACCCAATTGAACCTAGTCAACGTGGGCAATGCCCAGATTCTCACCATCCCGGGCGAGGCGCTGCCCAACATCGGGTACTATCTCAAGCGCAAAATGGCCGGCGAACACAACCTGCTCTTCGGCCTGACCAACGACGCCTTCGGTTATCTCCTCACGAAGGAGGACTGGGGCAGCTTCAAGCGCTACGATTACATCACCCGGACCTGCCTGGGCGAAATGACCGGCGAAATCTATGTCACCGAGGCCCTGCGCCTGGTGGCCGACAGCCCCAAGCCGTCGCGCGGGACGCCCTGAAGCGCCTTGCCACGACGCGGCGGGCGACGCCCGCGCCGCCCCCGGTCAGTACTCGCCGCCCGGCCCTTCCAGGACTTGCTGCGGCCGCTGCATGAGCTCGATTTCGTACCCCTCCGGGGCGTCCACAAAGGCAAAGCCGCTGCCGTCGGGACGGAGCGTCGGCCCGTCGGAGTAGCGCAGACCGAATTTCTCCAGATGCCGGGCAAAGGCTTCAAGACTGTCCACCTCGAACGCCAGGTGGGTGAGGTCCGGCTGCACCTGCACCGGTCCGCTGGCCGGGTAACAGCACAATTCGATGAGTTCCTCGCTCCGGGGCGCCTTGAGAAACACCAGCTCCGAGCCGCGGGGCGATTTGTGCCGGCGTACCTCCTGCAGCCCGAGCACCTCCGTGTAGAATTTCACGCTGCGTTCCAGATCGTTCACGCGGTAGCGCGTGTGCAGAAGTTTCGTGACCATGACGCCGGCAAACTAGGCGTGAACGGCCTGCCTGCCAAGCGTCCCGGGGTGCGCCCACCGGAGGCGATGGGCGCCCGATGGACGGCTCACCGCACGTTTACCAGCGCGTAGTTGCGCCTGCCCTTGCGCAGCAGCAGGTATTTGCCGAAGAGCAGGTCGGCGGGCTGGATGCGACGGTGGACGTCGGCCACGCGGACGTTGTTGACATAGATACCCCCGCCCTCCACGTGCTTGCGCGCCTGGCCCTTGCTGGAGGACAGGCCGGCCAGCACCAGCAGGTCCGGCAGTCCCAGCCCCGCGCCGCCCAGCCGGTCCGCGGCCAGCTCGCGCGTGGGCACCTCGCCGGCGATTTCAGCAAAGGCGGATTCTCCCACTCCGTCCAGCGCGCCGCCGAAAAGGATTTCGCTGGCGCGCACGGCTTCCTCGCACGCGGCCGGGCCGTGAACCAGCGTGGTGAGCTCGCGGGCGAGGCGTTTCTGGGCCGCGCGGGCGGCGGGGTTGGCCGCCACTTCCCGGGCGAGGGCTTCGATCTCCTCGCGCGGCAGGAAGGTCAGGAAGTTCAGGAGCTTGACCACATCCGCGTCCCCGGTCTGCACAAAGAACTGGTAGAACCGGTACGGGCTGGTGCGGCGGGCGTCCAGGTACACCGCGCCGGAGGCGGTTTTGCCGTACTTGGTACCGTCGGCCCGCGTCAGCAAGGGAAAGGTGAGCCCCCAGACGGTGGCGCCGAGTTTGCGGCGGGTGAGCTCGACGCCTGCCGTGATGTTGCCCCACTGGTCGGTGGCGCCCACCTGGAGCTCGCAGCCGAATTCCCGCCGCAGATGGTAAAAGTCGTAGGCCTGAAGCAGCATGTAGCTGAACTCGGTGTAGCTGATGCCGGCGTCGCGGTCCTCCATGCGGGCGCGCACGGATTCCTTGGCAATCATCCAGTTCACGGTGAAGTGCTTGCCCACCTCGCGCAGGAAATCCAGGTAGCTCAAGGGCGCCAGCCAGTCCGCGTTGTCCACCAGCCGCGCCGGGTTGCTCTTGGTATCGAAGTCCAGAAAGCGGGCCAGTTGTTCCTTGATGCAGGCGATGTTGTGCCGCACCTGGTCGCGGGTGAGGAGGTTACGCTCGGCGGACTTGCCCGAGGGATCGCCCACCATGCCGGTGGCGCCGCCGGCCAGCGCGATCGGCCGATGCCCGGCCAGTTGAAAGCGCCGCAGAGCCAGCAGCGGCACCAGGTTGCCCACGTGCAGGGAATCGGCGGTCGGGTCAAAGCCGCAGTACAGCGTGACCGGTCCGGAGGCCAGCCGCGCCGCCAGCGCCGCCTCGTCCGTGCAGTCCGCGTACAACCCGCGACTTTTCAAATCGGCCAGGATGTCCATGTCGCCCCGATGAGACCGGCAAGGCCGCAAATCCTCAACGGCAAAAGTCCCGGGCGAAACCGGCTTTTGGGCTTGAGCGCGTGGCAGGGGCCCCGCACCCTCCGGCGCAACTCAACCTGCAACCCGACGCGCGGGCATGGCACTCAAGCAACTGACGCCGGAACAGGTCCGCACCTGGACGCTCGAACAGAAGGACCACTGGTGGTTGGAGAACGTCTGGCGCGGCGACATGCCGCAACTGACCCTGCGCGCGGCGCTCACGGGCATGCTGCTGGGCGGAGCGCTTTCCCTCACCAACCTGTACATCGGCGCCAAGACCGGCTGGACCCTCGGCGTGGGCATCACCTCGGTCATCCTGGCCTTTGCCCTGTACAAGGTACTGGCCCGGATCGGGCTGGGCCGCGAGTTCACCATCCTGGAAAACAATGCCATGCAGTCCATCGCCACCGCAGCGGGCTACATGACCGCGCCGCTGATCTCGAGCCTGGCCGCGTACATGCTGGTGACCGGCCAGCGCATTCCGATGGGCGCGACGCTGCTGTGGATGATCTCGCTGGCGGTGTTGGGCGTGCTGTTTGCCTTTCCGCTCAAGCGCCGGTTCATCAATGACGAGCAGCATCCCTTTCCCGAGGGCCGCGCCGCCGGCATTGTGATGGACGCCTTGCACCACAGCGACGCGCGCGAGGGGCTGTTCAAGGCGCGGGTGCTGGTGCTCGCCGGGTTGGCCTCGGCACTGGCCAAGTTGCTGCAAAGCCACGCCCTGCTGGAAAAGTGGCGGCTGGGCTTCCTGGCCATCCCCGAGTACCTCGACCTGTGGGTGTACAAACTCACCACCCTCACAGTGCGGGGCGTGGACCTGCGCGAGTTGACCGTGCGACCGGACACGGATTTCGTGATGATGGCCACCGGAGGGCTCATGGGCATCCGGGTGGGCGTGTCCCTGCTGCTGGGCGCGGGGATCAATTACCTGGTGCTGGCTCCCTGGGCGATTGCCGCGGGCGAAATCCCGGGCGTGGAGGGCGCGGACGGCCTCCGGCACTACGGGTTTCGCGAGATCACCAAGTGGGCGCTCTGGGGCGGCGTGGCGATGATGACCACCGCCTCACTGTTCGCCTTCTTCGCCCGGCCGCGGATCATTCTGGACGCCTTCCGGGGACTGACGGCGCGCGGGCGGGCGCGGCAGACGACGGACCCGCTGCGGGACATCGAGCTGCCGATGCGCCTGTTTGTGGTGGGCATTCCGGTGGTGGGCACGCTGGTGGTACTGCAGGCGCACTGGTTTTTCAACGTGGCCTGGTGGCTGGGGGCGCTGGCCATACCGCTGGTGTTTGCCTTCACGCTCATCGCGGTGAACTCGACCGCGCTCACCGCCATCACCCCCAGTGGTGCGGTGGGCAAGCTGACCCAGCTCACCTTCGGCGTGCTGGACCCGGGCAACATCAAAACCAACCTCATGACTGCGGGCATCACCGGCGAGGTGGCGCTCAACGCCTCGAACCTGCTCATGGACATCAAGCCCGGGTACATGCTGGGCGCCAAGCCGCGTCAGCAGGCCATCGGGCACGTGCTGGGGGTGTGCGCGGGAGCGCTGGCAGCGGTGCCCGTGTTTTATCTGGCGTTTCTTCACGCCGGGCCGCAGGCGATGTTCGAGCAACACCCGATGCCCTCGGCGTCGGTGTGGAAGGCCGTGGCCGAGCTGCTCACCCAGGGACTGGCCAATCTGCCCGTGTCCGCGCGCTGGGCGGCGCTGTGGGGCGCGGTGCTGGGGCTCGCGCTGGAAGCGCTGCGCGTGGCCACGCGCGGACGATTCTGGCTTTCCGGCGTGGCGTTGGGCCTGGGGACGATCATCCCGTTCAACACCTGCTTCGCCATGTTTCTCGGTTCCTTCCTGTTTTGGCTGGCGGGGCGCCTGTTCCGGCGTCCGGACTCGGCCGCGCGCCGGGTGATCGTGGACAACCAGGAACCGATTTGCGGTGGAGTCATCGCCGGCGGCGCGCTCATGGGGATCACCCTGATTATGGTGGAGAACTTTCTACTCGCCCCGGCGCAGTGAACGTCGTCCGCTCGCGCGGCGAGGGGTTGCCCGAACCCAGTACGGCGCGTTCTCCGAACGCGCCGCCCTGCCTGCCCCCGGCGGGCTGGGACAGCCCGCCCGACCGCTTTTCTCAATTCCGCCGGGCTGGAAGCCCGCCGCTACCGTAGCGGCAGCCATCCCGGCTGCCGTGGAGGGCGGCTTCCAGCCGCCCGGAAAATGGCGCGTACTACGCGCCCCACGTTTTCGCTTCCTTCACGGCCTCGCACGAGTCCGGCCACGACCCCCGGCGGGCTGGGACCGCCCGCCCGACCCGGTGATGGATTGACCGCCCGGCCCGGTGCGCGGGTTCCGGAACAGCCCCGGACGGGTGTGGCGCCCCGGTTTTGCCTTGTTTGACCCCGGCGGTTTGCGCATCTTCCGGGCTCATGGCCGAGCGGATGATTTCCGGTGTATTGAGCAAACCGGACGCGGCGTTGGATACCACGTTGCGTCCGTCGCTGTTCTCGGAATTCACCGGCCAGGCGCGGGTAAAGGAGCGGCTGGAGATCGCCGTGCAGGCGGCCCGTCAGCGGGGCGAGCCGCTGGATCACATCCTGCTGAGCGGTCCGCCGGGTCTGGGCAAGACCACCCTGGCCCACATCATCGCCAAAGCCATGGGCGCCAACCTCAAGAGCACCAGCGGGCCCACGGTGGAAAAGGCCGGCGACCTGGCCGGACTGCTGACCAACCTCGAGCCGGGCGACGTGCTGTTCATTGACGAGATTCATCGCCTTCAGAAAACCATCGAGGAGTACCTCTACCCGGCGATGGAGGATTTCAAGCTGGACATCATCATTGACCAGGGGCCCAACGCCCGGAGCGTGCGGTTGAACCTGCCCCGGTTCACACTCATCGGCGCCACCACCCGGAGCGGGTTGCTGACGGCGCCGCTGCTCACGCGCTTTGCCGTGCGGGAACGTCTGGATTACTACACGGCCGCAGACCTGCAACGCATCGTGTTGCGATCCGCCCGGCTGCTGGGGCTGGAGATTGACGAGGCGGGCGCCCTGGAAATCGCGCGCCGCAGCCGCGGCACGCCCCGCATCGCCAACAATCTGCTGCGCCGCGTGCGCGATTACGCCCAGGTGCGCGGCAACGGACGGGTGGACGCCCCCTTGGCCGACCGCGCCCTGGCCCTGCTGGAGATTGATCAGGACGGGCTGGACGACATGGACAAGCGCATCCTCGAGGCGGTGCTGGTCAAATTCGATGGCGGCCCCGTGGGCCTGAATTCACTGGCCGTGGCCGTGGGCGAGGAACCCGACACCATCGAGGAGGTGTACGAGCCGTATCTGATCATGGAAGGCTACCTCAAACGCACCCCGCAGGGGCGCGTGGCCACTGAACTAACCTGGCGCAAACTGGGGTTGCGCCCGGCCGCCAACTCCCAGGGCCGCTTGCTGTGAGCGCCTCCGGTTCTGCCCGACCTGCCTCCGGCGCGGAACCGGCTCGCCCCCGGCTGCCGCGTTCCTTCAAGGACCTTACCCCCAGCCGGGCGTTCGATCCGCGCAGCTTCTTCCGTGAGGTGTTGTGGAAATCGCTGCGCACCCGCCGCCGCGGCCGACATCGGCTGTTCAATCCGCCCCGCCTTAGCGAAGGCCAGGTGGCGGTGACCTGGATCGGCCACGCCTCGTTTCTGATCCAGTTCACCGACCTCAACCTGCTGATTGACCCGAACTTCGCCAACTGGCTGTTTCTGCTGAAGCGACTGCGCGCGGCCGGCATTCATCTCCGCGATCTGCCGGCGGCCGAGGTGGTGCTGCTGACCCACGCGCACTTTGACCATTTCCACAAGCCGACCCTCCGGCGCCTGCCCGGGCCACGCATCGCCATCGCCCCTTGGGGCGTGGGCGAACTGACTCGCGGGCTGGGGTTCGACCGGGTGCTGGAACTGGAATGGTGGGAAACTTTCAGCCGTCGGGGGCTTCAGGTAACGCTCACCCCGTCCAAGCATTGGGGCGCGCGCACGCTGGCCGATCATCATCGCGGCTACGGCGGGTTCGTGATCGAGCACCAGGGCCGCCGGCTTTACCACGCCGGCGACAGCGCCTACTTTGAGGGCTTCAAGGAAATCCGCCGCCGATGCGCGCCGGAGATCGCCCTGCTGCCCATCGGCGCCTACCACCCGGAGGGACTGCGCAACGTGCACATGGGCCCCGAGGAGGCGATCCAGGTGTTTCGCGACCTGGGGGCGCGCTGGCTGGTGCCGATGCATTACGGCACGTTTCGCCTTTCCTTTGAGGACCTGGAAGAACCCCCCCGCCGCCTGCGGGAGCTGGCCCGCCGCGCGGGTCTGGCTGCGCACCTGCGCATTCTCGAAGAAGGCGTCCCGCAAGTCTTTTAGGCCGGGGCGGCAGGCCGGCATCCGCGCCGGGCAGGGACTTGGGGAACCAAGATAATCGGAGGCTGTCGGCCGGCTTCGGCAATGATCCGGGGCATCGTCGGGATCGGCACCCCGGGCGTTCGAGTGGTTTTCCCGGCCCGAACCGCCCCGCTCACCCCAACTCCAACTGCCACAATTCCAACTCGCGCCCCTGCAGGAGGTCCCCGGCCCAACCGCCGCATGCCGGACAGGACGTGAGCGGGTCCTCCAGCTCAAACTCCCCGCCACAGGACTGGCATCGGGCCCGCGCCGCCACAGACACAATGTCCAAATGCGCCTCCTCCGCCAGGGTACCGCGCTTGAGTGCCGCGAAAGCAAACTCCAATGCGTCCGGCACCACCCCGCTGAGTCGACCCACCCGCAGACGGACAACCCGCACCCGGCCCTGGGTCTGCATCCGGGCATGCCGTTCCACCTCTTCGAGAACACGGTGCATCAACGCGGCTTCGTGCATGGTCTAGCGGTACGAAAGCGGGTCGGCACCGGTGCGGGTCACGCCCTGACAGTAAAGCGGGCCACCCCACGGCCGACCGCAATCAGCCGGAAAAGCCGCCGGGAAGACTGCGCACCGATGCCAGTGATGCCAAGCCAATCGGCGCATCGGACCGTCAGGCGGTTCCGTTGACAACCCCTGGGCACCTCATGTCTGGGTTCCTATGGAGGGAAGTAGAACCGGGTTAAAGCCAGCATTTTCTGCTCGGGTTGTGGCCGCCATCTTGGCGGAAGGGATGCGCTGGCGTCTGCCTGGCCGAGGCAGCATCCCACTGACCATGCATTGCCAGATCGCGAAGGACGCCCCCCGGCAGGCTGGGACAGCCCGCCCTACCGGCGATGGGTTACCCAGGTCAGGTAGGGCGCGCTCTCCGAGCGCGCCGACGTGATTACCCAACCCCGGTAGGGCGCGTTCTCCGAACGCGCCGCCCACGTTCCGCGTCTTCCGCGTGGTCTGCGAGCAGTTCGCGGCTCCATCAATGAGGTTGCCGGGGACGGCGCCCCTCCCCGGACCCGGCCGGTGGGGACGCCGGTCGTTGCCGGACCGTCGCGACGATTTCCGCCCGCCTGCCGCGCTCGAGGCGGGGATAAGAAACAGGCCGTTGTTTATCGGCCGCTGACCGGAGGCGGAGCGGCTCGGCGAAGCGGGCGCAAAGGTCCGCTTGCGGCGCCTGACACTTTGTTGACTTTCATCAAGGCGCGGGACGCCGCCGTCGGGCAGGCTCGCAAGCATGTCGAACGTTGAATCTGTGGAAGTGGACGCGCGCGGACTTGAGCCGCCGCAGCCCATGTTGCGCATTTTGGAACGACTGGCCACGCTGCCGGCGGGTGCCACGCTGCGGGCCCGCACGGACCGTCGCCCGATGCATCTGTACCCGCTGCTGGCCGAGCGGGGATTTACCGCCGAAACCGAAGCGCAAAGCGATGGCAGTTTTGTCACCTTCATCCGACGCCGGAACCCGGACGAGCCCACCGCCCCCCCGCCCGAGCCGCCCTCCGGCCCGTGCTGCTGTGGATGCGGCTGACGGCGCGGTCGCGTCCCGCGAGGCGGCCCGCGGCGCTCAACCTGCCCCGGCTTACGCGCCGAGGGTGACCCTCCCATTGCGGTTTGTGCTCACCGGGGTCGGAGCGCTCTGGGCGAGCGGGCTGATGCTGGCGCTGCGGCCGGACATCCTGGCGGCCTATCATTACAACCAGTTCACGGTGGCGGCGACGCACCTGTGGGTGCTGGGCTTTCTGGGGTCGGTGGTGATGGGCGCCCTGTACCAGCTCGTGCCGGTGGCGCTGGAAACCCGCCTGCACAGCGAGCGGCTGGCGGCAGCGCACTTTGTCCTGCACCTCGTCGGCTTTGCGGGCATGGTCTGGATGTTTTGGACGTGGGACCTCAAGCAGGTGGGGCACTTCGGATCGGTCCTGGCGGGCGGCGTGGCGCTGTTTCTGTACAACCTCGGGCGCACCCTGCGCACCGTGCCGCGCTGGAACTGGATTGCCACCGGCATCGCGCTGGCGCTGGGTTGGCTGGCGCTCACGGTGCTGGCCGGCCTGGCCCTGGCCGCGGCCAAGTGTTCCTACGACTCGCTGGAAACCCTGCCGCCCGGCCATCTGTTGCGCCCGGCGTTGGTGGCGCTGGACGCCACCGCCCGCGCGCTCCGGCATTTTGATCCGCTGGGCCTGATGCATGCCCACGCTCACCTCGGCGCGGTGGGCTTCTTTCTCCTGCTGATCGTGACCGTGAGTTTCAAGCTGGTGCCGATGTTCCTGCTCAGCGAGGTGCAGCAGCCGCGCCGCGCCGCCGCGGCCATTGTCCTGATCAACCTCGGCCTGGTAGGGCTGGCGGCGGGCATTGCCCTGCGCAATTTGTTGAAGCCGGCGGCCGCGCTGGTGATCGTCGCCGGCCTGGCCGTGTACGCGGTCGAGGTCCGCGCCATCTTTCGCGTCCGCAAACGGCGCGTGCTGGACTGGGGCCTGCGGCACTTTCTGACCGCGCTGGGGTTGCTGGGACTGGTGACGCTGCTGGGATTGGTTCTTTGCTGGCCCGGCCTGCCGGCCACCCTCCTGACCACGCAGCTGGAGACGGTCTATGGCTGGCTGGGGCTGGCGGGGGTGATCCCGCTCACCGTGCTGGGCTTTTTGTACAAGATCGTGCCCTTCCAGGTCTGGTACCACGCCTACGCGCGCCACGTGGGCCGCTACCGGGTGCCGTCGCTGGCTGACCTCTATTCCGGGCGCTTGCAGGTGGCCAGCTTCGGGTTGTTCCTGGGTGGGGTGCTCCTGGCAGCTGCCGGCGCAACACTGAGCCATGCAACCGTGACGCGGGTCGGCGTGGTTGTGCTGCTGGGCGGACTGGCGGCGTTCACGGTGAATTTGGGTCTGATGCTCCGACACTTTGGGCAGCCCCGACTCGAACCGCTGGGCGGACCGGTTTCCGCGGCGGCAACGTCTCCTCAGAAACCATGAGCTCTCTCAACGAAAACGTGGTGCTGGACGCCCTCCGTCAGGTGATGGATCCGGAGCTGGGGTGCAACATCGTGGACCTCGGTTTGGTGTACAGCGTGGAAATTCACGGGGACCGGCTGCGGGTGGTGATGACGTTGACCACCGCCGGCTGCCCGATGCACGAAAGCCTCGTGGCCGGCGTGCGCACGGTGTTGCTGGGGCTGGACGGCGTGCGCGACGCCGACGTCGAGGTTGTCTGGGACCCGCCATGGAACCCGGCCATGATGACTCCGGCCGGCCGCGCGGCGGTGGGGCTGGCGTAGGCGGGCGCTAGGTCACTCAACTCGGCCCGCGCGGCGCGAACCGGCCCGCCGGGTGCGGACGGGCTATTCCTGCGGGTAGAGTAGGACGCGGTCGTGGACGAGCACGACCAGGTCGTTCTTCCCGTCGCCGGTGAAGTCAGCGATGAGGGCCTCGCGCGGCTCGGGCGTCGGATTGCCGCGGCCCCGGAAGGTGCGTTCCTCGAAGACCCGCCAGCGGATCGCCGACACCAGCCGGTGCGGGGGCTCGAAGGCGACGAGGTCCAGGTGATTCTGGCCGGTTTCGAGAAACACCAGTTCCAGGCGGCCATCGTGGTTGAGGTCGCCGGAAATGACATCGTGCAGATAGCCGTCGCGGATGGGGGTTTCGTAATCGTCCAGTTCCCGGAATTCCCACACCTCGCCGAACAGGGGCAGCCAGGCGGCGGCGTTGAGGCCGAGGAAGGCCACGGCATTGGGCGCCGTGCCGCCCAGCGCCAGCGGCTGGAGCGCGGCAAAGTCGGTGACCGGCAGGGGCAGGTTGCGGGCGATTTGCCAGACGCCAGCCGGGTTGCGCTCGCAGACGCTGAGCACCTTGCGGTCGGCGTCCAGCAGGAACAGGTACGGCACGGGGTGTTCGCCGCGGGGGACGGCGGCGGCCGCCACCAGGCGGGAGCTGGTGGAGACGCCGTTGATCTGTTCCTTGACGCGGAAGGTCCAGTTGGCGCGGTAGGTGGAGCCGGCCGGGGGAGGATCCCCGGCAAGGGTCACGGCGCGGAGGAAATTGCGCTGGGCCAGCAGAAGCTCGGGTTTGCCGTCGCCGTCCACGTCGGCCAGGCTGGCCCAGGGTTGTTCGGCGCTGCCGCCGGGCGGGGCCACGTCCAGTTCCTCGAAGCTGCCGTCCTCCAGTTGGCGGAGGATTTTGATCTTCTCGTATGGCACGAGCACGACCAGGTCGGGGCGGCCATCCTGGTCGGCGTCGTGAAACACGAGGGCGCTGGGGTTGGATTTGAAGGTTTCGGCCAGCCGTTGACGGCGGGTTTCGCCGTCGGCGCGGCGCAGGACCAGCTCGCGGCGGCCGTCGAGGTCTGCGAGCACCGCCAGTTGCGGGGGGGCATCCGCGCGCAGGGCGCCCACGGTCAGGGCGAGGGGCCGGCCTTCGAGGTTCACCGGCGTGGGGAAGGGCAGCCGGCCGTTGTCAAAGCGGGTCACGCCCACCAGGCGCTCGTCGGTGCTGAGCAGGAAGACCTCCGGGCGGCCGTCGGCGTCCCAGTCCGCCACGGCGATTTCCGCGATGCCGGTGTAGGCGGGGAAGGCGAAGGACGCGCCGAGGGCGCCGTTGGGTTCCTGCGGAAAGAGCAGGAGCTGGCCGCCGTCGGGGTCAGCCACCAACAGATCGGCGCGACCGTCATGATTGATGTCCGCCCAGACCGCGCCGCGGCGGCTTTTGGTGGTGCGGGGAAGCGGTTGGAGCTGGAACTGGCCCTGCGCCAGGTCGCCGGCCAGAGGTTCGGCGGGTTTCCGAACAAATTGCGAAATCTGCGCGCGACCGGAGCGGAGGGCGATGGTGATAACCTCGGCCCGGCCGTCGCCGTCCAGGTCGTCGGCCCAGTAGGAGCGGATGGCGGGCAGGCTGAAGTGCACCTCCGGGCCGAGCTGGCCGGCGACGTTCTGCAAGCGGAAGCGAAACGGGTTGGCCTGGTCCCAGTTGACCAGCATCAGGTCTTGCCGCCCGTCGCCGTCCAGATCGAGCACCTGCGCGGCCTTGACGATGCCGCTGTAGGGAATTTTTTCCGGCTCGGCCAGGGCGCCGTCGGCCTGTTGCGCGAACAGGTACAGGGCGGTTTCGCCCAGCAGGAGCAGGTCCGTGCGTCCGTCGCCGGTGAGGTCGCCCTCGGCCAGGGCGTTCATGTCCAGCAGGCCGTCCTCGATGGCCCAACGTTTGGGGGAGCTCCAGGCATTGGTTCCCTCGCGATACTGCACCACCAGTTCCTTGGGTTCGCCGAAGTAGGCCAGGTCCGGCCGGCTATCGCCGTTGAGGTCGGCCACGACGAACGACGCGATGCGTTTTTCTGAGGCGAGGGACTCGAGGCGAAAGCGGGCGTCCGGGGGCAGCTCGTTGATCTGGCGTCGGGACGGGGAGGCGGCGGTGTTGGTGCGGCCGGTCTGGTTGAAGAGCAGGTTGATCTTGGAGCGGGCGTTGTTGACCACGATCAGGTCCTGCAGGCCGTCGCCGTCCAGGTCCGCATGCCGCAGATGGCTGATGAGGTTGTCGATGGGGAAAATCTCCGGGCCGGTGAAGCCGAAACGGTCGGCCAGCTCGCCAGCGCGGGTGGCGAGCAGGCAGGCGGCGGTGAGCCCGGCGAACGCGGTCCACCGCGCGAAGGCCGGCGCGCCCGCGCGGCGCAGGAGGCAATGAAAGGTCGGAATCATCTTTTGCGTGTGTTGGCGGATTACTGTCCCAGGACGTGCACCACCAGCCGGCGGTGATGCGCCGCGCGGCGGTGTTCCCAGAGATAAATTCCCTGCCACGTGCCCAGCGTCAGCCGGCCGCCGGTGAAAGGCAGACTCAGGTTCACCGGGGTCAACGCGGTGCGCACGTGCGCCGGCATGTCGTCCGGTCCTTCGCACACGTGCTGAAACAGGGGATCACCGTCCGGCGCCAGCCGGGCGAACAAGCGCTCGAGATCGCGGCGCACTTCCGGGTCAGCGTTTTCCTGGAGGAGCAGCGAGGCCGAGGTGTGCCGCAGGTGCAGGGTGACCAGGCCGGTTTGCCAGCCGGTGGACCGCACCACCTCCTGTACCGCGTCGGTGATTTCGATCAGGCCGCGTCCCGCGGTGGCAATCACCAGTTCGCGTATGAGCTGGCCCAACATGGCCGCGGGTGGGCGGGCAGTCACCGGCTGACGGCGTCGGCGGCGGTCAGGCGACGCTCGAGGTCCGGATTCGGCGGCTGGCCCAGGCTCAGCGCCTTTTGGTAATGGTAGCGGGCCAGTTCGAGGGAGGGCGGACGGGCCAGGGCATAGAGGGTGGCCAGGTTGGCATGCGCCTCGCCGTAGTTGGGGTCCAGCGCCACGGCGCGGCGCAGGGCGGTTTCCGCCGCCTGGCGCTGGCCGCGCTGGCTCAGGGTGACGCCCAGGTAATTCTGCGTGTAGGGGTTGTCGGGATTGAGTTGGGCCGCGCGGCTCAGCAGATCGAACGCCTCCTCATACCGGCCCTGGCGGAAGCGCAGCAGGCCGAGCAGGGAAACGCCGTCGGGACTGTCCGGGTCCACGCTCAGCGCGCGCTGGAGCGTGGCCTCGGCTTCGCTGAGACGATTCTGTTCGAGCTGGGCGGCGGCCAGGTAGGTCAACATGTCCACGTTGCGCTCGTCGAGGGTGAGGGCCTGGGCAAACTTGCGCTCGGCCTCGTCGTAGCGGCGCAACTGAAAGGCGCGTTGCGCCTCGGAGAGCAGGGCCGCCGCACCGGCCGGGATTTGGCGGAGGGCCCGTCGGGACCCTTGGGGTTCCGCGTCGGTCTTGGCGGTATTCACGCCGGCGGTCTGTTGCAGCAGTGCCAGTTCTTCCGGGGTGTACGGGACGGCCCGGGCTTCGTAGGCCTCCAGGCGCGCCCGCAGGATGGCCAGTTGGTCGGCGCCCGCGGCGACGCCGGTGGCGCCGGTCTGCCGGCGCAGATCCTCGACCTGACGGGTCAACGCGCGGACGCGCTTGTTGAGTTCGTCGCGTTCGCGTTCGAGCTGGCGGATGCGGAGGCGGTCCGAGTCCCGTTGGTATTTGGCGAGCGCTTTTTCCTCCCGGGGGCTGGGGGCCGGCTTGACGGCGGGTTTGGGGACCGCGGGGTTGGCCGGTGCGGCGTCCAATGCCGGAGCGGGCGCCGGCGTTGAGGCAGCGCGGGCGGAGGCCAGTTCGGCCACGCGTTTTTCCAGGAGGTCTTTCTCCGCCCGCAAGGCTTCCGCGCGCTGGCGCTCGGCGGCCAGCTCGCGCTGCAGGGTCTCGAGACGGTCTTTGAGCGCGGTCACTTCCCGCGTCGAGGCGGCGGGTTCGGCCGGGGGGGCGGATTCGGTCTTGCGGGTAGCGAGTTCTGCCACGCGGCGTTCGAGGGTGGCTTTGTCGTTCTGCGCGGTCTCGAGCCGACGGCGCTCGGCTTCCAGTTGTCCGGCGAGGTCGGCGGCGCGTTGGCGCAGTTCGAGGTTTTGCCGTTGGGCGGCGGCCAGCTCTTGCTGTGCGCGTCTGAGCCGGGCCTCGTCGGTGGCCGGCGCGGCGCCGCGGGCGAGCGCCTCGGCAAGCTGGCGTTCGAGGGACTGGTTGCGCCGGCGGAGGGACTCGACGGTTTGGGTTTGCGCGGTCAGCTCGCGTCGCGCCGCCTCGAGCGCTTCCCGAGTCTGCCTGAGTGGGGCGTCATCCGCAGGCGGGGCGGTGGAACGGGCGAGGGCCTCCTGAAGCTGGCGCTGAAGGGTTTCATTGCGGCGGGTGAGTTCGGCAACGGTCTCGGTCTGACGGGCGAGGTTTTGCCGGGCCTCTTCGAGGGCTCGCCGGGCGTCGGCCAGTTCCTCGGCGGAGTCCGGCTGGGGGAGGCGCTGTTGCTGAGCAGCCAACTCCGCGCGCAGGCGTTCATTTTCCTGGCGCAGCGCGGCGATTTGTTCCTCGGCGCGGGCCAGCTCGCGGGGGTCGGAGATGGCGGGTTGGGCAGCCAGCGCCTCTCGCAAGCGAGCCATCAGGCGGTCACGTTCGGCGATCAGTTGGTTGATCTCCTCGCGCAGCGCGGCGGCGGGAGGGGGCTCCGACTCCTCCGTGGCCGCCGGGGCCCGGCCTTCAGCCGGGGACGGAGGGGTCAGGGCGCCAACCCGCTCCTGGAGGTACTGTTTGCGGAAGCGAATGATGGCCTCGTTCCAGCCGGGATATTTTTGTTCGAATTCCAGCAGCCGGGCGAGGGCTTCGCGGTAACGGGTCTGCGCCTCGCCGTGACGCGCGTTTTGACGGAAGAGGTCCCCCTGTTGGATGAGCGAGTAGATGCGGATAAATTCGTCATCAGGTCCGGCCCCCAAGGACCGGCCGTCGCCCAGCAGACAGAGGCAGAGCAGAAGGCCAACCACTCGCTTCATGGCGGGCATGGTACGGGGCGGGGTGCGGACTTGGCAATGCGATTGGCGCAGGTGAATTGACAGTGTTTTGGCGGGCTTGCTAGCCTCGGGGCGATTCGGAAACGGCCATGAGCAGCTTCCTCACCCAGCAGGTGTTGGTGTTGAACCGGCTGTGGCAGGCGGTGAACGTCTGTTCGGTACGGCGCGCGCTCACGCTGGTCTTTGAGGGCCACGCGCATGTGGTGCTGAGCGACGGCGACGGGGCGTTTCGCACCTTCGGGTTCAAGGAATGGCGGGATTTTTCCCAGGCCGAGCCACATCCCGAGTGCATCGCCACGGTGTCGTTCCGGCTGCGGGTGCCGCGCATCATTCTGCTGCTGGTGTTTGACCGGTTGCCCAAGCAGGAGGTCAAGTTCACCCGGCACAACATTTTCGAGCGCGACAAGAACACCTGCCAGTACTGCGGCCGGGTGTTCGATCGCAAGGATCTGAACCTGGATCACGTGATCCCACGCGACCGGGGCGGACCGACCTCGTGGGAAAACATCGTGTGCTCTTGCGTGGCCTGCAACACCCGCAAGGGCAACCGCACGCCGCAGGAAGCCGGCATGCACCTAATACGCAAGCCCAAACGGCCCAAGTGGCGGCCGTTCCTCCAGGTCACCTTCGAGGCCCCGTACCACGACAGTTGGAAGCACTTCCTGGACCTGGCCTACTGGAATGTCGAGTTGGGCCAGGACCCGGCCTGACCACGGCCCGCGCCGCGGTATTCAGCCCCGCGCACGCTGGCGCGAGGCCTCTTCGATCAGTTCCCAGAACCGGGGGTTGTTCTGCAGGGACTCGTCTTCGCCCAATGGGAGATTGGACCGGTACTGAAAATCCTTGAGCGTGTTCCGGTGCAGGATGCGATGAACCACCAGCCCCAGCTCGTGGCGCTCGAAGTACAGCCGGTAATCCCCGATCCGGAAGCGGTGCAGGGTCTTGCCGCCGCGTCGCAGCCGGCCGAATCGCTCCAGGTCGCTGCTTATCACTTCGGCGGGCACACCCCGGAATTCCCCCAGAATCTGCAACTGGAGCTCCTTGGGCATGCGGGCCAGCTCGGCGGCGCTGGTCGGGTTGAAAATGATCTGAAAAATCGGCATCGGCGGCAGCTTTACCGCGGGGCGACGGTTGGTAGCGCGTATGGGAATCGAACCCATCTTTCGGCCTTGAGAGGGCCGCGTCCTAACCGATAGACGAACGCGCCAGCCGGATTGCGGTTTATCGTCCGCCGGACAAGAAGTCAACCGCAAGGCGGGAAGTTCAGCCGAAAGCCGCAGGGGGAACCGCCGCGAAGCCCCGAGGCTGCCGCAGAACAAAAGCATGCGCCAAGCGCGACCGCCAGATTTCGCCCCACCTGCCAGATGAGGCTTTCGCCCGAGGAAAAGCGGTAACAGGACAGGCAGGCGCCAACAATGAAATGCAGGTGAAGCCTTCGCGCCGAAAAAACGGCACTCCCTTCAAAGTTTTTTTGCACTTTGCTTTTTTTGCGGCAACGCAACCGCGGTATCCGGATTCCGTCGTTCCGCGGAAGGCGGAGTGCTTTTCGACAAGGCCACCCGTTGCCCAACGCGTGGGGATTGGCACCCCTGCCATTGCTCCACCGGGGGGAAGCCCTGGTGGCGGAAAAAAAAAGCGCCGCTTGAGCGAGCGGCGCTGTGAAGTTCTGGCGTGGTTGGGTTAGCTGCGACGCCGGAGCAGCAGGGCGGCCGCACCCAGCAAGCCCAATGCCATCGTGGATGGCTCGGGGACCAAGGCGAATCCCCTCAAGCCCTCCAAGTCAGCCGGCGGATTCGGAGCCACCGTCACAGTGACATTGATGGGATCGCTCTTGCCAAACAGCTTGCCCGCAGCAATGGCGGCATCGTAGGAATTGCCACCGGCCGCTTCCCAAGCCCGCATTTCAGCCACCACCTTGGTGCCACCCGCGAACGATGTGGTCACAATATTGGCGCTGATGTAACCAGCAAAGTTGCCGGTACGGAATGGAACGGGCGTACCAACCGGGGCGAGGCTCTCCGCAGTGAGGCCGACGTACAATTGAGCCAGATAATCGGCACCCGCAAGCGGAGTAGTCCCATCCGGCATTGTCACTTTGGCGTCAATCCCTGCCACCGTAAGGCGGTTGGCAAAGTTGATCTGCCCTTGGGCCATGGCCCCGACCGTCGTCAGGGTGAGTGCTGCAGCTACGATGAGTTTTTTCATACGGTTTCTACAGTGTTGTCTGGGTGGTTTTGCTGTTGGTTTGTTCGGCAAATCTGCGGAGGGTTACGGATTCACCGAGAAGGTGCGATTCCATGAACCGGCATCGGTCTTGCGAATCCAGACTGCCTCACCGACTCCCACTTCGGGCTCAGCAGGGTCCCATTCGCCCAACTCATAGGTGGCAATGGAGTAAGTCTGCGTGTCGGGGTTGAACTTGTACACCACGTCGCCATCAGCCGGCCCATAGCCGAGGTCGGCGGAAATCATGCCGGCTTGCGGCACCTGGGAGGCGACTAGGTTGAACCCGGCCACCAACGGGGTGGAAAGGTTGCCCTGCTTGACTTCGCCGACAAAGGTCACCGTAGTCGCACTGGGAACGCGCAGGAAGAAGCCCTGCCCGGGTACTAAGGTTTGATTGGGATTATCCCACTCACCGAGGTCCTTTGTATTGATGGCGAAACCTGTGGCCTGATCAAAGGTATAAACAACCGAACCATCCGGCACGCCGGCCAGCAAGTTGGAAACGGTGTTGTCCGCGCCGGCATCCAGCGGATTGGCGATGAGGTTGAAACCAGCTTTGGCCGAGGTGTTGACGTAACCGACGACGTTGACCGAGTACACTTGGGCCATCGCCGTGGCGGCACTAGCCGCACTGAGGGCGGCCGTGAGGAGCAGTGTTTTTGTTCTCATGGTTTTTGGCTTGTTTGTTGTTACCGTGTGCGCGAGCAAACTCGGTCAAAACTGAAAAGCTGTCAACTCTTTTTTCCGAAAAATTCGAGCCATCCGCGGCGCGGGTGGGAGCAAAGAATTTCCCTCCGCCGGAACCGCGTGCGGCCGGAAAACGGAGCGGGGAAGCGGCGGGCGGTTTTGCCGGATGTTTGCCAACCAACTTATTGTTAATCAAAAGATTACGCATTTGGGATATTGGGGCTGAGGGGAAATTCTGGCACCCAGCGCTCGGGCCAAAGCGGGTAAATGTCAGGGGATACTGGCGGCCAATTTCTGGCCGTTGAGCAGGAAGGACAGGTAGTAAATCAGCCGGTCTTTGAGTTCGCGTCGGGGCACGATGGCATCAACTAGTCCGCAGTTGAGGAGAAATTCGGCGGTTTGGAAGCCGGGCGGCAGCTCGGCCTGAGTGGTGTCCTTGATCACTCGAGGTCCGGCGAAGCCGATCATGGCGCCCGGTTCCGCGAGGATGAGGTCGCCGAGGCTGGCGTAGCTGGCCATGACGCCCGCGGTGGTGGGGTGGGTGAGCACGCTGATGTAAGGCAGGCGGTGATTGGCATGGTAGGCCAGGGCGGCGGAGGTCTTGGCCATCTGCATGAGGCTGAACATGCCTTCATACATGCGGGCGCCGCCGCTGGTGGAAATGATGACCACCGGCAGGCCGCGGTCGGTGGCGGCCTCGATCAGCCGGGTGAGTTTTTCGCCCACGACCGAGCCCATCGAGCCGCCCAAGAATCCGAAGTCCATCACCCCCAGGGCCGTGCGCCAGGGGCCGATGCGTCCGATCCCGGTGACCACGGCGTCTTTGAGACCGGTGGATTTCTGGTAGGCAGCCAGCCGCTCCGGGTAGGAAGAAACGCCGGTGAACTGAAGGACGTCCACGCTGGTCATCTCGGGGTCCATTTCCTCAAAGGAACAGGTCTCGACCAAGGCGTTGATGCGCTCGCGGGCGCTGATGGGGAAATGGTATCCGCAGTGGCGGCAGACCTTGAGGTTGTCGTCCAGCTCCTTGTCGTAAAGCATGGTCGAGCACTTGGGGCACTTGGTCCAAAGCCCCTCGGGGATTTCCTTTTTGCGGGTGCGGATGAGGCTGAATTTGGGCTTGCGCAACGGAATCGGGGCGCCGGCGGCGGCGGGGGGAGGGTCGTTGCGTTTGGGAACGGGTGGGGTGCTCATGCGGAACAAAGAAAAGGATGGGAACGGGTTACACGCCGCGGGCGACGGTCCACACGCAGACCTCGGCCGCCCCGGCCTCCCGCAGCGCGCGGGCGCAACTGCTGGTGGTCGCGCCGGTGGTCAGCACATCATCCACCACCACCACGCGGGTGCCCGGCGGCAGTGTCACGCCCGGCCGCGGGGCAAAGGCCCGGCGCATGTTTTCCGCGCGCTCGCAGCGGCTGAGCAGGGTTTGGGTTTGCGTGGGGCGGACGCGGCGGACCCAGCGCGCATGCAGGGGAATACCCGTGGCGCGGCTCAGGCGCGCCCCCAGGCGGGCGGCCTGGTTAAAGCCCCGCTCGCGTTCGCGGGTGGGAAACAACGGCACCGGCACGATGGCGTCCCACCGGTCCTTGGCCAGGACGGGTTGCGCGGCGCGGATGAGCAGTTGGGCCAGGAAGGGTTCGAACCACATCTCGGCCCGGTATTTGTACCGGTGGATGACTTCGAGCATCAGGGGTGACACGGTCACGGCGGCGCGGGCGGTGGAAAATTCCAGCGCCTCGCCCCGGCAGTTGCTGCATTCAAACGCGCTCGTCACTGCACCCTCGAAGGGCAGCCCGCAGCGCTCGCACCACGGCGGCTTGATCCACCGCACACCCCCGGGGCGGCGTTGGCACTCCCCGCAAACGTACCCCTCGCCACAACCGGCCCGATGGCTGCCGCAAAGCTGACACACCGCAGGGTAAAGGAAACCCGCCAGGGCTTCAAGCCAGTCTCCCCATAGCCGGCGCCACACCCGGTTCATGAAGAAGCCCCCTCCGGTTCCCCGCGCGGTCGCCGCCGGGGTAACAGGGCCGCAGTCAGCGCCAGGGCCGGCAACACCGCCCACCCCTCGGTGAGTTTATCTCCCCCCCAGAATACCGACGCCCGTTCCGGCGCCGCCCGGGTCAGCGCCGCGTACAACTTCAGCCAGAACACCCACCCTGCATGCAAGCCGGCGGAAAAAAACAGGCTGCCCGTCCGTTCGAACGCCAGCCCCAGCACCACCCCGGCCAGCATCAGGTTCAAAAAACCCGGCGCCACCTGCGCCGGGTCGCCGAAATGGGCCAGCATCCGCCCCAGCACCGTCAAGCCCGAATGCCACGTGACCGGTTCCTCCCAACGCACCCGCGCCAGGAAATGCAACGCGGCATACACCGCGCTGCTGATGGCCACGGCCAGCGCCGGTCCCAAGCCGCGCCGTAGCGTGCCCTGAAGCACCCCCCGAAACAGCGTTTCCTCCAGCACCGCCACGGCCACCGCGGACAGCGTTGCACCGAGCACCACCCGCGCCAGCATTGCTCCGTTTACCTCCGGGCGCCACACGCGGGCGCCGCCCCCCCCTGCCACCAGTGCGATCAAAGCCAAGCCCAACCAGCCCAGGCAGAACCCCGCAGCCACCCACCGCCACTCGCCGACTCCGGGCCGTGGCCAACCCAAATCCGCCAGCGACCGCACCCCGCCCGCGCGCAACAGTGGCGCCACCCCCAGCAGGGCGCAGACCAGCAGCACGCGGTTCACGTACCGGTGAAACGGCTGGGCCGCAAGTGTCTGGAAAACCGGCAGAAGCGCCGCCGCCTGGACCGCGTGATACACCCACGGCGCCAGCAAAGCGCCCCCCACAAAGACCATCACCAGGTACACGGCCCACGCGTGCAGCCACCGCATGTTGGCATCCTAGCCGCGAGCCGGGCGCGCGCCAAGCCGGGCGCGGGAACCATCCGCCCCGGTAACAGCAGCCATCCGAACTGAGTGGAGACCGCTTTTGCGGCTTCGCGGGAGCCCAGCCTAGCCCCATAGCGGTCTGGGACAGCCCGCCCTACCGGCATGGGTTGACTGGACGCGGTAGGGCGCGCTCTCCGAGCGCGCCGTTCCCCTTCGCGCCCTTCGCGTCTTCGCGCGAACCGCATGACCCAGCTCATCCGCCGGGCTGGAAGCCCGCCGCTACGATAGCGGCGGCCATCTTGGCTGCCGTGGCGGGCGGCTTCCAGCCGCCCGTTCGGCCCTACATGAGCTCCTCCAGCCCGGCGGCGGTCTGGGACAGCCCGCCCTACCGGCGATGGTTACCTCATGGGTGGTAGGGCGTGCTCTCCGAGTGTGCCGACGTGATTGCCCACATCTGGTAGGACGCGTTCGCCGAACGCGCCGCCCACCTGCCCGCGGCAGGCCGGGACGGCTAGTTCTACCGGGTTGTTAGTCTTGATCGGGTCTCGCCCCACCACGGGTTAGGCGGGGCGGTGATCAGAGGTTCACCGTCCCGCAGAGATGGACTTCCAACCCGAGTTCGGCCAGGGCGGCGGCCTTGATCCGGCAGGCGCGGTGGGCCTGTTTCTCATAGGGCGCGTACACGACCTGGATGTGGTTGGACTTGTGGCGGGCCATCATCTGGTCGCGGGTGATGCCCTGAAGCACCGCGTGCATGATGGGCCACTGGGGGGTGGTTTCGCGCCAGCGACGCTCGGTTTCTTCCGCCGGCAGGGCCACGACCTCGGCCACGCCCAGGTCGCAATGCAGGCGTCCGCCCATGACGAACACGCGGCTCCAGACGATCCAGCCCGGTTTGCTGATGCCCTTGAGCGTGCCGCCGCCCAGCCGGAAATACATGGGAGGCTGGCGCTCGCTGCTGGCGCCCTTCCAACCGCCGATGAAGTGCGCGGGCGGCGCGGCGCCGGAGATCAGGAAGACCCACACGTAGGCGTCCACCCCGTCGCCGGTGAAGTGTTGTCCCCAGCGCACGTCGTGCAGAGTGTTCTCGGGAGGGAACCCCAGTTCACGCCAGAGCCGGTAGGTGATCAGACCGTCCAGACCGGCGCATTCGTCCACCTCGTTGAAGTGCGGCAGGGCTTCGCCGGAGTACAGGACCCGGCCGGTGCGCGGGCAGGTCACCGGCGGGCGGTCCACGTTGTTGAGGGTGCCTTCGACGAGGTCGCTGGCCGGGGTGAGGTCTTTGAGTCCCTGCTGGTATTGGATGCCGATGGCGTCGCAGCCAAACTCCGCCGCCAGACGCACGGCAGCGAGGTACATCTTGCATTGCTGAAGGGTCTGGGCTTCGGTGAGGTCGGTGGTCTCGTCCGTGCCCCAGTGGAATTGCAGGCCTTTGCGACGATACCAGTCCAGCACGGCGCGGGCCTCGGCGTCGCTGACCTCCAGCATCGCGGCGTAGAGGGTGGATTGGCTGAGCCGTTCTTTGAAGACCCCGGTGGGATGCAGCAGTTCATCCGGGATGATAGCGTTGAACATGCCCATGCACCCCTCGTCAAACACGCCCAAGATGGCCTTGCGGCGACGGAACTCGCGTGCCCAGGCGCGGCCCAATTCTTCGTCGGCTTCAGGCAGCTTGAGGTGTTCCAGGTCGCGCACGTGGCTGGTGTCGTGGGTGACCACGCCGGTGCGCAACCACTGACGCAGGCCGGCCTTGAAGAAGGCGTCGGTGAACCGTTCGCTCCACAGCGTGCTGTACTTCACGCCCGCCTTGGTGAGGGACCCGTTGAGATTGAGCATGCCCACCAGGCCGGGCCAGGTGCCGCTCCAGTTGGCCACGGTGAGGATCGGACCGCGATGGGTGGTCAGACCCGGGAGCACGTGGTGGCTGTATTGCCAGACGCTTTCAGCCACGATCAGGGGGCGATCCGGGTCCAGTCGCCGAAACACCTCCAGGCCCATGGCCTGGGAGTCAATAAAGCCGTGTTGCTTGGTTTCGTCGTAGGGGTGGGCGCGTTCCACCTGCCAGCCCTCGGCGGCGAGCGCGCGGGTGAGGGCGGCTTCCATTTTGGCCTGTTCCGGCCAGCATTTTTGGTTGGCAGACAGCCGTAGGTCGCCGCTGGCGACGAGGTACACGGTGCGGGAATCGGAACGGGTGGTTTTCATGGTCTGCGCGCCACACGCTGCGCCAGACGCGCCAGCTTGAAAAGTGGGAAATGCGCGCGGCAGACAGGGTCTCAGCCCGGGGCCGCCGGGCTGGAAGCCCGGCTCTACGGCAGGCTGGGAAGCCTGCCGCTACGGGAACGGCGGTCATCGTGGCGGCCGGGGAGAAGTCCAACGGCCTGAAAGACGCGGAGCGTTTGGAGTGCGGCAGCGTGCTGCCGCTGTCGGAAAGCGCCGGCCAGCCGGCCGCACTCCAAGCGCTGGCGCGAGGATCGAACGGCCCCAATGCGGCGGGCTGGGACAGCCCGCCCTACCAGCAACGGGTTCCCTGGCTGGGCGCGCTCTCCAAGGATGCCGTTCCTCATGTTTAGAATTGGCAGCCCGGCGGGCGAAAGCCAACGAAGCGGGCGCGCTCGCCCAGTTCGCGGGCCAGGCGCAGGCCCTCGTTCCACTTGGCCAGGCGTTCGCCGCGGGTAAAGGAGCCCACCTTGAGCTGCCCGGCGTTGGTGGCCACGGCCAGGTGCATGATGAAGGGGTCTTCGGTTTCGCCGGAGCGGGCGGAGATGATCGGTTGCCAGCCGGCTTGTTGGGTGAGGCGGACAGCCTCGAGGGTCTCGCTAACCGTGCCGATCTGGTTGAGTTTGATGAGTACCGCGTTGGCGGCGCGACGCTCGATGCCGACGCGGATGCGCTCACCGTGAGTGGTGAACAGGTCGTCGCCCACCAACTGGACCCGGTCTCCCAACCGGGCGCAGAGTCGTGGCCAGCCGTCCCAGTCGGTCTCGGCCAGCGGGTCTTCGAGGGACACGATGGGGTAGCGGGCGCACCAGTCCGCGAGCCGGGCGATGAATTCGTCGGTGGAGAACGCCTGGTCTTCCAGGCGGAATCGGTATCGGCCGGTGGGTTCGTCGTAGAGGTTGCTGGCGGCGATGTCCAAGGCCAGGGCGGCGTCGCGGCCCGGCGTGTAGCCGGCGCGCTCGACGGCCTCCACCAGCAGGGCCAGCGGCTCCTCGTTGGTTTGGAACTCCGGCCAGTAGCCGCCCTCGTCGGCCACACCGCGATAAAGTCCGCGCGCTCGGAGCAGGTCGCCGGCGGCGTGGAAGACGTGGTAAGTGATTTCGAGGGTCTCGGGGTAACTGCGGGCGCCGGTGGCGATGAGCAAATAGTCCTGCACGTCGGTGCGCCAGTCGGCGTGGACGCCGCCGCCAATGATCTGGATTTCGGGCACGGGCAGCAGCGTGCCCCGGCCTTCGCCCAGGTGGGCATGGAGGGGCAGGCCGCGCGCTGCGGCCGCGGCCCGGGCTACGGCCATCGAGACAGCCACCAACGCGTTGGCGCCCAGACGGGATTTGTTGGGCGTGCCGTCCAGCCGGATCAGGCACTCGTCCACGGCGCGTTGATCGGAGGCATCGTGCCCGCGCAACGCCCGGGCGATTTCGCCCTCGACATGGCTGATGGCCCGAAAGATGGATCGTCCGCGGAAGCGGTTCGGATCGCCGTCACGTAGTTCCCACGCCTCGAACCGGCCGGTGGACGCGCCGGCGGGCGCCGCGGCACGGCCGTGCGCGCCGTTGTCCAGCACCACCTCCGCTTCGAGGGTGGGCTGGCCGCGGGAATCGAAAATTTGCCAGGCGTGGATTGCCTCAATCTTCATGGTCGGTTTGGGGCGAGGAGTTCCGTGCGGTGAAACCATGCCTCGAGGAGCGCCTCGAGACGGTCCGTTTGCGCGACGAGCTGTTCCCGCACCCACTCGCGCACAAACTGCGCGCGGCTCGGCACGAGGTATTCCACGGGCGACTTGCCGTCCACGCGCGCCAACAGGAGCAGGGGCAGCAGGCGGGCCGCGCGCGATTCGACTTCCGAAGCCGCGGCGGGATGTTCGGTCCGGTAGCCGTCCAGGAATTCCCGGATCATGGCCCGCAAGGCGCCCCCGTGCGGGGCGTGGTAGAGGCGTTTGAGACAGAGATGATTCAGGAAGAACGCCACGTCGAAGGCCGGGTCGCCGTACCAGGCGACTTCGCAATCCAGCAGCACCAGCCGGTCGGCGGCGAGCAGGAGGTTTTTCGGACTGAAGTCGCCGTGGACGAGGCATTCGCGGGTGGCTTCCAGGCGCCGGGCTTCGGTCTCGAAATGCGCGCGCAGGTCCGGATGTCGCTCGCCGGTGGTCAGGAGGTACGGGGCGGTGCGAAGCTGGTGGAAGTTGGCGGTGGTGTCGAAGGTCCGGCGCAGGTCGGGGTCGCCTGTGCTTTGCCGGTGAATCCGTCCGAGCATCTGCCCGGCCCGCCGCGCGGCGGCGGGGGCAAACACCCCTTCGAGCAGTTGCGTCCTCCAGTTGGCAAAGCCCTCGCCGAGGTACTCCATGGCGAAGTAGCCGGCCCGCGGGTTGGCAAACAACACGCGCGGTACCGCGCCCGGCAGCATCCGGCCCACCCGCTGTAAAAACGCGCATTCGACCGCGTTGCGCGACACATCCGCAAACCACGCGTCCCGCACGCGCAGCCGGGGCAGGGCGCGCTTGACCACAAACCGCGTCGCGCCGTCTTCCACCAGGCAAATCTCGCTGGAGACCCCGCCGGCCAGCGGGATCAATCGCGCGGGGGGCTCGCGCAACCGGCCGTCGCGCCGCAGTTGATCCAGAAAGTCGGTGTCCGACATCGAGCAGGGTCAGCTTAACGAGCGACTCGGGCGGACGCACGCGCTTTGCGCGGATCTCCCCTCAAACACGCGCAGGGCGCCGGGGGCCGCGCGAGTCGCCGAGTTTTGCTTCCCCGGCCCGGCCGGCCGGCGACAATGGCGCCGTGCAGGATGGCGCCGCCCTGGAAACCCTCCGCCAGTTGATTCCCCGGTGTCTGCTGCCGGATCAAATCCGGCTGGGACACGCGCTGTTGCGCGCGCGGGAGCAGCCGGAGCGATCCGTGCCGCTGGCGCGCTGGCTGGCCGAGGCCCGGGCCTCGGTGCGGGCGCGCGCACGTCGGGCGCGGATTTTGCGCGGAATCGCCTATCCGCCCGAGCTACCCATCACGGGGCGGCGGGAGGAAATCCTGGCCGCGTTGCGCGCGCACCGGGTGGTAATCGTGGCGGGCGAGACCGGCTCGGGCAAGACCACCCAACTTCCCAAGCTGTGCCTGGAGGCCGGGCTGGGGCTGCGGGCGCGCATCGGCTGCACCCAGCCCCGGCGGGTGGCGGCGCTGGCCATTTCCCGGCGCCTGGCCGAGGAACTGGGCGTGCCCTGGGGCCGCGAGGTCGGCTGCAAAATCCGCTTTGCCGACCACACCGCGCCCGAGACGGCGGTCAAGGTGATGACCGACGGCATCCTGCTGGCCGAACTGCAGGGCGACCCCCTGTTGGCCGAGTACGAGGCGATTATTCTCGACGAGGCCCACGAACGGTCGCTGAACATAGACTTCCTGCTGGGCCACCTCCGCCAACTGCTCGCCCGCCGCGACGATCTGAAACTGGTCATCACCTCCGCCACCCTGGACACGGACCTGTTTGCGCGCGCGTTTGGCGGGGCGCCGGTCCTCGAGGTCTCCGGGCGGATGTACCCGGTGGAGGTGCGCTACGCGCCTCCGGACGAACAGGCCGAGGCGCGGGGCGAGGTTACCTACATTGACGCCGCCGTGAACGCGGTGGAACGACTCCTGGAGGAATCTCCCCTCGGCGATGTGCTGGTCTTCATGCCCACCGAACGCGACATCCGGGAAACCTGCGAGCGGCTGGAGGAGCGGCGCGGCGGCCGTGAGGAAATCGTGCCGCTGTTTGGCCGGCTGGCCGCGGGCGACCAGCAGCGGGTCTTTGCGCCCGGTCCGCGCCGACGGGTGGTGGTGGCCACCAACATTGCGGAAACCTCGCTCACCGTGCCGCGCATCCGCTACGTGGTGGACACCGGCCTGGCCCGCGTGAGCCGGTACAGCCCGGGCACGCGCACGCATCGGCTGCCGGTGGAACCGGTTTCCCAGAGCAGTGCCAACCAGCGCAAGGGCCGCTGCGGGCGCGTGGCCGAGGGCGTGTGCGTGCGGCTGTATTCGGAAGCGGACTTCGCCAGCCGACGCCCCTTCACCGAGCCGGAAATCCGGCGCTGCGACCTGGCGGAGGTGATCCTGCGCTTGAAGGCCCGGGGGCTGGGCGAGGTGGAGACGTTTCCCTTTCCCGAGCCGCCCGCGCCCGCCGCCATCCGCGCCGCCTACCAGCTCCTGCACGAGCTGGGCGCGCTCGATGAACACCGCGCGCTGACTCCGATCGGGCGTGACCTGGCCCGGTTGCCCGTGGACCCGGCCATCGGCCGCATGCTGCTGCAGGCCCGGGTCGAGGGTGTGCTGCCCGAGGTGTTGATCATTGCCGCGGGCCTCAGCATCCAGGACCCGCGCGAGCGCCCGCTGGAAGAGCAAGCCGCCGCCGATGCCTCGCACCGCCGCTTCCAGCATCCGCAATCGGACTTTCTCACGCTGCTCCATCTCTGGAACGCCTACCACGACCAATGGGAAGCCCTGCGGACCCAGAATCAGATGCGCCAGTTCTGCCGGACGCACTTCTTGTCCTTCCCGCGCATGCGTGAGTGGCAGGAGGTGCAGGCCGAACTAGCCGAGGCGGTCGCGGAACTGGAGGCGCTATCCGCCCCCGTCCCGCCCGGGGCGACCGCCGGTCCCCAGCCGCCTCCTGCCCGCAGGTGGCGCGCGGAACCGGCCTTCGAACCGCGTTACGCGGCCATCCATCGCGCGATTCTCACCGGACTATGGGGCCACGTGTTGCACCGCGAGGAGCGCAACCTCTACCGCGCCGCCGGCGGGCGCCCGGTGGTGGTGTTCCCGGGCTCGGGGCTCTACATCAAAAGCGGTGTCCCACAGTCTTCCCCCAAAGCCGCCGGACGGTCTTCGGAGGCCGCTACGCCCCGGCCCGCCCAGCCCGAATGGCTGGTGGCGGGTGAAATCGTCGAAACCACCCGCACCTACGCCCGCACCGTCGCGGCCATTGACCCGGAGTGGGTGATCGAACTGGCGCCGCACCTGGTCCGCGTGACGCATGATCAGGTGCGCTGGGACCCGGTCGCGGGCCGGGTGCTGGCGCGGGAGCGGGTGCTATTCCGCGGGCTGGTGCTGCGCGAGCAGACCGTGGGCTACGGCCGCGTCCATCCCGCCGAAGCCACCGAGGTCTTCCTGCGCACGGCGCTGGTGGCGGCGTCCACTTCTTCCGCGGAAGAACATGGGCAGTTCACCGCGCCGGCGGCCGACACAGACGGGGAGCAGCCCGGCGCCGGACAGCGGGCGCCAGCTCCGCCGCCGCGCGCCCGGCGCTTCCTCGAACACAACCGCCGTCTGCGCGAGAAAATCGAGTTCTGGCAAACCCGACTCCGGCATCGGGTGGCGCCGGACCTGGACGAGGCCCTGTATCAATTCTACGCCGCGCGCCTCACCGGAGTCAGTTCCTGGGCGGACCTGGAACGCGTCCTGAAGACGGCGTCCGATCCGGATTTCCTGTGCGCCACGGCGGCCGCGTTGCTGGGGGAGCCGGCAGCGGCCTTCGCGACGGACGCTTTTCCCGATCAGGTGAGCCTGGCCGGACGGCCGGTGCCCGTCACCTACACCTATGCCCCCGGACGCGAGGACGACGGGGTGACTCTGCGGCTGACCGCGCCGCTGGCCGAGCGGGTGGACGCGAGCCAACTGGATTGGGTGGTGCCCGCGTTGCGCGAGGAACGCCTGGCGCATTTGTTGCGCGAGCTGCCCCGGGCGCTGCGCCGCGCGCTGCCGTCGGCGCCGGAAGCCGCGCGCGAGATTGCCGCCGCCGTGGCGCCAGGCCAGGGGGCGTACCTGGCCGCCGTCTCCGCCTTCATTCGCCAGCGATGGGGCGTGGATGTGCCTGAATCCGTCTGGCCAGCGGCCAACCTGCCCGCGTATCTGCGTCCGCGCGTGGAACTGGTGTCCCGCGACGGGCGCCCTCTGGCCGCGGGGCGGGACTTCGAGGCATTGCGCGAGCAGGCGCGGATTCATCGCACGCCGGGGGAAACGCGCGCCTGGGAGCAGGCCGTGCAGCAGTGGGAACGCTACGAGCTGCGCGCCTGGGATTTCGGGGATTTGCCCGAGACGGTGACCGTCGCGGACCCGGGCGACGCGCCGCTGCGGGCCTGGCCCGGGCTGCAAATCGAGCATCACGCGGTGCACCTGCGGCTGTTCCGCGACGCGGCCGAAGCCCGCGCGGCCACGCGCGCCGCGGTGCCGCGCCTGGCGGAACTGATGCTGCAACGCGAGCTGGCCGCGGTGCAGAAGGACCTGCGCAGCCTGCGGGCGGCGGCCGTGCTCTACGCCACGTTGGGACCGGGCGACGAACTGCTGGACGCCGCCTGGGAGTGTCTGCGTCGTCATCTGCTGCCCGCGCCGGAACCTCCGCCCCGCACCGCGGCGGAGTTTGGGCGATATCTCGAGGACGCGCGGTCCCGCGTGCCCGGCGCGGTTCCGCGCCTGGTGGCCGCGGTGGGGGCGATCCTGGAAGAGCGCCAGGCCCTGCTGGTTTACCCGCGTCCGTTCGCCGGGCTGCACGCGGAGTTGAATGCCCTGGTCCCGCGGCGGTTTCCGGCCCTGGTTCCGTGGGAGCGCCTGCCCCACCTGCCGCGCTACCTGCGCGCGCTGCGGGTGCGGGCGGAGCGCGCGGTGTTGAATCCGGCCAAGGACGCCGAGAAGGTCAACCGGGTGCGTCCGTTTGCCGAGGCGTTGCGCGCGCTGGCGCCGCGGGCGCACACGCCCGGGGCGCGGGCCGCCTGGCATTGGCTGCGCTGGTTGATCGAGGAGTACAAGGTCGCGGTGTTCGCGCCGGAACTGGGGACGGCCGAGAAGGTTTCGCCGCCGCGGCTGGAGGCGGCCGTGGCCGAGGTTCGGCGGTGGGTGGAAACCGGCGGTTGAAGCGCCGGGGCGGAACGCCCCTTTGCGAAGGGGCGGCGGTCCGATCAATGGTTCCGGGCCGCGAGGGACGCGCCGGCCTCGCCGCGCCGTTGCTGGAAGGGCACGCTGTTGACCACGCCCCACACCAGCGCGCTGAAGCGATAGTGCCCGCGCCGGAGGGTGTCCACGATCGAGTCCACCGCGCACTGATCGTAGTACTCCAGCCCGCGGCCCAGCGCGTAGGTGAGCAGTTTCGAGGCCAGGCAGCGGAGAAACTCTTCGCGTTTGGCGGTGAGAAGAAGGCGCTTGAGATCGTCCGGTCCGCGGAAGGTTTCGCCGGTCACCAATTGGCCGGACGGGTCCACGGGGAAGCCCTCGTCCTGGTCGCGCCAGGCGCCGACGCCGTCGAAGTTTTCCAGCCCCAGGCCGATGGGGTCCATGAGGGCGTGGCAGGAGGCGCACATCGGGTCGGCGCGGTGTTGTTCCAGACGCTGGCGCAGGGAGCCGGTGAGGCGAGCCTCCCGGTTGTCGGGCAGTTCGGGCACATCCGGCGGCGGGGGCGGCGGCGGGGCGTTGAGCAGATTTTCCAGCACCCACTTGCCGCGCTTGACCGGCGAGGTGCGGGTGGGGTTGGAGGTGATGGTAAGGAAGCTGCCCTGGGTGAGCACGCCGCCCCGGCGGGTGCCACGGAGGCTGACCTTGCGAAACTCCTCGCCCTCGACGCCGGGAATCCCGTAGTGCCGGGCCAACGGGCCGTTGAGGAAGGTCCAGTCCGCGTCGAGGAACTCCAGCACGCTGCGGTCCTCGCGGAGAATGTGTTCGGCGAACAGTTCCGCCTCCCGGCGCATGGCCGCCCGCAGCTCGGGGGTGAAGGCCGGATAGGTAGCCGGGTCGGGCGCGGCGATCTCCAGGTTGCGGAATTGGAGCCACTGGGCGGCAAAATTGTCCACCAGCGCGCGGGCCTTCGGGTCCCGGAGCATGCGGCGGACCTGGGCCTTGAGTTCCTTGCGCAACCGGCCCTCCGCGGCCAGCCGGAACAACTCCTCGTCCGGCATGGTGCTCCAGAGGAAGTAGGACAAACGCGAGGCCAGCGCGAACTCGTTGACCGGATGCACGGCCTGCGGGTTGTCCGGCTCGGGCTGCAGCTCCCCGCGGAACAAAAAGTGCGGGGAGACTAGCACCGCGGTCAGCGCCCATTTCACGCCGGCTTCGAAGGAGTCGCCGTCCTCGCGCGCGCGCGCGTACAACTGCAGCAGCCGGTCCACTTCGCCCTCGGTGACGGGGCGGCGGTAGGCCCGGCGGGCGAATGCGCCGATCAGGGTGCGGGCGCAGGCCGCCTCGGCTTCCGGGGTGGGGGCGGCGGGTTGGACGAAGAAGATGCGGCGGTGGCTTTCCGGCAGCGGGGGCGGTTCGGGCGGCGGCGGTGCGGTGATTTCCACGCCGGCGAGGTGGAAATTGCGGTCGCGCCGGCGCGGGTTGGGTGCGTCGGGCTGGTAGTAGTCGTTCAGAAAGGCCACGGCCAGACGGCGGCGGCCCGGTTCCAGGTGCAGGCGATTGGTCAACACTTGGGGCGCCCGGGCGGTGGCGGTGACCTGGAATTCCCCGAGCGGGCGGCCGTCCAGCCGCAACGCGATCTTCACCGGCTCGGGGCCCGCCTGGTCGCCGTAGGCGCGCAAGCGGAGGAGGTGTTCGCCGGCGCGCGCGACCTCGTACTGAAAGTGGATTTCGCCCTCGCTGAACAGGGATCGTCCGCCGGCCTCGTTGGGCTCGCCGCCGGTTAGTTCGTCCGCGCGAAACCGCCGCGTGACCGGTTCGGGCGGCCCGGTCACGATCGCCCGATCCAGGATGCGTTGCGCGGCGGCGAGGTATTTCTCCAGCAACACCGGCGGCAGGGAAAGCACGTCACCGATGTTGTCGAACCCGTAGCCCACATCGTCCTGGGGAAAGTCATCGGCGGGCTGGAAGTCCACCCCCACCAGGTCGCGAATGGTGTTGTTGTACTCGGTGCGGTTGAGCCGGCGGATAGTCACTCGACCCGGGTCGGGACGCGAGCAATCCACGGTGAACAGCGCGCGCCGGATCCAGGCCACCGCCCGGGCCCGTTCTTCGGCGGAGGGTTGGGGGCGGTTGGGCGGGGGCATCAGGTTGTTTTCGAGATTCAACAGAACGGTCTCGAAGGTGGCCCGGTTCGCGGACACGCTGGCGGCATCCGGGTAAGCCCGCAGGTCCAGTCCCGCTCGGCGGCGTTCCCCGTGGCAATTGAAGCAGTACTGCTCGAACAGGGGGCGGAGGTGAGTTTCGTAGGCCACTGGCTCGCCGCGGGCATCCCGCAGCGGCGGGGTGGAGCGCGTCGGGGCTTCGGCGCCCACCACCCAGCCCCAGAAGGCGGCCAACAACAGTCCCAGCAACACCCAGGGACCGGCTTTGGAAATCCAATGGTCCAACGGCATGAAACGCTGCGCTCAAGGTAACCGGTTCCTCCGGCAGGGCAACCCGATTGCGCGGGCTCCGGCGCCGACCGGCGCGTGTTCCTTCTTCCCGACCGGACCGGGCGGCCGGCAAGCGCCGCCGCCAACCCGGTCCGGCGGGGACCCCGGTGGCCTGGAATCCGGACGACTCCGAGACGGCTTCATCCCTTGTCCTCGCCGGTGTCCTTGCCCAGGTACCTGCGGGATTGGGTGTCCACGCGCACGCGTTCGCCCCGGGCCAGAAACAGTGGCACCATGATCTCCAGACCGGTTTCCAGCGTGGCCGGTTTCCAGGTGGCATCGGAACCGCCGCGGATCGGCGGCGCGGTGTCGGTGATTTCCAGGGTCACCGACGGCGGCAGGACGATGTCCAGCAACCGGCCGTCGAGAAACAGCGCGCGGTATTCCTCGTTTTCCTTGAGGAACCAACGGCGCTCGCCCACCTGCTCGCGGCTGAGCTGGACCTCCTCGAAGGTTTCGGCGTCCAGAAAGACGTAGGTGTCCCCCTGCTGGTAGCTGAACTGGACCGTGCGATGTTGCAGGTCGGCCACGGGCGTCCGCTCGTTCTCGCCGAACATGCGCTCGACCACGCGTCCGGTGCGCAGGTTGCGCAGCCGGGTGTGCAGCTTGTGCCGGGTCTGCGCCGTGCCGGTGGTGTGAAAGTCCTCGATGACCTGCGGGACGCCGTCCAACAGCAGCACCATGCCTTTTTTGAATTCGGAAGGCAGTACGGTTTGCATGGCTCAACCAACTTGTCTTTGCGGCTCAGGCGATGCGGAAACCTAGCGGGGCGCCGCGCGGGCGTCCAGTCCGGTTCGGTCCCGGCCCCGCCGCCAAGCCCAACTTAAGTTTGTTAAGTAATTGCTTGACGCCCGGAGAGGGTTTTTGTGCCCTTTGGGCGCAACGTTTCACCGAATGGCCCACGCCCCGACCAGGCGTTGGCGGGGCGAGCCCGCCGGCGGCGGGACTCGCCCGCATCCGCCGTCCCGGCGACTCGGGGCGCAGCCGCGCGGGGCAACAACTGACGAGAAAACGCAACGCTGAACTCACCACATGCACTGGCTGGACTGGATCGTAATCGCCCTGTATTTCGTCGTCATTGGCTGGGTGGCCTGGTGGTACGGCCGGCACCAGCGCGACAGTGTGGACTACTTTTTGGCCGGTCGGAATGCCGGGTGGGTGGTGATCGGCGCGTCCATCTTCACCTCGAACATCGGCTCGGAGCACATCGTGGGCCTGGCGGGGCAGGGGGCCGCCACCGGCATGGCCATGGCCCACTGGGAGCTGCACGCCTGGTGCCTGATTGTTCTGGCGGGATTGTTTGTGCCTTTCTACTACAAGTCCGGCGTCAAAACCATTCCCGAGTTTCTGGAGAAGCGCTTCAGCGCGCGCACGCGCTGGATCCTCTCCTGCGTGTCGCTGGTGGCGTACGTGTTCACCAAGGTCAGCGTGACCGTCTATGCCGGGGCGATCGTGTTTCAGGCGCTGCTGCCCGAGCTGACGTTGACCGTGGGCGGATGGACCATGAATGCCTTTTGGATCGGCGCTTTCACCACGGTGATCGTGACGGGCGTGTACACGGTCTTTGGCGGCATGCGGGCCATCATGTCCACCGCCACGCCGCAGGCGGTGATCATCCTGTTTGGCTCGGCGGTAATCACCACCATTGGCCTGTCCAAGCTGGGGGGCTGGGGCGAGCTGGTGGCCACGTGCAAGGCCAACGCCGCCGGCTTTGCCCTCTGGCGGCCGCTGAGTGATCCGGACTTTCCCTGGCTGGGCATCCTGATGGCCTCGCCCATCGTGGGCCTGTGGTACTGGTGCACGGACCAGTACATCGTCCAGCGCGCGCTCTCCGCCAAAAGCCTCGCCACCGCCCGGCGCGGCGCGCTCTTCGGCGGCCTGCTGAAGGTCTGGCCGGTGATGATCTTCCTGGTCCCGGGCATGATCGGCTGGGCGCTGCACCAAAAGGGCATCATTCAACTGCCGCTGAAGCTGGGCGCCGACGGCCTGCCCACCGGGGCGATAGACGGCGACCAGGTCTTTCCCACGCTGGTCAAACTGCTGCTGCCCCCCGGCATTCGCGGCCTGATCGTGGCCTGCCTGCTGGCCGCGCTGATGAGCTCGCTGGCCTCGCTGTTCAACTCCAGCGCGTCGCTCTTCACCGTGGACATCTACAACAAACTGCGCCCCGGCCAATCCGAGCGGCATCTGCTCACCGTCGGGCGCATCGCCACCGCCACGGTGGTGGTGCTGGGCATCATCTGGATTCCGGTCATGGCCAAGATATCCGGCGGCGGCCTCTACCAGTACCTGCAAAGCGTGCAGGGCTACCTTGCTCCGCCCATCACGGCGGTGTTTTTCCTGGGCCTGTTCTGGAAACGCATCAATTCCGTCGGCGCCACGTGGGGCCTGGCGGCCGGGTTCGTGCTGGGCATGATCAAGCTCACCATCCAAGCGTTCTTCGGGAAGGGGAAGATCGAAGACCCGGCCTGGCTGGCCGCCATTGGCGACTTCAACTTCCTGTACGCGACCGGCATTTTGTTCGCCGCCAGTGCGGTGATCATTGTGGTGGCCTCGCTGCTCACCCCGCCGCCGCCGGAGGAAAAAATCCACGGCCTGACCTACGGCTCGATCCACCAAGAGGCGGCCGAGGAAATCCGGGCGAGCTGGGACACCGGCAACAAAGTGATGGCGGCCACGATTCTGCTGCTGGTGTTGGGCCTGTACCTGTATTTTAGCTTCTGGCTGAGCTGAGCGTGGGGCTGCCTGCTACTGAGCCGTGGCGGGGTGGCTGCGCCAGACCCAGTCGCCCGACGGGATGCCGCCGGTTTTCGTCTCCCGGACCGCCGATGTGGCCAGGCCGCCGTCGTCCTTTCCGTCCAACGCCACCGAGTAGAGGATGAAGCGGTCCGGCGCTTCGCGGCGATATTTCAGCGGGCCGCCATTCACCGGGTCCGGCGGGATGCGGGCGAGGAAACGCGGGGCGAGTTCGTCGAGCTGTTCCGGGTAGGCGCCCGTGGCCAGCCGGTGCCGCTCCAGGGCGCACGCGACGCGCGCCAGGGTCACGGTGGCCTGGCTGACCGCCGCTTTTGGCACGGACTTTTCCACCGCCGGCAGCAACAAGGCGGCGAAGAGGTTGTACGGCGAACGGGCGCTGAAACGTTTGCGCAACGCTTCGTCTTCCGGCGAAAGCGTCACACGGACCGCCGGGCCGGTCGGGTCAAGCCGGTCCAGCAGCACCTGTTGATAGGCCAGGGCGACGTTGATCTGGTTCCGGTAAATGAACGCGCGTGGCCAGTACCGCAAGGCGTCACGGTACGGGTTTTCCGTCACCGGCGAAGCGGGGTGCAGATTGTGCGCAGCGCTCAGCAGGGCCAGGGCGAACGCGCGTTCGCCGCGCAGGCCGCGCTGGATGTCCGCCACGAGATTCAGGCGGTCCAGGCGCGCCTCGATGGCCGCCAGTTGCGTGTCCGGCCAGTGATGTTCGGCCAGGCCCGCCCAGAGCGGCGCGATGGCAATTTCCAGTAGGGCGAGTTTCACCAGCACGCCGATCAGCAACGGCTGGCTGCCCGCCGCCTCGCTCAAGGCCAGCAGGGTTTGGAAATCTCCAAACGCGGCTTCCGGGTTGCCCGCCGCCAGTTCAGTCCGACAGGAGGCTTGGAAGACAAGACACAGGCTCTTGAGCGCGCTCATCCAAGGTAGCATCTCTCCGGAGAACAGGTCCGTCGGCGCGCGCAGTTGGGTCATCGGCCGGTGGGCCGCGGCGCGTATCGCGTCCAGGGTCGTCTGGTCGTGGGCGAGCAGAAAGCGCAGGTCTTCCACGGGAGTCCCCGGCGGCCGGGCCCGCAGCGCGACCAGCGCCGGATGGGCCGGAATGGGCCGGGCCGGCGGCGGGATGGACGCCTCCTCGGGCAAACCGTATCGCTGAGCCATCCGTTGCTCCATTTGCCGCTGGCTCGAAGCGCCGTTGGTCGCGCGCAGTTGCGCCTGCCAGGCCTCGATCGGAGTCACCGTGCCTTCGCGCCAGTTGCCCGATGATTGGAGCCGGCCGGCCCACGCGAAACGCCGCGTCAACTCATCGCAGGCATTCGTTTCGCCCGCGCCGGTGGTTGTCCCGGCCTGGTTGGTGGCGAAGCCGAAACAGGCGGCCAGCGGCGGCGCGGCCAGGAAGTTCTGGTCCTCGGGCGCCGGCGCCGGCGCCACCGACGCCCAGTCCAGCTTCTCTCCCCTGGCCGCCAGTTCCTGCTGGCAGGCGAGCCAGGCGCGCCGGGCGCGCCAGCCTTCGAAGGCCAGCACCAGCACGGTGAGGGTGATCAGCACGGCCAGCGCAAAGGCGAAGCGCTTCAGCCAGTTCATCAAACGAGGCCGGCGGGAGGTTTTCATGTCAGGCGGCAAGGTGGTTGGTTTGGCGGTACAACCGACCCTGATCCGGCGAACGGCGGGGCGGCGACAGGGCGGGCGCGGGCGGCGGCGGTTCGGCGAGAACCGCCATGAAGTCGGGGTAGCCAAGCAGGCTGGCGTAAGCCGCGGCGAGCCGGGCATGGGCGCGCGCTTGCGCGATTTCGGCGGCACTGGGCGCGCTGGCCAGGTGGAGCGCCAGGATGGCCACCCAGCACGCCGCCAGCCCGGCCCAAGCCACCGGATGCGGCCAGAGCCAGGCTTGGAGTCGAAGGACAAAGGTCGAAGGACGAGAGGATTCGCCTCGGGCCGCCGCCTCCCCCGCGGGGGCGCGCAGGATTTGACCGCGCCACTCCGCGGGGACGGGACGCAGTGGCTGCCGGCTCAAGTGTTCTTCAAAATCGTCGGTCTTCATTTGATCTCGTCGTAAAGGGGACGCAGCCGGGCGCGAAGTTTGTCCAGGCCGTAGCGATACCGACTGGCGGCGGTGTTGAGCGGGATGCCCAACGTCGTGCTGATGGCCTCGAACGTCAGCCCCTCCCAGAGCTTCAGGTGAACGACCGCCCGTTGCTCCGCGGGCAGTTCGGCCAGCGCCGCCTCGAGTTCCGCGCGGAACGCGGCGGCGTCGGGATCGGTCGTCGGCGCGAACAGGCCGGCGGATTCCTTGGCCAGGGTTTCGCTGGCGCGCTGGCGGGCGTCGCGGCGGCGGGCGAGGTCCACCACGGCGTTGTGGGTCATGCGCAGCAGGAAAGCGCGCTCGTCGGGGACGCCGTCGAGGAGTCCGGGGCGGGCCGCCAACCGGCCGAAGACCTGCTGGAGTACGTCGCGGGTGTCGTCTTCGTGGCGGGTGAGATTCAGGGCAAAGCCGAACAGCGCCGCGGCGTGCGCGTCGTACAGGCGCTCCAGATCGGGCCGGCCGGTCATGCCTCACCGCGATGACGCGCGCGGCGGGGGAATTTGTCTATCAGAACCGCGCCGGGAAGGTGAGGTTCCCCGCCTCGACACGCGCGCGCCTCGGACGCATCGGACCGATCGCGCGGGGCTTGTTCGTTCGCCGGCCAGGGGGGTGAGGCTCGTGGGGAGCGGTGGCTTGTGTTTGCCGGGCGCTTGACCAAGATTTGCCCGTGGGCATCCGCACTTTTTCCCCGCGACTACGGTTCGCGCCCGGGCTGGTACTGGCGCTCGCCGCCCCGGCCCACGCTTTGGGCGTCGAACTGGACATTGCCGGCTCGGCTTTCACGCTCGACGGCCGGCCGGCCTTTTTGCTGGGCGCCAGCTACTACGGCGCGCTCGGCGCTTCCAAGGAGTTCATCCGGCTGGACCTCGACGACCTCCAGCGCCACGGCTTCAACTGGATTCGCGTCTGGGCCACCTGGTCCGCCTTCAGCAACGACGTCTCGGCTGTGGACGCCGAGGGCCGCGCGCGGGAACCGTTTCTTTCCAAGCTGGCCTGGTTGGTTGACGAGTGCGACCGGCGTGGCCTGGTAGTGGACGTGACCTTGTCGCGCGGCAACGGCGTCACGGGCCCGCCGCAACTGGCCACGCTGGCGGCGCATCAGCGCGCGGCGGAAACGCTCGTGCGTGCGCTCGCGGCCCATCGCAACTGGTATCTCGATCTGGGCAACGAGCGGAACATCCGCGACGCGCGCTTTGTCAGCCTCGAGGAGTTGCGGCAACTGCGCGACGCGGTGAAGCGCCTGGACCCGCGACGGCTGGTGACCGCCTCGCACGCGGGGGGTGAGTTGTCCGTGGAAGAGGCGCGGCGTTATGTGGAGGAAGCGCAACTGGACTTTCTGGCGCCGCACCGGCCGCGCGAACCCGGTTCGCCCGCGCAAACCGAGGCCCGCACCCGCGAGTTGTTGGCCGGGCTGGCCCAAGCCGGTTGCGCGGCGCCGGTGCATTACCAGGAGCCGTTCCGCCGCGGCTACGGTGCGTGGCAGCCCCGCGCGGCGGACTTCCGGGGCGACCTGGACGGCGCGCGCAAGGGTGGGGCGGCGGGCTGGTGTTTCCACAACGGCGACACGCGCAGCGCGCCCGACGGCGAACCGCGCCGCTCGTTTGATCTGCGCGCGCGCCGGCTGTTTGACCAGTTGGATGCCGAGGAGCGCGCGTTCCTGGCCAGCCTGTCCGCCGCAGTGTCGCAGGCGGATTCCGATCCCGGCGCCGGCCCCTGGCCGCAAGCTCGCCCGGAGGAGGTGGAGCTTGAGGCAGGGGCGCTGCGCGCGTACAGCGAATGGGTCGGCGGGCGTGGCTGCGTGGTGCGCCGCGGTCGCTTGGTGTATTCTTGGGGTGACATCGCCCGCGCGGCGGACGTGGCGTCGGCCGTGAAGCCGGTGTTCAGTTTCTTTCTGTTCAAGGCGCTCGAAGACGGGCGCATTGGCGCGCTCGAGGACGCGGTGGCGCGCTGGGAGCCGCGGCTGGCGGAGCTGAACGCCGCGCTCGGCCACAAGGATCGCGGGATTACCTGGCGCCACCTGGCCAACCAAACCGCCGGCTACGGCGTGGTGGAGCGGCCCGGAACGGCCTTCTGTTACAACGACTGGCAAATGGCCCTGTTCGCGGACCTGTTGTTCAACCGTGTTTACGGCGCGGCGTGGCCCGAGGTGGACGCGCAAGTGCTGCGCCCGTTGCTCGCGGACCCGCTGGGCTGCGAGGACCGGCCCAGCCTGCTGGCGTTTGGCGCGGGCGACCGCCCGGGCCGGCTGGCCATTTCGCCGCGCGATTTGGCCCGGTTCGGCCAGCTCTTCCTGCAACGCGGCCGCTGGGGCGGACGCCCGTTGCTGCGCGAAGACCTCGCGGTGCGGGCGGTGAGTTCGCCCTTGCCGGCATCGCTGCCGCGCGCCGGGACCCGCGCCGCCGAGATGCTGCCCGGCCAGCGGACACTGGGCTCGCGGAATATCCCGGACAACCAGACCGACCACTTCGGCAGCTACTCGTGGCTGTGGTGGGTGAACGGAGTGGCAAGTGATGGCCGGCGCCACTGGCCGGATGCGCCCACGAACGTGTTTGCCGCGCTGGGCCACGGCGGCATCCGTGGGGTGGCGGTAATGCCGGACCTGGCCCTAGTCGTGTCGTGGAACGACACCCGGACGGACACGCCCGCCCGGGTAAACGAAGCGTTCCGCCGGTTGTTGCTCGCCGTCCGGCCGGAACGCGACGCCGCCTCGGCGGCCGGCCCGGCCGATTGACAAGAGGGCAAAGCCGCCGTACTGGCCGGGAGCCCGATGCGCACGCCAATGACTTCCCAATCCGCGCCGGCCGTGTCGTGGTACAGCCGGCGCGGCGGGCAAGTCCGCCCGGTTGGAGGCGGGGTTTGAATCACCCTTCGGCGGCCTGACCCGTATGCCCGTACAACTAAATGCCCGCCGACGCTGGTTCGGCCTGCTGTACCTGAGCGTCTCCGCGGGCATGGTGATCTGGGGATTCACCTGGCTGGAGCCTCTGCTGCGGGGCTGGTGGTTTGTGGGCTACTGGACCGTGTGCGCGGTGCTGGCGTTGCTGGCCCTGGGCATCGCCTGGCTGGATTGGCGCAGTCTGCGCCGACAGCTCCGCGCCGAGCAACAGGCCTGGCTTCATCCCGAAGACGGGGAAGTTCCCCATGCCAGGACCGAGCATCGGGCGCCGCGTTTGCGTTCGCCCTCGCCAACGGCCCCGCCCCACTCCTCATGAGCCTCTGGTACGACACCCATGCGCATCTGGACCACCGGCAGTTTGCCGCCGACCTGGCCGAGGTGCTGGCCCGGGCGGCGGCGGCCGGCGTCCGCCGCATCATCACAGTGGGAACGGATGTGGAGAGCAGCCGCCGGGCCTTGGCCCTGGCCGAAACGCATCCGGCCATTTACGCGGTGGTGGGATGGCATCCCAGCGACGCCCTGGAGGCGCCGGCCGACCTGCGTCCCTGGCTGCGCGAGGCGGCGCGTCATCCGAAGGTGGTGGCCCTGGGCGAGACCGGGTTGGACTACTACCGAATGCCGCCGGGCGGCTCGGTCGTGGCGGCAGAGTACAAGACGCGCCAGGCCGAATTGTTCCGGCAACACCTCGAAGTGGCGGCGGAGCTGGGACTCAACTGCGTGATTCACCAGCGGGCGGCGTTGGAAGACACGCTACGGCTGTTCGAGCCGTTCGCCGGGCGGGTGCGCGGGCAGTTCCACTGTTTCGCCGACGGTCCGGACGCCCTGCGGCGCATCCTCGACCTGGGATCGCTGGTCAGCTTCACCGGCCTCCTCACCTTCAAAAACGGCGCGGCCATCCGCGCGGCGCTGGCGGCCTGCCCGCGCGACCGGTTCCTGTTAGAGACCGACTGCCCGTATCTGGCGCCGGAGCCGTACCGCGGGCGGCGTTGCGAGCCGGCCCACGTGAGCGAGACCGCTGCCGTGGCGGCGCAGGTGATCGGTCTTTCCCACGCAGAACTCAGCGCGCTGACCTGCGCCACGGCGCACCGGTTTTTCCCCCGCTTGGGATAAGCGCCGCGCGAGTGTCGCAAATAGGCTCGTCACGGCGGCCGGGCGGCGGCAGACTGTCGGCATGCGTGAGGCCCGGTCCGATTCAGTCTCCACCGGTTGTCGTGCCGACGGAGGCCGGGCCGCCTCAAACTCCGGGTCGCCTCAAACTTTTTCGAATCGTTGCCCGGCCATGAACTCCACCCACCGTCTTGCTTTGACCGGCGCCCTGATCGTTCTGGCGGAGATTTCCCCAAGCCGGGCGGGTGATCCCATCGCCCGCCCCAACCGGGTCAGTGTCGCCGCCCGGGCCGCGTTCAACGTCCAGGTGGCTTTCAGCAGCCGCCTGCCGGCCTCGCCTGCCGACCCGGGTCCCGCGACCGGCAGTTGGCTGCGCACGTACGACAACGGCTTTGTGGGAGTGGACGCCGGGGAAAATGCGGACGGACGCACCTGGTACTGGGGCTACGTGGACGCCGCCCAGGTGAACCTTGAAGCGGACACCATCGTCTTCCAGGCCCTGCAGGCCGGACCCCCCGCCCTGGTGGACGACCAGAAAGAAAATTTCCTGGCCGGCGCCGAGGTGACCTACACCCGGTACCTGTTGGAATTTGGTCGCGCGTTTTGGGGCCTGGAGTTCGGCGCCAACTACACCCCGGTCTCGGCCACAGACACCTCCCGCCTCGTCACCACCGCCACGCTGATTCGCGACACCTACAGCCTGGGCGGCATCCTGCCCCCGCTGGCGCCCTACGCCGGCACCGTGGAGGGGCCGGGACCGGTCATCGGCACCACCCCGGTGCGCGCGGTCCTGACCCAGCCGGTCGTGTTTGCCGGGCGGCGCAAGATTGAAGCCACCACGTGGGCGTTTCGGCTGGGGCCGAATCTGGAAATCCCCATGGGCGAGCCCCTCGCGCTGCAAATCAGCGGCGGCGCCTACCTGATGCACACCGATGCCGAATTGCACGGCGCCGAAACGGTGACCGTGGCCAGCGCGCCCGCCGGCGAACGCACTTTTCGGGCTGACCGGCAGGAATGGACCCTCGGCGCCTACGTGCGGGGCCAGGTCCTGTGGTCCCTCACCCCGAGTCTGGGCATCTTTGCCGGGGCGGAATACCTCCTGCTCGACGAGGTGGAGTTGCGCACCCCGCTGCAGCGGGCGCGCCTGGATTTTGGCGAGTCCTTTGCCGCCTTTGCGGGCGTGGCCATCACGTTTTGACGGCGGCGGCCGCGGCGGCCAGCCACAACGCGCCCGCCGGGACGGCATCCTCGGCCAGCGTCGCCAGCGCCACCACCGGGCCGGGGCGAAACGCTTCCATCAAAAATTCCGGCAACACCGCCGCTACCGCCGCGCGAAGTGGCTCACCCAGCAGCGACAACCCGCCCCCCAACACGATGACGGCGGGATGCAGCAAATGCACCGCGTGCGAGAGGCCGAAGGCGAGGTCCGCCGCGGTTTCCTCCAGAATCTCCCGGGCCTCGGCATCGCCCGCGGCCAGCGCCGGTCCCAGATGCCGCGCCTCGCCGCCGGTGTCCGTGCCCGCCAGCCGGGCCAGCAGGCCGTCCGGCCGGGCCGCGATGCGCGCGCGCACCTTGCGGTCCACCGCCCAGCCGGCGCAGCGGGATTCCACGGTGGCGCCGGCGCGGTCCAGCCGCACGTGGCCGAGCTCCACCTCGCCCGGCGGCGCGCCGTGGTAAATCGCCCCGCCGCACACCAGCCCGCCGCCGACGCCGCTGCCCAGCGTCACGTACAGTACCGGGTCCGCCCCGCGTCCGGCGCCGAGCCGGGCTTCGGCCAGCGCGGCCACGTTTGCGTCGTTGTCCACCGCCGCGGGGCGGCCGGTGAGTTCGCGCAGCCAGTCGCCGAGGGGAAAATCGGACCAGCCCGCCACATGATGCGAACAACAGACGCGGCCGGTGCGCCAGTCCACCGGTCCGCCGAAGCCCGCGCCCACCGCCCGGGCGTCGCGCGCCTCGGGCTCGGCCAGCGCGCGGGCGATCTGTTCGCGGATGCCCTCCGCGCCGCGCGCGCGATCCACCGCAAACCGGAACCGCCGGTGAATCGCGCCCGCCGCGTCGCCCAGCACCACCTGCAACTTCGTGCCGCCGATTTCGATGCCGATCAAGGTCTCCGTCATGGCTGGCGCGAGTGTGGGCCGCGCCAGCTCGTCCGCGCAACCCGTCAAAAATGCCGTCACCGCCGCCCTCCCGCGGACAGTGTCCCGTTTTCAGAGCGCGGCGGCGGTCTCCTGGATGCGCCGCCAGGCCGCCTCGACATGCCGCGCCTCGGTGTGGCTCTGGCCCACGCACAGGCGCAGCGTGTAGCGACCGTCGAGGACGGTGTGGGTGAGGTACAGCGCCCCGCTGGCATTGAGGGCCGCGTGAAGCCGGCGGTTGAACTCGTCGCCGGCGCGGTGGCGAAAGCACACCAGATTCAGCGGCGCGGGCGCGGCCAGCTCGAAGTCCGCCGACGCGCGCACCCACCCGGCAAACGCCTGCGCCAGCCGGACGTGTTCCCGCACATGGCGCCGCAGGCCCTCGACGCCGTAGTGCCGGATCACAAACCACAGCTTCAGCGCGCGGAACCGGCGGCCCAGTTGCACGTGCCAGTCGCGGTAATCAATCACCTCGCCGCTCGGGGAGGCCGGGTTGCGGAGGTATTCTGGCTGAATGCGAAAGGTGCGGATGAGCGCGGCGCGGTCCGCCACCCAGAAACAGTCGCAGTCAAAGTTCGTGAACATCCACTTGTGCGGGTTGAAGGCGTAGCTGTCGGCCAGCTCCAGGCCGTCCTGAATCCAGCGAAACTCCGGGCAGAGCGCCGCCGTGCCGGACATGGCGGCGTCCACGTGCAACCACAGGCCTTCCGCGTGGCAGATTTCGCCGATGGCCCGCACCGGGTCCATCGCGTTCGAGGAGGTCGTGCCCACCGTGGCGCAGACGAAGCAAGGGAGCAGCCCCGCCGCGCGGTCGGCGGCGATCTGCGCCGCCAGGGCGTCCGGGCGCAGGGCGAAGGTCTCGTCCACCGGGATCAGGCGCAGGTGGGCGCGGCCCAGTCCGGCAATCTTCACGGCCTTTTCCACCGAGGAATGCGCCTGGGTGGAGGCGTAGGCCGTGAGGCGGCCGGTGACGCCGGTCTCGTTGGTCTGCCAGCCGGTGGCGCGCTCCCGGGCCGCCAGCAGGGCGGCCAGCACCGCGCTGGAGGCGGTGTCCTGAATCACCCCGCCGCCGGGGCCGCCGGACTTGAACCGCTCCGGCAGCCCCAGCATGTCGGCCAGCCAGTCCAGCACGTGGGTTTCCAGTTCCGTGCAGGCGGGGCTGGTGATCCAAAGCATTCCCTGCACGCCCAGGCCGGCGGCGAGCAGTTCGCCCAGAATGGACGGGCCGGAGTTGTTGGCCGGGAAGAACGCGAAGAAGTTCGGCGACTGCCAGTGGGTCAGCCCGGGCAGGAGGAGGCGCTCGACGTCGGCCAGGATGGTCTCGAAGGATTCGCCCCGCTCCGGGGCCGCGGGGGGCAGGGCCGCGCGCAGCGCGCCCGGCCGCACCTGCGCCAGCACGGGCAACGTTTCCACGCGCTGTTGATACTCGGTCAGCCAATCCACCAGTGCGTGTCCCCAGCGGCGAAATTCCTCCGGCGACATGTGGGCGCCGGGACCGGCGGTGGACGAAGCAGAAACAGGAGTGCTCATCGCGGATGCGGCCAGCCTGCGGCGCGCCGATCAGGAGTCAAGCGGCGGGAAGGCCCCCGGCGCGGGGGACGCTTTTGGGACCGGGGCGGAAACCAGGGGTGCACGGGGGCAAATCCGACGCTGAGGACGCGGGCGCGATAACTCGCCGCTTCCACGGCGAGGCCTGTTGGTGCGAGGGGGCATCACCACCTCCTGCATCGCCGTGTCGCAGGTTCAAGCTGCCAAGATGCGGCCCCGGATCGCCTTCCCATCCCCGAGCCAGCTTTGCGAGTCGGCTGCTTCAGATGAGGCTTTGCTGACATGCCGACAGTATCCGTACCAGGCGGTCTGTCGCAGTCTTGAACCAAGCGTGTTGGCTGAAACCAATTTTCCGGGGCATGTGTTCAGGACTTGTCCTCCGGCTTCGGGGGGGTAGGCTCCGACCTGCGCAAAAGCGCCCAACAACCTTGCTGAACCCATGAAGCCATCTCCTGCTTGGGCCCCCCATGCCTGGCGGTTTTTCCGTGCCGGCGGTTTTGACCAGGTCCGCCTGGACAGCGGCGCCGATCTGCTGGCCCTGGATCAACTGGACCAAAAACTGTGGGTCGCCCTGGCCTGCCCCGCGACGGGACTGGAATTTGACCCCCGGACCCTGGCGCTGATTGACACCGACCAGGATGGCCGCATCCGCGCCCCGGAGTTGATTGCCGCCGCCAAGTGGGCCGGTCGCCTGCTCAAGGACCCGGACCTGCTGCTGCGACAGGCAGCGGAGCTGCCCCTCGAGGCCATCAACGAGGCCACCGAGGAAGGCCAGACCATGCTCGCCTCCGCGCGCGCCATCCTGAGACACTTGGGCAAACCGGACGCCCACCAAATCAGCCTGGAGGACGTGGCGGATACTACTCGCATCCTGGCCCAGACGGCTTTCAACGGCGATGGCGTCATTGTGGCCGATTCGGCCAGCGATGAGCCTACCCGCGCCCTCATCGCGGATATCATCGCCTGCCTGGGCGCGGAAACGGACCGATCCGGCCGCCCCGGGGTCAACCGGGCCAAGGTGGATCAGTTCTTTGCCGAATGCGCGGCCTGGGAGGCGTGGATGAAGAAAGCCGAAACCGACGCCCCAACCGTGCTGCCGCTGGGAGAAGCCACCGCGGCCGCCGTGGCCGCCGTGCGCGCCGTCCGCGCCAAGGTGGACGATTATTTCGGGCGTTGTCGGCTGGCCGCGTTTGACGCCCGCGCCCTGGTCGCGCTGAACCGCGAGGAGAAAGAATACCTGGCGCTGGCCGCCAAGGACCTCAGCATCACCGCCTCCGAGGTGGAAGGCTTCCCCCTGGCCACGGTGGCGCCGGGCAACCCCCTGCCGCTCCGAGCCGGCGTCAACCCCGCCTGGGCCGCGGCCCTGGCCGCTCTGCACGACGCCGCAGTAAAACCGCTGCTCGGCGAGCGGATCGAACTGACCGAGGCCGACTGGCGCTCGGTGTGCGAGAAACTGGCCCCCTTCGAGGCCTGGCAGGCCGCCAAACCGTCCGCAGCGGTCGAAACGCTCGGCCTGCCCCGCGTGCGGGAAATCCTGGCCGGCGACGGTCGGCAAACGCTCACCAGGCTGATTGAGCAGGACAAGGCCGAGGACACCAAGGTGCAGGCCATCGCCGCGGTGGAAAAACTCCTGCGCTTCTGCCGCGACCTCCATCGGCTGTGCCTGAATTTCGTCAACTTCAAGGACTTTTACGACCGAGGCAAACCGGCCATTTTCCAGGCCGGCACGCTGTATCTGGACCAACGCGCCTGCGACCTGTGCCTGCGCGTCGAGGAGGTTGCCAAACATGCCACCATGGCCGCCCTGGCCGGCACCTACCTGGCCTACTGCGACTGTGTCCGCAAGCACACCGGCGAGAAGATGCAGATCGTGGCCGCGTTCACCAACGGCGACTCGGACAACCTCATGGTGGGCCGCAACGGGGTTTTTTATGACCGCCGGGGACGCGACTGGGATGCCACCATTACCAGGATCGTGGACAACCCCATCAGCATCCGTCAGGCCTACTGGTCTCCCTACAAGAAACTGGTGCGGCTCATCGAGGAACAGGTGGCCAAACGGGCCGCGGCCGCGGAGGCGGCTTCCGACGCGAAACTGGCCCGGGCGGCCAGCACCGCGGCGCAGGCGGACAAGACCGTCGCCGCGGCGCCGCCACCGGGACCGAGGAAGGTGGATGTGGGCACCGTCGCCGCGCTGGGCGTGGCTTTTGGCGCGTTGAGCACCGCCTTTGCTGCCATCGCCGGTTATGCCACGGGGCTGCTCAACATGCCGTTCTGGCAGGTCTGCCTCGCCGTGGTGGGGCTTCTGTTGCTGGTGTCCGGCCCGTCCATGCTCATCGCCTGGCTCAAACTGCGCAAACGCAACCTGGGGCCGCTGCTGGATGCCAACGGCTGGGCCGTCAACGCGCGCGCCCGCATCAACGTGCCGTTTGGCACCTCCCTCACCCAGGTTGCCAAGGTGCCTGCCTCCGCCGTGGTGGGAGCGGGGGATCCGTTCGCTGAACGGCCCTCGCTCTGGCCCAAGCTGGCCCTGGTGGTGGTGATCATCGGCTTCGTTTACAGCCTGCTCAACAGCTATGGATGGGTGCACACCCTGAGCGGCGGTCGCCTCGGCCAGTCCACCGAGGAAATCCGACGGCGCGAAGCGGAAGAAAAAGCCGCTGCCGGGCGGAAAAAAGCCGAAGCGGCCGTCGCGGGGGCTGCGGCGGGAGCAAACGCCGCCACCAACGCCCCGCCGGCTCCGTTAGACCCCGGCGAGACCAAGGTGCGGGGGCGCCGGCAAACCGTGCTCGGAATTGTCCGGTACGGTCAGCCGGCGGCGCCACACCGCGCTTGCGCCCTGAATTGACCTCCGAGCGGTGTGATCGCGGTTGCCGCGCGGCGCAGCCGCGACCGGTTGGGCATGGCTTCTGGAAATCTCCCGCTTCCTGTGACAACCGGGCGGCAGACAGGATGAGTGTTCCCGCTTCCCGCCGAGCGTGGTTCCCAATGCCTCAGCCAGGCCGGTCTCCCTGCCGTTCGCGCTGTCCCCTGACGGGGCGCCCGGGCGTGTAACCTTTTCTCGACTGACGGCTCGAAGGTTGGCAGATTACGGATACGAATCCCACGGGACCAAACCATGAAAGTCGAAAACGCCATTCGCATCCTGGCCGGCAGCCTGGTGCTGCTAAGTCTGGCGCTGTCCCACCTGGTCAGCCCTTGGTGGCTCCTGCTGGCCGCCTTTGTCGGGCTGAACCTCATTCAGTCCGCCTTCACCGGCTTCTGCCCCGCGGAGACCCTTCTCCGCAAACTGGGGGTGGGCCGCGAGACGGGCGGCGCCTGCTGCAGCGCCCCTGGCCGGGAGTAGGTCGGGTCTGACCCCCCCTTCACGCCATTCGTCCCGCGCGCGGCGCGTCATACGGTACGCTCCGCGCGCAGACCCCCCCACCAGTCATGAGCCTGTTGCGTTTCCTTCTGCCGGGGCTGCTTGCGGCGTCCGCCATGTCCGGACGGGCCGAACCTTGGACCCTCGCCCGGGCGATCGAGCACGCGCTGACCAACAGCCCGGATACGCGCATGGCCCAACAGCGCATCGCGGCCGCCCGGGCCGGCATCGCGCTCGCTGACGCCCAGCTCTGGCCCCGCGTCCAGTTGCAGAGCGGTTACACCCGCACCGACAACCCCATGCTGGCCTTCGGCGCCATCCTCAACCAGCGCGCCTTCAGTCCGGCGCTCGATTTCAATCACGTCCCGGACACGGATAATCTCAACCTCCGCGGCGTGATCTCCGTCCCGCTATACACCGGCGGACAAATTCGGGCCGCCCGGCAGGGCGCCCGGGCCGGAGCGGCGGCGGCCGAGTCCGCCGCCGAAGCGGTGCGGCAGACCCTGGCCTTCGAGGTCGCGCGCGCCTTCCACACCGTGCTCAAGACCCGCGAATTCATCACCGCCAGCGAGGCGGCCGTGAACGGCTTTGAACTCAACGCGGCCGTCGCCCGCCGGCGATATCAGGCCGGCACTCTCCTGCGTGCCGATCTGCTGGACGTGGAAGTGCGCCTGGCCCGGGCGCGCGAGGACCTGGTCCGCGCCCGCAATGCGCTGGAGCTGGCCCTGCGCGCCTTGCGCAATCTCCTCGGCCTGGACTCGCCAGACCTGCAAGTCGCCTCCAGCGCACCCGAGGTTCCCCCGCCGCCGGACACCCTCCCGCCCCGGCGGCCGGAACTGATCGCCCTCGAGCAGCAAATCCGCGCAGCCGAACTGGCCGTGCGCGGCGCTCGCGCCGGTCATTATCCCCGTCTAAGCGCCTTCGCCAGCCTGGACTACGACCGCGGTTGGGAGACCGGCGGGGATGGCCGCAGTTACGCCGTTGGCGCGCAACTGCAATGGAATGTCTGGGACGGACGGGAAACCCGTGCCCGCGTGGCCGCCGCCAGCGCCGAACTCCAGGCCCTCGAGGAACAGGCGCGCAAGGTGCGCCTGGACATCGAACTCGAAATCGAGCAGGCCCGCCTCAACCTCCGGGAGGCCAACGAACGGCTGGCGGTTACTGAAACCGCCCTGGCCCAGGCCGCCGAAAGTGTGACGCTGACCCGCGCCCGCTTCGAACAGGGGCTGGCGCTGACCACCCAGCTCCTGGATGCCGAGACCGCTCTTACCATCGCCCGCGTGCGCCGCGCCGAGGCCGAAGCGGACCGGCGCATCGCCATCGCCGCGCTGCGCAAGGCCCTGGGCCTGCCCCAACTGGAAACTCCCTGAAGTCCGCCAATGCTCCCGCTCATGATTGCCCCCCTGCACCGCTTGCGACCGTCCAACTTCCCCTCCGCGGCGCGCCGCCTCCCGTATTCCCGGAGCACCCCGGCCCGGCGCCCAACCCGGAGCGCCGCGTGGGTCGCCGCTCTCCTGGCTCTGACGCAAACCGCCTGTCACCGTCCCGCGCCGGCGGGGACGGCCGCTCCCCCGGCGATGTCGCCGGTCCCGGTGCGCGTGATGACCGTCACGGCAGAACCGTATCCCGCCACCGAAGAGGTCGTCGGCACTGTGCGACCCCGGACGCGGATCGTGGTGGAAGCCAAGATCAGTGGCCGCATCGAGGCGTTGCCGGTGGTCCTGGGCCAGCAGGTCAAAGCGGGCGACCTGCTGGTCCAACTGGACGTGCGCGAAATCCAGGCCCGCCTGGACCAGGCGCGGGCCCAGTACCGACAGGCGGAACGCGACCTCGAACGGTTCGCCAACCTGCTCCGGCAGGAAGCGGTGACCCAGGCCGAATTCGACGCGGTTGAGGCTCGCCAGCGCGTGGCTCGGGCCGCAGTGGCCGAGGCCGAGACCCTGCTCAGCTACGCCCAAATTTTCGCCCCCGCCGACCTGGTGGTGGCCCGGAAACTGGCCGAGGTCGGCGACCTTGCGGTTCCCGGCCGCCCGCTGCTCGAACTGGAGGACCCCCGCGCCCTGCGGCTGGAAGCCGCCGTGCCCGAGGCGCTGATCGGACGCATCCACGAAGGCGCGCGGTTGCCGGTCACCGTGGCCACGCTCCGGGCTCCGTTGGAGGGCACGGTGGTGGAAATTGCCCCCTCGGCGGACCCGCTCAGTCGCACCTTCCGGGTGAAGCTGGACCTGCCGCCCACGCCCGAACTGCGGGCGGGCCAGTTCGGGCGGGTGGCGGTGCCGCTGGATGTCGCGCCCTCCCTGCGCGTGCCGGCCTCCGCGGTGATCGCGCGCGGGCAGTTGGAGATCGTGTTCGTGGTCACCAACCGCGTCGCGCAACTGCGGCTGGTCAAGACCGGCCGCCGCTTCGGCGACCAGGTGGAGCTGGTCTCGGGCCTCACTCCCGGGGAAACCGTGGTCGTCGAGGGCGCCGCCGGGCTTTGTGACGGCCAGCCGGTGGAGATTCCCTAGCCGCTTCCGGCGTCGCCCCGCGCCCTTGACCGAATCGCCCTGTTTGCGCCTCCTGCCATGAGCAACGCCGTGTTCACCCCGCATCCCCACACCGGCCCCGGTCTGGCCGGCAAAATGGCCCGGGCGTTCATTGACTCGAAGCTGACGCCTCTGATTGTCATCACCTCCGTGCTCCTGGGGGTGTTTGCCACGCTCCTGCTCCCGCGGGAGGAGGAGCCGCAGATCAAGGTGCCGATGGTGGACGTGCTGGTGGCCATGCCCGGCGCCAGCGCCAAGGAAATCGAGGAACGCGTCACCCGGCCCATGGAAAAGCTGCTCTGGGAAATCCCCGGCGTGGAGTACCTCTACTCGACCTCGCGCGAGGGCGAGAGCCTGGTGATCGTGCGCTTCAAAGTGGGCGAGGACATCGAGGACAGCCTGGTCAAACTCAACCAGAAACTGCAGTCCAACTTCGACCGCATTCCCTACGGGGTCACGTTTCCGCTGATCAAACCCCGGTCCATTGACGATGTGCCCATCCTCGCGCTCACCTTTCACAGTTCCCGCTATGATCACCTGATGCTGCGCCGGCTGGTGGCCCAGGTGGATGACGCGGTCAAACAGGTGCCCCGCGTGGCGGAAACCCTCGTCATCGGTGGCGCGCGTCGTCAGGTGCGGGTGCGGGTGGACCCGGCGAAGCTCGCTTCCCGCAACCTGAGCCTCGCCGGCCTGGTGCCCATGCTCCAGCAGGCCAACCGCCAGTCCGCCGCCGGCGGCCTGACCAGCGACAATCGGGAAGTGGCCATCGAGACCGGCGGGTTCCTCACCTCCGCGCAGGACGTGGCCAACGTGGTGGTGGGCGTCTTCGGCGGACGCCCCGTGTACCTCCGCGAGGTGGCCGAGATCGTGGACGGCGCGGAGGAGCCCTCGCAGTACGTCTTTTTCGGCTACGGCGCCGCAGCCGAGGCCGCGCGCACCGCCGCGCGCGTGGCCGGACCGGACACCGCCGCCCAACTGGGCGAGGAGGAACCCGCTGTGACCCTGACCGTGGCCAAGCGGCCCGGCGCGAACGCGATCTCCGTTGCCCGGCAGGTCCTGCGCAAGGTCGAAACCCTCAAGGGCCGGGTGATCCCGTCCGACGTCCAGATCACCATCACCCGCCACTACGGCGAGACCGCCGCCGAGAAGTCGAACGAGCTGCTCGTCCACATGGGCATCGCAGTCTTCGGCGTCATGATCCTCATCTGGATCACCCTGGGCTGGCGCGAGGCGGGCATTGTGGGCATCGCGATCCCTTCCACCCTGGCGCTGACCTTGTTGGTCTTCCTGCTCGAGGGCTTCACGCTCAACCGCATCACCCTCTTCGCGCTGATCTTCTCGATCGGCATCCTGGTGGACGATGCCATCGTGGTGGTCGAAAACATCGTCCGCCATTTCCACCTGCCGCAGAACCGCGGCCGGCCGTGGTCCGCGGTCGCCGTCGAGGCGGTTAGCGAGGTGGGCAATCCCACCATCCTGGCCACTTTCGCCGTCATCGCCGCCGTGTTGCCGATGGCCTTTGTGGGCGGGTTGATGGGACCGTACATGCGACCGATCCCCATCGGCGCCAGCTCGGCGATGATGTTTTCGCTGCTGATCGCCTTCATCGTCACCCCGTGGGCGAGCATCCGCATCCTCCGCTGGGGTAAAAAGTACCGGCAGCACCTGGCCACACCGATCCCCGGCGAGCCCTGCCCTCTGCCCGAGGACGGCGCCGCGCCGCCGGCCACGCCGCCGCCGCATTGCGAAGAGGACGCGCTTACCCGGCTGTATCGGCGGGTGATGGGACCGCTGATCGAGCACGCCGGCTGGAGCGCCGCGTTTCTGGCCGGCATTGTGGTGCTGCTGCTAGGGGCCCTGGCCACCGTCGCCCTCGGCTGGGTGAAGGTGAAAATGCTGCCCTTCGACAACAAGAGCGAGTTTCAAGTGATCCTGAACATGCCCGAGGGCAGCGCGCTCGAGCAAACCGCCCGGGCCGCCCGGGAGATCGCCGCCGCGTTGCGCACCGAGCCCGAGGTCACCGACTACCAGATTTACGTGGGCACGGCCGCGCCCTTCAACTTCAACGGCCTGGTGCGGCACTACTTCATGCGCCGCGGCGCCCACGTGGCCGACCTCCAGGTCAACCTTGTGCCCAAACACCAGCGCCGCGCCCAGAGCCACGACATTGCCAAGCGCGTCCGGCCGAAGGTCGCGGCCGTGGCCGAACGCTTCGGCGCGCGCGTGGCCGTGGCCGAGGTCCCTCCCGGCCCGCCCGTGCTCCAGACCCTGGTGGCGGAAATCTACGGCCCCAACGAGGAAAGCCGGCTGGCCCTGGCCCGGGAAGTGATCCGCATTTTCCAGACCACCGAGGGCGTGGTGGACACCGACTGGTACATCGAAGCCGACCAGCCCAAGGCCCGGTTCGTCATAGACAAAGAGAAGGCCGCCCTGCACGGGATCAGCGCCGAGACCATCGCCCAGACGCTCCGCCTGGCCGTGGGCGGCCTGCCGGTGGACCTCGTCCATCTGCCCCGCGAAAAGGAGGACGTGGCCCTGGTGCTCGAGCTGCCCCGCGCCCTGCGGTCCCGGCCCGAGGATTTGCTGGCCCTGCGCGTGCGTTCCGGCGACGCCAACGCCCTGCCCGAGCCCGGCGGCGTGGACGCCCCGCCCTTGGTTCCTCTGCGCGAGCTGGTGCGCATCGAGCACACCCTCACCGACAAAAGCATCTACCACAAAAACCTCCTGCCCGTGACCTACGTCATCGGCGACGTGGCCGGCGTGGTGGAAAGCCCCGTCTATGCCATCCTCCAGATGAACCGGAAACTGGCGGAGCTGGACATGACCCGCTTTGGCGGCAGCACCGCGCGGCTCCCAATCCTCAATGCCACCCAGCCGTTTACCGATCTGGAGCCGGCGCTCAAATGGGATGGCGAGTGGCACATCACGATCGAGGTCTTCCGCGATCTCGGCCTGGCCTTCGCCGCGGTGCTGGTCCTGATCTACGTGCTGATGGTCGGCTGGTTCCGCTCGTTTCTCACCCCGGTGATCGTGATGGCGGCCATTCCCTTCTCGCTGGTGGGCATCCTGCCCGCGCACGGGCTGATGCACGCGTTTTTCACCGCCACCTCGATGATCGGCTTCATGGCCGGCGCGGGCATCGTGGTGCGCAACTCGATCATCCTGGTGGACTTCATCGAGCAGCGCCTGGCCGAGGGGATGCCGATGGCCGAAGCAGTGGTGGATGCCGGCGCGGTGCGCTTCCGACCGATGCTGCTCACCGCCCTTGCCGTGGTGGTGGGCGCCTCTGTGATCCTGTTCGACCCGATCTTTCAGGGCCTGGCCATTTCGCTGATGGCCGGGGAGATTGCCTCCCTGCTCATCAGCCGCATGGCGGTACCGATCCTGTACTACCTGGCGTACTGCCGGCGGGTGTGTCCGGCGCCCGCCGCGCCACCACAAACGCATTGAACAGTCCGTAGCGCAGGGGCGTGAGATTCAACAGCCAATCCAACCCGCGGGGTACGTAGCGATCCGTGCACTCGATGCGCTCGATCCCACAACCCGTGCGCCGGAGGAAAAAAGCGATTTCCAACCCGTTGGTCTTCACGATGGCATCGTCGTCCGGCTGAAAGTCCGGCCGCACGATGGGCGGCATCCGGTCGAAGCGCACGGTGTCCGGAGCGCGGCGCATCTGCCGGCGCTTGGCCAGCAGCCGGCGCAGGTTCCGCCACTTGTTGCCCGGCCCGCGCATGGCCGGGTGATAATCCCGCCAGCCCAGCACGCGGAAGAAATTCGGGCTGGACACCACCACCCGCCCGCCCGGTTCGGCCACCCGCACCAGCTCGGCCAGGAAGGCCTCGGGTTCCTCGACGTGCTCGAGCACGTTCAGCGCGCCCACGCTCGCGAAATGCCGGTCGGGAAACGGCAGATGACGGCCGTCATACAGGGCACAGCGCAGCCCCGCCTGCTGCGCCCGTTCCACGCTCGGCTCGGAAACCTCCACCCCGTGCGCCTCGTAGCCCGCCGCGGTCAGACGCCGGACCACCTGGCCCACGCCGCAGCCCACGTCCAGCACCCGGGCGCCGGGGCGTTCCGGACGCAGGGTGTCGGCATACTTCGCGTAAAAGCGCTCGTCCCAGTTCGCGAGGAACTCGGCGTAGGCGACGTTGTGCCGGTAGTAAGCTTCCTGGTGCCCCATGCGCGGGACCAGTTTCGCACGAGGCCCGCGCCGGGGCACGCCGGATCTGTCCTGCCCGAGAGACCGGCTCGCAGAAAGCGCCCGCGCCACGCCGTGTGGAAATCGGTCGGAGCGCCGGTAGGGCGGGCTGTCCCAGCCCGCCGCCGGGCTTGGCGGGGCTCTCGCGAAGACGCGAAGGGCGCGAAAGGTTGAAGTCGGCGGGTACACCGCCCCTCCTCTTTCAGACGGCGCGCCCGCATCGGCCGAGCGCCTCCGCAAGGGAGCGCCTTCCGCTCCCAAACCCAGCCCCAAACCCCATGTTTCCTCCACCGAAACGGGCGCTTCTTCCCCCTTCCGCGTCATGCGGGAGAATGTCAAAACGGCATCCGGCATTCCCACCGGGAACGACAAATGCGTTGCCAAAGCGGGAAGCGCCCTCTAGGCTCGCGACATGGTTTTCTTGGTGCGGGTGACCACGACCTGATCGAGCGTCCCGGATAACGGCCGCGGACGCCACGCCTCAGACTGCCCGGTCCGGGGCGTTTTTGTTTCCCGGCCTGAATCGCCCGGCGGCCGGTTTGGAAACGCTGCCGGGGCGAACTTCCCGGGGGGCGCGGCCCCGACCCAGCGAGCAAACGTTATGGACGACCGTCCACCCACACCACCAGAGGAGCGTAAAACTCCGGACCAGCGCCGTCGCATGACCGAGCTGGAGCGCCTGCGCCACTCCTGCGCCCACATCATGGCCACGGCCATCCTGCGGCTGTGGCCCGACGCCCAGTTTGCCTACGGGCCGCCGGTCGAAAACGGCTTTTACTACGACCTGGAGTGCTCGCATCGCATCACCCCGGAGGATTTCCCGGCCATCGAGGAAGAGATGCGCAAGGAGATCAGGGCCAACCACCCGTTCGAGCGGATCGAGGTTACCCGCGAGCAGGCCCTGCGCGACGCGGAACGCGGGCGGCTGGGGGCCCTGAGCGAACGGCCGGGCCGGCCCAGCAAGTTCAAGCTCGACCTCATCCGGCAAATTCCCGACGGCGAACCGATCACCTACTACCGCAACGGGGACTTCGTGGACCTGTGCGCCGGACCACACGTGCCGCGCACCGGCAACATCGGCGCGTTCAAGCTCACCAGCGTGGCCAGCGCCTACTACAAGGGCGACGAGCGCAATCCCCAGCTCCAGCGCCTCTACGGCACCGCCTTCAAGACCCGTCGGGAGCTCGACGAGTACTTCGCCATGCTCGAGGAGGCCAGGAAGCGCGACCACCGCAAGCTGGGCGCGGAGCTGGATTTGTACGTGATGGACCCGGAATACGTCGGCCCGGGCATGCCGCTGTGGCTGCCCAACGGCGCGGTGCTGTGCGAGGAACTCGAAAAACTGGCCAAGGAAACCGAATTCGCCGCCGGCTATGTGCGCGTGCGCACCCCGCACCTGGCGCGCGAAAAGATGTACACCACCAGCGGGCACCTGCCGTACTACGCCGAAAGCATGTTCCCGGCCATGGAGCTGCGGGAGGAGGCAGGCGACGCGCCGACCGAGGCGCAGCGGTACTACCTCAAAGCCATGAACTGCCCGCACCACCACCGCATCTTCGCCGCCCGGCCGCGCAGTTACCGGGACCTGCCGTTGCGCCTGGCCGAGTACGGCACTTGTTACCGGTACGAACAGAGCGGGGAACTCTTCGGCCTAATGCGCGTGCGCTCGCTCAACATGAACGACGCGCACATTTACTGCACCGAGGAGCAGTTCGCCGAGGAGTTCAACGCGGTGAACCAGATGTACCTGAAGTACTTCAAAATCTTCGGCATCGAACGCTACGTCATGCGCTTCAGCACGCATGATCCCGCGCGGCTGGGCGAGAAATTCGTCAACGAACCGGCGCTGTGGCGCCAGACCGAGGCCATGGTGCGGCGGGTCCTGCGCGACTCCGGGATTCCCTACGTGGAGGTGCCCAACGAGGCCGCGTTCTACGGGCCCAAGATTGACGTGCAGGTCTGGAGCGTGATCGGCCGGGAGTTCACCCTGGCCACCAACCAGGTGGACTTTGCCGTGCCCCAACGCTTCGGCCTGACCTACCGCGACCGCGACAACACCGACAAAACCCCGCTGTGCATCCACCGCGCGCCGCTGGGCACGCACGAGCGGTTTATTGGCTTCCTCATCGAGCACTACGGCGGCAACTTCCCCCTGTGGCTGTCTCCGGAACAGGTGCGGGTCCTGACCGTCACGGATGCGGCGCCGCTGGCGGAGTACGCCCGCGCGCTGGTGGCGGAGTTGCGCGAGCACCAGGTCCGGGCCACGGCGGACTGCACGCCCGCGCCGGTCAAGGCCAAGATCGCCGCCGCCGAGGCGGCGCGGGTGCACACCATGCTGGTGGTGGGGCCGCGGGACGTGGCGGCGGGGGCGGTGAGCGTGCGCGTGCACGGCCGGGGCAACCTGGGCGCGCGTCCCCGGGGCGAGGTTCTGGCCGACCTGCTGCAGGCCATCCGCGAGCGGCGGCCCTAGGGGCGAACCCGGTCCACCCGGCGTGAGCGCACCATGAAACAGCTTGTCCTGACGCACCTCCTGTCGGAGGGGCTGGAGCGCACGCTGCGGGATATGAACCCGTGGTGGCAGGGGGATCCGATTCCCGCTTTGCCGCCCATCCGCCGGTGGGCTTATGCGCCCCTGCTGCAAGCCCTGAACAGCCGTCTGGCGCCGGCGGTGGTGTTGCGCGGTCCGCGTCAGGTGGGAAAATCCACGCTGCAAGCGCAGGTGATTCAGGCGTTGCTGGCGCAGGGGATTGCCCCGCGCCGCATTCTCCGGGTCCAGTTTGACGATCTGCCCGAACTGCGCCGCTTGCGTTCTCCCATTGTGGAACTGGGGCAGTGGTTTTGCGACCACATCCTGGGCAAGACTTATGCCCGGGCGGCGGCGGACGGGGAGCCTCCTTACCTGATTCTGGACGAGGTGCAGAACCTGGCCGACTGGGCGCCGCAACTTAAACACGTGCTGGATATCGGACGGGTGCGCGCGCTGGTCACCGGCAGTTCAGCCCTGCGCATTCAAGAAGGTCAGGACAGCCTGGCCGGGCGCCTCTCCGTTATTGAGCTGGGGCCGCTGCTGCTGCGGGAAATTGCGGCCTTCCGCGGACGTGAGTTGATCCCTCCTTTCCTGGATTACGATGGGCTGGGTCCGCTCAAGGAGAAATCTTTCTGGCAGGACTTGCGGGAATTCGGCACGCAGCACGGGGAACTCCGCCGGGCGGCGTTTGCGGCGTATTCCGAACGGGGCGCGTATCCGGTGGCCCACGCCAACCCGGACGAACCCTGGGAGCGGGTGGCGGACCATTTGGAGGAAACAGTCATCCGCCGGGCCATCCAGCACGACCTGCGCCTGGGGCCGCGGGGCCAGAAGCGGGACGAAGCCCTCTTGGAGGAGGTCTTTCGCCTGGCCTGCCGATACGCCGGACAGGCGCCCCGCCAGGCCCTGTATCTGGACGAATTGCGGCGCTCGCAAAATGCCAACCTGGGCTGGCCGCGGGTCCTGAACTACCTGCGCTTTCTCGATGGCACGCTGCTGCTGCGCCTGATCAAACCATTGGAACTGCGCCTGAAGCGCAAACGCGGTCCCAGCAAGATTTGCCTGTGTGACCACGCCCTCCGGGCGGCGTGGTTGCAGGAACAGGTGCCGCTGACGCCGGAGGAATTGGACCGGAAACCGGAACTGGCGGACCTGGCCGGGCATCTGGCCGAGAGCGCCGCGGGGTACTTCCTCGCCACGCTGCTCCACCTGGATGTGGCCCATTTCCCGGAACGCGCCGCCGAGCGGGAAGTGGATTTTGTCCTCACCATCGGGGACCAACGCATCCCCGTGGAGGTGAAATACCGGCGACGAATCACGGCAGACGACGTTCGCGGACTGCAGTCGTTCATTGAAAAACCGCATTACCGGGCGCCCTTCGGACTGTTGATCACCCGCGACGACCCGCCCGCCACGGAGGATCCGCGCATCGTCAGCCTGCCCTTGTCCACCCTGCTGCTGCTGCGCTGACCCCGGGATGCCCGGTCCTGCCTGGCTGGCGCCCGGTCTTGCGCGCTCGGCTCAGCCCCCGGTTCCGGTCCGCCGCCGGTGTTCCTCCAACGCAGCCAGCACTGCGGCGGCGTGGCCCAGCGCGCGGACGCGGGACCAGACCCGTACGAGGCGGCCATCCGGACCAATGAGATAGGTCACCCGGCGAGTACCCAGCCCGAGCCGGCGCCAGAGCGCACCCGGTCGCTCCGCCCGGTAGGCGCGGATGATCCGGCGCTCCGGATCGGCCAGCAGCGGGAAGGGCAGGCGGAACATCCGGGCAAAGCGGCGATGCGAGGCGGCGGAATCCGCGCTGACGCCCAGCACCACGGCGCCCGCCATTTGGAGGGCTTCCCAGCGGTCGCGAAACCCGCAGGCCTCGAGGGTGCATCCGGGCGTGATGTCCTTGGGGTAAAAATACAACACCACGTACCGGCCCCGCAGCCCGGTCAGGGTGATGATTTGCCCGGTCTGATCCGGCGCCCGGAAGTCCGGGGCCGGGTCGCCGGGCTGCAGATGGCCGCCGGCTGCGAAGGCCCCGGGCGTCTCCGGCGTTGCCGGGGAAGCGGACGGGGCCGTTGGTGCTGTGGCATCGGCTCCCAGTTGCATGAGGCAAGATGGCCAACCGCCCGGTCGGCGCAAGCGGCGGGCGCCGCTCAGACCAGGGTCAGAAGGGGTTGCGCAGCCGGCTGATGCAGCCGGTAGGTCAGTCGCTGGACTTCGGACACCGGCACCAGGCCCTGCTGAACCTTGCGCCAGGCCTGCTCGCGGAGGGAGCGCCAACCGTGCTGGCGCGCCACGGCGCGCAATCGGCCGGCGGTGATACCCGCGGCAAGGATTTCGGCGATGTCCTCGCTCATGACAAAGAATTCGTAGATGGCCACGCGGCCGCGGGTGCCCTTGCCGCCGCATTCCACGCAACCGCGTCCGCGCCGGGCAGTGATTTCGGCCGGCGCCAGCCGCAGGCACTGGGCCATTTCCCGGCGCAGTTCCTCCGGCACGTCCGGGTCCGGCTCTCCGCAGTGCCGGCACACGCGCTGGGCCAGGCGCTGGGCGATACTGCACACGAGGGCGGAGCCCAGCGGGAAGGGCTCAACGCCCATGTCCAGGAGGCGGACCACCACGTTGAGGCTGTCGTTGGCGTGGAGGGTGGAGAAAACCAGGTGCCCGGTCTGCGCGGCCCGCACGGCGATCTCGGCGGTCTCGCGATCGCGGATTTCGCCGATGAGGATGACATCGGGGTCGTGGCGGAGGATGGCGCGCAGGCCGGCGGCGAAGGTCAGCCCGATTTCTTCCTTGGTCTGAATTTGGACAATGCCCTCCAACTGGTACTCGACGGGGTCTTCGATGGTGATGATCTTGCGGCCCTCGTCGTTGGCGTTGGCCAGGGCGGCGTACAGGGTGGTGGTTTTGCCGCTGCCGGTCGGGCCGGTGAGCAGGACCAGCCCTTGGGGCAGGGCGGTGAGGTTGCGCATCAGCACTTCCTGTTCGGGTTCCAGGCCCAGCTCGCGCAGTTCCAGGCGCAGGCTCTGACGGCCGAGGATGCGCAGGCACACGGCCTCGCCGTGTTTGGTGGGCACGATCGAGACGCGCAGGTCGTACTCGGCGTCGCCGGATTTCAGGGTGATGCGGCCGTCGTGGGGGAGGCGCTTTTCGGCGATGTTCAGGCCGGCCATGATTTTGAGGCGCGAGACCAGCGCGCCGTACACCTGCCGCAGGCCGGGCGGGGTTTTGATCGGCTGCATGACCCCGTCCACGCGGTAGCGGATTTTGACCTGGGCGTAGTAGGGCTCGATGTGAATGTCGGTGGCGTCCAGCCGCAGGGCGTCGGCCAGCAGTTGATCCACGTACCGGGCGATGCCGGCGGTGACGCGCGCGTCATCCTCCCCGGCGTCAATCTGGAAGGCGACATCGGCCGAGGCATCGGTCCCGGGGCGTTCCTCGCCCAGGCGCTGGAGGGTCTCGGCGCCCAGGCCGAAGTGCTGGTGGATAACCCGGCGGTAGCAACTGGGGGTGGTGAGCACCGGGCGGATGTGCCGGTTCAACAACAGGCGCAGGTTGCCCAGCTCGCTCTGGCGCGGCGGTTCGATAAAGGCGAGCGTGAGGGTGTCGCCCTCGAGCGCCACGGGCAGGACCCGGTGGTTGTGGATGACGGCCGCGGGCAGGATGGTTTCATCGGGCAGCCCGGGGGGAAAGGTGTACTCGCACAGGTCCACGTAGGGCAGGCCGTGCAGCGCGGCCAGGGCGGCGTAGGTGTCCGCCTCGGAAGCAAAGCCCAATTCGAGAATGGCCTGGTGCTGGGGGCAACGCAGGCGCTTCTGGCGACGGCGCACCAGCTCGAGTTGGGCGGCGTCCAGTTTGCCGACGGCAAACAACAGTTCCCCCACCTCGCGTTTGGGTTCCTCGGAGGCGCTCATGTGGCCGGGACGATGAGGACTTTTTTGATGTTGAACTCCAGCACGTTGGTCTGGCCGGCGTCGTTGGTGAGCACCAGGGTGCGGCGGGCGATCTGATGAATGCGGTGGTTGGCCACGACCACGGCGCCCTCGGGCAGGGTGCGGGTCTCCTGATTGATCTGCAGAAAGGCGCGCCGGCCCCGGCTGCCCTCGAGGTAACCGAGGTAGGTCAGCTCCACCGGACGGGTGGTGGGCGGCGGTGGCGGTTGGAAATACCGGGTGAAGACCGGGTTGGGACTGTTGGTCTCGGCCAGCAAGCGCGTCAGGGCCGGGCGGCTGAACCAGCCGGCGGTGGGTTGCAGGCCGGGCCACTCGCCGGGGTCGCGCGCCAGTCCGTTGCCCAGCGGTTTGAGCGCGGGGACGCGGCCCCCCAGATGGGCCAGGGTCAGTCCCAGCACGAGCAGCAACCCGGCCAGTGCAACCAGGGCCAGCGCCAGGCTTTTCTCCAGGCGGTTCATGCTCAAGGGATCTCCGATTCGCGTCTGAGCCCGGACCCCGGGTGGGACAGGGCTTCCTGGGGGACAAAGCCGCTGACGATCAGTTCCACCCGCATCTCGGCCGGGCGGTCGGGCGCGGACTTGCGCAGCAGCAGATGACTCAGGAACAGCACGGGCTTGTTGGTCAGCGCCCCGGCCAGACCGGTGTCCTCCAACTCCGCTCCCCGCAGCGGCAGGTTGGTCAAGAAGCGGGACACCGGGTCCACCGTGCCGACCACCTCCAGCCGCATGGGCAATTCCTCGTAGTAGCGGCGGCCGGTGATCAGCGAGCGATGACTCACCGCCGGCAACTGCTCAAGGTGGCGCACGGCGCCGACCTGGGCGTGCAGGGCGGTCAGGAGCACCTGGCGGGCGAACTCCAGCCGGGCCCAGAGCAGAGCGGGCTCGACCAGGTCCGCCGTGTACCGTGGCAATCCGTTGGTAACCGCCGCCTCGTAGCCCACCTTTTTGCTGCGGGCCAGTGCCACGAGCTCCTCGGCCAGCCGCAGCCGCTCGTTCTCGAAGTGGATCAGCAGAAACGGTTCGCCCAACCGCTCGAGGGTGTCGGCGGGCAACTGCAGGCGCTCGGTCACCAGCTGGCGCAGCTCCAGCAGTTCCCCAGCGCTCTGTTGCAGCCGCTCCAACGCCGCCGGGAGCTCTTCCAAACTCAGTCCGGCGGTGGCTTCGCTGGACTGGTTGGTGGCGGCAAAACTTTCCCAGGCCTGGCGCAGCGGCCGGTCCAAGGCGTCCGCCCGCCGCGCCTCGGTCTGGAAGAAACCAAAGAATCCGAGCGCCGCCACCAGGGCTCCCAACAGGGTGCATTCCGGCAGGTACGAACGCGGGACGCGCGGGGGGGAGGACGGTTCCATGCGGCTCAAGGCGCGGGGCCGGTCGCCGGTGCCGGGCGGCGAATTTCCCGGGCCGGGGTGGGCGGGTTGGTGCGCAGCGGCAGGGGCCGGGGCGGAGGCAGATCGCGTCCGGCCACTTCCATGGCCAGGGCGAAGACGCGGTTGGAGACCGCCACACGCGGGTCCACCAGGCCTTCCTGACGGCGCTCCGGGGGGAGGGTATCCACGCGGTTGAACAGGACGTGGCGTTTGAGGTTGGCCACCACGTCACTGAGGATGCGACGCAGCACCTCCCCCTCGCGGGGAATGCACAATTCGGCGATAAACTCGCGGCGCGGGGCGGATGGGTTGGTGCCGGCGGACGTCCGCGCCACCGGCAGGGCCGCGAGCACCAGCCCGGAGGTGCCCGCCTGGTAAGTGGCGGCATCGGCAAACAACACGTACCAGAAATCGTCGTTGGTGCGGGCGGCGCGCACCGCCGCCAGGGACTGCAAGGTTTCCAGGGTTTGCCGCTGGCGATACAGCAGGGGATAGACCTGTTCGTAGGTCAGGTTGAGCTCCCGGTACAGCCGGTCAATTTCCACCGCGGTCTGCAGGGCGGCCTGGCTTTGCCGGGTGAGGGCGCGCTTGCGCTCGATGAGGGTGTGTTTCTGCCAGAATCCCAGCCCCAACACGGCCAGCACCACCCCCAGCAACAGGACGTTGGCGGTCAATACGCCGTCCAGCAGGCGGTGACGCCGCTGGAGCTGGCGCGCTTCGGCCGGCAGCAGGGAAATGCCGCCGCGGACCCGTCCGCTGGCCAGCAGGGCCGCGCCGTAGCACACCAGATAATCCGCCATCGGCCAGGGCTGTGAGGCCGTGACCCGGGTTTCCCAGGCTTCAAACCTCAGCGGGCCCTGGCGGTTGAGCCGCTCCAGCAGGCCAGGGTCGGTGGCGCCCTGACCTCCAAGGAATGCCCGAAAATCCGAGAGGGTCAGCCCGCTTTCCGGGTGGTCCTCGAGCCACTCGGTCACGCTGAGGCGGATTTCTCCCGCCCATTGGTCGAAGGCTGCCTCGTCCAGGCGCTGGCCGGCGGACCAAAGCTGGTTGTGTCCCAGCGGCACGGTGGCGGTGCTGACCCCCTGGCCGTGGACCACCAGAGCCACGACGCTGTTGCGGGCGCGCAGGTCCACCAGCACGGCGCCCTGCTCGGACGAGACCAGGACCGTGGCGGCCGCAAACAGCGCCTGCCCGCTGGTGGTCACCTCGGCCAGCCGCGCGGGGCTCTCGCCGGGCGCTTCGGCCTCCGGGGCAAATCGGCTCAGAAGACCGTTCAGTTCTTCGCGCTTGCAGAGCGTCAGCCAGTGCGGGGCGACCAGACGGTCAAACGGCCGGAGGGGCGCGGCGGCGAAGGCCAGGGCCGACTCGTCCAGGCCGCTGAGGCGACGGGCCTCGCGGGCCAGTTCGGCCTGCTGTTCGGCGGGGCTGGCCGCCGGGAGGTCGAGCACCTGGGAAATGGTCCGGTACTGCGGCAACACCAGCACCCGCTCGTGCGGGCCGGCGGCGGCGAACAGTTGATCCAGTTCCTCCGCCAGTTTCTCGGCTTCTTCCGGTACGGCGTCCGAACCGGTCAGCATTTGGTAGTGAACGATGCGCAAACCGCCCGGGCCGGCGTCCGCCACCAGAAGTTTGATGAACCGGCTGCCGGGGTCCACCACCACCAGACGCCGGTGGAACCACGGCAGGAGCCGGCCAATCCAGGAGCGGGCGGGGGGGAGCATCGGTCGGGAGGGCGTCAGCGGGCGGCCGCGTCGGGCGGGGCGCCGGCCGGCAGGGTGGTCATCGGCTCGTCGTAGATCAGGTATTCCCCGGTCTCGGACAGGAGGGTCGCGGTGACAAAGATGAGCAGGTACCGGGGACGGTCCACTTCGGTGCGGCGGCGAAAGGCGGCGCCGATCACCGGCAGGTTGCCGAGGATGGGCACCGATTCGACGTAGGTGGTCTGAAGCCGTTCGAGCACCCCGCCCATGACCACCGTTTCGCCGGACCGCACCACCACGCGGGTGGCCAGTTCCTGGGTGCGGTACTCGGGCAGCTTGATGTCGAAGGTGCTGACCACGTTGCCGGCGTCGTCCTTGTCCGTGATGGTGGCAAAGGGGGCCAGCTTGACCTCGGAGTTCACCCGCGGGCGCAGGGCCAGGAAGATGGTGCGGCCGTCGCCCCCCACGCTGGCCAGCACGTCCAGGCTGGCGCCGGACTGGATTTTGGTGGGTTTGCCGGAGGGCACGATGGCCGAGGAGGAGCGGCGTTCGAGGATCTGCTGTTTGACCTGGTATTCCTCGTAGTAGTACTGGGTGCGGCCGTCGCTGATGGTGGCGGGCAGGTTGTTGACCACGGTCAGCCGCGGGGCGCTCAGGGTCTGGCTTTCCCCGCTTTGGTCCAGGAGGGACAGGGTGGCGGTGAGCGTGCGCCGGTTGAGGATGTTGGTGAATGTCTCGGAGATGCCGAAGGCCGGGTTGAGGATGCCCAGGGCGGTGGCGGTGGAGGTGTCCTGCTCGACGCTGAACTGGGTGCGCCCCGTCTCCCACGCCATCCCCAGACGCTGGAAGGCGGCCGCGCTGACGGTCACAAACCGCGCCTCGATGAGCACCTGCTGCAGGCCCCGGTCGAACTCGCGGATGAGGGTCTCCAGCACCTCCAGCTGCTCGGGCGTCCCCCGGGCCACGATGAGGTTGCGCTCGTAATCAATCATGTACTTCGAGCCGGTGAAGAAATTGGTGATGGCCCGCTCCAGGGCGACGGTCGCCGGCGCCAGGTCGTTGACGAAAGCGTTGAGCTTCTGCGCCTCGGTGATGGTCTGGACGTTGTTTTGAATGACGCGGGTTTGCACGACCTCGTCCGGGCCGAAGCGCGCCGGCAGGATGAATCCCTTGCGGAGCCGGTACACCCGGGTTTCCTCCAGCGCCCGCTTCGGGTCCTTGCCGTCCACGATCCACACCAGGTCCTCGCCCACCTGAAACTGCACGTCCAGGTTCCGAGAGATGTAGCGCAACAGTTCCCAGAGCTTGACGCGCTCCATGTGGATGCTGAGCTTTTGCTGGAAGGCGGGCAGCGATTTGTCGGCCACAAAATTGATGCCCTCGTTCTGGCCGATCGTGAAGATGATGTCGTTGAGGGTGGCGTTGTCCACGTGCAGGCTGATGGGCTTTTGCAACAGCTTCATCATGGCCCCCTGCTGGGATTCCAGGTCGAACAACAGCCCCTCCACCCGGTTGGTCCGCCCGTAGCTGGACGGGATGTACGGGGTGGCCTCGATCTGGTCCACCAGGTCGCGCACATCCTTGCGGGGCGGCAGGCCGCGATCCTTGCTCTCGGAGAGCAGGCTCTTGAGGGTGGGATTGAAGACCGACTGCTTGGCGTCAATCTCGCGGATGCGGTCCTCGAGCGCCCGATTGCGCTGGATTTCACGTTGCTTGCGCACCCAGCCCAGCAACCGTTGCGCGGCCGAGTCCTGGGGATCGGTGGCCACCAGGGCCCGCGCCCGCGCCTCGGCTTCTTCCCAATGGCCGTCGTCCGCCAGCCGGAGGATGGCCTTGATTTCTTCGTCATGAAAGGCGCTGTACGTCACCTTCGGGATTTGGGGCCTGCCCCGCTCGGCGGCGCCACTTTCTGACTCGCCCGAGGGCGGGCGAGTGGCCTGACTCCGGGCCGGCCTGGCGCCGGGAGGCGGTTGCCCCAGTTCGTAACGCTGACAAGCGGTCAACGCCAGCAGCACGGTCAGCAAACCGGCCATGCCGCTGCCCCATGCAATCTCACGTTTGTCCCGCATCATGCAGCAAGCTGACGCCCGGTGCGGAAAGCCCATTCAGTCCGGCCCGCCCGGCCTTCGGACGGGTCCGGGGTGATCGCGGGAAGGACCGGGCGCCAATCGCCATCCCTGGGATCACCAACAGGGCGAGGTTGGTGCCAGCCTGCCGCACGGCCGCGGAAATGACCAGCCAAATTCAGAAGGGCCGACGCCGCGCGATTTGACTCAAAAAGATTGCTACCGAAGCGGGGGCGCGGGGCTGCTGGAATAGCCCGGTGGACTCAAAAAAGGGGTGTTCCCGAGCCAGGAACACCCCAATGAGCCAAATCACGCCTCAGGAAATCCTCCTGCAAATGCGCCGGCGCTACGCCCGCGCCGGTCGAAACTACAAAACCCAACTGCTCGACCAGGCGCTCGAACTCTTCGGTTATCATCGCCAGGCCGCCGTGCACGCGCCGCGGCCCCAGCCCGCTCCAGCCCGTGCCCCCGTCGCGCGCGGCCGGCCCAGTGAGTACGATCCGGACCAGCTCCTGCCCCCGCTCAAAGCCATCCGGCTGGCCACGCTCCAGCCCTGCGGCGTGCGGCTCAAGGCCTGTCTGCCCGACTGGTTGCCCGCCTACGAAGAGGACCAATCGCCGCCTGGACGCCCACCTGCGCCTGAGGCGTTGCTCTCGGCCAGCCGGGCGACGCTCGACCGATTGCTCATCATCCCGGCGCGCCTCGCGCATCGGCGCCGGGCGGCCACGCGGCCCGGCAGTTGGTTGCGGGACGAGATAGCCCTTCGCCCCAAGTGGCCGGAGCAGACGCCCGCTTACCTCGAAGTGGACCCGGTGGCGCTGGGCGGCGCAAGGCAGAGCCTTGACCCAACTCCGGGGTGCCGGCCACTCGACCTGGAGCGTGGGGCGCGGGCTGTCCAACCCCAGCCAAGCCCGTGTTTGCCGGCATCGGGACGATGTCCGCCCCCGGCTGCCCGTCCCGTCGCGCGGGCTGGCCAGCAACCACGGCGGGGAGTTCATCCCCCCCCTTGAAGCGCTCCGGCGCGGCGCAGGCGCCACCGATCCACTTCACCCGCTTGCGCGCCGACCAGAAGAACGACCCGGCGCACATCGAACAGAAGAACTTCACGACTGGGCGGCTGGGGTTTGGCTCCGGCCGTTACGCCCATCCCGCGGTGCGGCCGCTGGTCCACGAACTGTGCCGCGGCGCACTGGACCAGTGGCTGAACCATTTCCTGCCGACGATGAAGCTGGAAAAGAAGGAGCGGGTGGGCAGCCAGACGGTTCGGAAATATGGCCCGACGCCGACGCCGCGGGCGCGGCAGTCAGCCCGCAAACCCGGGCGCGATTGCGGGCCGGGCGAGCGGGGGACTCACCGCCTTTGCGGTGCGGCGGGAAGTGGCCCGGCGCTTGAAGGAGACCGAGGCGGTGCGGCAGGGGACGGCGGCTTAACAGTGGCGGGTCCGGAAGCCAGAAGAAGGGACCCCACAAAAACGGGAGCGAGGGAGGCCGGGAGGCGCTGGCGCGGCCGGCTTCCTTCGCTCTCAAATTGAGGGGGGAATTGGGTAACACCCAGTTTGAGTCAACGGCCCCCCCCGTCCGCCTCCAGCTTGGGTATCACCTAGTTTTGAGTTACGGCGGCCCAAGCCAGAGCGGTTCAGATTGGAACCGGCTCGCACCGACTGACGGAGTAGAAGATCGAAGAACACTCCAGGTTTTCCGCCCCTCGGCAGGCGCATCCAACGTCCCCGGCCATCCGGACTGGAGGCGCCACCGGGACCGATGAGACCTCGGCGGCATAGCGACGGCAGAAGGGGCGTCCCCGGAACCAGCGCGTCGGTCCACCTGCCCTAGGCCTTCCTCGAGGCACGGCCCTCGCCCGGATTTGAGTCCCACTTCGGCCAACGCGTACGGCGAATCCGTCGGGGACTTTGGAAGAACACAACTCGGTTGGGCGTTCGAATCGGCAGCCGTCGGGCTTGGTCAAGGGCCCAAGACATTGACCCAATCCAGCGGAGGCGGACCGACGGCAGGATCATGGCGGTAGGTCTCCCCGCGCAGGTACAGCGTTGCGGCCCGCACCATGTAGTCCAATGGAATCGGGTTTGGTCCTTCCGACCAGGCTTGGCCTCGTTTGTAGGCCGCCGCGTAGGCAATGACCTCCTGCAGCGTCAGCCGGTGGTCCGGTGGGTTTACGTCCGCCGGGTGACGCAGGGTTGGGCCCAGGGTAACGGTCAGCACGGCCGGGTTGCTGGTGACCTGGCCGGCGCTGTTGCTGACCACCACCGTGTAGCTGCCGGCGGCACTGGCCTGCACGTTGGCCAGGGTGAGCGCGGACCCGGTTTGCCCGGCCAGCGGCTGGCCATCCTTGCGCCACTGGTAGCTCAACGGCGCCGTGCCGGTGGCCAGCACGGTGAAAGTCACTGTCTCGCCCACGGTGACCGTCCGGCTTTGCGGATGGGTGGTGATGGCAGGGGCCTGCGCTGCGGGGA
>FWPU01000293.1_pt1 | contig 159363 bp, 136 predicted proteins | sample 2228361 | NCBI WGS metagenome assembly FWPU01 (sample SAMEA103939777, study PRJEB20133) | metagenome | reverse complement strand
AAGGCGGAACTCGCCAGCCTGATGACTGAGCGCTTTCAGCTCTTTACAACGCCCCGATGATGCCCTGACTAAATCCATTTCCGCCGACTATACCAATTGGAATTGAACAAGCCGCATGCGCACGCTCATCAGAGCGCATCACAACGCTATCGCAGCAATCTTCAATCCAAAATCTACAATCTAAAATGGTATTAGACTGTTGTGCGGGAACGTTCCACGTTCCCACGTTCCACGTTTGCACGTTCCCACGTTCCACGTTCGCACGTTCCCACGTTCCACGTTCAACGTTCCAGCATCCGCACCCCCGCCACCCCTGCTGCCAGCGTCGCACCGGACATCAACGCCACAACCGCCGCTGTGCGGAGAGGACCGACCTCGCTTCGCAGCAGATACCCGATCCACAGGTCGGTCGTGTGGCGAACAGTTGGGACGAAATACCAGCCCCAGCGGTAGCGCGGACTCGCTGGCGGCGGCTCGATTGCGGCATCGCTCAGAGGCACACGAGCGCCGATGTCATCCACAATCGCGAGATCATCAACGCGCAACCCGACCATCCGCTGCCGTTCCGTTCCCGGTATCGTCTGCGCGAATGGTTGTGCCCTGAATGTCAGTGTGCCGCCTGGCGGCACGAGCACGCGAACCAGGCTTCCCTGACCACCGCGGAGCGCAACCTGCCGCCCGGCAATGGCTAACGTCGGGTTGCCCGGCGGCGCACCAGCGGGACGATCATCATTGAGACGGATCGTGAGTAACGCAGGACGGTCGACTCGACAGGCGATCACGCCCTGAGCGCCGGTCATGCGCGGCAACAGTGCGTTACGTGACTCCGAGAAGTAGAACCCATCGCCGAGTGCACACTGTCCGGCGCCATACCGCGCCTGCCAGCGTTCTGTCGCAATGCGCCAGTGTGCCAGCAGCGGCGAGTATGCACTGTCGAAGTAGATGAGCCGACGTGGAATGTTCATATTGAGATAGATTGCCGGATTCACGAGAACGCCTGCCAGCGCATTGATTGTACCGGCTATCAGGATGACGACAGTCGCAACGCGAATGACGACAGAGCGACCGATCATTGCACGCTCGAAGAATGGCGCCGCCAGGATCGCCAGCAGCGGCACAATCGGCAGCAACAACCGCGGACCCCACACACCGCCGCCGTCCCAGGCGTGCCAGTGCGCATACAGCAGCACATGGGAAATCACCAGGCTCAGCAGCAACACAGTCTCCAAGCGCCGGCGCCGCCAGAGCAGCACTGCCCCAACCGGCGCCAGCACGGCGACTGGCGCGTACAGGAACAGGCTTTTTCCGGGGCTGAGCAACAACCCGAACAGGCCGGTCAGCAGTGGTGTGGTAAATGCACTCGCCTCATCGCCATACCCGCTTGCCAGCGGCGTGCCGAAGCGCGCCATGTTGTAGCCGATCACCAGCGCCACACCAGGAACCAGACCCGACCCCCACAGACCAAGGCTCATCGTCACGGCGCGCAATCGCTCGACTGTGCCATTGTATACACCGTTCTGATGCGATGATCGGTGCGACCACGCCGCGATTCCTGCAAAGAGCGCCAGGAAGGGCACGACGATCACAGCAGCGATGCGTGTTGCGATCAGCAGTCCGGTTGCTATGCCAGAGACCAGCAGTGCACGCCGGTCATTCTGCCCACGAGCGGCACAGGCGCGTTCTACAGCGCACAGCAGGAGCAGACCAGCCAGCGGTTCGGAGAAGAACGTCCGGGCATAGGGCCAGGCCAGGCTGGCAATGCATGACGTTGCCACGACCAGCCACGCGGTGCGCCGTTGATACCCCAATCCGACGACAAACAAAAATAATACTGCACCGGTTGCGGCGGTCACGACCGCGTTGAGCAGGCTGACGCCGAAACGGGTAAGATACTCGTAGATCTCGACCGGTGCACCGCTGGAAAGGAGCGCACCCGCAGCAAAGAACGGCAGCGCCGCCAGCGATGGAAGAATGCCATACGGCGACACCCTGCGTCCATCACGTCCCTCGCGCAACGGCATCGGCACGAGATCGCCGCCTTCGATAGCGACATCAGCGCGCGTTGCGAGTGCGCGCGTCACATAGTACATCGCCTCTTCGTCGGGAGAGTAAAGATGACCGCTGGCTGTCAGCAGGTAGAGCGCGAGCAGCAATAAAAAAGCGGCGAGCGGGTCACGGCAGGGCGCCGCATGCTCGCCGGCTGGCGGGGCGCGCTGTGTGGTGGCTGATTGAACTGCCTCATTCACGATGGGCATTATACTGCACGATGTACTGCTGGATCGCCCAGTATGCCGGACGCGGCGTGTAATCGGCGTTGATGATGCTGAACGATGCCTGTTCGTGCCAGGGTTCACCATTGCGCGCGCGCAGCGGCGCAAAGTTCAGGTTCCACAGGAACATGGCATCGACCCAGGGATACCGTTCAGCCGTCCATTGCATGGCGCCGATAATGTACTGCGCCTGCTGTTCATACGAGACTTGGTTGCCGAACTCGAACCCTGGCGTATTGTTGCGTGTTGCCCAGCCAAATTCCGTAATCCACATCGGAATATCCGCCAGACCATACTCTTCCATGAGACTGCGAATACGTTCCACATTGCGGAAGTAGAACGTCGGGTGGTCAGTCCATCCCTGTGCCGGACTCGGTGCGTCGGGCCAGAAGGTCTCCGGCGGGTTGGCGGAACCGCCGGGATGGACGCCGAGTGCATCGATGTAATTCCGAATGCTGCCGTTTTCATATGCGAACATGGCGCTGTAATAGCGAACGTCGGAGATCGCAATGCCAGGGCTATCGACAGCGGTTGAAGCTGGCGCGCCACTGACGACGATGATCGCTGGATCGACCTCTTTGATGCGCCGGTACGCAACCTTGAGGATTTCGACATAATGTCGGGCATCGTCGGTCGAGACATAGCCGCCATTTTCGTATGCCAGGTTCTGCTCATTCCAGATTTGAATAGCGTGAATGCGCCCCTTGTACCGTTGCGCCAGCGCCGCAACAAAGTTTCCCAGCGTCTCGGGGTTGTCCGGCAATCCATCGCTGCCGCCACGCCCGTAGAAGTGCGGCGACCGGACGACCGAAATCATCAGTTTCAGTCCACGGGCATTGACGTCGGCAACCAGTGCATCGAGTTCGGCGCCCCAGGCATAGAAGCCAGGCGGACCTTCCTGATCCTTCCAGTGAATCTGCTGACGAATCCAGCCAAAACCCGCGTCCTTCGCCAGGCGCAGCGGTGTCGCCCGGTCGGTCCAGAAGAGATGCGCGTGCACCCCGAATTGTAACCGGTGCACACGTAATGGGTGCGGCAGTCCGCCAGGACCAAGCGGTTGCATGGTTGGCGGGATGGGAGTGGGCAGCGCTGTGGGAATGGGTTGCAATGTTGGAGAAGGTGTGACATTGGCGTAGGAAAAAGGAGGAATGCCAGCAGGCGTCACCTGTGCTGGAAATGTTGCCGGATGCTGGATTGCAGCGGTAGGGAAAGATGCATCTGGCGGCGGAAGCGCTATCGTTGCGGGAGCAATGCATCCCGTCAGCAACGACAGGATCAGTGACGCTACCGGTACAACAGCAAGAGCGAAGCGATGAAGCGATGTCATACCACTACTCCTGCACATGCGAAACCACACACTACAGATACTGTAGCCAGACGTGACCGCTGCGACAATCCTTCCAGATAACGCCAGCGTTACGCAAAAATGGCAGGCGTCTGAGAAGTGCGTGATACAATGGCGCACAACAGATTCCGTACTGAAAAAGCAGGGGGATGAGCATATGGAGCAGCGCGAACGCATTGGATTCATCGGTCTCGGCATCATGGGGCGCGGTATGGCGCGCAATATTTTGAAGGCGGGGTTTCCGTTGCGGGTATGGAACCGCACCGCCAGCCGCATGGACGAACTGGCAGCGGAAGGCGCCGGACCGGCCAGCAGCCCCGGTGATCTGGCATTTCACAGTGACATCATCATCACCTGCGTCAGTGACACACCCGATGTCGAGCAGGTTCTTCTGGGGGAAGGCGGCGTCATCCATGGCGCCCGCCCCGGTTCGCTGGTGATCGACATGAGTACCATCAGCCCGCAGGCCACGCAGCGGATCGCCGCGCAACTGGCGCAACGTCACGTGCACATGCTCGATGCACCGGTGAGTGGCGGATCAGAGGGCGCCGCGCGCGGCACGCTCAGCATCATGGTTGGTGGTGATGTCTCCCAGTTCGAGCGGGCATTACCGGTCCTCCAGGCGATGGGCAAAACCATCACCCATCTGGGTCCGATTGGTGCCGGGCAGACGACCAAACTGGTCAATCAGATTCTGGTGGTGGGGCACGCACTGGCGATGAGCGAGGCGCTGCTCTTCGCGCAGGCTGGCGGCGTCGATCTGCGCAAAGCGCTCGAAGCGGTCGCGAGCGGCGCGGCAGGCAGCTGGATGTTGAGCAACCGCGGACCACAGATCCTGGCGCGTGACTGGCGTCCTGGCTTTACGATCGATCTCCAGCAGAAAGATATTCGCCTGGTGTTGCAGGAAGCTGACCGCCTCGGCGTGCCACTTCCCGGGACGGCGCTGATCCACCAGCTCTACCGGACGCTTCAGGCGCGGGGTCTCGGTCACGAAGGCAACCACGCCCTGATCAAGGCGCTGGAGAACCTGACCGGACTCGAAGTCGGCGTATGGGGCGAAGGGCAGTGAACGTCGAAACACCGGCGCACCCGGAAGAAGAAGGAACACATACGTCATTGCCGGGTGAACAGTTCTCGACCCGGCATCCCTGCGCGCAATGGACGGGTATGCTATACTGAAAAGGGTCGTACACTGGCAGGTGATCAACAGACGTGGAAAAGTTCATTGCCGTTCGTAAGCGGACGCGAAGCACGGCATTTGCGCTGCAGTCAGCAGCAACTGCTGAAAAACGTCAGGAAATCATGCGCGATGCACAAACGTCGCGCCGCGCGATGGAACTGATCCGGCTTGGTCTGCGCCCTCACCTTCCCGGTCAACGCAAGCCGGTGGGGCACGGTTTCGAGCGCCTCGGTCATGTGAGTTGCTATATCGTCAATGCGCCGACCGATCAACAGGCAGAGCGAGCGCGGGAGATTTTTGCCGATGATTATCTGATCGTGCCCGATGTGTCGCTCTCGTTGCCGGTCGCGCGCACCGGCGGCGAGATCAGGACTCGTCGACCGGCAGCGCCCGAATGGCCCCATATCAGCGGTATTCAGGAGGCGCATAAACGGGGTTTCAAAGGGCAGGAGGTGATTGTCGGGGTGCTCGATACCGGATGCGATGCCGACCACAATGAGTTTCAGGGCAAACGGATCGAGTTTCGCTATGTGCCCTTCGTTCCCACGCTCGAAAGCATGCGGGTCGTTCGCGGCTTCGATACACATGGACACGGGACGCACGTCTGTGGCATCATTGCCGGACAACACGTCGGCGTTGCGCCGGAGGTCGATCTGCTCGTCGCTGCAGTGATCGAGAGTGAGACGGTCAAAACCAGTCTGGAACGGATCGTTGTCGCGCTTGACTGGATGCTGTCCCACTTCAGCCTGGCGGAAAATCAGCACAAGCCGATGATTATCAGCCTGTCGCTCGGTTTTCGCCCGGAGTGGATCAGTGCTCCGGCGTTCAAGACCGTGACTGAAGGGATGCGACTCCTCCTGCGCACGCTGGTCGAGGATTTCGATGTGTTGCCGATCATTGCAATCGGTAATGATGGTCCCGGTGTGATCCGCGCCCCTGGATCATACGCTGAGGCGCTGGGGGTTGGCGCAGTTGATTTTGACCTCAACCCCTGGCCCAGCAGCGGTAGTGGGCAAACGCCTGACGGTTTGCACAAGCCCGATATTGTCGGGTTCGGTGTCAGTATCATGTCGAGTCTGGAACGTGACATACAGCGTCGCAGTCTGTACGCCCGGATGAGCGGCACAAGCATGGCTGCGCCGTATGTGACGGGCATTGCGGCGCTGATTGCGTCGGCCAATCCGGGGTTGCAGGGCGCCGCATTGCGCAAGCGTATACTGGAAGCGGCGCTCCCACTATCGGCGCCTGCCGAACGGGTCGGCGCCGGACTGGCGAGGTTTGTTGTATGAGTGCCAATAAACGCGAGCAGAAGTCTCCACGCCAATTGAAGAAAGAAGTGCAACCGCTGGTCCGTTCCGTTGTCACCTTTCAACGTCCTGTTGCCGAGGAACTGGCGCACTGCACCCGTGTGGAAAAATATCGCCGGTTGCGTGAACACAATGGTCAGGTGCGGGCGCGCTTGCTTGCCTGGATCGATGAGCACGGTCTCAGTAACGAGGTGATCCAGGTCAGTGAGCCTACCGCCTTCAACACCCTCTTCGTCGTTGGCACTCGCCACGCAATCGACGAACTCGCGCAGGCGCCCGATGTGATCGATGTTGCAGAAGATGGCGATGTGACCATCGATCTGCCGCGTCCTGAGGAATAGGAACGGATCGTCACTCTCCACGCGCCGGGGTTACATCGCAAACGGCAACGTAACCGGCGACTTCGCGCCCCAGGGCATACTCGACATCATCCAGGCGCACGGTGAGCGGTCCGCCAAACGGTGCGATGGCAATGACGGTTACATCGACGCCGGGACGGAGCCCCAGTTCTGCGAAGTAGCGCAGCATCGCCGGGTCATGGTCGCTGACCTCGGCGATGGTCGCCGACTGTCCGATGTGCAGGTCGCACAGGCGGGTGGAGTGCGGCGGAGGCAATGAGCCGTCACGACCAGGGATCGGTGCGCCATGCGGGTCGGTCGTCGGGTAACCAAGCATTGCATCGATCCGGTCCTCGAGGTCTTCTGACAACACATGCTCCCATTTGTCCGCTTCAGCGTGCACCTGATCCCACGGGACACCCAGCGCCTCGGCCAGATACCGTTCGATCAGGCGATGGTGTCGAATGACTTCCAGCGCAATCTTCTCGCCTGCCGGGGTCAGCACAACCCCCTGGTACGGTTCGTAATCCACCAGGTTGAGCGAGGCGAGTTTCTTGATCATGCCGGTGACTGAAGCAGGGGAATTGCCCAGACGCTCTGCGAGCACAGTGGTTGCCACGCGCCCCTGCTCGCGCTGGATGTCAAAAATGGTTTTCAGATAGTCCTGGACGGACTCGGTGTGTTCTGAGAGTGGCATACGTTTTGATATATTTAGGCGCTCCTAAATCGAGCCTATTATACCCTTCTGGCAACGAGCGTGTCAAGGTGATGGTACAATATCGCGTATGGACACGAATTTCACGATTCTGGCAATCGAGACGTCGTGCGACGAAACAGCCGCAGCGGTTATTCGCGGTGGGCGCACAATCATCTCGAATGTTGTCGCATCGCAGATCGAGGAGCACCGTCGCTATGGCGGCATTGTTCCCGAAGTGGCGTCACGTCAGCATATGTTGACCATCGAAGCAGTGCTGCACGAGGCGTTACGTCCGCTTCCCGGCGGATGGAACGACATTCACGCTGTCGCGGCGACGTATGGTCCCGGGCTGGCGGGCGCGCTGATGACCGGTCTGAACGTTGCCAAGGCGATTGCCTGGATCCGTGAACTGCCGTTCATCGGCGTCAACCACATTGAGGCGCATATTTACGCAAACTGGCTGCTGACCGATGCCAGCCCGACCGCACCAGAGCCGCGGTTCCCGGTCGTTGCGCTGGTTGTCAGCGGCGGGCATACGCTCCTGGCATTGCTCGAGAACCATGGTCGCTATCGTCTGTTGGGGCAGACGCGCGATGATGCCGCCGGTGAAGCATTCGACAAAGTTGCACGACTGCTTGGGCTTGGATTCCCTGGCGGTCCTGCCATTCAGCGCGCGGCGGAAGGCGCTCCCGGTGGTGTGACTCTGCCGCGCGCCTGGTTGCGCGACAGTTACGATTTTTCGTTCAGTGGTCTGAAAACCGCAGTTCTTCACCAGATCCGCGATTATCAGGCGCGCGAGGCGGCGTTGCAGCCAGGCGCCAGCAAGAGCGCTGGTCGGCGTCAGGCATCCGCGCCGACCGACGCCGCCTCCCTTCCGCCTGTCATTGTTGCGCGGCTGGCGCGCGCCTTTCAGGAATCGGTTGTCGATGTGCTGGCGACCAAGACGGTCGAAGCAGCACGCGCCTTTGGAGCGACCGAAGTGCTGCTGGCAGGCGGTGTGGCCGCCAACCTCCGCCTGCGTGAGGAACTCAATCGCCGTTCACCGGTCCCGGTGCGCGTCCCGCCGGTTGCGCTCTGCACCGACAATGCCGCCATGATCGGCGCTGCCGCCTTCTACCGCTTCGATGCGAGCAAACAGCACGGCTGGGACCTCGATGTGCTGCCGAACCTTCCACTAAATACTGCGCAAAACCCATAACCGCGCTGGACGTTTTCCTGTGTCTGCTATGCAGCAGCATAGTGCAGTGCTGAAAGAGTAATTTTCCTCTCGATGTGCGGAAGGAGTCCCCTGGAAGTTTTGCGTCCTCTCGATCTATTGTAGCCTGGATACCGTTGCGATGGAGAAAGAGGAACCATGAGTCTGCAAGCAAACAAGCGTCAATGGGATGAACTTGGTCGGCTCGACCCTTTCTGGGCAATGACGGGCACGAACCGGTTCAACAGCTGGAATGTCGATGCATTCTTCCAGACCGGCGTTGAACAGGTTGATCATCTGATCCGGCAGATTGCGCCGTATGAGCGACCACAGCAGTGGTCGACCATCCTGGATTTCGGTTGCGGGGTTGGGAGACTTGCGCGCGCGTTTCGGCGGCATTTTGAGCAGTATGCTGGCATTGACATTTCCGAGAGTCTCGTCTTCGAAGCGCGGCGACTTCACGCCAGTCTCAGTCAGGCGCACTTTATCGTCAGCGCAAGTGCGACACTGCCCATTGCATCGAACAGTTGTGATATGGTCTATGCCTGGGGAGTGCTGCAACATGTGCCTGATCGCACCAGCGCGCTACGCTACGTTGGCGAGTTCGTTCGGGTCATGCGACCAGGCGGGATGCTGGCGTTTACCACGCTGAACGCTCTCTTGCCACTCTATCGCCTGCAGCCGCGACGCAGGATCTATGCGATCCTGCGAACGGCAGGGGTTTCGCCTGAGGTGCTGTACCGGCATCTCAAACTCTACCCGCACGAAGTGCATCCGCTCCCCGGGAACGAGGTTGTTGCTCAACTGGACGCGGCAGGCGCGCAGATTCTCAATATCTGCGATGAGTCGCCGCCGGATGCGCCGCATCAGTGGCGTACCTACTACGTGACGAAGTGAGGCGCCTGCACCATCTTATCCGGCTGCGTGAGGCGCTTCGGCGCCTGGCGGTGCGCTGCGGCGGAACCAGTTCTTCCACTCGCGGTTCTCCCACACCACCAGCAACTGCGCAGCATTGAAGATTGATGAGTAGGTGCCGCTGATCAGCCCGATCAGCAGGATCAGCACCAGATTGCGGATGCTTTCGCCGCCAAAGAGCAGGAGCGCCACCAGGGTGAAGAAGGTGGTCAATTGCGTGTTCACCGAACGTGGCAGCGTCTGCACGATGCTGTGATTGACAATGTCGTCGAAGGTTTCGGTAGGGCGTCGGTTGATCAGATTTTCGCGGATGCGGTCGAAGACCACGATTGTGTCATGCACCGAGAAACTGATCACGGTCAGGAGCGCAGTGAGGAACAGCGCATCGACTTCCAGCCCGATGACAACCCCCAGGATTGAAGCGACCCCGAGCACCAGCAGCACATCGTGGATCATGGCCAGAATGGCGCAGACGCCGTAGCGCACCGGGTGCGGCGCCCGACGAAAAGCGAGCGTCAGATAGATCAAAATGACCACACATGCTGCGATCACTGCAATGACCGCGCTGCGGGTCGACTCGGCGCTCACCGTGGCGCCGACTGTCTGCAACGCCTGTTGATTGACCTGTCCATACTCTGCGCTGAGTGCGCTGAGAACCTGCTGCCGCTGTGTTTCGGGATCAGACTCGCTCAGGGAGCGGGTGCGCACCACGGCGCTGGCAACCGTGCGCCCATCAATCTGCGACTCGGTCAGCTGCACCAGCGCGCCTTCAAACCCCTGCGCGGCAAAAATCGCACGGATGCGCTCAGTATTGAGTTGTCCGGGTGTACGTTCGGCGAACTGGAGGTCCCACAGCGCACCCCCGCTGAAGTCGATGCCCAGGCGCAGCCCGAAGACACCCAGCGAAATAAGCCCGGGAATAATAATGATGAGCGACAGCGCGAACCACCAGTACCGCAGTTTGACAAGTTTATCCATAACGTTTCTCGTGTAATCGGCAGAGCTACGCTGCTTCGCGAGCGTGGCGCATCCCCGGCGCATCCTTCAATTCGTACAACCAGGGGTTCTGCGCGAATGGCAGCGAATTAATCGAGTGCAGGAATGTGCGTGTCACCACCATCGATGTAAACAGGCTCAGCAGAATGCCAAGCCCAAGTGTCAGCGCAAACCCTTTGATCAGACTGACGCCGAAAGTATTGCCAAACATGAACAGGATGGTGCAGGTGATCAACGTAGCCACGCTCGAGTCGCGAATGGCGGGCCACGCTTCGACAAAGGCGGCATCGATAGCGGTGGACAACGACTTCCCGTGACGCAGTTCTTCCTTCAGGCGCGCGAAGATCAGCACATTGGCATCGACTGCCACACCGATCGACAGAATGAAGCCGGCAATGCCCGGCAGCGTGAGCGTGACCGGTATCAACTGGTAGAGCGCAAAACTGATCAGTGTATAGAGCAACAGCGCCACTGTGGCCAGCACACCGGGCAGACGGTAGAACAGCATCATAAAGAGCGCTACCGTCACCAGACCGACAACGCCGGCCACGATGCTGGCATCGACCGATCCCTGCCCCAGCGACGCCGAAACCGTTCGGCTCGACTCAACCTGAAGCGGCACCGGCAGGGCGCCAAACTTGAGTTGCGTATAGATTTGCTCGGCGTCCTGGCGCGTGCTGGTTGTGATCTCGCCGCGCCCGCCGACCAGCGCCGCCTGGACGATTGGACAGCTGAACACCTGATTGTCCAGCACAATACACATCGGGCGCTGAATATTGGCTGCGGTAAACTGTTCCAGACGGCGCGCCGATTCGCCGGTGAAAGCGAAGGGCACAGCAAACTGGTTTTGCAGACTCTGCCCGGCGATCTGCGGCGGCTGGACTGCATTGAGGTCGAGGTCTTTGCCGTCGGTGATACTTTCGTAAATCGGTCCCTCCGGCACGGTTGGCGACACCGTGTCGGTCGATGTTATTTCCTCCGTTGCGGGACGCAACGCAATCGGGTTGGGGCTGCCGGTGGTGCGCACAATCGTTCCAGGAGCAAGGAATTCACCCCTGGTATCGATGAACTCCAGTTTCCCGGTGCCGCGCAGGGTTTCGATGGCCTGCTCAGGATTGGCAACCCCGGGTATTTCGACGATAATCCGGTCGTCGCCCGACAGCTGCACAACCGACTCAGCCACGCCAAGCCCGTTGATACGACGCTCGATGACGCCGGCTGCAATTTGCATTACGCTGCGTTCCACCGGTTCGGCAGCGCGAAGCAGCACCTGCGTACCGCCGCGCAGGTCGAGCCCCAGGCGGATGCTGACATCGCGATTGAACAGCCAGCGCCCTTCCGGCGCGAACACGATTGACAATGCAATTCCGGCGATCAGCAGGATGAAAATGAGCGAGTAAATATCCCGGTTCCGCACGATTCGGTCTCTCTTTTTCGTTCAACGACACTGATTGTCGCCAGCCACGCTCCCGTGCAGGCGCGGAGCGAGCCTCGAACTCCGGCATTATAGCCATACGATGAAGCGCTGTCAATGAAGAACATTCACAGGGTTGCAGGCATGAGCCGGCACGAAACGCCATAGAAAGCCGGGCTGGCGGTTGCCTGGTCAGGGCGCGGCGCCGCCCTGCCCTGACAGGGTGTTCCCCCGCTTGCCTGTCACCTTCTCGTGTTCGATGGCGCTACTGTCCTGCCAGCGCCGCATCGACCGCCTGGCGCATGCGGGCGTAGATTTCTTCTACACTGTTCGCGCCGGTGGTATCGACCAGCTGACCGTTCACGGCGAACGAGGGGGTTCCTGGAAGACGTAGCGCATCGCCTGACGCTTTTGCCTGATTAATGGCGTCACGAAAACGGTTGCTGGCGTAGCACTGCTCGAATGCAGCGGTGTCGAGACCGATCTGGCGCGCATAGGCGACAAACTGCGCCCTGGGGTCCGACTGAAGGCTCCACTGGCGCTGGTTGGTGAAAAGGTAATCGTGCATCGCCCAATACTTATCGGCGCCCTGCTCACCCGCGCAGCGCGCTGCGTATGCGGCGGGCGCTCCATTCACGTGCCCGCTTAACGGGTACTCGTGATACACGAATTTGACCTTGCCGGTTGCAATATACTCCTGCTCGAACTGCGGCGAGAGGACGGTTGCATAGTAAGCGCATCCGGGGCACTGAAAGTCCGAGAATTCAGTGACAATCACCGGCGCATTGGCGTTCCCTTTGAAAAAAAAGCCATTGTCATCCACTCCCGCAGGGATATTTGCCGCCGTGCGCCCCGGCTCGCGCCCGGGAGTCGCGGCCGTCTGCCGGTTTTGCAGCGCGACTGTGGCAGCAATCGCAATGACCAGCAGTACAGCAGCGCCCATCACAATGTAGAGAGTGCGGGAAGCGCCGCCGCTTTTTTTCGTCTGAACCGCTCGACCGCGCTGCGAACGTGTGCTCATGGTGTACTCCGCGTAACTTGGGTCGCTGATTCCCCTGGCGCTGGCGATTCCTTGAAACATGCCGCCAGCGCGCATCTACAGTATGCAAAGAGCATTATATCATCACTCTCACAAGATCACACGTTTGCGGGGTTTTGTGACGGATAAGAGTTCGATGAGAAAGCGCGCATGGTATAATATCGGTCAGTCAGCGCTCTGTATTCAGAGCCATCTTTGCGTTCGTACACACCAACGCTTCGTGCTGAAATTGATGCGGGGGTGAGCTGACTGGTCGTATATTACCGAAAAACCGCCCCTTCGATACGCGCTGCGCGCCGCTCAGGGTGCGGTTTTCGGCTAGGCGCTAAACTATTCCGCGTGAAAGAAATGCCGCAGATGTTGAATGTCCTTTCCGCCGATCTGCTGGATACCGAACGCATATTTCTGTCGGTTTCGAGATCTGTCGTTCAGCAGGGAGAACGGTATGTCGAGCGAGGACAGGTGACCATTGATCGTGTCGATGCGCACAATGCACAGATCAGCGTCTTCGAGTCGGCGGCGGTGGCGCATCATGTCATCATTCGCCTGCACAACAATCAGATCTATGCCAGCTGCACCTGCCCGCAGCGCAATTACTGGATGCTCTGCCGGCACCGCGTGGCGGCGCTGCTGGCGCTCCGTGCTCACCTGCTCAAGAACCCTCCGAGTGTCTGGCGCGCCGTTATCGGCAAAGTGGTCGAAACGCAGCACCAGCGCGCACCGGTCGTTCATCACGCCGGCATTGTCTTCAGTGTGCAACGCAATACTATGACCGGCTGGACGATCATGCCGTATGCGCTGTCGGGTCGGTATCTGCCGCCTGAAGCGCTGCGCACTTCCGAGTCGCTGGCGGAAGCCATCGCAGCGCTCAATCTGTCGGGCCAGGCGCGCCCGGTCCGTTCGCGCATCAGTCGCGTCTCCTATCCCTGCGCTTCCGCCGAGACGGTCTATGCGGTCAATATGACCATCGTTGCCAACAGCAGCGCTCCCTACGTCTACTACTCGTTCGGCGCCGATCCGAGCGCTATCTACGATCCGGTGCTCCCGTCGCTCGTCAATCAACTGGTCTACATCGGCGAGCAGGACGATCCGTTGCAGTACCGTGTGCGGGTGCTGACCGAACCGGCGGTGGTCGAGATGAAGGTCGAGCAGGGTGAGCAGGGCGCGCTTCGGGTGAGCGCGCATCTGAACGCTGCCGGTGAGCGGATTGCGCTCGACCCGCGTGATACGGAGATCTTCATCCGCAAGCCGCTCTGGTTGCTCGTCGGCGAACTGCTGCTGCCGGTCGCCGACGCAGACGACGCGATCGAAACCCTGATCGAGCATCCGGACCTGATCATTCCTCCGAATGAGCAGGAAGAGTTCCTTGATCGCTATCTGCTGCCGCTGGCGGAACGGCTGCCGCTGAGCGGCGATCTGTTGCGCTGGGAAGAGATCGATGCCGCCCCAACGCCCCGCGTTTATTTGAGCGAATCAGAAGGGACGCTGCGCGCGCAGCTGCGTTTTGCCTATGGCGAGTACGAAGTGCAGGCGGAAAAATCGCCGCCCCAGTCTATCATCCGGCGAAAACCGGGTGCTACGACCCTGGTGCGCATTCGTCGCCACGTTGAGGAAGAATCTGCATGCCTGAACGATCTCGCGACCACCGCCTACGGCTTGAAGAAGGGCGCCGATACGGGATGGTTCGAGCTGCGCAAGGCGGTGCATCCGCTCGATTTCCTGCTCCATCGCATTCCGCTGCTGACGCAACGCGGGTTCGAGATTTTCGGCGAAGACCAGATCAAAACCGCCCGCGTCAACCGCAACCGCCCGCAGATCTCGTTCCGTATCAGCTCAGGCATCGACTGGTTCGACCTCGAGGCGGTCGTCAGTTTCGGCGATCTCGAAGTTCCGCTTAAGGAGGTGCGCCGTGCCATCCGGCGCCGCGAGAAGTATCTGAAACTGGCCGATGGCACGATTGGCGCCATTCCAGACGAGTGGATCGAACGCTATCGTCACCTGTTCGCCCTCGGTGCAGAGACTGAGCAGGGCGTGCGCCTGTCGCACGGTCACCTGACCCTCATCGATCAGGTGCTCGCCGACGCCGACCGCGCGCAGACCGATGCTGAGTTCGAGCGTCGCCGCGAACGCCTGCGTTCGTTCGAGCGCATTCAGACGCAACCGCTGCCCCGTGGTTTCCGTGGCGAGTTGCGTCACTATCAGCGCGCTGCGTATGATTGGCTCCATTTCCTCAACGAATATGGCTTCGGCGGGTGCCTGGCGGACGATATGGGCACCGGTAAGACGGTCTGTACGCTGGCGTTCCTGCAATCGCTCGAAGAACGCCAGCCCGACGGACCTGCCAGCCTGATTGTGATGCCGCGCTCGCTGCTGTTCAACTGGGAGCGTGAATCTGCGACCTTCACGCCCGATCTGCGCGTCTATGTCCATCACGATACCGACCGTGTCGATGATCCGGCTCTGTTCGATCACTACGATCTGGTATTGACCACCTACAACACCATGCTGCGCGACATCCAAATGTTGCGCCGTTACCGCTTTCGCTACGCCATCCTCGACGAGTCGCAGGCGATCAAGAATCCGCTGGCGGAAACCTCGAAAGCGGCGCGCCTGCTTAACGCCGAACGTCGCCTGGCGCTTACCGGTACGCCGGTCGAAAACTCGGCGCTCGAACTATGGAGCCAGTTCGCCTTTCTCAATCCTGGATTGCTCGGCAATCTGGACTATTTCCGCGAGGAGTTCGTGACCCCCATCGAGAAGAAGCAGGACCAGGAGACGGCGCAGTTTCTGCGCAAAATGGTCTACCCGTTCATCCTGCGCCGCACAAAGGACCAGGTGGCGCCTGAATTGCCGCCCCGCAGCGAACGGCTGCTCGAAACCGAGATGGAACCGGCGCAACGTCGCCTGTACATCAGGCAGCGCGACTACTACCGCGCGCTGCTGCTGGGATTGATCGATAACGAAGGGATTAACAACGCGCGCATGAAGGTGCTCGAAGGGTTACTGCGCCTGCGCCAGATCTGCAACCACCCCAGACTGGTCGACCCCGGCTTCCGGGGTTCGTCGGGCAAGTTCGAACTGCTCATGGAGACGCTGGGGGTCCTGGCTGCCGAAGGGCACAAAGCGCTGATCTTCTCACAGTTCGTTCAGATGCTGACCCTCATTCGCGAAGCGCTCGATGCGCGCTCCATCCGGTATGCCTACCTCGATGGTCAGACCCGCCAGCGCCAGCAGGAGGTGGATCGCTTTCAGAACGACGAGACGCTGCCGTTCTTCCTGATCAGTCTGAAAGCCGGCGGCATCGGGCTGAATCTGACGGCGGCCGACTATGTTATCCACGTCGATCCCTGGTGGAATCCGGCGGTTGAAATGCAGGCAACCGATCGCAGCCACCGCATCGGTCAGGTGAAGCCGGTCTTTGTGTACAAACTCGTCACCCGCGATTCGGTCGAAGAGAAAATCCTGCATCTCCAACAGCGCAAACGCGACCTGGTCGAGCAGCTGATCACTGCCGATGCAGGCATGCTCAAATCGATCACACGTGAGGACGTGGAGGCATTGTTTGGGTAAGGCATCGAATGGCGTTCCACGTCGAACGTTCGACGTTCAACGTTCAACGTTCCACGTTCGACGTTCAACGTTCAACATTCAACATTCAACGTTCCACGTTCCACGTTCCACGTTCCACGTTCCACGTTCTATATTCCTGCTCCTGCTGATATTCCTCGCTGCACCGCTTTACGCCGCGCCGGCGCGCCAGCCGCCCGTGGAGGACCTGACAATCGGCGCTTCGGCGCAGGGTCGCCCGATCACGGCGCTGCGCGTCGGTGACGGGCCAATCAAACTGGTGATTGTCGGCAACACGCATGGGGCGCCAGAGGCCAACACCTATGCGCTGGCAACCATGCTCGCCGACCACTTCCGCGCCAACCCGCACGAGGTTCCTTCTGCTGTGCGCCTCTATATCATTCCCACCATCAACCCCGACGGACTGGCGCTCGGAACGCGGTTCAACGCTCGCGGCGTCGATCTCAACCGCAACATGAGCACCAGTTTCGACGCCTGCCCCGACAACGACTGGCGCGTGACGGTGTTTGGGGCGTATGGCATCGTGTCCGATACCGGCGGACCCTACCCTGACTCAGAAGTCGAGAGTCGGGTGCTGCGCAGTTTCCTGCTCGATGCCTGGGGCGCTATTTTCCTGCATTCGGCGGCCGGCAACGTATTCCCCGCCTTTTGCGACCACGCCCCGTCGATTGCGATGGCGCAGGCGTATGCCGCCGGGAGCGGCTACCGCTACACGCGCTTCTGGGATCAGTACGTGATCACCGGCGGCATGCACGACTGGGCAGCCAGTCTGGGGATTGCAGCGATCATTCCCGAACTGGTCACCGGGACGGAGCCGGAGTTCGAGCAAAACCTGGCAGGCGTTCAGGCGGTGCTGGCGGCTGCTGAACAACTTCTTCCCGCGCCGGAAGACCAGGTCGAGAACGGGATCGTTGTACCGGCGATCCTCTGGCGTTCCTGGCGTATGCACGGCGGCAATGACCTGTTTGGTCCGCCGCTGGCGCCGGCGGTAGTTGAACATGGGATGATACGTCAGATATTCGAGCGCGCCGTGCTGGAAATACACCCCGAATGGGCGGACACGCCGTATCTGGTGCAGCTGGCGCCGCTTGGTCGCACTCGCACGTCGCCGGCTGGCGCTGCGCTGCGCAATGATTGCCCTCCGCACGAGTGCCGCCGTTTCGCCGAAACGCCTTACGCGATTCGGGGGGCGTTCGCGGCGTACTGGGAGCGTCACGGGGGATTGGCCACCTTCGGCTTCCCGCTCAGTGACGAAGGCATGGCATACGCCGCCGACGGCGAATGGCGCGTGCAGCAGGTCTTCGAGCGCGCCGTGTTCTCTCTGCATGACGATGGGAGCGTGTCGCTCGAGCCGTTGGGATGGGCATTCCTGGTGCGCGAACGGTCGCTTGCGTCGGCGGCGGCGCATCAGGTGAGGTGATTTCTCTCATTGAGACCTCTCCTGATCTGGTACAATGTTCAATATGTTGACCGAGCTGTTTTTGATCCGGCACGCTGAACCGGATCGCACAACTGGTTTGCCCTATGCCGTCATGCCGGGACCGCCATTGACCCTGCGCGGCGAAGAAGAGGCAGTGCAGGCGGGGCACTGGTTGCGCGGGCGCGGCATCGAGCGGTTGCTCTCGTCGCCGTTCACCCGCGCCAGGGTTACCGCCGCCACGATTGGGCAACTGATTGGATTGGAGCCGACCCTGATCGAAACATTGCGCGAAGTTGCACCGGGGGAAACGCATCCGGAAGTGCGCGCGCGCATTGCCGATCTGCTCAATCAGCTCGACGACTCCACTCTGCAGCGCGTGGCGCTCGTCACCCACGGCAGCTGCATTCTTGCTGCTCTCCAGCATACAACCAATGATCGTATCGATCTGAGCGGTCATCGCTACGACTACGGGAACCATACACCGACATCCGGCGTCTGGCACGGTCTTCGCACCGACCATGGCTGGCGCTGGTCGCTGGCATTTCGTCCCGATATGGCTGTGGAAAGTTGAGGGTCGGGCGGTGCTGGGCTCTGCCGCTTCGCCGCGTTCAGGAGCGGTAACACCATTTTAGATTGTAGATTTTGGATTGGAGATTGCTGCGATAGCGTTGTGATGCGCTCTGATGAGCGTGTGCATGCGGCTTGTTCAATTCCAATCGGTATAAACCGGTTATGTAATTGTTCACACTTCTCCTGGGATCGAGGGTGCGGTCGCAGCGACGTTGCATTGCAACGTCACTACATGGATTCTTTTACCCCAAATCTGAACAGGCGCCTGGTTGTTCTCTCTTGCATTCCAGGGAAATACGACATATCATAGTAAAATATCAGTGACGTGCAGCGTACTCGCATCCGCAGCAATGACGATCTATCGATGAGCACGCTCACCTGAGGCACAGCATTGCCACACCGGGTGCAATCTGCTGCTTGTGTTGCATGTGACAGGGTGCCCATCTATGGATGAACTGCTCTGCCCTCGGCCCTGCCCTGCAGTTGCCGCCATTCGCCGCGACTTCAATGCATTGCGCGACCATCTCGCCGCCGGTCATCGTTGCGTCGATGCCTGGCTGGCGCTGGCGGATCTGGTGACGGTTCCGGCGCACCGCCTCGATTGTCTGGGGCGTGCAAGCGCGCTTGCAGCGGATGATCTCGAACTGGAAATCGCCTATCTGGAGCAGCGGTTGATCATCGATCCAGGCGACACCGAAGCCTCAGGAGCGTTGCGCGCCGCGCGCGCGCGGCGGGTGCTGATGGGGCATAAACCGCGTATTTTCAAGCAGATGGACGCATCCCTCACGCTTGGAACAATCCTGGTGCAAATGGGTGCGATTACCACGCAGGAACTGGAGTGGTTGCTGGAAGAGCAGGCGGCCGTCCGGCGACGCGGCGATCAGGTGATGTTCGGTGATGTGGCCGTAGCGCGCGGCAAAGTGACGCCGGAAACCCTGGCGCGTGCGCTGATCCTGCAGGCTCAGCAACGGATCACCAATGAAGCGGCGCCCCGTGCGCTGGGCGAATATTTGGTTGCCGAAGGATTGCCGCTGGAACGTCTCGAGCAGGCGTTGACCGAACAGATCTACCTGCGGCGCGTTGGCCGCTACGAAACGCTCGGTGAGATTCTCCTTCGGCGACGCTGGATCACGCGCGATCAGCTCGAACGCGCACTGGCGAAGCAGCGTCGCGATGTAATGTCACTCTTCCGTTGAATGCGGCGCAACGCTGACAGAGCGGGCATTCACGGCACGTCAGACAGTGAGCTGCACACTTGCGCGGGTCGATGAAGGTGCGTCGCACCCCCGGTTGATCGCAGCGCGGATTGCGCGCCAGGCAGTGGTGGACGCACGCTTCGATGATCAGCGCGTGAAACTGCGCGAAGAAGAATGCTCCGTTGCTGTTCGTTTCGACTGTTCGATGGACATGGAAGTTTTCCGCAGCGGTTGTCGTCGTTTCGGGCAGGAACGGATGCAGCGCACATTCGATGCGATGCTGCACGACATCATACGGCGCGCGCAGAAAATCGAACCCTGGCGCAAGATCGAGGCGTGCAAACAACCGTCGCGTGCAAGCGTCAACCACAAACACGGGCCAACCGCCGCCATAGAGCATGATGGTGTCTGCCGTCTCGCGCCCGATGCGCGGCAGCGCGAGCAATCGCGCACGCACCTCGTTGCGCGCGCCGGTGAGCAATCGGGTCGTGTCACACGCATACTGCCGCACGATATCGCAGCAGATGGCGTGTAACCCGGCTGCTTTCTGCGCGTGGAATGCACAGGGGCGGATCAGTGCGGCAAGGACGGTGATATCGGCGGTCGCCAGCGCCAACGGCGACATCAACCCCGCGTCGCGCAATCGGGCAACTGCAGCTTCGACGGTCTCCCAGCGCGTCTGTTGCACGAGGATGGCGCCGACCAGCACCTCGAACGGCGGATCATCGGTGGTGACAGGCCACCAGTGTGGTTCATGCCCGAAGTGTTCGTCGAGAGCGGCGAAACACGCCAGTAACCGCTCTCCCAGTGCGTGATCGCCGGTCACACCATCTCCAGCGCGAAATCAACTTCGAACAGGCGACGCCAGGGCAGATGCGTACTGCCCGGTGTGATGCGCCAGCGCCCGGCAAAGCCGGGAAGCGCGCCGATGCGCGCGTTCAGGTGGGTTTCGATCCAGCGGCAGATTGCGCCGATCGTCGTATCATCCGGTTCGTGCGCGCCGGCGGTGCGTTCGAGCATGGCGCGCGCAGCGCGGCGCACGACGTGCTGATAGCCCCAATCCTCGACGAAGCGGTGGAGCAGGAAGCGCAGGTGGGCGATCCGTTGGGCGGGGGTCGTTGCCAGGAGTGCGGCGCATCCCTGCGCCAGCGCCGTGCCAATCGTATTGCCGGCGGTGTTCCAGGCCCCAAATCCGGCAAGCCGCAAGAGATCGACCTTTTCGATAAGCAACTCCATCAAGACCGGATCGGCGCCATTGGGATACGCGACGTCCGCCACGATTACCTGCTGCCCATTCTCCTGCAGTTCGCTCAAGCGATCAACGAGCGCATCGAGATGATTGTACCGCTCGTCACGCTCTTCCGCAGCAAACGCCTCGTCCCATTCGGTGCGGCGTGGTGATGGCGTGTTGACAGCCAGCCACAAATCGGGGTCGCTGTCAGCAGACGCAACCGTCCCGCCGATGGCGTGGATCTGACGTTCGATCGTCAATCGGACAGGACCGTCCTCATATGGCGCGACGATGTCTTCGCCGCCGGGAATGGCGTAGAGTGGTGCGATGCGTGGCGCGCGCCCGACATGCTGATTGATAATTCGTGCCAGCAGCGTGCATCCCACCTCGTCGGCGCCGGGATACATCAGCAGTACGCCAGACGAACCCGCAGCGTTCTCGCGTCCGTCAGGCGCCAGCAGGTCCGCCCAGCCGGCGAGCCAGCGCTTTTCGCGCGACCCCAGCCCGAACGGGCTGGTATCATCGGAGCTGAGAACCAGCAGATCGATGGCGCCTGAGTCGAGCAGGTGGAGCGATGCGAGATTGACAATGTGGTTGCGCAACCGGCGACGCAGCATATCGCGCACCGCCTCGGCAGGGATCTCGGCGCGCAGCGCGGCAATCTCATCGGTCAACGGCTCACCCTGCGCCGCGCGATCGAGCAGTTGCGAGAGGCGGTAGAGGCGCGTCCCATACGTTGCCCAGTAGAGCGGTTCTTCGGTGCTGGCATCGGCATTCGAGATCCGGGTGATGACGTTGAATGCCAGGATCGGAAGATCGGGCAGTTCGTTCTTGATGGTGCGCAGCGTATCCAGGCGGCTCAACGCTGCTCCTGGCGGGTCGTCGCTGATGCGCGAGGCGATCAGCCCGCCGAATGCCAGCATCTCGACATCGACAATCAATGCGTCCACGGCGGGGGCGATTGCGTGAAGCCAGGCGACCAGGTCGCCGCAGCGCGCCGGTTCACGCAGATTGCTCAACAGATCGTCAGGCGGCAATGCCAGTTCGATCCCGGCAATGGCTGCAATCATCGCCGGATATCGGACGTTGACAGGTCGCTCATCGAGCGGAAGCAGACCAACCCTCATGATGTCGGTATCTCCCATCGTGTGGATACATAACAAGAAACCGCACGATGTCAGCCATCATGCGGCTTCGGGGCGCAGCAACACGCGATACGGCGTTACTTGGTTTCGCGGTAGAGGACGTGCCGACGCAGGGTTGGATCGTAGCGGCGCAGTTCGAGCCTGTTCGGATCGTTCTTGCGATTCTTCGTTGTCGTATAAGTATGCGCGCTCTCGGTGCTGCGCAGTTTGATGATGATCCGGTTGCCTTTTTTGCTCGCCATGGTTTGTCACTGCCTTCAGGGTCATCTGTTATCGTATAGCATCTTTTGGTATTGTACCAGTAAGCGGCGTCGTTGGCAAGCGAAATGATTGACAACCCCGGTTAACAGCACGTATAATTTCTCTAACTCCCCACGCTGCGCTCGAAGTGAATCGGACGTTGATGTTCATCAAAGGAGGGACTCGATGCTGAATCTCGCCATCATTCTGGAGGAGAGCGCTCGCCGCACGCCCGGGAAAACCGCCGTCATTCTCGATAGCATTCGCCTCAACTATGCCGAACTGAACGGCGCTGCCGGCAAAATCGCCAATGGTCTGGCGGAACTTGGCGTGCGTCCTGGCGACAAAGTGGCGATGATGATCCCCAATACGCCGCACTTTCCGATGTGCTACTTCGGCATTCTCAAGACGGGTGCGACGGTCGTACCGCTCAATGTGCTGTTCAAACGTGACGAAGTTCGCTATCATCTGGAAGATAGCGACTCGGTGGCGCTCATCGTCTGGGAAGGATTCCTCGATGAAGCAGCGCCTGGTTTTCGCATGGCCGGGTCGTGCCGCCATCTGATTGTCGCACAGGCGCCTGGCTCGACCGCCACACTCCCCGATGGCGCCATTCCACTTGGGAGAATCCTCGCCGAACAGTCGCCCGTTTTTGACACGATCCAGACCATGCCGGACGATACGGCGGTCATTCTCTACACGAGCGGCACCACCGGTCGTCCGAAAGGCGCCGAACTGACCCACGCCAATATGTTTCTCAATGCAACGATCTGCACCGATAAGTTGCTGAATGTCACTCCAGACACCGTTGGGCTGGCAGTGTTGCCGCTGTTCCACAGTTTCGGGCAGACATGCGTGATGAACAGCCTGATCTATGCCGGCGGAACGATGACCATGCTGCCGCGCTTCGAGCCGCAGAAGGCGCTTGAGGTGATGGCGCGCGACCGGGTGACCTATTTTGCTGGTGTGCCGACGATGTATTTCTACCTGCTCAACTTCCCCGGCGCCGATCAGTACGATCTGTCGGCGCTCAGGTTCTGCGTCTCGGGCGGCGCTGCGATGCCGGTTGAAGTGATGCACGCATTCAACCGCAAATACAATGTCACCATCCTCGAAGGGTACGGTCTCTCTGAAACGTCTCCGGTCGCTTCGTTCAATCATCTTGACCGCGATCCGAAGCCCGGGTCGATCGGCGTGCCGATCTGGGGCGTCGCGATGCGCGTGGTGGACGATCAGGGGCGTGAGGTTCCCAATGGTGAACTTGGCGAGATCGTTATTCGCGGACACAATGTGATGAAGGGATATTACAAGCGCCCTGAAGCGACGGCTGAGGCGATCCGCAATGGCTGGTTCTACAGCGGCGATATTGCCTGTCGTGATGATGATGGCTTTTTCTTCATCAAGGACCGTGTGAAGGATATGATTATCCGTGGCGGCTTCAATGTGTATCCGCGCGAGATCGAAGAGGTGCTCTACGGGCATCCCGCGATCGCTGAAGCGGCCGTCATTGGCGTTCCCGACCAGGCGCTCGGTGAGGAGGTCAAGGCGGTGGTGTCGTTCAAACCGGGGCAGACGGCGACCGACACGGAGATCATCGAGTACTGCAAAGAACGGCTGGCAGCCTACAAGTATCCCCGGATCGTCGAAATCCGTGATACGCTGCCCAAGACGGCGACCGGCAAAATCCTCAAACGCGAATTGCGTGCTGATGACACAACCGCCGCTGTGAAGTCCGTCGAAGTGGGAACCGGAGCATAGCAGGAGCGATCCTTACGACTATGTGAGATTGTAGATTTCGGATGGTCGATAGTCGTGCACAGAGGGGCGCAGAGAGACTCAACAAGTTCATCCCTATCTTTGCGCTCCTCTGCGTGCTCATACATCCTGCGTTCCGGCGTTGAGATTACGTGATGACGAGATTACAAGATAGCTGTGTGACCACGTTTGCACGTTCCACGTTCCACGTTTGCACGTTCGCACGTTCCGGGGCGTCGCTGTCAACGAATGGGCAACGAATAAACGAATGTCGCGCGCGCCTGCCCTGCCCGTTGCGAGATCGCACGTTTGCACATTCGCACGTTCCAGACCCTTGAGGTCGGGACGCGCCCATGGAGGGGGCAGCGCTCGGGTGCGGGCACGGTTCCGCCGCAGCCCACGTTCCGTGGCGCAAGACCTCAAGGGTCGGTTGTTTCCCACGTTCCACGTTCCACGTTCGCACGTTCCAGACCCTTGAGGTCGGGACGCGCCCATGGAGGGGGCAGCGCTCGGGCGCGGGCACGGTTCCGCTGCAGCCCACGTTCCGTGGCGCAAGACCTCAAGGGTCGGTTGTTTCCCACGTTCTACGTTCCATGTTCCACGTTCTCACGTTCCAGACCCTTGAGGTCGGGACGCGCCCATGGAGGGGGCAGCGCTCGGGCGCGGGCACGGTTCCGCCGCAGCCCACGTTCCGTGGCGCAAGACCTCAAGGGTCGGTTGTTTCCCACGTTCTACGTTCCACGTTCGCACGTTCCCACGTTCGCACGTTCCACGTTCCACGTTCCCACGTTCGCATGTTCCACGTTCGCACGTTCCACATCTACGTCGTATGGCGAGACAATGCCTGGCGGAGCGTCGGGTAGGGGTGTGCGCCTGTCAGCCGTTCTACCACCTGCCCGTTCTTGAAAATGTAGAGCGCCGGGATGCCCGTAATGCCAAACCGTCGCGCAGTGTGCGGGTTATCGTCCACATTCAGTTTGGCAATCACCGCACGTCCGGCGAATTCCTGCGCCAGCCGTTCGACCGCCGGCGCCACTGCACGGCACGGACCGCACCACGGCGCCCAGAAATCGACCAGTACCGGGTGGGTGCTGTTCCTCACAAAAGCATCGAATGTCGCATCACTCAATGTCACCGGTTGCGACGTCGTCTGAGGCGCTGCCACAGGTTCTGCAGGCGTCGGACGCATGGCAGGTTGCTCCAGTGGTATGCCTGGACCGGCGGGCAACGGAGGCGGCGTTCCGCCATCGGTCAGGAAGTTCAACCACGCACGCAGCGCTTCCTCTTGAACGACGCCGGTCGTCTGTGCGACGTGAACGCCATTCCTTGCAAAGAAAACAAGACCCGGCAACGCCCTGATACGGTACCGTTGCACCAGCGCCGGGTTGTCATCGACATCCACTCGCGCCAGCAGCGCACGTCCTGCAAAAAGCGCTGCCAGTCGTTCGAGTGTCGGGTCAAGTTGCTGACAGGTGGTGCATCCTTTGCGATCAAATATCAACAGTACGGGCAGACCGGTGCGCAGCACGCGGTCAATGCTTTGCTCGCCGGTACGAATGGGTGTTGAGAATGACATACTCGTCCTCACAATGGTCATAGTGTGCGTTGAGGTGATTCCGGTGTTGCCCGAAGGCAACACAAATAGGGCGACCCGCCGTCCTCACAATGGTCATAGTGTGCGTTGAGGTGAGTCTACCGCGCTCCTGTTAGTTTTGCAGTAGCGACGTATTAGCGGAATGTCAGCATTGTGGTTGTTGTCCAGCCGTCACATTCAACGCAACGAGCCTATAGTGTCCCACGGAAATGTGGCTGCGTAGCCCCACGCCACCTCGACGCGGTGACCATTGACGGTAATCGCTGCGCGATCGGGGTGGGCTTCGATGGAGATGCGCATATGTATGTCGCGCCAGTGAAGACGCACACCATACGTGCGTCCGTCGATACGCCAGGCGGGCGGTAGATTCGGGCGAATGACGAGTCGTTCGTTCTCTGGTGTCAACCCAACCAGCACATGGAGCAGCAGGTGTGTCGTGAATGCGCCCCAGCCATACCCCTCGCCGCCGCAGCGCCCGTCGAGGGGCCAGTACTCGCATGCCACCCCCGGCAGCGTGCGGTCGGGAAGGTCCTGGTGCGCGTCCCAGAACGTGTATGCCCGGTCGATCACTGCAGCCGCCAGTTCTGCAGCGCGATCGGTCAATCCAACGCGCAGTGCAGCTTCGGTCGCTGTCCAGGCAAACATCGGCCACGTTAGCGTGTCGGGGTCGATCTGTGCAATGACTGAGCGCAGCGCCTGACTTCGCGCCGGAGTGGCGACATTCAGCGCAACCGGCGCCAGCAGCATGACATCATCCACGTCGGTTGGTCTGCCGGCGCGCGTATCGTAGTCGGCGTAGCGGTTGAACGATTCCTGCCACAGTGCATCGGTGCGCGCCACATATTCCTCAGCAAGCGCCAGCCACTCGTGGGCGTCGGTGGTACGTCCAAGTTCTCTGGCGATGTCGTTCATGACCAGGCAGGCATGGGCAAAGGCCGCCTGAAGATCGACAGAGCGCACATGGCGCACGGGATGACCGCCGCCAAGCGGCTGTTCACCGAACCGCGGCGAGTCGTCCTGTCCCGACTCCCAGCTACAGGCGTAGATCAGCCAGCCATCTGCGTCGCGGCGGTTTTCCAGCCACCAGTGCAGATAGGAGGTCAATGCCGGATAGATGGTTGCCAGCCACTCGCGTTTGGGGTGCAGGCTGGCGAGCCAGTCCAGCACGAGCCAGGGATAGCCCCATTCTGGCGCCGTCCCGCAGACGGTGCCGTCTGCAGCGACCATGTTGTAGCTGCCATCTTCGCGCGAACAGGGTACATTCGGTTCGGGTGCGTCAACGAACGTGCCCAGCAGCAGATGTTGCGCGAGCGTTGGGTCGGCATAGGCGAGCAGCAATGCGTCAATGGCTGCTTCGGCAAGCACCACGCGCGGCGCGTGGATCTGCATGGCATCCCAGATATGGCGGTAGATGCCGGCCGGCGCGCGCACCATCATGCGTAACGTTTCGAGATCGTACACCAGTCCGCGTCGCCAGTGGTCAGGCCAGTCGCCTTCCAGAACCGGCGCGCGCGCCCAAAACGCATCGTCCTCAGCCTGCTTGCGGGCGCGATCCGCCGCTGCCATGCGGCGCGCGGCGCGTTGCCGATGCTGCGCCATGCGTAATGTCTTGCCGCGCGTCATATACAGATCGATCTGTTCGCATGGCGCTGCAAATCCCAGTGTGGCGAAGAGCGCTACCGTCTCGCCACGTCGGCCGGTGATGGTTACAAACCCTTCGCCCGGCAACCCGGGCGCCTGTGCTGCTGCCCAGGCAGCAGCGTGCGCCGGATCGGTCGTGATGCCGATGTCGGCAAACGGCTGCGATGCATGCACCACGAACGCATCGCCGTCCTCGAAACTTTGCAGCACCAGGTCGCCATCGGCGATCCGCCCAACCAGCCCTGACTCGCCCCATTCACCGCTGGCGGCGATAGTGCGCGTGTACTCGACGACCACAGCAACTCGCGTTTCCCCTTGAACAGTCGCCGATGCACAGAGGGCGTGTTCTCCAGCCAGATGGAACGTGGCATGGAGCGTCGCGCCGCCGTGTGACAGGTCGAGTGTGAAGAGGTTCATCGAGTGATACGGACTGGAGACGACATCGAACTCGGTGAGCTCAAGCGCCCCTCCCAGGGCAAAGCGAAACCCGGCGCGGTAGGTTTCACGTCGTCCGCCGTACATGCCTGTGTACGCCGGGTAGTGCCAGCGAAAACCTGCGCCATATGAGCGCAGCACGCCACGCGGCGAGAGGTTGCGTGTGTGCGTCGGCGTATTCAGATACCCGTGCGGTGTGTAGTCGTCGGTTGGAAATGGCATAGCGCCAGTATAGCATACCGGGAACCAGGCACCGAGAACTGAGAGCCTATCCGAATAACACAGAATACCGAAAAACCGCCCCTTCGATATGCGCTGCGCGCTCCTCAGGATGCGGTTTTTCGCTAAGCGCCAGGAAGAAAAATCAAGGAATCAAAAACTGATGGTCTTCGCTATGTTCTGCAGTCCGATCAAAAAGGCTGGCGCGTCATTTCATGGACGCAGGTTTATTGATCCGCGCTTCACCAGCTGCGTCTTCTAAGTTTTTTGATGAGTGATACGGCAATCAGTGCGATAATCAGCGGCGCCCAGAATAGTCGGCGGCTGACGAAAAAGATGACAACGCCTGTCAACGCGAGAGCTGCAATCATCCGACGCGCTGTAACGTCGCGCAGAAAATGGAACAAAAGCCCCACGACCCCGATCGCAACCAGAATGAAAGGAATAAAGCGCGGCATGGCGGCCATTGCCACTGCGCCGGTGATCAGTAACAGAGGAAGCATGAGATCGTCGTGCCATTCGGTCTGCCGTGGCGCCGGCGGCTGTGGCGCGGGAACAGGAACGGGCGGCGGGGTAGAAGGACGGGCTGGCAGTTGCACCGTCGGTCCGGTGGCAGGCGCCTGTTCGATAACCACATTGTTCATCGGTTTGCCGCACTCGATGCAGTATTGCGCGTCAGCCGGAACACTGGCGTTGCAGTTTGAGCAGACAACAGTCGTGTCGGTCATGGAAGCATCCCTTTCTGACGCACAACGCATAGACGCATGTCGGTGCGCTTCGTGTACAATGAGCATGATGGTAACGACATACTTCATCGCATGGTACGTCTCCAGGACGTGAAAAGTTGCAAACGTTCACTTTTGAGGGTGACACATTGTGGTCATAACAAACAAACAGTTTCGCCAGTTCATTATCGAAGCGACGCGAACCGGGGACATTGCGACGCCGCGCTGTCCATACGCACCACCCGCAGGTCAGTGTGGTGGATGTTTGTTTCAGGATCGCGTCTACCCGGCGCAGGTAGCGGCGAAATGTCTGGCGCTTCGCACCCTCTGGGATGCTGATCTTGCCGATGATCTCAAAGATGCGCTCACAGTCATTCCCTCGCCAGATCCATTTGCCTACCGCACGCGCATGGATTTTGTGGCGAGCAAGGAACGGTTTGGGCTGCGACGCGGCGGCAGGTTCAACTACATTATCGACCTGCAGGAGTGCTGGCTCATCCCGGCGCACGCCTTTGCTGCCGCACGCGCTGTGTACGAGCATGCCAGAGCGTTAGCGTTGCCCGACTACAATCTGCGGACCCACACCGGTTTCCTGCGGTATGTGGTCGTGCGACGAAGCCCCGACGATAAACTGTTGCTGGCGCTGGTTACTGCCGTTCCTGAAGCGGAACAGGTCTATGGTGAAAAGGTTGAGCGCGTGGCGCTGGCGGCGCTGGAATATCCAGGCGTACTCGGGGTTCACTGGTTGATCAACGCCACCCGCACCGATGTATCGTTTGGCGAGTCGGTCTGCCACTGGGGGCGTGCGACGCTGCCAATGCGCGTTGGCGTCCATACGCTCGACATCGGTCCCAACACCTTCTTCCAGAACAACGTCTGGCTGCTGATGCCGCTGCTCGATGCAGTGCGCGACGCAGTCGCCGCACGCGGGCGCGCAGGCGCGATTGCCGATCTGTACAGTGGGGTCGGTACAATCGCGCTCCATCTTGCCGATCTGGCAGAGCGCATCATCTGCATCGAGTCGGTGGCGGAGAGTGTGCGTCTGGCGCGCAAGAATAGCGCAGGCGTCGGGTACGACCATATCACAGTGATCGAGTCGGAGGTTGCCACTGCCCTCCGCACGCTGGAAACCGGCGCGTTCGATGTGGTCGTCGCCGATCCGCCGCGTACCGGTTTGGGTCCTGACGTCTGTCGCGAACTGCTGCGATTGCGCCCGCGACGGATTGTGTATGTCTCGTGCAACCCGCTCACCCAGCGCGATGACATCCGCGCCCTCGCGCCGGGGTATCGCCTGGTATCGCTCCAGGGCTACGACATGTTTCCACAGACGCCCCACCTCGAGTCGCTGGCAATTCTCGATGTGGCTCCATGGTGAATTCCTCCACGACCCTTGAGGTCGGATCGCGCTCCCCGGTATGCTCAGGGATTGCGGCGCAGGCGGCGTCTTCTGGCAGAGACGCATCTCTTGCGCAGACCTCAAGCGTCGGGAACGTTTTCGGTGGACGTTCCACGTTCCACGTTCCACGTTCCACGTTCCACGGTTCCTGACCGCAACTCCAGCGTCTGTTCGCGCGTATAGGTAAAGAGAACCGGTTGCCGTTTCCATTCAGGTATGCTACCCTACCTGCAGAGACGCTCATGATGTCTGCCACAGGTCTGCCTATGACCGACGTACAGCAGATCCTTTGCCCAAAATGTCATAAACCGAATCTGCGGCGTGCTCGCTTTTGTCAGCATTGCGGACACGATGTCATCCTGAACAACGTCGGTCCACGCTATTACATCACGCGCGTCATCAAAGAAGGCGGGCAGGGAGCAGTCTTTGAGGCAATCGGGGATGATGGTCGGATCTACGCCGTCAAGCAGATGCTGGATCGCTTCACCGACCCGCGCGAACGCGATGAGGCGATTGCACGGTTCGAGGCAGAAGCGAAAATACTCGAGCAGTTGAGTCACCCGCGTATTCCGCGGGTCTACGCTGACTTCAAAGATGAGGGGTACCACTATCTGGCGATGGACTTCGTTCGCGGGTCTGACCTGGAAGACATCATCCGGCGCGAACGGTTCATTCCCGAAGAGCGTGCCCTGCGATGGGCAGATCAGATCTGTGATGTGCTGGAGTATCTCCATCAGCAGAAACCACCGATCATCTTCCGCGACATCAAGCCATCGAATATCATGATCGAGCCAGACGGCAATGTCAAACTTATTGATTTCGGTATTGCGAAAGTGCTTCAACCATCGCAACGCGGTACGCAGATCGGCACACCCGGCTACGCGCCGCCGGAGCAATATCAGGGCATCGCCAGTCCCGAATCGGATATCTTTTCGCTTGGCGCCACGCTGCACCACATGCTTACGGGGCGCGACCCGCGCGATGAACCGCCGTTTTCATTCCCGCCGGTTTACGCGCTGCGCCCAAACGTCTCCAAGCGCACATCTGACGCCATTATGAAGGCGTTGAAGATGAAACCGGAGGAACGTCACCGGAGTGTGGCCGAGTTTCGCCGCGCGCTGCTACCAGAACGCGCGCCCGCGCAGGTGCGGGTCGTGCCGGCGACCCAGGCGCTGCCAGCACAGGTCGCTGCGCCGTCCACGCCGCAACCGGTCGCCGCACCAGCGGCTTCACCGACGGTTCAGCCAACCGCAGCGCCGACCGTGCGTGCGGCGCCAGGAGTGCCGCCAGCTGCAGCGCAGCCATCCACCCCGGCTGCAGCGCCTGCCCCAAAACCTGCCGCACCCCGGAAGGCGCGTCGCTCGTTTGGGTTGGGAAGGATACTGTTTGTGCTCATCGTCATCGCGCTTCTGGCAGCGACCGTTGCGCTGGCGTTTCCCGATCTTGCTGCGCGCGCCATTCAGAGTATTCCAGCGCTGGCGACACCCACGCCGCAGCGTTTTATTCAGCAACCATTCACGATCGAGAATATCGAGGTTGTTGTGCCGCCAAACGAAGACGTTCACAAGGCGTTTGTTGTAGCATATACGCGTGTGGTTCAGGAGCAGTTCGGATCACAGGCGCGGATTAATACCAACGTGCCGTTGTCGTTCATCGGAGGCGAACCACAGAAGATTGCCGAGGATGCGAGCGGTGCCAAGTATCGCGCCTCGATCACCGGGTTCATTCTTGTGCCAGCAACGCCATAGGTTGTCGGTGGCGCGCAGGATGCGGCGCATTTCGCGGGCGACTCACACTGCAGGCAGGGATCACGCTCATCGTTTGCGTTCGACAACATTGATGGCGATAGCGGCGATAATCGCCGCCGCCAGAACCACGATCAATGCAATCGTTACCGTGCTCCAGCCGGTCTGCCAGGCGTTGACGAAGAGCGCACTCAGCGCCACGATGACGATGCCGATACACCCGCGCGTTACGCGCCGTTCAGGTTGATCTGACATGGAACCTCTTTTTTATACAGGATGCTCCTGTATGATACAGGAAAAACAGGGGGTGAACGATGGGTTTTCTCGATGAATTGAGCCGGAAGCTGTCCGAAGGGGTTGATCGTGCTCGCTTCGAGGCGGAAAAATTTCAACGCGTGACTGCCATTCAGGGCGAGATCAGCAATCTGCGCCGCCAGGTCGATGCCAAGCGGCTGGAGTTTGGTGATCGGGCGATCGAACTGCTCAAAGCCGGCGCCATTCAATCACCGACGCTGGCGGCGCTTCTGCGCGAGATCGAAGCGTTGCAGGCGAGTCTGACGTTGAAAGAAGAAGAGTTGCGCCACACGCAGGGACAGGCGTTTATCGAACCGGCCCCTGCATCCCGTGCGCAGCAGGTTCCTGTAAGCGTCGAGCCGCCGCGTCTGGCGACACCCGAACCGCCGCCGCCGCAACCGGTCGCCGGGGGCAAAGTCTGCCCGTCGTGCGGTTTTCAGATGCCGCAGACTGCGGTCTTCTGCCCGAACTGCGGTCTGCGGGTGGGATAAACGCCTTTCAGTGCGACATGGTGTGCGCTTCGCTGTCGGGCAACCAGCGGATCACCACCGTGTCGCGTGTGTCCCATTGCTCATCGGGATCGTCGTCTTCGTCCGCTTCGTGATGAATGACGATTGGTCCCTCGTTGTATACCCACGCAATCAGATCGTCGATCGAGTACCACCCTGCGCGATAGGACTCCTGGTCGACCGGGTTGAGCCAGAACTTGATCTCCCCATCCATCCACTGCCAGCGTTCGAGCGAGCGCCACTCCAGGTGATGCTCAGCGAGCACTGCCTTCGTTTCTTCGAAGAGACGCAGCAATTCTGGCAGTGTCAGACCCTTGGTGCGCCGCTTTTGCAGAATACGGCGGTTGATGGCATCGCGCAGGCGTTCGAGTTCCGGAACATCCAGCGCGTCCAGGTCGATATCGATGGGCATTCTCATAGCCGATGCGTCCTTTCCAGGAGCGGTCGCGCCTGTGCGCGATTGTCAGTGTACGCACCGTTGCGAGACGACATCCGCCCTTATGGGTCGTGGCAGAACCGATACCACGACAGGTGATATGCCACTGACGCGGGTCGCTTCCCGGCGAACCCGCTTCCATGATAGCAGGGATTGCAGCTCCCAACGTGAACAATTGTGTGACAGTCTATTCACAATTCGATGATATTCTGCAATGAACCAGTACCATATGGTACGTTGCGCCGGAGGAACCTGGATGGCAGGATGGCGTCGAGCCGATGCATCCTCGCATGAGCGCAGCAATCACACCTGTCGGCAGACGCAAACATGCGTGCCATTGGCGTCCAAGCCTCGTAGCTTCTTGCTGTTTTTGTGACTGGTAAGGGACGACAAGGCTCCTGCGGGCAAACCTGGCATGCCCGCTGCTACGTCGCCGCCTGTGCGCGCTTTCGGTGGTTGAACCGCGCGCATTGTATGGATACTGGCGGATTGTATACACGCTGAACGATGTCAGCGCACAACGGTTGTGGAGGCGACGACCGGATTCGAACCGGTGAATGGGGGTTTTGCAGACCCCTGCCTTACCACTTGGCTACGTCGCCGTGCACTCCGATTCTAGCATAGCTGACGGTCACTGTCAAAGGGACATCTGGTTGTAACTGTTCAGACTGCTCCTGGGAGCGAAGGCGTCCCGCCCTCGACTGCCAGTGAAAGCGAGACGCCCTGGAGTGAAGGCGTCCCGCCCTCGACTGCCAGTGAAAGCGAGACGCCTGGGAGCGAGGGCGTCCCGCCCTCGACTGCCAGTGAAAGCGAGACGGCCGGGAGCGAGGGCGTCCCGCCCTCGACTGCCAGTGAAAGCGAGACGCCCTCGCTCCAAAGGCGCTTCCGTGACCCCAAGTGTGAACAGTTACATCTGATTGTCCTCATCGCGCATTCCCGTCAGCAGTGCGCGTTCGACCGGCGGCAGATCGCGCCATGTGCGCGCCATCCAGGTCACTGCATTGAGAAATGTCTGCGCCCGGTCGGTATCGGGACACACACTCCGCAGCAGGCGCCAGAAAGCGGGCGAATGGTCGGGATGGATGGCGTGCGCAATTTCGTGGGCAACGACCGCTTCAAGCACCCAGCGCGGCATGCGCAGCAGGACGGCGTTCAGGCGCACAGTGCGTGTCGCAACGCTGTAACTGCCCCAGCGCGCCTCGGTGAGCGTGAATTCAGCGTGGTCGATTACCGGCGGGTTGGGGAAGCGGGCGACGACCTGACGCACCAGCGCCAGCGCATCTTCCTCGTGGTTGACCCGTCGCTTGTGAATGCGCTGGAGCAGGCGGCGCGCCAGGGTGATGATCGCCTCATCGAGGGCGGCGCCATCAACCGCATTGGGTGCGCTGACCGACAGCGTTGTGTCGCGCAGGCGGGCATTGATGTTCTTGACCGCCTTGCGTTCGATGACCACCGTAAGAGTCACGCCGTCAACGGTGATGATGCGCTGCTCTGCCATCGCTACGTCACCTGCACGGCGCGCGGGCGTTCCGTGGTGATACCGACCTGTAACCAGACGAACAGGATCGCGCCGGCAAGACGGAGCGCTGCGCCGGTCAGCAGCGCCGGTGTGTAACCGAAGAGATCCGCCAGCAGTGTGCCGACCAGCGGCGCAATCAGCGTTGCGACATAGGTCGTCAGTTGATAGAGCGCGATGTACGATGCGGTTCGTTCAGGCGGCGCCGTAGCCAGCGAAATATCGAACAGCACCAGGTTCAACCCTGCGCCGAAGATGCCCGCCAGCGCTGCGTAGAAGACGAGCGGTTCGACCCGCGGCGTCAGTGCCGTCAACAGCGGATAGAGCACCAGCCCAAAGACGCAGATGCGCAGAACCAGAACGTTTCCCTTGCGCCGGGTGAGCGCCGTCCAGATAAAGTACGCGATCAGCAAGACACCATTGTTCGTGGTGTTGATCAGTCCAATCCAGAAGTCCGAAGCGTTGAGCTGGCGCACCCAGTAGAGCGGGAAGAGCGGCAGCGCCATCATCATGCCCAGGTTGAAGACAAATGCGCTGATGACGAAGCGGCTGAACGGCGTCGGGTCACGCAGAACCGACAGCATATCGGCGAGATATGCGCCCAGCGATTGCTGTGCCACCGCTTCCGCCGGCGGCGGATTATCCGGAATGGTCAACCGCCGCGAAAAGAGAAAACTCAACATGCCGCCCACACATGAGGAAATAAAGACAATCTGGTAGTTCAGTGGAAATGCGACATTGTCGAGAAACGCGCCGATTGCCGCCACTGTGATCGCCGTCGTGGCGCCGAGGATCGACCAGCGCCGACTCATCAGATACTGGCGCTGACGCGGTCCTGCCACGGCCCCCATCACCACGGTAAAGGTGATATTGACAATCGCCTGCGGAATGGTGACCAGCGCCCAGATGACGACGATTGCGTAAGCGGTTATCTCCTGGCTCAGAAAGAAGGGGATCAACCCCATCAGGACGAACGACCCCTGCACCATTGCGCGGGGCCAGGAATACCAGGGCGCCATGTTGCGCTGCCGTTCGAGGAATCGTCCAAGCGGAATCGCCAGGAACATGCCAGTGAGGGCAGGGAGCGACGTCAGCAGCCCGACGAGAAATGGAGAAGCGCCGAGGCGGGTCAGGAAAACGCCGAGGAAGGTCGAGACGCCAGTGACAATGCCAACACCAATGCCATCGATCAGGACGCTCCGAACATTTTGTTTTTGGATGTCGGCTGGCTGAGAACGCCGGGCGCGCCAGCGGGACAGAATGGGCATGATCGTTCAAGACTCCAGATCATGGAGTGATGTGAGGGCGATATTATACCATTGTTTGATGATGTCGATGTGTTAATGCCCGTGAGCGTTATGGTCTTTCAGAAATGAATCCGGTAGACGCCTGATTAGTAGGGCGGTCCTTGCCTCTGGCGCACCCGTGCGCCCCTGAAGAAAACCCCGTCGGAGCAAAGCCCGCAAACATCAACACAGTGTTTTTGCGTCGGCGGGACAACGTCTCGTGCTGCTTGCAAAAGCCATCTCGCCGCCGATTCTTGATCTCGGGGGCTTCCCCCGAACCCCCGATCATGAACAGTTACTGATGTTCTAATTGTGGGGGGTCATGATTCGGGTAACGGGCATGTCCAGACCTGCAGGAAGAGCGAACCGGGATCGACACCCTGCCGGTAAATGCTGAGCGCCACATTGGCATCGAGCCGGCGCTCAATGACGGAATCTGGCGTATGGAATGTGAGGAAGAGAGGTATGCTTGCATGGAACGAGCGCTGGTCGATGGCATCCAGCACGTCGCCGGGCAGCGTCCCGAGCTCAGCCGTATCATCGAGGCGATCCACATCGATGGATACGTTGACAGATACTTCCCTGGCGCCAGAGCCGCCGTCGGTTCCTCCTGCCGTGATGCAGCTTTCTCCGAAAGCGCTCACCGATATTCCTTTACAGACCGATCACAAAGTGTTCGGGTATGTGGTATTCTTCAAGAAAGCACGCAAGCATCTCAGCCTGTTACCTCTGGCAAGCGCCCTGATCGCGGGCATCACCGTCTGACCCGCCAGGTGACAACGTGGCGTTGTAATCGTTTCTCGAAGGAAAGGATAGTTCCCTATGCTCGTTCATCGTGTGGCGCGCGGGTATCTGGTGTTGATTGCCGGTTTGATCGCTTTCTTTGGTCGTCGATTGCTGGCAGGCGATGCACTCTGGCCTCCTCAGCTGATGGGCGCCGAGATCCTGAGTGAGACGGAAATGTGGATCGTCATTTCGACCGCGCTGATGATCGGGCCGGCAGTAGCGCTTGGGCGCGTGCGCGCTATCCTGATCGCGCTTCCCTTTTCGCTGCCGCCGGTGATGCTCTATCTGACATTCTATCCGCTCCTGATCGTCTTTCTCTTGCTGGCGATGGTTCCCTGGCTGGTGCATGCTGCGCTGAGTTCGTGGATGCCCGAACGACAGCAAGGAACATAGCGTCGGCCGCTGATGTGGTTAAGATGACTGATTATTCCACTATCGCGTCATCATGCTGGTCTGTGCCATTCCGCGCAACCAGCACCGCCATTGCGCAGGCTGCCAGGACGCTCTGCGGATTACCGCTCGGTTCAGGCAGCGCCACCGGTACCCGCCCGCCAACGATGATGCCGGCCGATTGCGCGTGCGCCAGACGATCCAGTTGTTGCACCAGCATCGTGCCGGCTTCCAGGTCTGGCGCAACCAGAATATCCGCCTGACCGGCGACCGGCGAGGTCAGTTTCGCTCGCCGCGCCGCTTCTGGTGAAACAGCATTCTCGAAGGCGAGCGGTCCGTCCACAATGCCGCCGACGATCTGCCCGCGGTCGACCATCTTGCACAGCGCCGCTGCATCGAGCGTCGACCGGAGTTTCGGGCTGATCGTCTCGACAGCGGCGAGAATGGCGACTTTGGGCTGCTCGACGCCAAGCGTCAGCGCCAGGTCGATAGCGTTTTGCACGATCGCCCGTTTCTCTTCCAGGGTTGGATCGGTATTCATCCCTGCGTCGGTGATGAAGAGAATGTGGGGATAGTTGGGCACGTCCATGGCATAGACATGGCTCATGCGGCGGTGGTTGGCGATGCCGGTTTCGTGCGCAACCAGTTCGTGAAGCAGTCCATAATAGCGGACGCCCGGATCGACGATTGCCTCGACCTCTCCGGTGCGTGCCATGGCAACCGCGCGCGCTGCAGCAGCGCGACCATCGACCGTCGGTTCGAGACAAAAAGCGTCGAGATTAATGTCGAGCGTTTCTGCAACCCGTCGCAGCGGCGCTTCGGGTCCGACGATAATCGGATCGATCAGGTTCGCGTGGGTCGCTTCCACAATGCCGTAGAGCGCCATCGGCTCGGAGGGGAACACCACTGCCGCCCGCACCGCTCCCAGCGTCGATGCGCGCCGGATTATTGCTTCGTAGTTGGCGCCGGGTTTGTGGAGCAGCACTTCCGGCAAACTGACCCGCTGGCGTTTGACTTTCTCGGCTGGCGCGAGCACCTCGGCGCTGCCGCTGATCACGACCTCGCCGTGCTGATTGGTGCACTGGCAGTCGAGCGTTACCCGGCGCTTCTCCGGATCTTTGGCGGTCGCTGTGACAGCGACGGTGATGGTGTCGCCGATTGCAACCGGACGGCGAAAGCGCAGCGTCTGGCTCAGGTAGATTGTGCCGGGACCCGGGAGCATCGTGCCGAGCACGGTCGAAATCAGGGCGCCACCCCACATACCGTGGGCAATGATTTTGTGGAAGATGTCGCTGCGGGCATACTCCTCATCGAGATGCGCAGGATTGACATCGCCCGACATAACCGCAAATAACTCGATGTCGGATTTGGTCAGGGTGCGAGTCAGTGACGCCCGGTCGCCAATCTTGATTTCGTCGAAGGTGCGATTTTCGATGTACTCCGTCATTGGAATGCCTCCCTTTGCCTTACGCTCAGCATACGAATGAGAGTTACAACGCGCTGCGCCAGGGGTGCGATGCGGCTGTGGATCATCAATGCCACAAAATTGTTATCAAATCGTATGAATATCGCACCTGTTTTATGAGGAAAATAGCGTATAATGCACGGAGAAACAGGTGACATTATGCAGTGCATTCATGGCTCGTATTCACCGCTTCTTCACTGCCATTGTTCTCTTGTATGCGCTGGCAGCGGCTCTACCCGCAGCGGCGCAGCAGGAACCGTTTCCTGATCCCCCTGATACAGCCGGTGACACGCTTCCAGCCGTGTCGCCAGCGGATGACCCCGATCCAGGAACACTGACCGGCATCCAGGCGACGTACCGGGTATATTTGCCGTTCATTGGCACGACGGCGCCCCCCAATCCGTTTGGTTTTGATGTACGCACCTATGCGCCAGATGCGGTGATGCCGCTGGTGGCCGAGGCGAATCCGCGCTGGTCGCGCGCCGGTGATGTGCTGTGGGCGCTCGTCGAGCCGGTGCGCGGCGGCGGGTATCGCTGGGAGGCGATTGCCGATGTTGAACGCAATGTGCGCCGTCTGCGCGCACTGGGCATCGAGCCGACCCTGGTTGTGCAGTGGTCGCCTGCGTGGGCGCAGAGCATCCCTGGCAAGTTGTGCAGCGCGCCGCGACCGGATACGATTGCTGACTTCGCGGCATTTATGCGCGCGGCTGCGCAACGCTTCTCGATCGGCGATCTGCGGGTCGATTACTGGGAGATCTGGAATGAACCCGATTTTCGACCGGATGAAGTGAAGGGCGATGAGGGGTTTGGGTGCTGGGCGACGTACCAGGCGCCGTACTACGGCGGCGACTACTATGGGCAGGTGTTGCGCGCGGTGTATCCGGCGGTCAAGGCAGGCAATCCAAACGCCCAGGTATGGGGCGGTGCATTGATGCATCGCTGGCCCGATGATACGCATACGCTGGGGTTCGTGCGCGGCATGCTGGCAGTTGGTGCGGCAAACTCGTTCGATGCGCTCAGCTTCCATGCCTACGGTGAATGGGGGGCGGGTGATCGCCTGCTGTTCAAGTACTGGCGCTTACGCCGCCTCCTCGACGATCACGGGTTGCGCACAAAGCCAATGGTCGCGACGGAAATTGCAGCTACATGCACTGCTCCGTCGAACTGCCCCCCCGATTTCCAGCGCCGTCAGGCGAACTATGCCGCCCGAATCTATGCCCAGGCGATTGCGCTCAATCTGCTGGGCGCCTTCTGGTATCCTGTGTCGTTTCGCGGCGAGGGCTTTCTGCACAGCCATCTGATCGATGAGACCGATGACGGACTGGCGCCGCGTCCGTCATTCTTCGCCTTTCGCAACTCGGCGCGCCTGCTCACCGGTGCGCGCTATGCCGGTCCGCCGCTGGTTGAACCGGCGCCTGGTCAGGCTGGTGATGTACAGGTGCTCATGTTCGAGAAGGGTCGCAATCGCCTGTATGTGCTCTGGGTACCGCAGACGAACTTCCCGGTTTTGTACAATCTCCAGGTTCCGCCCGGCGTTACTGCGATCTGCACCGATCAGTTGAACCTTGCGACCCCGGCGACGTACTACTGCTCCGATGAGAATCGCGATGGCCTCATTCCGCGTGCGGTAAACGAATTGCCGCAGTATGTGGAAGTTGTTATGCCATAGACCTGAACGTTGTTCTCCGCTCGCGCCACTCCTGCTGCGCCTGCGCGTATGCTGCCGGCGTGCCGATGTCGAGCAGATATCCCCGCAATGGGAGTCCATACACCGCTGCGCCAGCCCGTAACAGCGCAGGAATGATGTCGTGCCCGAAATCGCTGAATCCAGGCGGCGTCCATGAGACGACGTCTGGCTCACAGACGTAGACGCCGGCGTTTGCCGTGTTACCACCGTCCCATACGGCAGGTTTTTCGATGAAGCGGACCACCCGACCATCTGCATCGATGTCGATCATGCCCTGAGAGTGTGGCGTGTCGGTGCGTTTGAGCGCCAGGGTCATGATCGCGCTCTGCTGACGGTGAAACTGTATCAGGTCGTCGAGATCGATATCGAGGAGCAGATCACCATAGATGACCAGGAACGTCTGGTCGAAGAAGCCGGGGAAATTGTGCAGCGCCCCTGCCGTGCCGCGCAGTTCTTCTTCTACCGCATAGTGCAGCTGCATCCCAAAACGTGAACCGTCCCCCAACCCTGCACGCACCACGTCTGGCAGATGGTGGAGGTTCAGCGCCGCCTCAGTGACGCCATATCGTCTCAACCACTCGAGTGTCCACGCCAGGAGCGGTCGTCCGGCGACCGGCAGCATTGGTTTGGGGCAGGCATCGGTCAATGGGCGCAGGCGCGTGCCTGCGCCTGCCGCGAGAATCAGTGCTTTCATACAGCCGAGTATCCCCTGCCCCGATGACATTTCGATGAATCATGCCCGCCATGTTTTGCGTAAAACACGTAACCAGTTCTCGTGCGCCAGTTTGCGCAGTGATGGCTCGTCGAACCCGCGGCGGCGCAATGCTTCCAGCAGGCGCGGCAATCCGGCGACATCTCCAAGGTCGTTCGGCATCAGCGCGCCGTCGAAGTCCGACCCGAAGCCAACATGGTCAATTCCCAGACGCTCGACCAGATAGACGATGTGATCCGTCACCACCTCAAGTGGCGTGTCCGCGTTGCGCTGACCATCAGGACGCAGGAAGCCAACGTGGAAATTGACGCCGACCATTCCTTCCGAATCGCGGATCGCGTCGAGCTGGCGATCAGTCAGGTTGCGTGGCGAAGGGCAGATAGCGTAGGCATTCGAGTGCGTGGCGACCAGCGGCGCGTCGCTCAACTGCGCGACATCCCAGAAGCCGGCTTCGTTGAGATGGGAAAGGTCGATCAGAATGCCAAGGCGGTTGCACGCCCTGACCAGTTCGCGTCCGGCGTCGGTCAAGCCCGGGCCAATGTCGGGGCTGTGGGGGAAACGAAACGGCACTCCACACCCAAACGCATTGGGCCGGCTCCAGACAATGCCCAGCGAGCGGAGGCCTGCCTGGTACAACACATCGAGCGTGTGAAACCCGGTATCGATCGGATCGGCGCCCTCGAGATGCAGGATGGCGCTCAGGGTATCGGTCTGAAGCCCGTATTCGATCTCGCCAACCGTGCGTGCAACGCATATCTCGCTGGCGAACTGAGACTCGATACGAAAAAGGAGCGCTGTCATGCCCAGCGCGGTTTGCAGGGCGTAGGAATATGGCAGCGGATCGGGCAGGGCGCCCTCATCGGATGATGGCGCGTCGGGCGGCGCCGGAACGAAGACTGCGAAGAAGCCGCCGGCAAAACCGCCTTCACGAGCGCGTGCAAGATCGATGTGTCCGTGTGCTGATGCAAAGAATGAGTCGTCGTGTTCTGCGGTGTAGAGGCGCAGTAAGGTGTCGTTATGACCGTCGAAGATCGGTAGTGTCGATGTCACGCAGTCCTGCTTTCTTGCCCTGCAGTGTACAGAGGCAATATATGGTTCTTCTTATTGTACAATACTATTATGAGCGATTATGTACTGCGCTGGTTGCTGGCTGCACAGCAAGAGATGTCCGGAGAGCGCACCGGCGGCGACGGTGATGGCGTCGGTCCGGTATGCGTTGCAGAGGTCGAGGGGATCATTCGCGCGCAAATTATCCGTTCGTACCTGGAGGATGCGGGGATACCGGCGCATCTGGCAGGTGAAGCAGTTGCCGGGGTCTACGGCTTGCTTCAAGGTCCCCTCAGTCTTGTCAGGGTGTATGTGCCGTCGGCGCTTGCCGACGATGCGCGCGAACTGCTGGCAGACCTCGATCTCGGCGATGAGGGCGAGGGGTGATCGCTACAATCGGCGCAACAATGACATTCCCTGCGTGAAGAGCGCGATCTGCGCGAGAGCGAACCAGACCGACAGGAGCGTCAGCAGCGTCCGCGCCACGCCGAACCAGACGGGCAACGCCGTGCGTAGCGCTGCAAGATCGGCTTGCAGATCGGTCACCAGCGTTTGATAGCGATTGATCACCTGACGTGCGTCGCGAAACCCGTTGTTGATCGCTGCAATGTTTTCGGCGATGGCGTCAGTGTTCGTTCCAATCTGGCGCAGGTTGGAGCGGGTGACCATCAACCGATCACGCACACTGCTCAGTGATGCAGGCAATGGATCGAGGCTGTCGGAAACCTGCTGGATTGCCTGATTGAGCGGTACGTCCGGATTGTAGGTATTGGCGCCGAGCAACCCGATCCGGCTGATTGCCCCCAGCACGGCATCGGCGACGCGCGCCGTTTCACGCGCCGATGCCAGTGTTTGCTGCGTCGAGCGAATGGCGCGCGGGATCTCGACGCCGACCAGTGTGCCAATACGGTCAATGGTTGGCAATGTATCGCTGATCGCCTGCCCGGAATTGCGGACTGTCGTTTCGAGGACGATGATCGTCTCGGTCGCGCTGGTAAGCGAGGCATCGGCGACGGTCAATCCATCGGCGGCGGCGATCAGCGCCTGATCGAGATCGTCGATGCGGCGGTTCAATGTCTCTTCCGCTGCACTAAGCGCCGGGAGCCCGATGAATAACCCTGCCAGGCTGATGACCAGCCCCACCACTCCCGCGCCGATGAGCAGCAACCCGACGGTTCGCTGTAAGAAACGTGTCATCTTACCCCCTCGACCTCATCGCCCGCGAGCATGCTGATGCCTTGCGCACAGGATTGCGTCAACGTGCACCAGGACGTCGTGCGCGACCATTGAACCTTCAATCGTGACCAGGCGCCTGCGACGGTGCAACGGGCTCGAAAACGTGCGATCTCTAAGAGCCTATCCGAACAACCGCAGCCTGAGTAGCGCGCAGCGCGTATCGAAGGGGCGGTTGTTCGGATAGGCGCGAAGCGAGTCCTTTGTGGACTTCGTGCCTTTGCGGTGCGATCATCACGCGATGTCTCGTTGTCGTACTAAAGTCGTATGACGTCTGTTCAGGTGTGTGTCATGCGCCGGTCCGGGAACGTAAACGTCTCGATCGTATCCGGGTGAGTGTGGGCAAGATGCCCGTGCATCCAGGGGAGGAGTGAATACGCGCCCCTTCAGTGCGACCGACTCCGTCCCCTAACATTCGGTATCGAGCAGAGCAGCGGCTGCTGACGGTTCGAGCGCCTGGGCGAAAAGCCACCCCTGTCCATACGGGCATGACATCGAACGCAGGTGCGTCAGTTGTTCTTCGGTTTCGGCGCCCTCGGCAATGACGGTCATTCCCAGGGAGTGCGCCAGCGCGATGATAGTCCGCACGATTTCGGCGTTTTCGTGGCTGTGATGAATCCGGCTGATAAACGAGCGGTCGATCTTGATCGTCCCAATAGGAAAGCGATGGAGATAGCTGAGCGATGAGTAACCTGTGCCAAAATCATCGATGCAGATCTGGACGCCAAGAGTGCGCAGGTGCGTCAATGCCTGGCTGGCGACGTCGCCGTGTTCGATGATCGCCGTCTCGGTGATTTCGAGGTGCAGTGAGTCGGCTTCGAGGTTGTGTGCATCGAGCAGTGCTGCAGCATGATCAACCAGTCCAGGATCGGCGATCTGACGGGGTGAAAGATTGACATGCATGGTCAGTTTTCGAGTCGGATACCGTTGTTTCCACTCGTTCAACTGACGACACGCTTCGTGCAGCACCATCTGACCAATCGGCACGATCAATCCAGTCTCTTCAGCCACGTCGATGAACTCGGTAGGACCGATGATGCCATGGTGCGGGTGATGCCAGCGAAGCAGCGCCTCGAAGCCGATGGTCTGCTGTGTGCTGAGATCGACGATCGGTTGGTAGACCACGAAAAACTCGTTGCGTTCGACGCCGCGACGCAGATCGGTCTCGATCTGGAGGCGACGGCGGGCACGGTCATGCATGGCAGGGTGAAAGACTGCGTAGCGCGATCGTCCCTCGACTTTGGCGTGATACATTGCCGTATCGGCATCGCGGAGCACATCAGCGGGCGAGTAATGGCGCGCACCTGTGCTGAGCGCGATGCCAATGCTGGCGCTGCTAAACACATCATAGCCGCCGAGATGGAATGGTTCTTTGAGCAGGTTCAGGATGCGTTCCGCCACGGTCAGCGCTGCCTGCGGTTCGCTCAGATCTTCGAGGAGCACAGCGAACTCATCACCACCGAGACGCGCCAGAGTGTCGCTGGGGCGCAGACAGCGTTCGAGACGTCGTGCAATGGCGATGAGCAGTTGATCGCCGACCAGATGTCCCAGGCTGTCGTTGATCAGTTTGAAGCGATCAAGATCGAGGAACAGCACCGCGAATGATGGTAAAGCGCCGCGTTGTGTGCGGGCAATCACGTGCTCCAGACGATCCATAAAACGTGAACGATTGGCAAGCCCGGTCAGGCTATCGTGCAGCGCATCGTGCAACAGGCGTTGCTCCGCCAGTTTGCGCTCGTTGATGTCGGTCTGCGATCCAACGACCCGCTCTGCCTGTCCGCTGGCATCCCATACGGCAATGCCACGACAACTCATCCAGCGATAGGTAGTATCGCGGTGCAGCATGCGATATTCATACTCGAACCCGGAGATCAGACGGCGAAGATGGGCGGTCAGGCGCACCTCCAGCCCTTCGCGGTCGTCGGGGTGGACGCGGTCGAACCATTCGGACGGATCATTGCCGATCTCGTGATCCTGGAAGCCAATCGTCGCCTTCCAGCGCTGCGAGAAGTAGATCTCGCCAGTGCGCAGGTTCCAGTCCCACAGTCCGTCATTTGTCGCCTGCGCCGCCAGCGCGTAGCGTTCTTCGCTGGCGCGCAGCGCTTCAGCCGCCTGGCGCGCTGTCGTAATGTCGCGAAAGACGGCCACAGCGCCACTGATAGTATCGTCAGCATCGCGCAGCGGACGGGCCGTGACGCTTAGCCAGCGTTCAGGAGCCGAGTCTGAGGCAACAAGCAGAAACTCAGCGCCATCGAGCGCCTCTCCACGAAGCGCAACCGCGAGCGGCAGATCGTCGGGAGGGCAGGAGGCGCCGTCAGCGTAGTGCAGCGTTGGTGCAGCCGCCGACCCCTGTGGCGTCAGATTGACGACGCGGTCGCCAAAAATGGCGTCCGCTGCTGGATTGATGTGCAGCAGTTGTCCTTCGGAGTCGATGACGACAATCGCATCGCCGATGCTATCCAGGATCGATTGGAGCACCAGCGTCTGCTGGTGCAATGTCGCAGCGCTTTGTTCAGCAGCGGCGCTGCGTTCAGCGACGCGCTCCTCGAGAGTGGCATTGAGCGTGCGAAGTTCGGCTTCGATGCGGCGGCGTTCGCGTTGCGAGCGTTCCAATGCATCGAGCGCCGTCAGTAACGTGGTATCAACCGTTGCCGGCGCGGTGATCGCGGTTGATTCGTCAGGGGTATCGCTACCCAGCATCTGCAGGCGCTGTTCCAGGTAGGCGCGCTCATAATCACGGAGCATCTTGCGCTCGAGCGAAGCGTTCACCCGCGCGCGCAGCAGGACATCGTTGAATGGCTTGAACAGATAATCGTCGGCGCCAAGTTCGATGCATTGTGCGACCATATCCAGATCGTACACCCCGGAAACGACGACGACCGGCGTGTGATGGATGATGTTCTGCTGGCGCAACTGCTGGAGAACCTCGATACCGCTCATATCGGGCATCACCAGATCAAGCAGCACCAGGTCGAACGACTGGCGTGCCAGAAGATCCAGGGCTTCTCGTCCGCCAGCGGCGACATGCGTCTGATACCCCTGACTGTTGAGCATGCGCGTGAGCAGATGACGAATGTAGTCATGGTCGTCGACGACCAGAATGTGTGGCGGCATGAATGTTATGTTGCAGCTAATGCGCTGATCATCAACGAGAGACATCAATAAAGGCGCAGTCAGGCAGCGTTTTCCCGCTGTCTGGATGCCTCGGTCAGGAGTTTCTCGATTTTCCGAATCAGGCGGTCGAAGTCGATCGGTTTGGCTTCGAAGTCGTCGCAGCCAATATTCATAGCACGATACCGGTCTTCACTGAGCGCATAGGCGGTCAGCGCAATGATTGGGATCGTGCTCGTCTCGGGGCGCTTTTTGATTCGCTCGGTGGCCTGCCAGCCATTCAGGTTCGGCAAACCCATATCCATGAGGATCAGATCTGGCGCTTCATTGATCGATGCCAGAATGGCACGAATGCCATCTGTAGCAAAAATGGTGTCGTATCCTGCCATATTCAACCGGCGCGCCAGCAGGTCGCGGATGGCGGCATCGTCTTCAACAATCAGAATGCGGGTCATGCTCGTCAGTCCTCCATAGGTTGTAATTGTGCATACATGGCAATGGCAGTGCGTACCTCGTGGACGAATTCATTGCAGTGGAACGTTCCTTTGTGCAGGATACGTGCGACCGACCGGTTGAGACTGTCGTATTCGGCAGGCGTCAGTTCTTTTGCCGTGACAACGATAATCGGGACGGAATATCCATTGGGAAGCATACGCAGCGCTTCGATAACCTGCATACCGTCCATGCCGGGGAGCATGAGATCGAGTACAATGCTGTCCGGCATGCTGATTGTGCATCGCTCCAGCGCAGTCTGTCCATCCGATGCTTCGACAATCGTCCAGTCCGGGCATTCACGAGCCAGCGCGCGGCGCAGATAGTTGCGCACGGTTTCGTCATCTTCCACAACCAGTATCTGTTTGCCGACCGTCTCTGCGAGAGTCGTTCGTGTGCCGAGCAACAGACGTATCTGGCGCTCCAGGCGATCGAAATCAGCGGGCTTATTCAACGTTTCAGCTGCGCCAAGCAACACCCCACGTCTGGCATCTTCCGCTATCGTAAGTAGTATAACAGGTATTGCAGCGGTTTCGCTCGACGCTTTCAGTTCATTCAGCACTGTCCAGCCATCGATCTCAGGCATCAGGACATCCAGGATAATCAGGTCGGGCAGGAGCAGTCGCGCCAGTTCCAGCCCACTCACTCCATCGGCGGCGGTTTCGATATGGAGATCGTGGCGCTCCAGCGCGCGCGACAGCAAATCGTGGACGGCCGGATCGTCATCAATCAGCAGGATCAGATATTTGCGTTCCTGCTGGTCTTCAGAGTCCGCTGGCGCTGTCGCTGGCGCCTCACCGTCGACCGGCGCCAGCGCAGGTTCAGCAGCCGGCGTCAGGTGTTCGGGCAGGGTGACAACAAAGACGCTTCCGAGACCAGGTTCGCTGGTGACGGTGATATCGCCGCCAAGCAACTGGATCAGGCGACGACTCAGCGCAAGCCCCAGTCCGGTGCCGCCATATTTGCGCGTTGTAGTGGGGTCCGCCTGGGTGAATTCCGTGAACAGGCGGGCCATCTGTTCGTCGGTCATACCGATGCCGGTATCGCTGACGGTAAAGGTGATAGAGGCAGCCTGGCTGTTGGCGGCGGTTGTGGGTGTTGGAATGGTACGTGTAATGGTCACAGCAATGCTGCCATGTTCGGTGAACTTACAGGCGTTGTGCACCAGGTTGTAGAGCACCTGTCGCATCCGAACGTCGTCGGAGTGCATCAATCCGACATCCGGATCGATCTCCAGGCGCAGGGTATTGTTGCGGTTGTGCGCAAACGCCTGCATGCTCGCCACAACATCTTCGGCAAGCGCACGCACCGAAAAGGGCGTGACATTGATGTGCATGCGTCCGGCTTCGATCTTCGAGAGATCGAGCAGGTCGTTGATGATGGCCAGCAGATGCTTGCCTGCATTGCGCACGCGCGTAATATCGTCTTGGACACGATCAAATTCGCCATGTTGCGCGGCTATCGCAATCAGGTCGGCATATCCGATAATGGTTGTCAGTGGTGTGCGGAGTTCGTGGCTCATGTTGGCAAGGAAACGACTCTTGGCGCGATTCGCCTCTTCCGCCCAATCCCGGGCGTTGCGCAGCGCCTCCTCGGTCTGTTTTCGTTCAGTGATGTTGCGCGCCACGACCTGCCAGGCTGGTTTCCCTTCGGCAACGAACGGCGCGGCGACGAGTTCGAGCGTTGCTTCACTGCCATCCGGCAGGGTCAGGTCGCGTTCATAGCGGATGATGCCGTCGCTTGTTTCGTGGCGAAGCGCCGTTGGGAGAAAGAGCGCTGCAGGTGAACCGATCAGGCTGGAGGCACTGGTATGACCGAGCAGGTGTGCGCCGGCCGGATTGATGTAGATGATCCGCTCGCCGTCGTGCACAATGATCGCTTCGGGGGAGATTTCGACCAGTTGCCGGTAGCGCGCTTCGCTATGAGTCAGGCGCTGCGAAGCCTGAACCAGATCGTCGAGCATGTCGTTGATTGCACGACCGAGCCGGGCGACCTCGTCATCTCCGGCTATCGCAACACGCGCCCGCCCATCGCCGCTGCGCCCGATCTGCGCAACCTGTGTACTGAGCGAAATCATGCGTGACAGGACACGGCGCTCGAGCAGGATCAGGATTGTGGCGGCAAATGCACCGGTGACCAGCAAAAGGATCAGGAGGTGGTAGCGCGAAGTGGACAGTCCATACTGGAGAATGTCACGCGGTACGTCGACGCGCAGGATGATGCCCTCCCCGCCGCGCAGGTCGTCGATGCTTGCATATGCGGCAATACGATCATCGGCGAATGAAAGTGGACGAACCACAATCGACGTGTCGTTGTTCATCAGCTGACGCGCAAGCGCAAAATCGGGAATGGAGGAGGCGTTAGTCGCCAGGACGAGCGAGAGATTGTAGCCAGTAATGTCGCCGAGACGCGCCAGTTCGGCAGCGTCCAGGTCGCGCCCCATGATCAGAACGCCACGCGACGGTCCGTTCCCATCGCTTGTCAGGATTGGGTGGGCGGCGATCAGCATCGGCTGTCCGTCGGCGACGACGATACCGCTGAGCCCTTCGTTCTTTTCGGCAGCCTGGAGGAATAACGTATTTGCGCCATTGAACGACAGCAGCGCGGGAATGGGGGGTAACTCCTGTCCATCGATCAGACTCTGCCGGCGTGTATAGATGACCTCTCCAGAGACTGTAAGAAAAGCGACATACGATGCGCGTATGCTGAGCAGTGCATCGGTTGTGACGTGTGTGGCAATATAGTCGAGATTGCGCTGTTCGATGAACTCATAGGTCGGGTCCCAGGCGGCATAGTCTTTGGTGTTGCCAGAGAGGGCATCGCGTTCGTTTTGCAGCGTTCTGAGCGTCTGCAGCATGTTGCTCTGCACGCTACGCTCTTCGAGATCGCGGAAACTTCGCCCAATGATGAACTCGGATGTGAGCGCCTGCAATGCCAGCAGCACCGTCAGCGCAATCGCAATGACCCGGAGTGTTGTTGTGCGCAGTGATGTCGTCGGGGCGGAGAACACTCGTGATTTCCTTTACGAAAACGTATCGTTGTCTGCGAGGCGTAGTGTACAATATAATTATTACCAAAAGCGAGTCGAGTCTTTCCGATCCTGGATCGTAAATACGTTGAACGCAGGACGTTGAACGTTCAACGTTCAACCGATATCTATGCCACAATCGATTGTCAGTCTATCATGCGAACCATCTGGAGCGTTGCTGGCGCATGAGTGGCGCCGACGATCAGACGTGCGCCATCTCTACATTCATATTCCTTTCTGCCATCGTCGTTGTGCGTACTGCGACTTCAACACCTACGCCAACATGGAGGATCGCATGGGGGCGTATGTGGCGGCGCTCTGTACCGAGCTGCACTCAATGGCGCATCCGCAACGCGCTATTCCTCCGGCTCACTCGATGACCGCCGACCTGACACGCGCAATGGTGCGCCCGACGATCTTTCTCGGCGGCGGTACGCCAAGCATGCTGCCGGAGGTATTGATGGAACAGACGCTCGCTGCGGCTGATGCCGTCGTGCCGCTGCGCGACGCAGAGGTGACCGTCGAGTGTAATCCGGGGACGGTGCTGGGGCGCGATTACCTGCGCGCCCTGCGTACTATGGGGGTCAACCGGGTGAGTCTGGGGGTGCAAAGCCTGCACGATCCGACGCTGCGGGTTCTGGGGCGTATTCACACGGCGGCGGAGGCCTATGCGTCGTTCAACGATGCGCGCGCTGTGGGGTTTGAACGTATCAACCTGGATTTCATCTTCGGGCTGCCGGGGCAGACGGTGGTGCAGTGGGAGGAGACGCTGCGCGAGATTGTGACCTGGGGCGCGGATCATTTTGCACTCTACTCGCTGATCCTGGAAGAGCGCACGCCGCTGTATGCACAGGTGACCAGCGGGCGGATCAGTGTGCCCGATGATGATGCTACCGGTGCGATGTACGAACTGGCAATCGCGCACTTTGCCGCCGCCGGATATGTGCAGTACGAAATCAGCAACTGGGCGCGCGCCGATGAGCCTGGTGCGCCTGTTCCCTCGCATGCCTGCCATCATAACCTGGCGTACTGGCTGAATGCCGATTATCTGGCTGCCGGCGCAGGGGCGCATGGGCACATCTATCCGCATCGATACATCAATGTGGCAGGCATCGACGCCTATATCGCCCACGTGCGTGCGCGCAGTCTGCCGGTTGCCGAGCTGATCGATCTGACACCGCGCGATCTGGCGGCGGAAACCATGTTTATGGGGTTGCGCCTGAATGCTGGCGTCAGTTTCGCGCACTTCCGCGATCGCTGTGGTGTGGAGATCGACGCCATCTTTGGCGCGGAACTCGCGGATCTGGCGCAACAGGGACTGATCGAGCGCGACGACTGCGGCGTGCGGCTGACCCCTCGCGGACGCATGCTTGGGAATCGGGTGTTCGAGCGGTTTGTGTGAGGCAGGGTTGAAGGCGGGAACCCTGCTCGTTCAACGTCTATTCCTCCTCTTCCTCCTCCCGCTCTGCCAGTCGTCGATCGAGGAGCAGCAGTCCGGTTCCGTCGCCATTGATCAGTTTCAGGTGCTGAATGATCTCCTGGGCGTTCTTTTCTTCTTCGACCTGTTCATCGATGAACCATTGAAGCATACTGAGGGTCGCGTAGTCATTCTCCTGCGCTGCGAGCGCGTAGATCGCGTGGATGGCGGCAGTGACTCGCTCCTCGTGCGCCAGGGCGTGCTCGAAAGCATCAAGTGGCGAAGCAAACTCGTTCTGCGGTTCGTCGATGGCGCCGAGAGTCACGCGCCCACCGCGATCATTGACATAATCGAAAAAGCGCAGCGCATGCTCGCGCTCTTCCTCGCTCTGCAACCGGAACCAGTGGGCAAAGCCGGTCAGCGACAGCGACTCGAAGTATGCCGCCATGGCCATGTAGGCGTGGGACGCCGAAAACTCGTAGGTGATCTGTTTGTTGATCGCCTGCTGAATGCTCTCGCTGAGCATGGAGCGCTCCTTTCTACGACACGATAGAAGCATTATATCAGGCTCCACGTCGATGCTTGACGATCTGTGGTATACTGAAAGTATGACGCACCGCGTTATACCTGCGATGGCTACGCAGGAGAAACATAGAGGAGGCATCAACTATGGTGCTCGATACAACGCGCGATGTCGTGCACAAGAGTTTGCTGGCGATGCTTGGCGCTATCACGCTGGCGGACGATGAACTCGAGCAGCTGCTCGATCGTCTGGCGGCGCGTGGCGAAGAGGTTGCACGCGAGCAGCTCAGCCAGGTTGAGGCGGTACGCAATCGCCTGATGGGGAGTCAACGTGTGACCCGCGAGGTTGGGCATGAAGGGCGCATCCTTCAGCAGACGCTGCAGGAAGAGATCGAACGTCGCGGTCGCCTGTTTGCCGCCGCTCTCGATCTGCCGACGCGCGACTCGATCACGCTTCTGCATGAACAGGTCGACAGGATCAGCAAAGCGCTCGATCAGATTCTCGCCTCGCATACTCCGGTTGTCGCACCGGCCGGCGATGGGCATCTTCCGGTGGTAGAACCGGTTGAACGCGCATCTGTCGTTCCATCTGAGTCGGCGCCGGCAGTGGAGGCGGAAGCGTCCGAATCAGTAGCGCCGGTAGAGGGTGGTGTCGGCGCTGTGTCGCCGGGCGGGTCGGGAACCGGTCACGAAACCCACGCAACGGCAGAGACCGCGAGTCTGGCGCCGGTACCCGGGTACGACGCGCTCAACGCGAAACAGGCGGCAGCGCTGGTGAATGATCTCGATGAAGAGACGCTCATTGCACTCAAAACATACGAACAGGCGAATCGCAACCGCGTCACAGTGTTGCGCGCTATTGAACTGGCGCTTGCCAGCCGCGGCGCGTCTGCGGCATGAAAGGGTGCCGGCAAGAGGCGCCACTCAAACCAGAAACCAATCACGGCAGGATGTACTGTGACGGCGCCGGACTCACTGGCTCTGTCACAGGTACAACGCCTGCTCTTTCGCATCGGTCAACATAACGCTACACGACGCATCTGATACCGATTGGAATTGAACAAGCCGCATGCGCACGCTCATCAGAGCGCATCACAACGCTATCGCAGCAATCTCCAATCCAAAATCTACAATCTAAAATGGTATGACGTGCTATCGGCGATCTGCAATCCGATCCACAATCCTCGAAAGGACGCTCTCCAGGGTCCAGGTTGGCTCTCCACCATTTAAACCATAAAAAAAGGGACTCTTCTCCTACTGCATTTTGTGATGCCCGGCATTATGATGCACATGGGGCGCACGTTCTGCATGCAACATTGCACTGCCTCGGTTCTCTGGCATTCTTAGCGCGCATACATTGTAGCTGGCAGGCACACGGATTACTATGGAAGCGCTGCTCTACGCCCTAACAGTTCAGGCGCTCATGTGGTGTATGCCCGAGGCGCAGCGGTCAATAGTCGCCGATATGCTCCGCGCTGCTCGACCGTTATACGCTTTCACGATCTATGCACGCATCACGATCGACCCGGATTTTGGCGGTCTCTCGATCATTCGCCTGCATGCCGATCAGCCGCTGTTGTTCTTCGATGCGCTGGAGCGTCCTCTGCCGCTCGTCACCCGACCGCGCGACTTCTGGTATCCGCATCTGACTGCACACATTCGCCCTGAACGTCACCCGCGCCAGGCGCGTCCCGATATGCTGGTCGTCTGGGGTCCGCCCCGCGCTCCGCTCTCGACGGTTCGCGATAGCATCCCTGTTCACGATCCGCGCACCGGTCACTATCTGGGGCGCGCGTTCTGGCGTGTCGACCGCAATGGATACTGGGGGTGCTGGAGCGACTCGACCGAGAATATCGGTCCGACGTTGACCCTGGCGGAACTGGTTGCCCTCCTCAATGCAGAGCGCGGTATTTTCGCCGACTGACTCCAGAGAAGGCTATGCTATGCCCTGGCTTATCCGTTCATCGAAAAAGTTAAAACTCATTACACCTCGATTAATGATTTCTTGATTATAATCGGCTATTACCATCGATCATCGTATTTTTATCATCCGGTTTTCATCTGCATGACATTCTCGCATACGCACCCAATCACTACAATGTGAGCAGCGGTGCACGGAATATGAACGGCGTCTGCAAGCAAACGATCTACGAGGAGACATTGATGCAGCAGAGCAGTATGTCCACGCAAACAACGCCTCGCATTCCATCGGAGGCGCCGGTTGGCAGTATTCGTAGACGGAACGTTTCATGCGAACGTGTGGATATTAACAGGCAGACGATCGCAAGCATGGATTTATCTGTGTTGCAACGGTATTGCCAGATTGAGAGCGACCGGTTCTTTCGCGGTCAACCGCACGATACACGCTTCGCCTATGAACTGTTTCGGCGGGCGCTCGTCGAGCGGTGCGAGGCGGCGTGGGAAATCCTTTTCTACCAGTATCGCTCGCTGGTCGAGAGCTGGGTGCGACGGAGCAGTGCATTCAGCAGCACCGGCGAGAGCAGCGAATATTTTGTCGGTTCGGTATTCGCCCGGTTCTGGCAGGCCATTACGCCCGAACGCTTTGCCTCGTTTCCCACGCTGGGATCACTCTTGCACTATCTCCAGATGTGCGCCAGTTGTGTCGTCATTGACTGTGCGCGGTCGCAGTCGTGGGCGGAGATTATTCCGGAAGCGCTGACGCCCGGGTTCGACACGATCATCGATGCACCGGATGAAGAGGCGATTGATCGAGTGTCGCGCGAGGAATTCTGGCATTCGATCAATGCCCTGCTGGCAGGGGACGTTGAGCGGTGTGTGATCTACCATTCATTCGTTATGGGGCGCAAACCGGGAGAGATCTATGAGATGCGTCGCGATCTCTTCGACAGTGTCGCCGAGGTCTACAACGTCAAGCGTAACATTCTAGGACGCCTGAGCCGCAATCGCGAGCTGCGTCGCCTGGCGGGGGTCTCGGCATCGTAAGGCGGCAGCTCCTGGCGCCACCTGGTGTGTCGATACGTCGCGACGTTGCAGTGCAACGTCGCGACGTGCCTGCGATGGGTTATTCCTCCATCTCATCGGCGATGAACGCGGTCAGGTCAGCAATGCGCGTTGCATAGCCCCATTCGTTGTCGTACCAGGCGATGACCTTGACCAGGTTGCCTCCCAGCGACATCGTCAGCGGCAGATCGACAGTTGCCGATGCCGTTGAACCGATGAAGTCAGTCGATACCAGTTCCTCTTCGGTCACTTCCAGAATACCTTCCAGCTCCTTGCTCTGCGCCGCTTCGCGGAAGGCTTCGTTGACTTCGTCAACCGAGACAGTTTGCTCGAGTTCGACGACAAAGTCGATCATCGAGACCGTCGGCGTGGGCACGCGCACCGCAAACCCATCGAACTTGCCTTTGAGTTCGGGGATGACCAGCGCTACGGCGCGCGCCGCGCCAGTGGTGGTCGGCACAATGTTCATCGCTGCTGCGCGCGCGCGTCGCAGGTCTTTGTGGACATTGTCCTGCAGGTTCTGGTCCATCGTATAGGAGTGGACGGTGGTCATCATGCCGCGGCGAATGCCGAAACGGTCGTTGAGCACTTTGGCGACCGGCGCCAGACAATTGGTTGTGCACGATGCATTGGAGATGATGTGGTGCACTGCGTTGTCGTAGCGATCCTCGTTGACGCCAAGGCAGATGGTAATATCCTCTCCTTTGGCAGGCGCCGTGATGATGACCTTCCGCGCTCCTGCCTGCAGGTGCGCACGCGCTTTCTCGGCATCGGTGAAGCGCCCGGTCGACTCGATCACAATATCGATGCCCAGGTCGCGCCAGGGCAGTTTTGCCGGGTCACGTTCTTCGAGCGCAACGATCTCGATCTCACGCTCATCGCCGTCTTCGCCGTAAAACGTGACGTTTATACGATCATTCGTGGCGATGACGCTCCCATCGAACGAGCCATACGTCGAGTCGTGACGCAGCAGGTGTGCCAGCGTTTCGTTGTCGGTCAGGTCGTTTATTGCCACGATCTCCAGATCGTCGGAGTACTGTTCGAGCATTGCTTTGAAGCTTTGACGACCGATTCGACCAAAGCCATTAATTGCCACACGTGCCATTGTCGTGCTCCTTCCGCAGCTGTACCGGTGCTCCGTCACCCGGAGCGCGCCGCGCCATTATAGCACGCCTCCTGCAGCAGTATGTCAGAACGAGATCGATCGCTCTTTCAGATGGGTTTCGGGCCAGATGCGGATGCCGCGTTCCAGACGGTTATCCGCTTCGATGATGCAGGCATCGCCGATAACGGCGCCATCGGTAATATGGGTGCGCGCGCCGATCTGATTGCGGCTGCCCACCACACATGATCGCAACGCCACACCTTCGGCGATCTGGTTCCCGTCCCAGAGAACGGCGCCCTCGATCCGCGCCTGTGCACCGATGACGCACCCCGCGCCGATGACGGTCGGTCCGATAATCTGGGTGCCGGCGCCGATTTTCACGCCAGGACCGATGACGACCGGACCGATCACCTGAGCGCGCGGGTGAATATCGGCGTCGCCAACCAGCCAGACCCGGTTACCGATCTCTTTGCCATGGAAGCGGTAGCGTACTTTTCCCACCAGAATGTCGTGGTGCACCTCGAGGTACGCCGACGGCGTACCGATATCAGTCCAGTACGCAGGCGACGGGTAGCCGTACATCGGGTCACGAGTCTGGAGCACGACCGGGAACAACCCGCGCTCGAACATGTAGTGCTGTTTGGGAGGAACGTAGCGGAATAACTCTGGTTCGATGATGTAGGCGCCGGCATTGATCAGGTTCGAGGTAATCTCATCGACGCGCGGTTTTTCCATAAAGCGGCAGATGTGACCGGTTTCGTCCATTTCAACCAGACCGTACGCAGTCGGATCCTCAACAGGGGTCAATGCAATCGTCAATTTACTTCCGCGTTCACGGTGGAATGCCAGCATGGCCCGCAGATCGAGGTCAGTCAGCACATCACCGTTGAAAACAAAGGTCGAGCCATCGAGCATGTGTTCGACATTCTTCACCGCACCGGCGGTGCCAAGCGGCTCTGGCTCTTCGATGACGTGAATGTTCAACCCCAATGCCGAACCATCGCCAAGCGCCTCGCGGAAACGGTCGGCAAGATACTGCACGCACAGAATGACTTCATCGATCCCCTGGTTGCGCAGATTTTCGAGCATGTGGACAATGAACGGCTGGTTGACCAGCGGTATCATTGGTTTGGGCGTATTGCATGTGAGCGGTCGTAAACGAGTGCCAAGACCGCCGACCAGAATGACTGCCTTCATAGTTGCTCCTGTACCCGAGAACGCCAGTATTCGAGGGTATCGAACAGGGTCTGTTCCAGCGGAATGTGCGGCGTCCATCCGGTATCGGTGCGGAAGCGCGAAGCGTCGCACACCACACGCGGCACATCGGAAGGACGCATCCGCGACGGGTCTGGTTCGATCTGCACATCGTGCGTGCTGAAGGTCAGCAGAATCTCCAGAATCCGACGCACGCTCACCGCCCGTTCGCTGCCGACATTATACGCCGCGCCGACCTCGCCGTGGAGCGCGGCGAGTTCATACGCGCGCGCAATGTCGCGGACGTCGCTGAAGTCGCGTTCTGCCGCCAGGTTGCCGACGCGCAGGACCGCCGGTTGCAGCCCGGCCTCGATCCGGGCAATCTGCGCGGCGAACGCCGGCACAACAAACGCCTCTGTCTGGCGCGGTCCGATGTGATTGAACGGCCGCAGCCGGATGGTACGTAACTGATAACTGACATGATACTGGTATGCAAACAGGTCTTGCGCCGCCTTGCTCACAGCATAAGGGTTGACCGGGCGCAGTGGTGTTTGTTCGGTGAGCGGCAATTCTTCAGGGCGCACCATGCCATAGATTTCGTTACTGCTGGCGATGATGATCAGCGGTTCGATCCGCAACTGCAGGACGCCAAGGAACAGGTTGAGTTGCGCGCCGATATTGGTCTGCACTGTTGTGTGCGGGTCGGCAAAGGCGCGTGGAACGTTCGACTGACCAGCAAGGTGGAAGATGACATCGGGTCGGACGCTGGAGAGCGCCATAACCGTCTGATCGCGGTCGTTGAGATCGGCGGCGATGTAGGTGATCCGTCCGCTGAGCGTTTCGAGCGCAGGCGCCGACTGGCGGGCAAGACCGGCGACTTCCCACGTGCCGGTCGTGAGCAGATGTTCTGCCAGGTGGCCCCCGACAAACCCGTTAATGCCAGTAATGAGTGCGCGCATAATCTGGAGCGGATGCCCTGATCGACGGCTTCTCCCTGCCTTACTATAGCGGAAGGAGGAGTATCGTGCAAGATGTGGGGATGGCAATCCTGTCATCTGACGATGACGCTACGGTCAACGGGGGATGTGGCGCATGGGAGCGGTCAAGGCGTTCGGCTTCTTCAAGCGACTCGGCGCACAGCACTTCTTTGAGCCGCTTGCTGGCTTCGCTGGTCTGCGATGAGTGCGCTTCGTCTACGATGAGAGCAATGGTTCGATCTGGCTGGGACTAAACGTTATCCAGGACGAAGTTACCGCTTGACTCCACCACGTCGTTTGACCTTGAGACCATACAGGAACAGGTCTGGAACGTCAATTCGGCCGTCGGGACGTTTGCGATACACCCCTAATTGGAGTAACAGATCAAGAAACTCAGCCGGCGTTTTTCCAGGCGGGCGTTGTGTTTTTTGTTCATTATTGCGCCACTGTTCCCAGTCGGCGGCAAGGATTTCGATCCACTCCTTGCGAGTCAGAGGCACTTCGCGACTCAACAAACGCCGGGAGAGTCCTTCAAGCCACGGCATATCACGACTCTTGAGCATTCGCACATACTCCTCCGAAACCTGTTCGAGGGCGCGGCGTAATGAAGTGGGATGAATGAGTTGCTGTCCGCTCGCCTTTGCCGCATCCAATTCCTGCGCCGCCGCATAGCCCCATAGACTGACCAGCGCTCGTGGCGTAATTTGTTCATTGCCATCGCGCAAATGGTCGAGAATCCAGGTGAAGGTGCGTCCTTTTTTGATGTTGCTGCCCATAAACGCCCCAGCAATCTTCTCGACGAGCGGTTGAGCGGCTTCTGCGTTGGGCAGCCGTGGAATCCAACCCAGGATGTCATCGCGCTCAAACTGCACGCCTGCCTGCTGGCAGTACGCCAGCCAGTTCTGGCTCATATTGGCGATGCGCTTGATCCACATTGCGTGGAGATTGCGGTCACTCCAGGTTAATTCAAGCCGATTGGAAGCCAGTTTGGCAAAATCGGCGGTGACGATGCGCGCATTGGTAAATAAATCCGTCCGCAGAAAGATTTTAGCCTGCAGACGTTGCCAGCGGCGGGTATATTCCGCCCAAAACGTCAACAGACCGCGGATCAAAATGCCCATCAGTTCCCAATCTATTCCGCCGAGCGTATCCAGTTCGTCATAGTTGACGAACATCCATCGCCCTTCTTGTTTCAGGCGAGCGTCCAGATCATCCAATGCTTCGATAATTGTCGGTCGGCGCTGTTGCAGCACTTTGTAGATGTCGGTGACATTCACGCCTCGCAGGGCGCATACATCCTGTAACGCATCGGTCTTCAACTCGACGGGCAACAACCGCGCCAGGTACGCCAGCCATACATCCGCCAGAAGTCGACTGTTGTCCTGTTCTTGCGAAGATTGCCCAATAAAGCGCCGTAGTGTTTCTGGGTCCGGAAAATCTGCGCCCAACGGATACCCGGCGCGCCAGGCGGCTTTGTCTTGCGCCAATGTGTGCAGAAACACATCGCTTCCCATAATCCTGCGAATGGTTTGCGCAGACAGCAATTGCTCCACGGCGGCTTTGAAGAGCATGCTTTTGCCAGCGCCGTGATAGCCAACGATCAGGTTGACGCCCGGATCGAAGACGCGCAGATGTTCGGCTACCGGGTAGAAGGCGTGCTGGAACTCCTCCCCGCTCTCCAGTTCGGCGCTGGAAGCGCGCCCCATTTCGCGCAATTCAATAAGTAACTGACGCCGTTGCGCATCGGTGAGCATCAGCACGACTCCCTGGGAAAGCGATTGAGAATCCGCGCACCAAGTTCCTGATAGTCGTCCGCTTTCAAGCCATACGCAATCAGGTCTTCAACCCTGGTAAAGAATGCCACCTGCTCGCTATAAAACAGAGCAACCGGGATATGGGGCGCATCGCGGCTGTCCATGTCGCGCAGATACCACTGCGAGTCTTCCTCTGGGTCTTCCGGGTCAGGCAGGTAGTACTCCTGCTCGAAGGTCAGTTGGGCATTTCGCCGAAAGTCTTCTTGCGCCAGATGTGCTGTTTGGGGATTGGCAGGCGTCATGCTCTGCACGAGCAAGCACTCTTCCTGGGGAAGTCCGCGCAAAGCGCGTTCCGCTCCCAGGCGGCGGATTGCCCGACGCACTCCACTCCAACTGGCGGCGGATGTTGTACCGAACAGCACGTTGAGATGCGCCAGCCCGCCGAGCGCGAAACCGGCGGACTCTGAAAGTCCGGCGCGCGCATCCAGCAACATCCAGTCTGGGCTCAGTTCATCGCGTATCTGTCGTAACAGGGCTTGGAGGGGATGTTCTGCGTCTGCGGATGGAGTGAAATCGAGCCGCGCCAGTTTGAGCAGGTAGGTTTCATCGAAACGTCCGGCTGGAAAGACGAAAATCTCGCCGGCGCCAATCACGGCAGGCGAAGAGACGCGCGCGTAGTAATCACGCAGGTCAATATCTTCCTTCAGCAGAGGACGTTCCAGCCAGTAATCCACGACACCGTACTGAACCGCATCTGGTTCGGTGAGCAACGGACCCAGTCCTGGAGCAGCCAGGTCAAGGTCAATCACCGCCACCCGCTCGCCGGCATGTGCGCGTTGCGCGGCAAAGATCGCCAGCGCTGTGCTGCGACCGGCGCCGCCTTTGAAGGCATAAAAAGAAACAATCGGCGGACCTTCAGGAGGATCGGCATCGGCTGACCAGGGCGGCGTAAGCGGATGCCGCAGCCAGACGCTCAGGCTGCGATGGCGTTCGTTGACGCGAATCTTGTCGCTGTGGCGCGCACCTTCTTCCCACAGTTCATCGAACACTGCGCGGTCGGCATCGGACATTGCGCCTGAGCGTACCCAGAGACCGCCCCAGAAGGGACCGGCAGCCTGCGCCAGGTCTGCGGCGAGGGCGTCTTGTTGTTCTGCAGTCCATTCACTGCTTACCCAGAGCGCCACGCGGACGCGGGCGAAAATATCCGGCGACAGCAGGGCGCGTTCAATAGACGGTTGCAGGACGAGGGCGTCCAGTTGCTGCAAGACATTGCGCCGCGCTTCATCGAAATGACGTACAGGCGTTGCACTCATTGGATCACGCCATCCATCCACATCTTCCGTACCGATTGATTGTAGATGCGCTGTGCCTCGTTGACCCACTGGCTGGCTTGAGCCTCGTTCAAGTCGCCGGGGGCGCGGTAGCGCATTGTCTCCTTCCAGCCGGCAGGCGGTGTGCCGTAGGCAATGGCTGGCGGCGGATGGGGCAGGTAACGCGCCGTGTGTGGACTGCCGCCAGCTGCCAGTTTTGTAACTTGCAACCCCAATTTGTTGAGATCGTGCATTTTGGTCAACGTACCGCCCGCCAGCAACAGCGTCTTGAGCGCGCACTCGACGACATAGCCAGCATGATAACCGGCGCCGTCATAGCGAGCAGCAGTCAGCAGCGCCTGCGCGTCGCCCAGGTGTTTGCGCGCCGCTTCGGGATAGTCGTCACCGTTACGTTGGCAGAAGTTGGACATTCTGTATATCTCCAGGCACATTATACACGCTGTTCCTGGAACAGGAATGAGTAGTATACAATTCGCGTTATGGACGTTCAGGCATCCAGCCTGAGGAACAGGCATACTACAGATCCACAGCGTTTCTCTGCATTCTCTGCGGTGTAATTCATACCAATTTCACTTGAATACTCTGCAAGCAGGGTTCCGTCAAATCGCATCAGAACGCCCTGTGCGATAATCTGCCATCCAGAATCCAAAATGGTATCAATACCGAAAGGCGCGCATGAGGAAAGAGGCGTCAAATTTCGCCCCTGACACGATATTTTCATGCATTTGCGCATTCAACAATGAAGAGACGTTGCATGCAACGTCTCTTCACGGAGTTGTTCACTGAGGGGCGCCGGTTATGCCTGCTCTGCGTCCTGCTCTGCCGATGCCTGCGGCTGGTCTGTGGCTGACTGTGGCGGCCGGGCAGAGGTCGGTTGGGTGGCAGCGGGGATATTGACTGCATCACCGGGGCGGCGCGCACCGGTGTAGCGGCGGCTGACGCTGACCGGTTCCGGCAGCGCGCGGCTGGTGACGAACCCAAACTGCTGGCGCTGCACTGTGCGCGGGTCGGTAAATGGATGCTCGGCCTCGACGCGAGCCAGGATTTCATTGACGTCGATGTCGGTCAGTTCATTGCGCAGAATGAGCGCTTCGGCAATGGCAATCACCGCCTCTTTGTTGCTTTCGATCAGCGCTTTCACCTGCCGATACTGCTCATTCAGGATCGCCTCAACGCGCATCTTGATGTCGGGGCTGGCCAGCCCTTGCATCCCGAAGGTCAGGTGTGAATAGAGACTGTTGTCCATCCCATATGCGCCAACCATGAAGGTCGCCAGACCGGTGGCGCTCTGCAGGTCGCCGGTAACGCCGCTCATCTGGATGTTGAGGAAGACCTCCTCGGCAGCGCGGCTGGCGAGTGAGATCTTGATCCGATCGAGCAGTTCGTCCTTCGTGCGGGTGTGAATTTCCTCTTCCGGTTTCCATGCAGCGAAACCAAGCGCCGAACCGTGGCGCACGATCGTCACCTTCGTCAGACGCTCTTTGCGCAGCAGTTTGACGGCGGCGTAAGCGTGCCCTGCTTCATGGTACGCCAGGCGGCGGCGCTCCTCATATGACATATTGCGGATCGGCTGGCGCAAACCCCATTCATGCGTCTCGCGCGCGCGGGTGAAGTCCCAGTAGTTGATTGCCGAGCGACCATCGAAGTGCGCGTGGATGACCGCCTCGTTGATCACGAACTTGATTGCCACCGGTGAGTACCCGATCGTGTCGGAGACCATGCGATCGATGGGCATTGGCTCGTGTTTGACCTTTGCCAGGTAGTACTCGATGATCTCCTTGCGCCCATCGGCATCGGGCAGATCAACAGCAATCTTGCGGTCGAAGCGACCCGGTCGCAACAGAGCTGCGTCAAGCGTTTCCGCCAGGTTGGTCGCTGCCATCGTCAGGACTGGCGGCATTTCCGCTTTCTTGCGGCGCAGACCGAAGAAACGCAGGATTTTTCCGCTCAGCGACTGTTCGTGGGGCGGTGGGTCCATCTGGATGAGCAATTCGTTGAGCAAACCGCTTCCTGCGCCCATACCCATACCCATGCCCATCACCACATTGGCGCGCCCGCCATGGTTGGGATCGGGCGACATCCCCATCGCTCCCTGACCTGCAAGGTTGGCGCTGCGAGCCATGCCGATTGCGTCAATTTCGTCGATGAAGAGGATGCATGCGCCATACTCGCGCGCCAGTTTGCGCGCTTTGCGGTAGAGCAGCATGACCTTCATGTTGCCCATACCCATCCATGCTGAGGTCAGCGATGGAGCACTCAGATAGCCGAACGGCACACCTGCCTCAGTGGCCACTGCCTGCGCCATGTAACTCTTTCCAGTTCCCGGCGGGCCGATGAGGAGCACGCCACGGGTAACTTCGCCGCCCATCTCTTTGAATTCTTTTGCACCCTTGAGTAACGTCACAATCCGGCGCGCCGCTTCCAGCACTTCGGGGTTCCCTTTGTAATCCTTGAAGCCAATGCCCGTCTCGCCCGGCTTGAGCCAGTAGATACGGGTGCGCCCCATAAAATAGAACATCAGGAAGAACTGGAAGCCGATAAAGAAGAACAGGTAGGCGCCGATCAGCAGCACCTGAATAATCGCCGCGCCCATGTCGTTCGTCATCACAAACTCGACGGCGCGCGGCGCCAGATTGACCACCAGCCAGATTGCAGCGACAGCGATCAATACACGCCAGATCAGGCGGCGCACCTTCCAGGGCCAGCGATGGAGCGCCTGATCGATTTTCTGATCGAGTTCGCGATCGAGTTCATCGCGGTAGCGCGGGTCGACGCTGGGGCGGTATGGTTCAAGGGCCATGCTTCAACTCCTCATCTCAGGCGCATGCGCGCCACTCACACTGGACGCGAAAGCGGATCAGTTATTCTGTGACAGCCGATCAAGCGGCGAGATGATATTGATAATCTTGCCATCCGGGTTGGCAGTGATGATCATTGGCACTTTAGCGCTCTGACTCTGAAGCGACACCTGCACCGCATAGAAATACATCGAGCCGCCATCGTCGAGAGGGATGCCGCCGATATAATCGTAGCGGTTATATACCAGACCCATATTCTTCTCGATATTGGCCTGTGATTGCAGAGTTGCTTTCGAGGCGCCAACGTTGAGCCGAGACGTCTGATACTCGGTGCTGAACGAATCCCACATCATATCGGCGTTGAACGTTTTGCGTCCCTGCAGGTAGTTGAGCACCGCGGGCGCAGGCGGAATGGAATCAGCACGGGTGAAGGTTGGTTGGTCTGGCTTGGGTCCCCAGAGTTGCCAGCTCATCCAGCCAATAACACCCAGCAGCACAACAGCGACCGCCAGAGTCGGCGCAAAAGGTCGCATCGCACGCCCGAGCAGCACCAGACTGTAGAGCACGCGCCGCAGGAGCAGGCGCATCAGCCGGGCGAAGCGACCGGCTGCGCCGACACGAGGCGGCTGCGTATAGTACGGATACGATGACTGAACGGGGTATGGCGGCGGTGGCGCCTGTTGAGCCGGGGGTTGTGACATATGACGCGGGTCCTGCATACGTATCACCACATTCCCTGAAACTAACGCTCATCCATCGACGGTCAATGTCGTCGAACTGTTAATATAGGCGAATAGACCCACCAGGAGAAAAAATTGAAGGTGTGAAGGGCTGTTATCAAGATTAGTTAAAGTATACTTGAATACAGACCGGTTATCAAGGCGTTTGTATGAAGATACGATGAGAGAGATGCTTCGGATGCGATGGCGGCAACGCGCTGGCAGACGCTGGATCGATGTGGCGGCGCTGCTGATTGTCATCGGGTACGCGACGCTGGCAGTGAGCGCACAAACGGGGTTGAACGTCGCCGGGCAGGGACTCGACCCGGTGTGGGCTGGGGTGCAACAACGTGGTGTCCTGCGGGTGGCGGTCGATCTTGGCTTTTACCCGTTTACGTGGATGGAGGACGGACAACCTGCCGGATACGACATCGATCTGGCGCGCGCAATTGCTTCGCATCTCGACGTTCAGGTCGAGTTCGTTCCCAGCGGACTGGACTCGATCTACGACGACCTGGCGGCGCGGCGCGCTGATGTGGCGATTTCCGCCCTTCCTTATGCTCCAGAACTCGGCTGGCGCGCGCGCTTTTCGCAGTTCTACTTCGATGCGGGGCAGATGCTGGTGGTTCGATCAGATGCATCGATCACCACAGAAGCCGATCTCGCCGGTCGTGTGGTTGGCGTGGCGCTTGGATCGGACGCCGATACCCTGGCGCGACGGCGCCTGACGGAGGGGGCGACGTTCACATTGCGTTCCGATTACGACACGCCCGATGATGCACTGGCGGCGGTGGAGCGCGGCGAGATAGATGCCGCTATCGTCGATCATCCGTCGGCGCTGATTGCCATCGCACGCGCGCCAGCGTTACGTGTGGCGCAGGCGCTCACTTTCGAGCCATATGTCATCGCGCTGGCGCCGGAAGCGTATCGTCTGCACGAAGCCGTCAATCGCGCACTCGACGCGCTGCGCGCCGAGGGGTTCTTTGTAGAGGCGCAGCGCAGGTGGTTTCGGTAGCGACAATCATATCCCGGCAGCATACCGGATCGCATTTTGGAAGATAATCAACCCCTCTCCTTCGTTTCGCAGCGGCTCGCGCGTCCAGCGCGGATGCTGGTGCGGCAGCGCCGCGTTCTCCGGGTGCGGCATCAGCCCCAGCACATTGCCGCCGGGGTTGCAGATGCCGGCAATGTGATCCACAGAGCCATTCGGGTTCTCGGGGTATGCGGGAGAACCACCATCGACGGCGACGTAGCGCAGCGCCACCAGACCGGCGGCGCGCAGCGCAGCGAGGGTGGCGTCACTGCGCACTACGAAGCGTCCTTCGCCGTGAGCGACCGGGACCTCAATCGGGCGCTCGATGCCGCGGGTGAAGACGCACACGCTGGTCGGGTCGGCAGCTAAACGCACCCAGCGGCACTCAAAACGACCGGAGGCGTTGTCGGTGAGTGTTACTGACTGTCGAACATTGCTGCCATCGTCCAGGTGGATGCCGGGAAGAATGCCGGCCTTCACCAACGCCTGGAAGCCGTTGCAGATGCCGATCACAGGACGACCATCGGCAATGAAGCGGGCAATCTGATCGCCGAGGCAACGGATGAGATCGACCGCCAGGAGTTTCCCGGCGCCCAGGTGGTCGCCATACGAAAACCCTCCCGGAACGACCAGCATCGCATAGTCCATCAGGCGCCGTTCGCCGGCGATGAGCCGATTGATGTGGACTGTCTCCGGGCGCCCTCCCGCCAGTTCAATCGCCAGGGCAGCATCGTTATCGCGGTTGATACCGGCGGCGCGCAGAATAAGAACACGTGGCGTCTTACCCATCATCTATCCCCAGCGAAACTCGATTTCCACTTCGCCGATCTTGATCCGGTCGCCGGAACGCAGGCGATGTTTCTGATGCGGCGGTAGCGGCGTTCCATTGACGAGCGTGCCATTGGTGGAGCCAAGGTCGGTCAACGTGTAGTAATCGCCATTCCGTTCGATCATTGCGTGATGGCGCGACGCAATGCCGCGATCGTGCTCTGCCAGGTCGAGTTCTGGATAGTGGTGCTGGCGCGGGTCACGGCGACCGATACGCAGCGGTGTATGTTCGATCTTTTGCTCGAAGGTACTGCGCGGCGAGGCGACGATCAGGCGCGGCGCCGCCAGAGCGGCGCTGAGCGGCGCGCCGCAACCGGCGCAGAAGCGTGCATTGGGCTTGTTGACCCGTCCGCAGCGCGCACACGTATGTCCCTCCGGCACAGCGCCGACCGGCGCTGTGGGAGGTGGGACGACCGGCGCGACCGGCGCCTGCAGGATCGTTTCGGCTGGTGGGTATGCCACGACCGGCGGAACGATTGGGGGCGGCGGGGTGGCGCGACTGACAGGATCGACGAATGGCGCGTCGAGGCAGCGATGGAGCGCCTGCTCGAACTCCAGCGCGCTGCTGAACCGCTTTGACGGTTCGAGGTTCATTGCCTTAATGATCGTCTCCTCGGTACGTGCGTCAACCGACGGATTGAGTTTGCGAATACTCCCTTTTGTGGGTGTTTGCAGCGGGATCGGCGGCAGGTTGGTCAGCAGGTGAAGCAACGTGGCGCCCAGCGCATAGACATCGGAGCGCGCATCGGTTTGCCCTTTGCCATACTGTTCCGGCGGCGCGTAGCCTGCTGACCCCATCGCAATCGTATCTTTCGCTTTGCGCACTTTGTATGTTCGCGCAACGCCGAAATCGATCAGTTTCAGCACCCCCTCTGGCGTCAGCATGACGTTCGACGGCTTCAGGTCGCGGTAGATGATCGGCGGTGTGCGTGTGTGGAGGTAATGCAAAATACGCGCCAGTTGAATGCCGTAGCCGACCACCTGTTGTTCGAGCAATGGCGCATTAGCGTCGCGGATACGGTGTTCGAGCGTCTGACCAGGAACGAATTCCATGATCATCACCGGGCGCCCCTGGTATTCGAACAGATCGGCGACAACCGGCAATCCCGGATGGCTGAGTTTGCTGAGGAGTTCGGCTTCCTGCAGAAACAGACGACGATTCTCTTCGAGTTCTGCAGTTGGCAGTTCTTCTGCCGGACGCATCTCCTTCAGCGCCCAGATCGTCGAGTCTGCCAGGCGCAGCGCACGATAGACCGCCCCCATCCCGCCGCGACCTATCAGTGAGATGATGCGATACCCGGCGTGTGTACCCTGGATGATTGTTTCCGGCGCGAGCAGATCAGACATATGGCGCTGCGTATGCGCTCCTTGCAGGGGAACCGCATTCCTGCGCCAATTGTACCACAGAATGCCTGGAACTGGCGCTGTGATGATAACGTTGCAACAGCGCTGTGCAGATTGATGCGTGCGTTGCAGCCGGTTGCAAAACTTTGCTATACTTGACGGACGTGATCCGTTGGTGTGTGACGTGAGACGCGCATAGCAACTGTGGAATGTCCGGAGTCGTACATCATAAAGGAATGCATGTGTATATGCGCTGTCTATCAGCAGCAGAATCGATAATCGCGCCGGTTTCCGCTATCGACGCGACCCGGCGCAATGTATGGCGACGGCACGGCGAGTCGTCAAAGGAGTAATCTATGGCGGGCGAGGTTAACATTCGCGCGTCGCTGGCGCGCCCGTATCTGGCAGCGGCGGCGACGCCGCAGGTTGCATATCTGCTGATCGAAGTCACGCCTGGTCAGGTGATGACGCAGGTGCGTGCGCCGGTCAATGTTTGCTTTGTAGTCGACCGAAGCGGCTCGATGAAGGGCGACAAAATCGACCGGGTGCGGCGGGCGACGATTCGTGCGATCGAAATGCTCGACGCGCAGGATGTCGTCTCGGTTGTCATTTTCGATCATCGCACCGAGGTTCTGATTCCCGCCACGCCAGTCTCCAACCCGGCTGAACTGATCGACCGCATCAATCGTGTGCGCGATAGTGGCGGCACCCGGATCGCACCTGCTGTCGAGGCGGGTCTGCGCGAGATCGACAAAGGACCGTCGCAGATGGTGCGCCGCCTGATTTTGCTGACCGATGGGCAGACTGAGAACGAGTCCGACTGTTTGCGTCGTGCTGAGGATGCCGGGAGGCGCAATGTACCGATCACGGCGCTTGGCGTCGGCAATGACTGGAACGAGGATTTGTTGATCGAGATGTCCAATCGCTCCGGCGGCACTGCCGACTATATTGATCGCCCGGAAAAGATCGTCGATTACTTCCAGACTGCCATCCAGCGCGCGCAGGCGACGACCGTGCAGAATGCGAGCCTGACGTTGCGCCTGGTGCAGGGGGTGCTGCCGCGCGCGGTATGGCAGGTGTACCCGCTCATCACCAATCTGGGATACCGCCCGATTTCCGATCGGGATGTGAATGTTCCGCTTGGCGAACTGGAAACCGGCAGCGGACGAACCTTGCTGGTCGAGGTTCTGGTCGAACCGCGACCTGCGGGCGAATATCGCATCGCTCAGGCGGAGGTGAGTTACGATATTCCGTTGCTGAATCTGCACGGTGAGAAGAGCCGCGCCGATATTATGCTTGCCTTTACGACTGATGCCGGCCTTGTCGCTCAGGTGAATGCCAGCGTGATGAACATCGTCGAAAAGGTCAGCGCCTTCAAATTGCAAACACGCGCCCTGCAGGACCTGGCTGCCGGTGATGTCGCCGGAGCGACCCAAAAATTGCAAAGCGCTGTGACCCGACTGCTCAACCAGGGCGAAGTCGATCTTGCACAGACCATGCAGCGCGAGATTCAGCACCTGCAGCAGACCGGCAAACTTTCGAGCGAGGGGCAGAAGACGATTAAGTTCGGCGTGCAGAAAACAGTGCGGCTGAGTGATATCAAGCAGGAGGAGTAGATTGTGATTGGGTGATTGGGTGATTGCGTGATTGTCTGGGGCTTGGCTTTTGATTGGGTGATTGCGTGATTGCGTGATTGCCTTGGGATTGGTGCGTGATTTTTGATTGCGTGATTGTCTGGTTCCTGATAATAGGCTTTTGATTTTCGAGTGCTTGATTGTCTGGTTCCTGGGGCTCGGTGTCTGGTTCTTTGCGCCTGGTGGTTGATTGGGTGATTGCGTGATTGTCTGGCGCTCGGTGTTTGATTGCGTGATTGTCTGGGTTCGTGGGTCTGGGTTCCCTGGTCTCGGCGCCTGGTTCTGGGTTCTTGGTTCTCGGTTCTTAATTCCCCCATGCCGGTTCTCGTATGCTATAATTCTGAGAAATTGATGAGAACCCGTTCACCCGCTCGCGGCCCAACTGAAGGAGAACCGGCTATGCTCAGCGAGCCGCACTATGACGAGGCGATTGTGCACTTTCAGCGTGGTCTGGTGCTCGAACAGGCGAACCGCGTTGAAGAGGCGGTGGAAGAATATCGGCGTGCGTTAGCGCATAACCCGCATCTCGCAGAAGCGCACGACGCGCTTGGTAACTACTACCATCGGCACGGTCTGCTGGCAAAGGCTGCGGAAGAGTTTCGCATCGTCGCAAATCTGGAAGGCGGGTTTCTGGCATATTTCAACATCGGCAGCGTGCTGATTGAGCTTGGCAGATACGATGAAGCCATCAACGCCTTTTTGCACTGCCTGATCTTCGACGCCGAAGACCCTGCAGTGCACTATCAGCTGGGGCTGACGCACTTTCTGCACGGCGATGATTATGCAGCGCTCTACCATCTGCAGATCACACGTCAGCGCTATCCAGAGGATAGTAATCTCCATCTGCTCATTGGTCGCTGCCATTTACGCCTTGGCGCGTATGATGACGCAGAAACGGCATTTCATTCGGCTCTCCGGTCTGCCACGCACGATATTGCCCGGCTTCGCATCCAGATGTATGTTCAGGCAGTTGAGCGTCACCGAGAAGTCGGCGTCATCCATTCGCTCAGAGAGCGTTTCTATGCCGAACAGGGCGTTGCCTATCTTGGATCGACCCATGACGACGGAAATAGAACTGCTGCGTTCCCGGATTTCCACTTCACATACCCCGATATTGCCATCAGCCTTCACCGCCTCACCCACCTGGCGCGATTACAACGCTGGCGCCTGACCTGTGTCGTGCCGATCGATCGTCTGGCTGAACCGCTGGCTCGCGTGCTGGCAGGAGTGCTGCAGGTTCCGCTGCGCTGCGCCGATGCGCTTCGACCCGATGATCGTGCACTGCTGACACTTGCAGTCGGCCACGAGGCAGAACTGCTGAAACTGGCGATCGAACGATCACCGTGCGCATCGGTCACATTCTGCCTTGGGCTGGACTGGTTGCGCCACGATGCCATCGTTCCCGATGTTATCGGGGTCGTTGCGCACAATATGTGCAGCGTGCCGTGGGAGCCTGAGTTTCGCCGCCTGCGAGCGCACGGCGCCTCCGCCGACCAACTGGATGTCTGTCTGACCCAGGCGACACAGCAGATCGTCGCTGCCATGCAGGCGCCGCCCTATCCGATCACGAACCAGAGTCTGGCGTTCTTCCAGACGTTCCGCCGTTTGCGGTATCTCGAACACGCCTGCGGCGCAGCGAACGCTTGCTGATGGGGTTCGCTCCCTGTCACGGTTCGCACATCTTCTGGAAGCGCCGGCGTTGACTGCCGGAGGAATGACCGATGACCTTATCCGTAAGCGAAACCCTTCCCCATTGGGATATGACTCCTGTCTACCCGGCGCTCGACTCGCCGGAGTTCGATCACGATCTTGTTGCCGTGCGTCAGGCGTTCGACGATGTCATCGCGCTGTTTGATCGCCGCGGCATTGATCGACGTGACAATCAGGTGATGGATGACAACACGATTGCAACGTTCGATACCGTCATCACATCGTTGAACGACGTGCTGGAACGCTTTGCCACGCTGCGCGCCTATGTCTACAGTTTCGTTGCGACCGACTCGCGTAACGATCAGGCGCAGGCGGCGCTCAGCCTGCTCATGCAGGATAGCGTCAAACTGACGCAACTGTCGAAACGGTTGACAGCATGGCTTGGCGGGTTGGATGTTGAGACGCTGATCCAGCGCTCGACCATCGCACGTGATCATGCGTACATGGTGCGTCGCGCCGCTGAAGAAGCGCGTCACCTGATGTCGCCGGCAGAGGAGGAACTTGCCGCAGAACTGGATGTGTCGGGCGGTATTGCCTGGGCGCGGTTGCATCAGAATCTGACGTCACAAATCCTGGTTCCTGTCGAGCGTGATGGGCAGATGGTTGAACTGCCGATGAGCCAGGTGCGTAATCTGGCGCGTGACCCGGATCGCGCGGTGCGACGCCGCGCGCACGAGGCGGAACTTGCCGCCTGGGAACGTGCAGCGCTGCCCCTCGCAGCGGCGCTCAACAGTATCAAAGGGCAGGTTCTTACCCTCAGCCGCCGACGGCGCTGGGCAACCCCGCTCGATGCATCGCTGTTCGATAACGGTATCGACCGTGCCACGCTCGATGCGATGATGAATGCCGCACGCGAATTTTTCCCCGATTTTCAACGGTACCTGCGCACCAAAGCACGACTGCTTGGCGTCGAACGCCTTGCCTGGTACGACCTGTTTGCGCCGGTTGGCGGCGGCGGTCGCAGCTGGCAGTTCGGTGACGCCGAGACGTTCATCGTGACCCAGTTTACGCGCTATTCTCCGCGTCTGGGCGAGTTTGCCGCACGGGCGTTCCGCGAGCGCTGGATCGATGCCGAACCGCGCGCCGGGAAAGTTGGCGGCGCCTTCTGTATGTCGCTCCGGCGTGATGAGTCGCGCATCCTGGTGAACCACGACTCTACGGCGGATAGCATGTTCACTCTGGCGCACGAACTTGGGCATGCCTACCACAATCTGAACCTGGCGCAGCATACGATGCTCAACCGCGATACGCCGATGACCCTGGCAGAGACGGCGAGCATCTTCTGTGAGACCATCGTGCGCAATGCAGCGCTGCAGGACGCTACCCGTGATGAAACCCTCGAGATTCTCGAAGCGTTCCTCAGCGGAGCGTGCCAGGTTGTGGTCGATATTACCTCGCGCTTTCTGCTCGAGACGGCGCTCTTCGAGCAGCGCGCAGCGCGCGACCTCTCGGTGTCGGAATTGTGTGCCCTGATGATCGATGCGCAGAAGCGGACGTATGGTGATGTGCTCGATGAGCAGACATTACACCCGTTTATGTGGGCTGTCAAGGGGCACTACTACAGCAGCGGGTTCTCGTTCTACAACTATCCCTACATGTTCGGATTGCTGTTTGGACTGGGATTGTATGCAGAATATCAGCGCGCGCCGGACGAGTTTCGGGAGCGCTACGATGACCTGCTGGCGTCGACTGGGCTGGCAAGTCCGCTCGAACTGGCGGCGCGTTTGGGGTTCGACCTGCACGAGCCTGCGTTCTGGCGCGCCAGCCTTGAGGTCATCTGCAACGATATCGACCGCTTCGAAGCCCTGGCGGAAGCGTCATGAACCCGGAAGCGTTTCTGACCGCTACCCTTCGCGCGCTGCCGCACGGCGCCGCAGTGGCGCGCATCCTTGCTGCAGCGGTTGCCGCCGTTGAGCCTGGCGCTGCAGTGCGGCGCTTCATGCATTGCGATGGTGACCGACTCGTTGCCGGTGATGCCGTCTACGACCTCAGCGCCTTTGAGCGCGTCTGGATTGTGGGAGCGGGCAAAGCCGGTATTCCAATGGCTGCAGCCGCAGCTGCATTGGTCGGTGGGCGTCTCAGCGGCGGAGTGGTGGTTGTCAAAGAAGGGCATGTGACGCCGGAAGGTCTGGCAGCGCTGCAGCCGCGCGTCGAGGTGCTTGAAGCCGGACATCCCGTTCCCGATGGGCGCGGCGTCGCCGCTGGCGAACGGATTGCTGCGTTGCTTCAGCACGCCGGTGAACGCGACCTGGTGCTGGCGCTGATTTCAGGTGGCGGCTCGGCGTTGCTGACGCGCCCTGCACCAGGGATTACCCTCGATGACCTGCAACGTCTGACCAGGGTGTTGCTCGCATGTGGCGCTTCGATCAACGAGATCAACACCCTGCGCCGCCATCTCGATACGCTAAAGGGAGGCGGACTGGCGCGACTGGCGGCACCAGCAACGGTTGTCACTCTGATTCTGTCTGATGTGGTCGGTGATCCGCTCGATGTCATCGCTTCCGGTCCGACCGTCGCCGATCCGACGACATTTGCAGATGCGCTCGATATTCTTGAGCGCTACGGTGTGCTGAACCAGACCCCTGCTGCTATCCTGGATCGGTTGCAGCGCGGCGCGCGCGGCGAGATCGCCGAGACGCCGAAACCAGGCGATCCGGTACTGGCGCGGGTTCACAACCTGATCATCGGCAGCAACCGTCTGGCAGCTGAAGCAGCACTGGCAGCAGCGCAGAGCGAAGGGTTCAATGCGCTGCTGTTGACGACATTCCTGCAAGGCGAAGCGCGCGTCGTCGGGCGCGTCCTGGCTGCGATTGCGCGCGAGGTTGCTGCCAGCGATCGCCCGGTCCGCCGACCGGCATGTGTGATCGCTGGCGGTGAAACGACCGTCACCCTGCGTGGTGATGGTCGCGGTGGGCGCAATCAGGAACTGGCGCTCGCTGCAGCTGCCGACCTTGCAGCCGCACCTGGCGCCCTGCTGGTGACCCTCGCGACCGATGGCGGCGATGGACCGACCGACGCGGCGGGGGCAGTTGTCTGCGATGCCACGCTCCGGCGCGCGGCGGCGCTGGGCCTCGATGCAGACACGGCACTGACGCACAACGACAGTTACCCCTTCTTTGCTGCCCTCGACGACCTGTTGCGTCCGGGTCCCACCCAGACCAATGTCAATGACCTGGCGCTGGTTGTGGTGGTGTAGTCCCAAACGTTGACCGCATTTCGCGATGCACGCGCCGGGTGCGCTGACGAGTGCGCCGCCATTCCCTACCCGCGCAGGCGGATGAACGACCGGGGGATCGGAGACGTTACGCCGTTCACCGGCTCGCGTGCGGGATGTTCCCGTCAAGAGCGCAGGCGTCTATGATATAATGCCGCAGAGACAGAACATGACGCGCCGGTCCTAGGAGATTGTGATGGCAACCATCACTGTTACGCGGTATATTGTAACCGACAGCGCTATTCTCGGTGGGGAGCCCGTTATTATTGGCACTCGAACGCCGGTGCGGGCGGTTGTAGAACTGTGGCGGCAAGGAATAGCGCCCGAACTTATCCCGCAGCATTTACCGCATCTGACGCTGGCGCAAATCTTTGACGCCCTGAGCTACTACAGTGATCATCAGGCTGAGATCCAGGCTGCAATTGCACGAAACGCTATCCCTGATGATCTGCTTGACCCGCTCGTGCAACCACAATGAGCCTCTTTATCTCCCTCTATGTCGATGAGGATGTCAGCGTCCTGGTCGCTGCCATCCTCCGCGCTCGCGGCTTTGATGTGGTGACAACTGGTGCAGCAGGTCTCCTTGGTGCAGACGACGCATCTCAACTGAACTATGCAGTTGCTGCGCAGCGGACATTCCTGACCCATAACCGCATTGATTTTGAGGTGCTGGCAAATGCCTTTTTTCAGTCTGGACAGACACATTATGGCATTATTATCGCTCGCCGCCACTCGCCCTACGAAATAGCCCGACGGGTACTTCTCATTCTCAATCATGTTACGGCTGATGAAATGGTGAACCAGGTACGCTACATCTGAAGTCGTTCTGCACCAGGTGGCGCGCAACATGCACTTCCACCTCTTCGCCGCACTCGACGACCTGTTGCGTTCGGGTCCCACCCAGACCAATGTCAATGACCTGGCGCTGGTTGTGGTGGTGTAGTCGCGAGTATGGGGGGCGATGCGCGACGCCACACGGACATTAACACCTGCCAGTGTTCTTCCTCCATCAGGCTGGCTGGCGTGATCCAGGCGTTGGGAAGGTTGGCTTTCTGACCGGCGATCATCGCGCGCCGCAGATCGAGAGCATCGACGACCGCACCGTGGTCCGCCCACAATCCATACGAGATGATGATCCGTTCAGCGCCGTAGCGCTGAACGTAACGCGCGATATCGCGGGTGTATGCAGGCGAGGCATTGCTCAAACCAAAATAATTCCAGAGCACCAGACGATCAGCGTACTGCAGGAGTAGTGCATAATCGTGCCCGCTGCGTCGTCCCTCGTACTGCGGCGCCTCCCAATCGACCCGGACATCGACGAAGAGTTGTTTACCGTGCGCATGGACAACACGCGCAGCGCGTTCGACGAATTGAGCGACCATTGCCGAACGCCACGCGCCAACCGTGGGATGATCGACGTTGATCGACCCTCGAGGAGTGCGGGGCCAGTCGCGCTGTCCGCTATACTGTCGGTACAGCGCCAGATCATCAGCGCCATACCCTTCCTCATAGTAGAACAACTCGGTCAGGGCGATCGAATCGACCGCATAGTGACGGGCGATATAGTCGATCATGGCGATCAACTCGTCACCGAACGGTCCGTTGACCAGCGCGTGGATGCTGGCCTGATACGGAATGGGGCGACCATCAGTGTCGAGTGCGCGCTGCGCCGGTTGCTCCTCCAGATAACGGGGCGCAAAGACATCGACAATCGCCGAAACGTGCGCCCAGCCGCCGAAACGCTGTGTTGCCTCCGCCAGCAGATCGCGCCCGCTGTTACGCACTGCGGCAGACCAGCGTTCTTCCCGCTCGCTCCAGCGAAAACCAGTCCAGTCGATGCGACCGGCGCTGAGACCGACCATATTCACACCGGTATTGCGCATCCGCTGTTCGAGCCGGTCGAGATCATCCGGTGATCGGGCCAATTCGGAGAAATCGAGACTGACAGCGCGGACCGGCAGCATTGTCGAGGCGGGTACAGCGACCGTTGCTGGCGCTGGTTCAATGGCAGCGGGGCAGGCCCACGCCTCTGGCAGCCATGGTGCGATCAACATTGTCATCAGTGGCAGTACGATCCAGGCAGTTCTCATATGCTCTTACCACAGTGTCGAACAGTCTCGACAATCATCTTCAGCGCATCGTTCGTCGCAGACGAACCACGCAGCGCCAGACTCCGGGCAGATGCCATCCACGTCTTCAATCTGGCTGATTGGAACACCACAGGTTGCGCGTCCGGCAAAGGTTCAAGACGTTGCGTGACCCTGCCTTGCGATGGTGCAGCGACCGGCGCACCGATACCGACGCGATCGAGTTTGTTCCAGCGCTGCTCGGCGCGTCGCAGTTCAAGATAGATGGCGCGCATCATCACAAGGCTGAGCAGAAACGAGTATGGCAACCAGAAGATTACGGCATACAGATAGCGTGCATGATGCCATGCGCGATCCAGCACAAGCGCAAACAGAGCGATAGCGAATGTCTGGAACAATCCGACCCAGGCCAGAATGCCAAGGGGCGTCAACCCGACAGGACTGCTGGCGCCGGACAGCAGGAGGACGATCAGGGTTGCGAGCGTACTCATCTGAAGGATCGGAACCATGACCATCGTAAAGAAATTGAGCGCCAGAAATGGTCCAATCGGACCAAAATACGGATTGCCGATCATGTCGCGGTGCAGCCAGGCAGTTTGCAAAAAGCCGCGTGCCCAGCGCACACGCTGCTTCCACAAACCGCGCACCGTCGAGGGGACTTCAGCCAGCACCAGCGCATCGGGCGCAAATCGCACATCATAGCCGGCGCGATGCATCCGCCAGGTCAGTTCGAGGTCTTCGCCAAGCAAGCCAGAGCGGAAACCGCCGGTTCTGGCAAGTGCGCTGCGACGAAAAGCGCCGATGTTCCCTGACACGACCGGCAGACACCCGATCAACGAGAGCGCCCGACGGACAAAACCGGTGCCGACATGGGTTTGAATGGCTGCCAGATGCGTTTGTGGACGATTCAGATTGATCGGTGCATCACTCCCGCACACGGCGCCGACGTAAGGGCTATCGAATGCGCGCAGCATGGCAGGAATAGTATCCGCCGTGAAGATGCCATCGGCATCGACACAGAAGATAAACTCACCACGCGCGCGCGCCAGACCGGCATTCAACGCTGATGCCTTCCCACCGTTTGGCTTATCCACAATAATGACATTCTCCCGATCGCTGAAGCGCCGCATGTACGCCAGTGTATCGTCGGTCGAGCCATCATTGACCAGAATGATTTCTTTGTTCGGATAGGGACTCGCCAGAATGGACTCGATGCAGGGAATAATGACCCGACCTTCGTTGTACGCAGGCACGACAATCGAAACGAGCGGCGTCGTGTCATCCGGTTGCGGCTGGCTGCGCAGACGTCGCAGTTCAAACGCCAGCGACAGCGGAATGTAGCAGAGGTTCAGAGCTCCACTCCACAGCAGCGGAAAGCTCAGGATGAAGAACACAAGACTCAGAATATCCATAGGGAAAGCCCTCCCACATAACCGAATACTTTGCTTCATACCGCGGCGCGTTTAGTCCGGCGCATGCCCCGTGCAGCACACGGGTCAGATGATAGCAAAGAGAATCAGCGGCGATATTGCCGAACCATGCTCCCGCGCGTTAATCTCATCGAGCAGTGCGCGCAACACTTCCGGTGCGTGGGCGCTGTGAGCGCCAAAGCGCGCATTGACCTCCAGCACTACCGGAATACCATCACTTCGTCGGCGAACATCGATATCAAGTGCTCCTGTAAGCCCCAGTGCACGCGCAGCCGCACATGCCAGCGCAGCCACATCAGCGGAGTCATCGCGCACAACGCTGAGCGCATTACCAATCATCCCCTCTTTGAGCGCCGTTTTGCGCAGCGGGACCACCACACTGCTTCCCTGACGATGGATGTACACATTAGGCGCATACTCAACACCCGGAATAAACTCCTGAAGAATGAAGCGATCATCGAGGGCGCGCAGTTCGTCGAAGTCGGTCTTCTGATACAATATCACATTGCGCCCTCCGCGTCCAACGCGCGGTTTGGCGATACACGGCCAGCCGATCGTGTGTGCAACGTGATCGTCGCTCTGGACGTGGGAAGGGAGCATGGCGTGCGGAACAGGCACATTCCGCTCCTTCAAACGTTGCCACGTCAACCACTTGTCGTTTGCCAGCAGCACTCCTTCGCGCGGCGCCAGAGCGAGTGGCGCGGGCCAGTCGGTTGCTTGCGCCAGCACCGGCAACTCCTCACTGACCGTCGGGATGACCAGGTCGGCGCGACACGCCACTGTCAGCGTGCGCAGCGTCTCGACGAATGTCGGGTCACCGGCAGGAGGCACACGGCAGACTGCGACCCCTGGCATATCGACAGGACGTATATCCGTACCGACGACCTGATACCCGTGCTCAATCAGCTGGTGCACCAGGCTTTGCCCGGCAGGACCGCCAACACCAGTAACAAGAACGCGTTTCATCACATATCTCCTATTGCTGTAGAAATTGCACGGACGACCTCAAACCCTTCGGCGTAGCGTGTTTTTGCCTGACCGCCACGGAACACCGCAACCCCGCGCACCCGTTCCGGGCTGACATACGACTTCGTGTGCTGATCGGCGTGGGTGCGCACACTCTCGATTTTGACATCCAGGTACCCATCGATGTCCACGAAGAACGTCGGCTGGAAATCGCGTGTCACCGAGGGGCTTTCGTAGCACAGAATGGCGCTATGGTTCCGTGCAGCCCGCAGGGTCGCCTGATGGACGGCAAAATGATCCTGATGCTGGTCGTGCGCCGAATGGGTGAGGATGATGTCGGGTTTGTACGCGCGAATACGGGCTTCGATAGCGTGTGTGATGTCGTTGACCTGTTCTGCCAGTCTGGTATCGTTGAAATTGAGCACCTCGACCTGATTGACCTCGAGGAAGGAGGCGCCGTTGTGCGCTTCGCGCAGACGAATTGCAGGGTCACCACCCGCTTCGCCGCATGTCAGCACCATGGCGTAGACGCTATGTCCGGCGTCGCGCATCTTCGCCAGTGTTGCGCCACACGCAATCTCCAGGTCGTCGGGATGTGCGCCGATAGCCAGGATGCGGCGCGGGCGCGGGCTGCGCTCGGCGATCAGTTTGACGCTGGTCAAGAACAACAGCACAGCGCTCAACGCGACCAGCGCCGGTGAGTGAAGCGCAATGTAGAGCGGATCCGCCGACGATGGAACGCTGCCGGCCACAATGCCATCAACGGCGTAGTATGCATGGATCAGCGCTATCACACCGCTGACGATGAGGATCGACCGGTAGGCAATAGTTGCGTTGCGTGAGAGTGTGCGCGCCAGTTTGTGGCGACGCATGATCACAAATCCGGTTAGGCCTGCGAATGCCAGCGCGGCCATTGCGTGACCGATTACCTCGATGAGAACCATTGGCATCCCTCCTGGTATCATTGTTGTCTTGTCATCGGTAAATGCAATTCAGAAACACAGCAACCGACAAAACGTTACGGGCGAAAACGTAAGATTTTTGTTAATTCGGGCACAACCTGAGAACACGGAGTCGAGGCATACATCCGCACGGCGCCGGCGGCTGCCTGCGTCGTCAACAGCGCCGGCGCTGTTGAGAACTGCGGTACGAATGGTGGCGGTAACATAGACGCCGATCCGCTCTTCGTCAGCGCCCCCGGTAATCTGCGCCTGAAGCCTGGCTCACCTGCGATTGACGTCGGGAATAATGGCTTCGTGGCAGGCATCATCACCGACCTTGATGGCAAGCCGCGCATCACGAATAGCGTCGTGGACATGGGCGCGTATGAATTCTCGCTGTATGTCTATCTTCCATTAGTAAACCGGTGATTGCCTGATCGTCATCAGCATCACGATATGAGACTGATTGTCTGTAGACTGGTGACCTCGTTCAATGCATCCGTGCGTGGTAGTACACGTACTGGTACAACCGCACAACCAGGAATGTTCCGGACGGATGGTGCAGCTGCAGATACTGCGCATGCAGCATGTTCGCTCGTGGTGCGTATGTGATCAAGAATACGCATCATCAACCACAGAGGTATCCAGACAATGAGATCACACTGGTATCTTCTTTTCATCGGCGCCGGTATCACGCTCATATTCGTCAGTTTCGTGTACAACCTGCTTTTTGCGGGCATTCCATATCAAGACCCGACGCCGGAACTTGCGGCGCGCTATGCATTCCATGCGGCAGTCGCCAATACGCTGTTCCAGGCAGGGGGTGTCGCTTTTCTGGCAGGGGTCATCGCTGGCGTGCTGTCATTCGCGCGTCGCAGGCGCAGGTGATGGTCGTCTCGCCGCAGCGAGCAGCTCCATCAGCGTGCTCATAAACCGGAGATTGTGGATGGTTGCCAGGCGGTAGAAGAGCGTTTCGCCGATGGCGCGAAGATGGTGCAGATAGCCGAGGGAGTAGCGTGCGCAGGTGTAACAATCGCAACCGGGCGAAACCGGTGCATCAGCCTTGATATGCCGGTCGTCGTCGATGTAGACATAATGGAACCAGCGGCCATCCAGACGAAAACTCGGAGCGCGCGGATCGGCGGCGAAGGCGTAGAGGCGACCACTGCGCGCATCGCGTGTCGGCAGGGCACTGTCGAACAACTGATACCCCATCCGCGCGCAGATCGCGACATACTCCGGGTGCCCGACCCCAAGCGCATGGAGCGGCAGGTGTGGCGGGATCAATTCACGGGTAAGCGCCAGCATGTCAGTGAGCAGGTTGCCCTGTGCGTCGAGGGGCCATCCGCCATACCCATACCCATCGAACCCGATATCAAGCAACGCTTCTGCACATTCGCGGCGTAGTTCGCCAATACCGCCCCCCTGCACCACAGCGAAGAGCAGCGGTCGTCTGTCGCCGAGCCGGCGCATGGCTATCTGGCGCTCGAACTCCTGTTTGCACCGCGCTGCCCAGCGAATGGTGCGTCGCACCGAGGCGCGCTGCTCGGCAGGCGAGTCGTCGACGTGTGTGCAATCGTCGAGGCAGACGACAATATCGGCGCCATACGCCAGTTGCAGCTGGATGCACTTTTCTGGGGTGAGTTGAAACTTGCGGCTGGCGCCTTCCGGCTGAAAGATAATCCCCTGATCGGTAATACGACCCTGTTTGGGGTTCTGGCGGATCAGCGAGTACGCCTGAAAGCCGCCTGAGTCGGTCATGATCGGTCCGTTCCAGCCACTCATCGCGTGCAACCCGCCAAGCGCCTGAATGGTCGATGAACCGGGCTTTTGCATCAGGTGGAAGGTGTTCATCACCAGCGCACGTATCCCGGCGGCGTACACGTCGCCTGCGTCGGTTGCGCGAACGGTACCGAACGTGGCATCCGGCAAGAACGCGGGGAGCTGCAGCGATCCGTGACAGGTAGAGACCGTATCGAGATGGGCACACATGGCTGGCAGTATACCACGCGCACGAAAGACGGTGCGCATTGGTCTGCAACTTTCCTCACTGTCTCAACGTCATTTTGACGGTAACGATGCAGGTTCAACCAGAGAGAGGCATCTATGAATCGTCCCTGGCAACGTCGTCTGATTGCGTTTGGCGCTGTTGCACTCGGCGTCATCTACCTGATCAATCCAACCGCCGGCGTCCTCGAATTGATCCCTGACGCCCTGCCAGTCGTCGGCAATCTCGATGAGGCGGCAGCGACGGCGCTGGTTATCTGGGGCATCCAGGCGTGGCGTCAGTCGGCCGCCGCACTTCCTGCTTTGCCGAACCGTGTTATCAACAAGGCGGAACAGGCTTCAGCCCGCAAACAGTAGTTGTTTGACGCAAGACAGGTGTGCGCGTGGCGCACCCGGCGGCTTCGGGATGCGGGCAAGATGCCCGCGCGTGTGGGGGCGTAGCGAGGGTAGCGGGAAGGGGACCCCGTTGCGAGGGAAGATGCCCGCGCGCGTGGGGGCGTAGCAGCAGACAGGCTGAAGCCGGTCGTACCACCCGGTACGACCGCCTTCCGGCGGGAGGCGACCGGCTAAAGCCTATCGTACCACCCGGTACGACCGCCTTCCGGCGGGAGGCGACGGGCTAAAGCCTATCGTACCACCCGGTACGACCGCCTTCCGGCGGGAGGCGACGAGCTAAAGCCTATCGTACCACCCGGTACGACCGCCTTCAGGCGGTAGGCGACCGGCTAAAGCCGGTCGTACCTGTACCACCGCCTTCCGGCGGGAGGCGACCGGCTAAAGCCGGTCGTACCTGTACCACCGCCTTCCGGCGGGAGCGAACAGGCTCAAGCCGGTCGTACCACTGGGCGAGACGCCCGCGCACGTGGGGCGTCGTTGCGAATAAATCAGGTTTCTCAGACGAATCAACGAGACGCCCGGGCACGTGGCGGCTTAGTGACTTGCGACGGGACAACGGGCTCGAAACAGTGCGATCTCTAAGCGAGTCCTTTGTGAACTCTGTGCCTTTGTGGTGCGATCATCAAGCGATGTCTGGTTGTTGTATCAGGGATGCGGGGGAGACGTCCGGGCACGCGGGGGCTATGTTCACCTTGGGAGCGTGGGGATCGTCCAGGAAGGGACAGCGCTCGTGAGCCTGCGCGCATCTGTGTGTTGTACGTCTGTGCAGAGTGCGTCTCTGGGGAGCGTTGCGCTCATCTTCCCATAACGACCAGCATCAGTGGCAGCAATTCGGGTTCGGACTGTGCTGCAATACCATTGTACTCGCACATGTCTGAGGGTGTGAGGTGCTGCCGCATCGCTGCTGGCGTCAGCAGCGGCAGCGCCTGTCGAGACCCCGTTTCGAGGACGAACGCCCCGGCGCGCACGTCGTTCCAGCCGGTCTCCTGCACCAGGGTGGCAAGATTGACGACCGGATCAGGCATTGTCAACCAGTAATCCGTCGTGAGACCGACCTGCGCATACCATGTCGCCATCCAATCGCGTATACGAGGAGACCACAGCATCCACGCTGTTGTGGCTGTGACTACCACAATCCACCCGCCTGAACGCACCACACGACGCAGTTCCCGCAGCGCCTGGCGCTGGTCGTGGAAAAGACCGAACGCCGCAATACACACTGCAGCGCCGCAACTCTCCGGCTGCAGCGGCAGTGCGTGCGCATCCCCTGCAATCGTCAGCACCCCTTCGTTGCGCGCAGCTTCCCGCAGCGCCTGTCGATCTCGATCCAGACCGACCAGCGAAACCGCTGGCGTGCACACTGAACGCAGCAGAGACGTTTTGTTCCCTGTGCCGCACCCCACATCAAGCAACGGACCTTTTGGAGATGGCAGGGTTGCCAGGAGTGCAGCAAGGACGGATTGTAGCGGCTCCTGGAACGTTTCACACACCACGTTTGAACTACCTGGGTATACACCGTCGCTATAATAGACAGCGATATCCTCAGCCTGAAACAACCGATCACAGTCGTGACATCGGTGTACAGGTATTTAAACAGGGAACAATGCTATGGACTTCTTCGAACTGATCCGTCTCAATCTGCTTTCACCGATGGCGCTGGCATTCCTGCTCGGAATCGTTGCGACCCTGGTGCGAAGCGATCTCCACTTTCCCGATGCATTGTACACCGCTCTCTCGATCTACCTGTTGCTGGCGATCGGGTTGAAAGGCGGCGCTGAACTGTCAGCAACGCCGATTGCTCAATTGTGGGCGCCGATATTGGTGGCGCTCCTCTTTGGCGCAGCTATTCCGGTCTGGTGCTATGCCATTCTGAACAAACTGGGGAAGTTCAGCGTCGCCGACTCGGCTGCCATCGCTGCGCACTATGGTTCGGTCTCGGCGGTCACATTCAGCGCCAGTCTGACATTTCTGGAAAGCATTCCCATGCCGTATGAAGGGTTTGTACCGGCGCTGGTTGCTGTCATGGAGATCCCTGGAATTATTGTCGCGCTGGTGATTGCGCGCATGCGTCTTGGGCAGGTCGGGTCGTGGCGAAGCGTACTGCACGAAGTGCTGACCGGCAAGAGCATCCTGTTACTGTTCGGCGGTCTGGTGATCGGCGCAGCGGCCGGCAAAGAAGGATTTGCGCAGGTGGCGCCGCTGTTCGTCGATCCATTCAAAGGCGCTTTGACTTTCTTCCTGCTCGAAATGGGCATGGTTGCTGCGCGTCAGTTCCGCGATGTGGCAAAAGCCGGGCGATTCCTGATCGGGTTCGGCATTGTCATCCCCATTCTGCACGGCACTGTCGGCATCCTGCTCGGTAACCTGGCTGGATTGTCGCCAGGCGGCGGCATGATCCTGGGAGTGCTGGCAGCCAGCGCATCGTACATTGCGGCGCCCGCCGCAGTACGCATCGCACTGCCACAGGCCAACCCCGGCTACTACCTGACTGCTGCACTGGTGATCACCTTTCCATTCAACCTGACACTGGGGCTGCCGATTTATTTTGCGATCACCCGTGCAGTCTATGGTATTTGAGGTGGACACCGGCATCGGGAATGTGAACGTCTCGCCTGCCGCAGCGATATGAATTCAGTGCACGGCGCGACGTCAAAGGGCGCCAGGACGCCGTGCGTGACGATCTCCAATCTAAAAGTGGCGGATGCACCTTATCGATACTCTGTATCGTCTTCGTTCCCCGGAACGTGCAAACCCTTTGTGCGCCAGGAGTCGTGCTCAGACCTCGAAAATGACGGACTGATGTCCCTGCACGCGCGGCACGATCACGCGGATTCCATCCGCGCAGCGCTCTTGCGCCAGCATTTGCCGATCCGGAATCAGATAGGCAGCCCTGACGGGTTGTGGCAGCCGCACGATCAGCGGCACATCGTAGAGCGCCGGCAAGTCCTCAATCACCAGGCATCGGCCGCGCTGAAGCGGCGGACCGTAGAGCAGATGCGCAATGTAGCGCTGGTGGTCAGGCTGGTACATCAGGCTGACCCGCCCGGCGCTCGGCAGTTGGGTCTGCATCAGCGGTCGGTTGTAGATCAGGCGGAGTGCATTGGTGAAGAGATCACGGTGAACGCGCGCACCATGCTGGTGGTACAGGCGACCCAGACGATGCGGCAAGAAAACAACGCGGCCGGCGCGCAGACCGGCCGGGTGCACGGCGGTTTCCAGTCGATAGGGAGTGTTCTGATGTGAGCAAAAGCGACCGTAGGTGCGATTGAAATAGGGCTCACGGATTGTCGCCAGGATCTCTGCGTTTGGGTGGGGACGCACGCGCAGCGCCGCCTCGTAGTTGAGAAATGGACTGGTGGGCAATCCAGGTTGCAACGCCTCGCCGACGACGGTGAAATCATCGGTGTAGTTTGCCGGACCCAGATAGTCTGCAGCAACATCGAGCAGAAAGCGGGTGCGCGTCTCGTCGAGGGCGCTTTCGCCGAGCACCAGCAGACTGCCACCCGCAGCGACATAGTCGTTCAGTCGGGCGGCTTCGTCTGCGTCAAGGCAACGCGCACCCGGCAGAATGATGGTTGCATAATCGGTCAGCGGTTTGGTCGGATCCACGATACGGAAGTCGGTCTGTGTCTCCAGGAGCATAAGCGCAGTGCCTTCGTCGTCGGTCTGGGAATTGGAAAACCATAGTCCCAGATTCGCAGCAGGGATGGCATTGAGGCAGAAATCTTCGATCTGCTCAACATAAGCGAACGCATGTCCGATACCGGCATAGGTCGCCATATCCATCGCGCCCGACGGGTGGAGCTGGTCACCGAAGTTACACGCCGCACCGAACGCCAGCATTGAAGCAGCCTCGAATCGGAGTGCATCAGGATGTTTGAAGCCGCCGAACTCGCCCCAGCTGGTGTGGAATTTGCCGCTCATCGCGATCAACGGTTTGCCTGTATTGTGGAAGAATTTCGCACGCAGCGGCAGTTTATCGTAGCCGCCCCAGGTGGTAGGCAGGTCTTCAAGTTCCTGCTGTGTGTTGGCGTCGAACAACCGGGCCTTGACATTGCGTCCATTCGCGTCGGGATGGAGGACTGTGGAGCCATTGAAGAAAATCGTGGCATCGGGATGGTAGCGCAGGAGAATCTGCCGGCACCCGGTCATAAAGTGGCGCCATTTGGTCATGCCGTACTGAAAGACAGACTCAGGGTCGTTTACGTCATAGCCGTCGGCTGCCATCCCGCGGCGACAGTTCTCGCAGTAGCAGGGTGGACCGCTGGTGATGTCGTACCAGAGACCATCCACCGGATAGCGCTGACAGATCTCTTCGGTCTGACGCAGCATCAGGTCAAGGTAGGCGCCGCTGGGGCACAGGAACTGCCAGGAGAAATTCGGTCTGGCATCTTCAGGACCGGCATTATCGTCCCAATTGATGGCGGCAATGCTGCCGTCTTGTCGACGCACGCACCATTCGGGGTGCATCACGGCGTCGCGCACCGACCATCCAACCGTGTAGTAGATGGGCGCGCGCACGCCGATCTCATGACAGGCTTCAATCTGTGCGCCAAGCAGGTCGAATGTAAGAGTCGGATGCATCGCGCCGACCTGTGTGGGGTAATAGCTCCAGCCGTGATGGCACTTGGCGAAGACGTTGATCCAGTTGACGCGACCGAGCCTGAGCGCCTCCTGCCATTGCCGCCTGTCGAATTGGGCGCCGACGTCCGGAATGTGCTCGGAGGTGTGAAAGTCCAGATGAATCTGCCGTGCAAGAATGGGATGCATGGGACGCTCTCCTTGATGTGTTCTACAGACATTATCGGAAAGTTTTTGTCATATCGAACATATTCACACGTTCAGACGTTGATCGAAGCTTTTGACGAAAATTATGAAGAGCACACGCAATTTTCATCACCATATCCTCAAATCCTGGGCGTGTGTTTCTTAGTATGTCTTTAACGATGCAGCATCGCTTAATATCAGCAATACCATGTTCAACGACCATTCTTGCGCTCGAAAGCGCACAGTTTAGCAATTTGCCTCCTCCTGAGAGATTGCCGTTCCGTGGCTTTTTTTGTTGGAAGGTGATGACGTTCGCAGGTTCATAGCCCTGAAAGCCGCGATCCTTCTGGAGTGTTGCGTGATCAGGAAATTCATACTGCTCTTCGTCGCACATTGCTTTATCATGCCAGGTTCCCTCGTAAGTTGTGCTCAAATACTCGACAGTTTGTGCGTGCTCGTTCACAACAACGATGTTGTTCTACGTATACGCTTTTTTCTTGCCGATGTAGGGGTTTTTTGCTCTTCCGGATTACATGGTCGCTGAAGCTTACGTTCGGTTCCATCGATGGGAAAATCATGCAATTCGCATGCTTCAAGCGCTTCCCTTAATCTGCGCGGATTGCGCTCCGGAAGACACATTTCAATGCCAAGCGCCGTTTTAAGAACGGGACTCAACACATGAATCCATGTGCAGACCTGCGACTGACTCATACCGAAGATAGCCCCCATCGCCGATTGAATCGGGGAGACTTTATCATAGAAAAGGATAAAAACAATGTATCAATCACTCCTGGCAGTTTTGGCTTTCCTCCTCCCGAATTGACATCGTTTTTCTTGCGATATGTCCCAAGCGCGCGAAAACGAGTCCAACAGAATGTCAAACTCATCAACGGTCAGATCAGTGCATGCAAGAAATTGATCCGGTCGCTGGCGAACATCATCATATGAGAGCATAGAAGTCCTCACTAACGATACAAGTGTTCTTTCCCCTGCTATCATAGCATGTATGTATAATCTTGTCAAACAACACCTTTCAGTCTAATTAATGCGATAACTTTTCGATAATGTCTTAAAATCAAAAATGGTATCACTCACTCGAGTCCGGTTTTGGCGGCGCGATCAGTCCGCGCTGCACCGCTACCAGCGCTGCCTGGGTGCGATTGCTGACGCCGAGTTTCTGGAAGATCTCACTCAGACGGTTGCCAACCGTCTTCTCCGAAAGAAACAGGCGTTGCGCAATCGTGCGATTGTCATGACCTTCAGCCAGCAGCGTCAGGATATCGCGTTCGCGCTCTGTCAATTGTTCGGCGTCCTGATCGACGCTGAGGCGGCGAAACTCATCGAACACCCGCAGCGTGACGGTGGGATCGAGTGCTGCTTCACCACGGTGCACCCGTTCGATCACATCGATCAACTCGTCGGCGTCGGCGTCCTTGAGCAGATAAGCGCGCGCTCCAGCTTTGATTGCCTCGAACAAATGCTGATCCTGGCGATACATCGTCAGCATGATGACCTTGGCATCTGGATGAGCCTGCGCGAGCTGACGTGCAACGGCAACGCCGTCGATTTCCGGCATCTGAATGTCGAGCAGCACAATGTCTGGTTGCAATGCTGCCACCTGTGACAGCACCTCACGCCCGGTCGATGCCTCGCCAACAACGACGAACCCGTCTTTGCGCTCGAGCAGTTCGCGCAACCCTTGCCGGAACATGCGATGATCGTCGGCAAGCAGAATACGGATGGGATTATTGTTCATACAGCCCTCGATAACGAACAAACGAACATTCCGGCGCCCAACATCGAACGTTGACCTTTCAAGGTTCGACGCCTGTGAGAAGCGGTATCCATGCGCGCAGTTCCGTGCCGACGCCAGGACGCGACAGAATCGTCAACTGCCCGCGCAATGCCACGAGGCGCTCGCGCATCTGGCGCAGACCAACGTGCCCCGGCGCTTCGGGAAGCGTCCCCGGATCGAACCCTTGACCATTGTCACGCACGACGATTTGCAGTCCTTCGTCCACCTGTCCAATGACCACCTCGACTCGTGAGGCCGCTGCATGTTTGGCGACATTGGTCAGCGCCTCTTGCACAACGCGGAACGCGACCGCTTCGACTTCCGGTGAAATAGCAGAGGGTGTCCCCGACAGATCGACATGAATGTCCCAGCTGTGTTGTCCGGCAAACTCCACGATATAGCGGCGCAATCCGCCGACGAAGCCGAGTTCGTCGAACTGCACCGGGCGCAGCGCAAAGATCGCCCGTCGCAGCTCGCGGATCTGCTCGCGCAGGGTGGTTTTCAACTCGATCAACTCGGCGCGCAGGCGCTGCGGGTCGCTCTCGATCCATTCATACCAGAGGTCGATGCGCATGCGCATAAACGCGAGACTCTGAGCGATTCCGTCGTGAATATCACGCGCAATGCGGGCGCGCTCTTCGGCAATGGCGCGCTCCAGTTGATAAATCGCCCGTTCTTCTCGCGAGCGACGCCGCGCGCTCGCGATTGCCTCGGCGATCTCATTGGCGATCGTCTCCAGCAGCGCCAGTTCGTCTGGCGCAATCGTTATCGGTCGCTCGAGATGCAACTCGATCCACCCCAGCGGCGCCATACCATCGTGCAGTGGCAGTGCCAGACACACGCTGGCGCTGCTGGCCTCCTCGATAATCTGCGGACGGCGAGCAGTGGTCATGCGGTCGGCAATGTTCAGCGTCTTGCGCAGACGGAGCAATTCATCGGCAGATGCACCGTGTGCGCGCGTCTCGACGATGCCTGTCGGGTCGAGCAGGAGCACTGCAGTCGCGCGCGCCGGAACCAGCTGTTGCGGGAAGGTGAGCGCCGCATCAAGAATCTCGTCGAGAGTCGCCGAATCGACGATTCGCCGATTGACTTCGCTGAGCAGCGCCAGTTGACTGTAGGCGCGCTGCTGGTCGCGCAATGCCTGTTCCAGCCCGGCCTGATACCGTTGCTCCTGGCGGCTGACCCATGTCAGCGTCAGCCAGACTGCAAGACCGCCGAGCAGCCCCCAGGCAGCCACGTCACCCAGCACGCGGATCATCGGAGTGTCGGGATCGAACCAGAATGATTCGATCATGCGTCCGATTGCGAACGTGAGTCCGATTGTGCCGCCAAGCAGCCAGCGCAGGCGTAACAACACCTGCCAGTACATCTTCGGCGCCTCGCCCGCGCGATGTTCGAGTTCTGCATCAACCATGATCGTGAAATCCCGGTCTTCTATTGTAGTGCAAAAAAGCGAAGGCGACCAGGCGGCCGCCCCCGCTTTCTGACATAATCGTCATGAACCGCCTATGCCGCCAGCGCACCACGCCGGTTGCCCTGGCGCGCCATTGCCCGCAGGCGCGCGATGCGCTCCTCGGTCGGCGGGTGGGTGCTGAACAGGCGCATCACGCCGCCAGAACCGCTCAGCGGGTTGACGATATAGAGCGAAGCCGTAGCCGGGTTTGTCTGCATGAACCCGCGTTGCGCCGCCCACTCAATCTTCTCCAGTGCGCTCGCCAGCGGCAGCGGGTCACCCAGGATGCGCGCCCCAAGTTCATCCGCCTGGAACTCGCGTGCGCGCGAAATGCCCAGCTGGATCAATGTCGCTGCAATCGGCGCAACGATAACGAGCAACAGTTCAGCAATAGGATTGCCGCCCTCTTCGTTGTCACCGCCGCTGAACATGTTGAAAATCTGGCTCCACATCCACATATCTGCAATTGCTGCAATAGCGCCGGCAATCGTGGCTGTGACTGCCGAAATGAGCGTGTCACGATTCTTGATGTGCGCCAGTTCGTGTGCAATCACCCCTGCCAGTTCCTCCTTCGTCAACAGGCGACTGATGCCGGTGGTGATCGCCACCACCCCTTTTTCGGGGCTGCGACCGGTTGCAAACGCATTTGGCACATCTTCTTCGATAATGTACAGTTTAGGCATCGGCAAACCGGCACGCGCGATCTGCTGCTCGACAGTCTGGTAGAACCAGGGCGCCTCCTCACGGCTCACCTCACGCGCGCCCGCCATGCGCAGTACGATGCTGTCGGAGAACCAGTACGCGCCCAGGTTGATAACCGCTGCAAAGATGACTGCAATAATCAAGCCGAACGTACCGCCCAGTGCATTGCCAATCACGAGAAACAGCGCGGTAAGCGCCGCCATCAACGCAAACAGTTTTATGACATTCTTGCCCATACAGGAATCCTCCCATCCATAATCGGATTGAGTCGTTCTTCACGCATTCGTATGGTACCGCACCAGGCGATGATGCAACAGGGTAGGAATTCCCATCCTTTTATCAAAACCTTCCCATGTTTCCTCAACGACTGCAGGCGAGTCGTCCGCGCGCCCGGCGGCGCTGCTCACGTCAGGCTCCCCCACACGAACAGCGCCACTCCCAGAGCACCACACGCGATTGCCGCGATCATCAGACGACGCGCACTGCGTTCCGTGTCAATGATTAACTGGCGCTCGTTCTTGCGACTGATAATCATTCGTTCCCCTGTTGGACTGCGCGCCAGCGCCGGTCGTCCGCCACGATCCACAGCGTACCCCAGTACGAAGACCCGCTCGCCGACCGGAAGCGCCTGTTCGGTGCGTCGCACCCCCAGCGTTCGGCGGCGCGCAAACCCTGGATCGTTCGCCGGCTCGAATACCGATGCCGTATTCTGCCACTCGATGTCCGCCCCTTCGGGATCGACCAGGATCCGACCGGTCTCGTCGCGTACATAGAACGGTGTACGCACATCGCCGCTTTCGATCACGTCGCTGCCGCGCTGCACCGTCGTCTGAGTCTTCCCCTGCGAATCGGTTTCAGTGATGGTCTCTTCGTACTCGCGGCTGATCGTGAAGCGATAGGCGGCGCACATCGTACTGCTGACCTTGCCCAGGAGCGGTGCATCCATCTCGACGACGCCGCTGACTTCGCATCGCTGCGCCAGCGCATCAGCGCCGACCGCCGTTGCCACGCGCCGGTGGATGTCTTCCAGGAGATCGGCGGTATACGTTTCAGTTGCCCCGATTTTGGTGAGCATTGTCTGCCGCCGACGCCAGACCCACAGGCAGACGCCTGCGACAATCAGCAGGATGATACCGATGATTTCCATGATGACCTGCTCCCTTTCTTGATCAGAAATGCGAGTTCGCCAGGGAAAACAAACCGTTGCACCTCCCATGCCCGCCCCGCCACGAGCATTTCCAGCTGTCGCTCGTAGGTTGTCTCCATGCCTTTTCGACGACCGCCGAGCGTATGGATGGGATACGAGACCAGGATGAACGGTGCGTCGAGTGCATCGAGCAACCGTCCTGCGGCGCCACGCTCAATCTGATCCAGTACCGGCAGCACTTTCAGCGCCAGCGCCAGATCAACCGGCGGACCACCCGGATTGGTCGCCTGGTCGCGCATCTCGACGCTGCCGGAGATGCCGGCGAGCGCCAGGTACTGCGTAATGAACTCGACAATGGTACGATCAATATCGCTGGCGTGGTAGACTATGTCGCCAGCGAATGGCATCCAGGGGATGGCAAGCGGATTCAGTCCGCACCCGACGTCCAGGATCGATCTGATCGGAGGGAGATCGGCGAAGATGTCGGCATAGAAACGCTGCATGATCGGCAGACGTTCGCGGGTTGAGGCGTGGCGCGCCATCAGATCGAGCGAGGCGTGAATGAACGGGGCGCCAAGACGGGCGGCATGCGGGTGTGCCAGTGCAGCCTGAATCAGTGCGTCATCCGATGCTGTCGTGGGGCAGGGGACATCGTGCGCCTGCAATCGTCGTATCCAGCCGGCGACATCGATCCGCTGCTCGACATAAGCGCCGGCAATCTGATGCAGTTTGTTCTTCGTTGCCTTGATCGCTTCTTTGAGGCTTCTGCGTGCGGCAAGTTCGCGTACTGCGAGCGTGCGCGCCAGTGACGGATCGATAGCGCGGTATTTTGGCGCTGCCAGCACCGCAGTGACAACCTCATCGATCTGCCGGAGGTCGACGGAAGACGCGCGTCCTGATGGGTTATGTTCAGCATCGGCGCCCATTCGTCCTCTGGTCATGATCAGCCGGGTGGCAGTGTGGGAACCCGGGAACATTCAGCCTTGCTGCAGTCGTCCTCACCCGGCGGCGTGACTGTCAGCTGTGCACAGCCTACCCTGTTGAAGCGGCCGTCGCGTGGTCCTCGCCGGTACGGCGTTTGGGGACAAAACGCGCCAGAATGATGCCCAGTTCGTACAGCAGATACATCGGAATCGCGAGCAACAACAGATTGTAGGGGTCGCCGGTGGGGGTAATAAACGCAGCAATAATGAAAATGATCACGATCGCATACCGGCGCGTTGCAGCAAGGCGCGCCGCCGTAACAACGCCGAGCCGCGCCATGACATACACAATCGCAGGCAACTGAAAGATCAGACCATTCCAGAGCAGCAGGGTGGCGACGGTGCCGATAAAACTATCGACGCGCGGTTGTGTGATGATGGTCGTTCCATCGACGCCGAATCCCAACAGGAAGCCGAGTGCAGCAGGGACGGTAAAAAACCATCCGAACGCTACGCCGGCGATGAACAACTCGGTGACGAACGGCAGCGCAATGAACAGGACGCGTTTTTCGTGCGGAAGCAACCCGGGCAGGAAGAACGCCACAATCTGATAGAGCACGAACGGCATGGCCAGTGTAATGCCGACGACCAGCGCCATGCGCATATAGGCGAAGAACACTTCCCCGGTATCGATACCCTGCAACTGCGTACCGGGAGGCGCCAGATGGCGCACCAGAAAGACCGGTAATGGATCGCCGAGCAGCATCGGGCTGTTGACGATCCAGAACCCGATCATGGTGCCGATGGCGACTGCGATCAGCGCTTTGACCATCCGGTCGCGCAGTTCAACCAGATGTGGTACAAATGCGCGCCAGACATCGCCAATACTGTTGAACTCGGTCAGACCCGAAACCATTTCTTCGCCATCAGCAGGCGCTTCGTCCTTGATAAAAAGGCGCACCAGCACGATGACCGCCAGCGGCAGCAGGATAAGGACGGTGAGAACGCTGATAATGATGATCAGTTGTGTCGATGTAAACTCCATCGGTTTACACTCTCAGGACGACGGCTCACTCTCGTGCGGCAGCGCCAGAACATTGTCGGCTCCAATGTGCAGCGTTTCGCGATCTTCTGCCGTGTCGGGCATTACTGACGCATTCGCCACACCATAATCGACGCTGGTCGAGCGTGATCTCTCCTCTGCCATACGCTGGAGCAACATCACGCGCAACCGGGCCAGTTCTTCGGCCATGGACGACACCTGGCGGCTCAGTTCATCGATTCGCGCCATATCAGCGGCGAATGGCGAGTTGTCGGCGCCATTGCGGGCTGGTGGCGATGCCGGTTCGCTGCGCGCGCCGCGCGCGACCGTTTCACCGCCGGCAATCGTCGGCGTCGGCGAAGATGGGGCGGATGTCTGCGTTGCCGAGACTTCGGCAATCCGCGCGCGGCGCGCGCCGATCGGACCCGGATCGACCTCGAAATCCGGCAGTGCAGCACTATTCGCCGTCTGAACGACCGGCGCAGCAACGCTGTCGGCGCTCTGCTCCACTGGCGTGGCGGCGCTGGTTGCGTGCAGGGGTGATGATGCAGGCGATGGATCAGCCGTGGCAGAAGCGGACGAATGGATGGAAGGCGGCGCTTCGACTGTCACATCGGGCAGTTCGATCTTCGAGACACTGGCAGCCTCCTGCGCCGACTGCTCGATCAATTTTCCGGCGTCTGCCAGGTCGGATCGCACATTCTGCAGATCCTGGCGCACGCTTTCGACCTCGCGGGTCAGTTCGGCGCGAATCGCCTGTAACTCACTCTCGAGTTCCGCGCGCGCGCGCAGCACCATCGCAGCATCGGGTGAACTCTGAATCCAGTTGCGCACCCGCACGACGAAGCGCCCCGCCTGGCGCGCGAATTCAGGCAGACGCTCTGGACCGAAGACCAGCAGCATGATCACCAGGATCAGCAGGATTTCGCCCGGACCGACTCCTAACAATTCCATCGCCTGGTTCCCTGCCTTTTGTGCCGTCTCAGACACACAAACGCGCCACAGCAGACCACCGATTATCAGACCAGATCATCGAACTGGACGACGGGCGGCCTGCTGTGGCGCGACACAGAGCCATCATTCTTCAGGCCGCCTGCAACTTTTGCTCGATATAGTTCAGCGCGTCCTGCACCGTAATGATTTTCTCGGCATCCTCGTCGGGAATCTCGACGCCGAACGCTTCCTCGAGTTCCATGATCATTTCGACCAGGTCGAGCGAGTCGGCATTGAGATCTTCGGTGAACCGTGCGGTTGGCACGATTTTGCTTTCGTCGACTCCAAGTTGCTCTGCAACGATCTGTTTGAGCCGAGCCTCCATTTCGGGCGAGGGCATGCATGTACTCCTTTCGACAGCCTTGATGAACGAATGCTTGATAAATGCGAGCTTACCCTTTGCGTCGCTCGCGGTAGCGACTGACAACCGTGCCGAGAACGCCATTGACGAAGCGGCTCGAGTTATCGCTGCCATACTGCTTGGCCAGTTCGACCGCCTCGTTGATAATCGCTTTCAGTGGTGTTTTTTCCTCTTCGTCGATCAAAACCTCGAAGAGGGCGATCCGCAGAATAGCTTTGTCCACTCCCGGCATCTGACTGACGGGCCAGTTCGGCGCAGCCTCCTCGATAATCCGGTCGAGATACGACGCGTGTTCCCAGGCGCCAAAGACCAGCCGCCGCAGAAAGCGCTCGCCTTCCGGCGGCAGGCGTTCTTCCTCGAGGCGTCGTGCCACTACCTGCTCTGGCGAATGGTCGGTCGCATCGAGTTCGAACAAGATCTGCAGCGCGATTGTGCGCACTCGGTGACGCAGACTAGCCATGGTCGCGCGTCTTTTCTATCGCAGCGACATCTACAATCGAGACATCGACTGCGGCAACGTCCACACCGGCAAGTTCACGCAACGCAGCTGCAACCGCTGCCTGAGCTGTCGCTGCAACCTGCGTCAGGCGCACTCCCGGCGCCACGACAAGAGCGCAGGTGACATGCACGCCTGTTGCGCCGATCGCGACTGCTGCTCCAGGACCGGTGAACACCGGCGTTTCTCCCTGAACGGATGGGACGTCTGCCAGGCGAGCAACGCCGGGCGTTTCGCGGAGAGCGGCGCGCACCAGTGCAAGCAGAACGGGCGCAGCGACCGTTACGTGCCCCAACGGTTGCAACACAATGCGTGATCCCTCCAGATGATCGCGCTTCGACGCGGTATTCTACTGTTTTTCACGTTCAGCGTCAAGGCGCTAACTCATCACCATGCCGCCATCGACGGTCAGGGTCTGTCCTGTAATATATGCGGCCGCGTCGGATGCGAGGAAGCAAACCAGGCTGGCGACATCCTGCGGCGTGCCGAGGCGCCCAAGTGGAATGGCTTCGAGAATGGCTGCGCGCACCTGATCGCCAAGCCCGGCAGTCAACTCGGTTTCGATATAGCCCGGCGCTACGGCATTGACCGTAATGCTGCGCGATGCCATCTCACGCGCAACGGCGCGGGTGAAGCCGATGATGCCGGCCTTGGCGGCGGCATAGTTGCTCTGCCCGGCATTGCCGATCAGCCCCACCACAGACGTAATGTTGATGATACGTCCGCTCCGCGCTTTCGTCATTGGTCGCAATGCTGCTTTTGTGCACAGATAGACGCCGCGCAGGTTTGTATCGATGACGGCATCGAAGTCGTCTTCTTTCATGCGCAGCAACAGCGTGTCACGGGTGATCCCGGCATTATTGACCAGGATATCGATTGTGCCATACCGTTCGATCACTGTCTTGAACAGACGCTCGACGTCCTCTGCAACGCTCACATCCGCCTGAATGCCGATTGCAGCGCCATCGGCGGCCGTGATTGCGGCGACCGTTTCTTCGGCTGCGGCGGCATTCCGCTGGTAGTTGACGACGACTGTCGCGCCAGCAGCGGCCAGGGTCGTCGAAATTGCCCGTCCGATCCCACGCGATCCGCCGGTGACGACGGCAATTTTGTTTTTAAGCGAGATCTGCATCGCCATGCTCCGTCAGCCTGTCACTTCTCGGCAATCTGATACAGGGTTGCACCATCGATCAGCACCACAGGCCGATCTTTCGCCGCCTTGATCGCACCGGGGGTGAACTCTGTCGAGGTGATGACCACGCCTTTGGTGCATCCCTCGCGCTTCATCTCCTGGAGGAGGCTCTCGATCGCGCCAGGGGCGACTTTGTCGGCGACCGACAGGCGTATATGCCACGGTTCGTCCTTGTATTCGAGCCAGATATCCAGGTACCTGTCCTTGTGCAGAAAACGGTAATCTTTGAAAGTGAACCCTTGCTTTTTGAACAGGTTGTTGACGTAGTAGCCGAGTTGCGGCAACGACAGACCACGAATGTCGTCCGGCTCGCGGATGGCGCCGGGTCGTTCGAGTGCGCCGCCGCGCTGTTTGATCTCTTCGCGCAATGCGCGATTGCGCTCCTCGATGCGTCCGGCGGTGCTGGCGCCAAATGTGCAGAAGACGATCAACGAGAACCCGAAGAAGCCGCTGAGCACCATCCAGGCGTCCCATGGCGGCGTGCCGGGTTCAACCATGCCCGCGCCGCTCACGCCGAACTGCGTCTGGAAAATAAAGTACCAGAGCATACCGGCGGCTATGATCGATGCGATTGTGCCGGTCAGAAATCCGTGCAACGCATAGTGACCGGGAACATTGCGCGCCAGCAGTAACCCGACGCCGACCGGAACGATGCCTGCCAAGAACCCGGCAATGCCGCCGGCGGTCAGCGACAGCGGCATGAGCACACCGCCGGCAATGGCGTACAGCAGAACGATGATCCAGCGAATCTCACGCAATCCTGTGCTTATCTCGCCAAAGAAGCGCGCCACCGGATTGGGTCGGCGCTCTTCCTGGGGTGTAGTCTGTGGTTGATCGGACACGTCGATGCTCATCTATCGTGTTCTCTTTCAGCGCCCCTGTTCCAGCAGTTCATCGACCGCCTCGCGCAGTTTGCCAATATCGGCAAATGAGCGATATACCGAGGCGAATCGGATGTAGGCGACATCGTCGATATTGCGTAACCGTCGCATAACCATATCGCCAATGAGCGATGATGGGATTTCTGGCTCATCGAGCGCCATCAATTCCGCTTCAATGTCGTTCGCCAGGGATTCGAGCGCCTGCGCCGGGACGGGACGGCGATAGCATGCGGTGCGCACGCCGCGCATCAATTTCTCCCGATCATACGGTTCCCGTTCGCCATTCTTCTTGACGACCGTGATACTGACGGTCTCGACACGCTCATAGGTGGTAAAACGCCGTCCACATGCCTCGCACTTGCGCCGCCGACGGATCGTTTCACCATTGTGGAGTTTGCGCGTGTCGATAACGTCGCTGTCGGGATGCTGACAGTAGGGGCAGCGCATCGGTCTCGTCCCTTGGGTTACGCTCGTTTCTTTCGACGAGGCATTATAGCATAGAAAAGACGTGTGGCGCGGAACGTTAAGCGTTCAACGCTTGACGTTCAATGCCTGCAGATACGTCACCCAGCACAGGAGCAGGTAGGCTGCAGCCGTATTGCGCCCGATTCCGGAAGGCTGCTCACCGGCGCCGCCGTAGATGCGCAGGGTGCTGATGATCAGTCGTCCTTCGCCCCATGTGATCTCTGCGGCATAGTCGTGCACATGCGCTGTGCGGGTGTCGATGCGACGCAGAATGGGGCGCGCCAGGGCGCCAAATGGCTGCGTGTCGAGCGCGCAGTCGGCGGCGCAACCGAAGAATTGCAGCCCTGCCCATCCATCGTGCGGAAAATCGCCCCACGCCGGATGCGGCTCACAGACGCGCAGCGCCTCACGCCAGAATGGCATGGCCGCTGTCGCGACCGGTCCCGGCGGACCGTCGCCGTCCTGCAGCAGGACGACGTGTCCGCCTCCCCGGGTGTACGCCGATAATGCGCGCGTCCAGGCGCTGGCTACGACGACGAATGGCGCCGCGTGCAGATCAACCCGCGCTCCTGCGTCGCCCCGCAGATCGGCGTGTGTTATCTCGATCGCCTGCGGCGCCAGTCGGGTGAGATCGTGCAATCGCCCGAGCGGATCGTAGAGAGCCAGGTTTCGCATGGCGGTCCATGGGTGTGCGGGGAAGAACCAGAGAAACCAGGCATTCTCCGTCGTCTGCGCGCCTGCGCGGAGTGTTACGCGCAGCGTTGCGCGCTGTGGTGAACTGACATCGGGCGCCGTGAATTCCGCCACGCCGATTTCGCGCACGTCGCCGGGCAGAATGTCGCGGTCGGTCGTGATGTCGCCAGATGCAAATGGCGCTTCGTCGTCGAAGGCGATGCTCCAGGCAGCGTGCGCCTGCCCCGGCTGCGTGCCGTAGTGCGATGCGATCAGGTGCGGTCGGACGAGCGTCCCGGCGCTGTAACTCCAGACATCCCAGAACGCCGCGCGATCACCGCCGCGCACCCAGTCGCGCCGCCGGTCCCATCCGATAAGCGCCACCAGATCGTTGTTGAAGCGCCGGAACTCGGCGGGGTCGTATTTGAGCGCACCGGTGGCATCCCACATGCCGGCGCTGGTAATCGGCGTATCCGCCTCGCCGGTGATGACATAGCCCGAAACGTCGCGATAGGCGCGGGTGGTCTCGATAGTCCATTTGCGGTGGAGTAAACCGTGCGCATAGGAGAGCGCTTCGAGTTCGGCGCTGCGTTCCCACAGCCCCTGGGCGCGCAGTCGCTCCTCGAGGAGGGGCGCTTCGTTCGTCCAGCGTGCACCGGTCGGGTTGACGGTCGGATCGGCGCTCAACCACCAGGGGCGCGAACCGTCCGTGTGGCGATAGCGCCGCAGATCACGGAATGTATCATAGTCGCAGTATTCGCCGAACAACCAGGGTTGCTCCGGGCGCCAGCGCGGCGCGAAGGCGTCGAGGAGATGGCGGAAGAAATGCAGCTCGGCATAGAAATGGTGGTCGTAGTACTGCGCGAACTCGTTGAGCAGTCCGCCATAGGCTTCGCCGGAGCCGCTGTTGTCGCGCACAAGCGCATCACCGCACATGCTGCGCGTCATGGCGTACAGTGAGCCAAGAATGTCGGCGCCGACGTCCCTCCCCAGTTCGCACCCCAGGCTGTAGATGACGACCGATGGATGCCGCCGCGCCTGGCGGATCAGACGCTCGTATTCGACCGGCGTCTGGCGACGAAAATGGTCGGTGATCCGCGGCAGCCACATGGGCAATTCGATCCAGAGCAGCATACCCATCTCGTCTGCCAGGTCGAAGTAGTATGCGGGGGGGAACCACAGGCAACACTTGATGCCGTTGTACCCCATGCGTTTCAGTCGCTCGAAATCGGCGCGCACCCGCTCTGGTCCCGGATTGGGGGTGAAGGTCTCCCAGCGCCATCCCCACGACAGAATCATGCGCGGGTAGATCGGTGCGCCGTTGAGCCGCAGGGTTGCGCCATCCGCCTCGAATGAGCGCAACCCGAACTGCAGGGTAACCTGATCATGGTGACCGGCGCGCAGCACGGCCCGGTAGAGCGCCGGGTCGTCCGGCGACCAGGGGCGCGGGTCGGGAGTCGGGCCGTCCATATGCAGCCGGTAGCGAACGCCGCTCACCGTTTCCACGCGCACAGCGTCTTCTTCGGCAGAGAGGATGAAACTGCCGTCTGGACGGTAGAGTTCCAGCGTCACACGCGCCGGACCGTCAAGTTCCGCCTCGACGAAGACGTGCCCATCGGATGTTCCGTGCACCCAGGCATCGAGAAATCGGGTGGCGCCACTGGCGATCAGCGCGACGTCCTGCCAGACTCCGCCGTGGCTATGCCCCCAGACATACGGAAGAAACCCGGCAAGCGTTTCGCGCACGGGGAAGCGTCCCGGCAGCGATGCCGAATCCGGTCCGTCGGTCAGGCTGGCCGGTTTCTCGACCTGCACCAGCAATGTGACGCGCTCACCCGGCGCTGCGGCATCGCCGATCGCGAGATCGAACGCATCCCACATGCCGGTGTGTGTGCCGATGCTGTGCATATCACCCGAATCACGCACGATAAACGCTTCACAATGATAGCTGACCGCCCCAAAGCGCAGAAAGAGGCGCTGTCCTTCCAGTTCGTGCGGAATGACGAACGAGGTGCGATACCACGCCGGACCGGCGCGATCCTTTGGGAAACCGGCGTCTTCCCACGATCCGGGAACTGCAATCGGGCGCCAGTCCGATTGCTCGTCGAAACGAAACTCCCAGGGACCAGGGAGCGGCATGTGATAGGAAAGCATGAGAACCTCTTATCACAGAAGCGGATACGGCAAGAGGCGCATTCGTCCACAACCGGAATGTATTGTACACGAGAACCTGCGTCGCGCACACGGTCAACGGATGTTTCCAGTGTGTGGCAAAGTCTTTTCGGGTACACAATACAGCAAGGTGTACGATATATTGTGCGAGGGACCAGTGGCGGCAACAGGTGCGGCGCAGCACCTTTCCCCCTTGCGCTCAGGAGGTGCTCAATGCGAGCGCGAGTCCATTTCGATGAAGATCTGTCCACTCTGACCGGAGACGTGCAACATCTCGGCACGATGGTCGTTCAGGCTGTCCACGAAGCGTTTCGGGCGTTGTGCGAGCGTGACATCGACCGTGCAAAGCAGGTGATCGATAACGACAGGCATATCAATCAGGCGGAACGCGACATCGAGGCGCAGGCGCTGCGTCTGATCGCCACGCAGCAACCGGTTGCATCCGATATGCGCCGGCTGGTCGTCGCTATCGAAATCGCCGGTGAACTCGAGCGTATTGCGGATTATGCCAAGGGCATTGCGCGAATGGCGCTGCGTGATGCACCGATAACCTATCCCGCTCTTCCCGCCGACATGGAACGGATGGCGCATCTGGCAATCGCAATGCTCCAGAAAGCGCTCGATGCGTTCATCGCCCGCGATAGCGACGCGGCTGAAATGCTGGCTGCAGATGATGATGTCGTCGATGCGCTTTACGACAGGGTGGAAGCAACCCTCACCGACCAGATGATCGAAAGCGACACGGCGCCATGGGTTGCCGGGTTGCTGTTTGCAGCGCACTATCTCGAGCGAGTCGCCGACCGCGCGACCAACATCGGCGAACGGGTGGTATATCTCGTACAGGCGCGGATGGTGGAGTTGAATCCATAAAGGGGCAGGTCTGCCCTGGACGGTCTGAACGGACTGTCGAACTTCCCGGTTGCCCTCTATCGCCGCGTTGTGGCGCACGACGGTGTTGCTGTCCATCAGGCTGGCGCAATGCCGCGGCGATCCGTTTCCGCCTGTGATTTTGAGCCTATCCGCAAAACCGCATCCTGAGTAGCGCGCAGCGCCCCCGTACGCCCCCGTACGGGGGTACGGGGGCAGCGCGTATCGAAGGGGCGGTTTTGCGGTATTCTGCGTTATTCGGATAATCTCTTTGTCAATGCTCATCCTCTCAACTGGCGTTCGACCGACGTAACCACTGGCAGTATCATAAAAGCCTGGTATCGAACGCCTCCCTGAAACTACTGGAGATGTGACTGTATGACCGATCCCCGTTATGGCTTGCCGGAAACCATCGCACTGGTCGATGATCTGCACCTTGGTCGTTCGCAGGTTGTAGGAACGTATGTCATGATGGGTGATGACCCGGTCATCGTCGATCCGGGTCCCGCCAGTGTGCTGCCCAATCTCGAAGCCGGATTGAAGCAGATCGGTCTGTCGTTCGGCGATCTGCACGGTGTGGCGCTGTCGCACATCCACCTGGATCACGCCGGCGCGACAGGATCACTGGTGCGCTATTTTCCGCATCTGAAAGTGTATGTCCATCATCGCGGCGCTCCCCATATGATCGCGCCCGATAAGTTGTTGCGGAGCGCCACACGCATCTATGGCGGTCAGATGGATTATCTGTGGGGCGAATTCCTGCCGGTGCCGGTCGATAATATCGTGACCCTGAGCGGCGGTGAGACGTTGCGCATCGGCGGGCGCACGCTGCACGTTTTCGATGCCCCCGGTCATGCCTCGCATCACCTGATCTACTTCGATGAGTCGACCGGCGCAGCATTTGTGGGTGACACAACCGGTCTGCGGATGCCCAGGCATACGTATGTCCGTCCGGCGACGCCGCCGCCGGATATCGACCTGGAAGCATGGCGTCGCACGCTGGATACGCTGTTGAGCCTTCAACCACGCATGCTTTTGCTGACCCATTTCGGTCCGGCGCACGACCCGGAGCGGCATATTGCCGAAATGTGGGACCATGTGCAACAGTGGGCTGAAACGGTGCGTGTCAGTCTCGAACGCGGCGACGACGAATCTGCTGCAGAAGCGCGCCTGGTCGCTCTGGCAGACGCAGAACTGGGCGATGTGGACGAAGCGGCGCGCCAGCAGTATGCACAGGCGGGCGCCGTCGAAATGAGCTGGCACGGTCTGGCGCGTTACTGGCGCAAGAAGATGGAGTCGTAGTCGTCAGCTACAGATTCGGAACTCCGCCATTACTTTTGGATCGCTTCGCCGCTGGAAGAATGTCCGGCACAGTGCAGACCTGCGGGTCATAGCATAACCCGGCGCAATCGCGTATCCTGCCGACAGGAGACGTTGCGTCGAGGGCGCTATGTCGTGTGCTAGGTTCATCGATGATCTGCTGAGTCTGTTGCTGCCCGACCGCTGCGCTGGATGTGGTCGACTGGGAGCGTTGCTGTGCGAGGCGTGTCGTCGCAGGCTCGTGGTGTATGATGGTCACCCGCCGCGAGTTGCCGATCAGCTGACAGATGTACGTATCGCATATGTGTTCGAAGGCCCGCTTCGCCATGCATTGCACCATCTCAAATACCATCGACGGCGGCGTGTGGCGCGTCCGCTTGGCGCTCTCATGGCGGCACACCTGCGGGCGCACCCGTTGCCGTGCGATGCGCTCATTCCCGTGCCGCTCCATCAGGAGCGCTTGATGGAACGTGGCTTCAATCAGGCGGAATTGCTGGCGCGCGAGGTTGCAGCAGCGACCGGTCTGCCGCTGATTGCAGGTCCGCTGGTACGGATCAGGGCAACCAGACAGCAGGCGCTGCTGGATACATCCGGTCGTATCGAAAATGTTGCTGATGCGTTCAGGTGGATTGGTTCGACGCCGCCAATGCGCGTTGTGCTGGTTGATGATGTGCTGACAACCGGAGCGACGGCCAATGCCTGCGCGGCGGCATTGCGCGCCGGCGGCGCGCGTGAGGTGTATGCACTGGCGCTGGCGCGCAGCCGACGAGGCGCGCTTTAGTGGCCTTCTTGCTGTAGTTCTGTGGCGGTACCGGCAGGCGCCGGCGAAGAAACGAACAGGCGACCGGCGAGACGTTGAACGTTCGCTGTTGAACGTTCAACGTTCGGCGCCTCCATCACCACTGGCGTTTCTGCCCGGGAACAGCTGCGCCGAAAATGGAAGGCGGCAGTTTGAAGCCATGCGCCTCGAGGCGCGTTGTAAAGCGCGGGCGCGTGCCGGTGGGTCGCAATTCGCTGATAATCTTGCCCTCAGGCGTTTTGCCGAGAATCTGCAGCAGGAAAATATCCTGCAACACCACAACATCGCCTTCCATCCCCTGCACTTCGGTAATGTAGGAGATTTTGCGGCTGCCGTCTTCCAGGCGCGTCTGCTGGACGATCAGGTCGATAGCGGACGCAATCTGCTCGCGGATCACCCGCAGCGGCATATCCATCCCCGCCATCATCGCCATTGTCTCCATACGTGCAATCGCATCGCGCGGCGAGTTGGCGTGGAGGGTCGAAAGCGAACCATCGTGACCGGTATTCATCGCCTGGAGCATGGCCATGGTTTCACCGCCGCGGCACTCGCCGATAACGATTCGTTCCGGGCGCATACGCAGCGAGTTGATCACCAGGTCGTTGATGGTCACGCGCCCTGTGCCGTCGATCTCCGGCGGCTTCGACTCCAGGCGAACCACATGTTCCTGCCCGAGTTTCAGTTCAGCGCTGTCTTCGATCGTCACAATGCGCTCATCGGCTGGAATGAAGTTCGACAGCACATTCAGGAGCGTCGTCTTACCGGAGCCGGTGCCGCCCGACACAATGATATTCAGGCGGCTGACGACGCATGCCCGGAGAAACTCCGCCATTTCGGGCGTCATCGAACCGAAGCGGATCAGATCTTCGACCGTCAGTTTTTTCTTGGCAAACTTACGGATCGTGATCGATGGTCCATCGATGGCGCATGGCGGGATGATCGCATTGACGCGCGAGCCATCGGGGAGACGCGCGTCGACCATCGGCCATTTGCGGTCGATGCGTCGCCCCAGTGGGCGAATGATGCGGTCGATGACCTTCAGCACGTGCTCATCGTTAGCAAAACGCACCTGGGTCAGGGTCAGCTTGCCTTTTTGCTCGACATACACTGCGCGCGGCCCGTTGACCATCACCTCGCTGATGCTATCATCGCGGAGCAGCGGCTCGATCGGACCGAAACCGAACAATTCGTCCATTACCATATCGTAGAGTTGCCTGGTCTGCTCGTCGGTCAGATTGACGCCGCTCTGCCGATAGGCGAGCGTGAACTTTTCTTGCAGTTGACGCTCCATTTCGGGAGAGCGCTTGAGTTCCTGCTGATTGCCGAGCGAACTCAGAATGCGGTCGACGATCCAGAGCGACAATTCCAGCATCCGCTGCTGCGACATTTCACTGCCGCCGGTCACAGTCGATGACGCCGGTCGTGATGCTGGCGGATGCTCGGTAACGGTTGCCGATGCTGGAGCGCTGATCGGCGCAGCGGTTTCGGACGTTGGTTGCGGTTGTGATCCGCCAATTCGCTTCAGTAACGACATGGTTATGCTCCGACGCTATGACAGTTTCACAAAGTAGGCATCGTATGCGCGATCAAGCAGTTCACGCGACATGGATGGCGGTATGCCGCGGTATTTCGCTTCGTCAAGAATCTGGTCGCAAAGATCACGCGGGTGACACGACCGCAGGTCGCGCCCGTCGCGCTTGTAACGTTCAAGGATCAAATAGCGCAGCCCCTCGTCGCTGTAGGGAATATTCTTTGCCTTGGCCACACGCTGAAAAATAGCGCGAAATTCCTCGGCTGACGGGTTGGGAACTTCGATCTTATGCCGGATGCGGCGCAGAAAGGCGTCGTCAACCAGGTCCTGCGGTGAAAGGTTAGTCGAAAAGACAATCAGCACATCGAAGGGCACCTGAATCTTCTTACCGGTCTGGAGGGCGAGGAAGTCGACCTTTTTCTCCAGCGGCACGATCCAGCGGTTGAGCAGGTCCTGCGGGCGACACTTCTGCCGTCCGAAGTCGTCGATCAGGAACAGACCGCCATTGGCTTTCATCTGGTAAGGCGCTTCGTACACCTTCGCAATCGGGTCGAAGATCAGTTCGAGCTGTTCAAGGATCAACTCACCGCCGACCATCACACGTGGTCGTTTACAGACCAGCCAGCGCCGATCGGGCAGTGGCGCATCTACAAGCGGGCGCCCCTCGAACGAGACCGCCGGCTCACGCGCGGTTGCGGCGGCCGGTTGCTCAACCACCTGATGGTTGAGCGGATCGAACAGTTTGATGATCTGCCCGTCAACCTCGACCGTGTACGGAATCAGCACATGACCGCCGAGCATATTGGCGATCCCTTCGGCAATCGTGGTTTTGCCATTGCCTGGAGGACCATAGAGGAAGAGCGAGCGCGCCGAGTTTGCGGCAGGTCCGATGCGGTCGAGCATACGGTCGCTCACAACCAGGTGTGCAAACGCCTGGCGCACAGTTTTCGCATCGACCACCATATCGCCAACCGACTGGCGATTGACCATGGCGATATACTGTTCGAGCGGCACGGGCGCCGGACCTGCGTATTGTGAACGATCCAGCACTTCGTGGACTTTCAATCGCCCTTTGGTGGCGATGACGTACTGGAACGATCGTTCGTTGAAACCGCCCTGCGCGCCGACAATATCGACATACTCTTCGAGTTTAAGAAACTCGAGCACTTTATCGAGCACGCCAAAGAACGGCAGTTTCGTCACTTCGGCGATCTGCTGCCCGGTAATATTGCCGTGAAAATAGACGACTTTCAGCACCAGATCGTTCAGGAACCCCATGCTGAGCCCGGTTTCTTCGATAGACGTCGGTTCGGGGGGTATAGCGACGCTACCGGGCGCGCCGGCGGGGGATGGCGCTGCGCGTTGCTTATCTGCGAATTGTTGCGAGAAAAAACTCATGCTGTCCCCTCCTTCGAAGGAACCGGCAACCACGGAACATCGCTGGCGCGGACAACGGAATCGATGGGGGCGACCAGATCGATTGCCTGACGACCGATCAGCAGGAAACTGGCGTGATAGAGCAGCGTGTTATCGCTGACGCGGAAGACGCGGGCATCGGTCACTGGCAGGTAGCGCGCCTGTTCGTCGTTCAACTCATCTTTCAGCCGTCGCTCCGGGCGAATGTACAGGTAGCCGAGCACAGCCAGATCGCTGCCGCGCACCGCGCACAACACTGCGTTCTTCGGAGTGCGCACCGTGAAATACTTGCCACGCTCATTCACATGCACCCCCATGTCCTCATCATCCCGGATCAGCGGCGCAGGTTCAGTACCCTGATCGTTCCACGGGACATTGCGGATCGCCGCCAGCGCGTCGAATTCGCTGATCAGGAGAATTTCGCGGTATGCAGTGAGCAGGAACGAGGCATGGAGCAGAAAACTTTCGTCATCCGCCCGGTAGACGTGTGCGTCGGTGATGGGGAGAAAAGCGGACGGATCGCTGTTCAACTCATCGGTCAGGCGATTGCCCGGTCGTACATAGACCGACCCGATGATGACCTTTCCTGGCGTGCGCACAAAGGCAGTTACGGCATCTTTGGTGATGCGCGGCGTGAAGAATTTGCCTTTTTCGTCGATCCGTACTTCCATAGCGTTTGCTCTCCATCAGGCAACGGGCGAGAGGTGCGTCAGATGCCGGCGACAAGCAAAAAACCGGACGTCTTGTGCACGTCCGGTTTCAGTATAGATGACAAGAGGGCTACATGGCAATAGTACAGCAGCGCTACATACTCATAGGCATGATGCCTAGTCTTCGATCAAATCTTCGTCATCGCCGATGTCCGGCTCGATTTCCTCCAGCCCAAGTTCTTCATCTTCGCCGCCGAAGACTTCTTCATCAACATCTTCGCGCACCTCGGCGCCTTCCTCTTCCTCGAGCAACTCCTCGCCGAATTCGTCGAACTGCGCACCGCTGATGAACGCGCCGCGCAGGGCGCTCTCGCTCAGTTTGCCGGGGAAGGACACCCGCCCGCGTTGCGATGGCGCCTGGTAGGTCTCACGAATGATGACACGCACCTGGCGTCCGTCGATGTGCGCTATGGAAGCGATATACCGGTTGCCGCCAGCCATCAGCTCGTTCAGACGCTGCGCCAGTTTCGGCTCGATGCGCCCGATCAGCGCGCCAGATGTATCGTAGACCGCCACGCCGCGTCCTTCGGGGCGCAATTCCACCTTCTCGCCGGTGACAATCGCAGCCAGCGCCGGCCCGCGCTGCACATCGATCAGCGATGTCAGCGCCGTTTTTCCGACCTCGGTGACGAACAGCCGCAGGTCGACAAGTTGACGTCCGGCTTTCAGCGACGTGGAAGAAAGGGATGCCGAGCGCGCCAGCAGTTCCTCGATACGTTCGAGGTTTCGCCGAGCGATGCGATTGTTTGGCGTGAGGCGCAGCGCGTTGCGATAGGCGTCGCGCGCCTCCGTGAGACGGCCCAACTCGAAGTACGCCTTGCCCAAACGATTGTAGGTTTCGGTCGTTTCCGCCAGACCGATCAGTTTTTCGTTGACCTGCACCGCCTCTTCCCAGCGACTGTTCGCTGCCAGTTCGACCGCCTGGTTTTGCAGACGGCGTTGTAAGCGTAATTTATCATCCTGCCTTGTCAATGCCATCTCCTTGTCATATCTGCGGGCACATGCCCGGATTATTGATGCACGTCAGCAGTGCCGCCAGTGCGACGCCATTGTTGATTGCGTGCGCCACAATCGCCGGGATCAGGCTGCCGCTGCGATCGAATCCCCAGGCAAACACCAGACCGATCAGGAACGATGGCACGAGCAGCCCGACGAGACCTTCGGTGGCGGCCAGCGAGTGCGACAGAGCGAACACCAGGGCGCTGACGCCGTAAGCGATGGCGATGCCGGTGCGCGAGTCGCCGGCGAGTCGCCGCAGTGAGCCGAAGAGATAGCCGCGGAATAGCACCTCTTCACCGATCGGCGCCAGTACCGCTGCACCGATGAAGAAGAGCGCCTGCCCGGCGACATCTCCCGGAAACAGCGGGTAGAGCGCCGCCTGGTTTTGGCGAATGCCAGAACTGACGAACAGTGCGCCGACGATGCCGTTCAGCATGAGCGCCAGCAATCCCAGCCCAATGCCGAGCAGCGTCAGGCGCAATGGATGCGGCGCGCTGAATCCCAGCACCGACAACGGTTCACGGCGCAGTACTCGCACGCGCACCACGGCGACGCCGATGAAGACCAGGTTTTGCACCAGGAGCAGCGCCACCATACCATCGGCGCCGATCAGTTGCGTGATCTTTTGAGTGTTCAGTTGACCAATGGCGCTGAGATCGATCCCGGCCTGTGCAGCGCGGACGACCAGCAACACGCCGACGAACACGACGCTAAGCGCCAGCGCCGTACCAAGCGCAATCAGCAGATCGGCTACCAGAGCGCCAATCGCAGCGCGCGGCGTTACCCGCAGGGGCAGACGCGGCGCTGGCGCGTCGAGTGTATTCATCGGGCGGTTACCCCCTGCATTGTTGCGACGGCATTCTGTGTTTCAGCCATGCTGTTCAGTGTCAGCGGCGCCTCTGCGGGTTGCACCACAACACCCTGTAGCGACCACGGACCGGTATGGGTGATGCGCACGTGCGCCAGCCGACCCGTCCAGTCGTGCGGGTCGCTGAAGAAAACCAGTTTATTGCCGGGTGTGCGCCCGCGCCACTTGCCCTTGTGCTCGCCTTCGACGAGCACCTCGACCGTCTGGTGCAGGAAGCGCGCATTGCGCTCGGTTGCAATCTGTTCCTGAAGGCGCTCAAGTTCGATGCGTCGCAACTGTTTTTCACCTTCGGGTACAGCCAGGGTTGTGTCGAGTTCCATATCGGCGGCGCGTGTGCCAGGGCGTGACGAGAATGCTGCAATATGCACCTTGTCGAAGCGAACCTCTTCGAGCAATCGCTTCGTGCCCTCAAACCGCTCGCGTGTTTCACCCGGATGCCCGACGATGATATCGGTCGTCAACGACACATCCGGGATGGCAGTGCGGATTTTCGCAATCAGTTCGCGGTAGCGTTGAACCGTGTAGCCGCGCCGCATGATTTTGAGCAGCGCATCGTCGCCCGCCTGCACCGGCAGATTAATATCGGGCATACAGCGCGGCAGTTCCGCCACTGCCGCAATCAGGCGATCAGTCATCCAGGCCGGGTGGGATGTCAGGAAGCGCAGCCGCAGCAAGCCAGGGATGTCATGCACGGCGCGCAGCAGGTCTGCCAGGTCAGGCCGACCAGGGAGATCGTGCCCCCATGAGTCGACGATCTGCCCAAGCAGTGTAATCTCTCTGGCGCCGCGCGCCACAATTCGACGGCACTCTTCGACGATTTCCGCAAGCGGTCGGCTGCGTTCGCGCCCGCGCCGCAACGGGATGACGCAGAACGAGCACGACATGTTGCACCCGTACTGGATTGGCACATGCACCGAAACCGGCGGGTGATCCCAGCGTGCTACCGGCAGCGCCGGCTCATCGAGTTGATAGACCGGATTGGGCGCCAGCGCCAGGACTTCATCGACCGCCGACGGCGACACAAAGTGATCCACCATTGGCAGGCGACTCTGGAAGATCGACTGGTTGCCTGGACCGACCATGCATCCCCAGAGAACAATCTTCGTGTCAGGTTGGGTGCGCTTGATGCGTTGCACCTCGCTCAATTTGCCCAGGATGCGCTCTTCGGCGGACGCGCGCACGCTGCACGAGTTGAGCACGATGAAACTCGCGTCTTCCGGACGCTCGGCAGGCGCATACCCGACCCCTTGCAGCGCCGCTTCAAGGCGTTCAGAGTCGGAGACGTTCATCTGGCAGCCGACCGTCCAGACATAGTAGCGGCGTTCACGCGGCGTTGCGTCGCGCGATTGCCCGGCATGCGCCTCCTCTGGCAGATGCAATGGAATGGTCTCGGTCATCGCTTGCTCTTCTGGTCTATTCCCTTCACGTACAATGCGTTGCAACGGTTTTTCTCTCAGCAGACTGCAATTATAGCGAAAATTCGGATCAAGGGCAAGAACGCGAGTGGTATAATGTCATTGGACTCAAATATTATCAGTATACTGTGCTTATGAGCCATCAGGAACACGAAAAGATCGCCCGATCCGCCGTTTCGTCGGTGAACTGCGGCATTATCACAATCAGCGACACCCGCACCCCGGAGACCGATACAGGGGGCGCGCTCATCCGCGCCGGTCTCGAAGGCGCAGGGCACACTGTAGTGCGCTACATCGTCGTCAAGGATGAGCCGGCGCAGATTGTCGCGCATGTGCGCGATTTTGCCGCTGCCGGGTGCCAGGTGATCATCACGAGCGGCGGCACGGGCATCGCCCGGCGCGATAGCACATTTGAGGCAATCGATGCATTGCTTGAAAAACGCATGCCCGGCTTTGGCGAGATTTTTCGTATGCTGTCGTATGAGGATATCGGACCGGCGGCGATGCTCTCGCGCGCCACGGCTGGCGTCTTTCAACGGTCGCTGATCTTCTGCCTGCCTGGTTCGCCAGCCGCCGTGCGCCTGGGGATGGAAAAACTCATCCTGCCGGAACTGGCGCATCTGGTGTGGGAAACGATACGCTGAACGCCCAAAGCGTTTGAGGAACTGCTGTGATTCGCTGGGTACTGCTCAAACTCATCCGCTTCTATCAAATCTTCATCTCACCGGCGCTCCCGCCGAGTTGCATTTATGAGCCGAGTTGCTCGAAATACACCTATCAGGCGATTGCGCGGCATGGTGCGCTCAAGGGAACATACCTGGGCATTCGTCGTATTCTGCGATGCCATCCGTGGGCGCAGGGCGGGTACGACCCGGTGCCGGAAGAGGGCGCTGTGATCTTTGCGTTTCGCCCATCGCCGCCGAACAGCGTTCTGCGCGATCGCCGCGTGAACGGGGTGTCGTCGCTCGCAGGAACTGCCAGCTGTCGGGCGATCGAGTCTGTACTGCACGAATGGGCGCAGAAACAGGCGGAACAACACCCGGACCTGGTGCGCGTCGGGTATGCTGGCGCTGCAGCGCAGGCGGGTGAGATCGGCGACGTGGACGTGCTGCTGATCGTGGCGCAGGCGGACCTTCCCTTCGCGCAGCGCGCCGCTGCGTGGGATGCAACCGGGCTTCCTGTGCGTGCTGACCTGATGGTCTACACCGCCGACGAATGGGCGCAGCGTTTTGCCGATGTGGAATCACAACCGCAGGTGAACTGGGTCTTCGAGCGCGAATACGTGCAACAATGAGGCGCACACCATGCCTGATCGCTCACACGACTGGTTCAAACAGGCTGAACGCGATCTGGAGCAGGCGATCGACTCATATCGCGCTGAACGGCACGAGTGGGCGTGTTTTGCGGCGCATCAGGCAGCGGAAAAAGCGGTCAAGGCGCTTCATCTGATGCATAAACAGGAAGCCTGGGGGCACGTGGTCGCCCGTCTGCTTGCCGATCTGCCGATGAACGTACCGCCCGCTCTCATCGACAAAGGGCGCGTGCTGGATAATTTCTACATCCCGACCCGTCACCCGAATGGGCGCCCGGCAGGCGCACCGTTTGAACAGTATGGCATTCTGCAGAGCGAACAGGCAATCGCGTATGCGCGCGAGATCATTGAATTCGTCCGTGGTCACATGGCCTGATGCACAGACCGTCGAGCATGCACTGCGGGAATGGGCGCAGGCGCTGGCTCAACGCCACCCGGACGTGTTGCGCGTCGGGTACATTGGTTCCTATGCCAGGGGCGATTGGGGGGTCGGCAGCGACGTGGACGTGCTACTGATCGTGGCGCAGGCGGACCTTCCCTTCGCGCAGCGCGCCGCTGCGTGGGATGCAACCGGGCTTCCTGTTCCTGCCGATCTGCTGGTCTACACTCTCGATGAATGGCGGCATCTGCCGAGCGACAGTCGCTTCGCGCAGGTTGTGGAACGTCAGCTACCCAATCCTCAACGGATTGGGCTTGTCCTTCCAGATTTCGTAGCATCGGTTGAGCCACCGACCTGACGCCAACTCACACGTGGTTGGAACGGAGGACCATTGGCAGGCTGACAGGCTGCCAGATTGGTACAACCCGTCAAGGTTTTCCGTGGCAACGGAACGTTCTTGCCACAACCGCCAACCTTGAGTTGATAAGGTGCGAACCGTTGCTCCGCTGTACCATCGGAGTGTCTTGCACACGAACAAGTGTACCACAAAGAGCGGATGTTGGCAAGCCTGCCTGCCGGCAGGCAGGCGGAAGCAGCACACCACCGTGGGCTGAAGCCGCTGAAGCGGGGGCGTTCATCCCACCGCTGAAGCGGGTGGGCTTCCCGCCCTGAAGGGTAAACAACCGTGAAGCGCGGTGGGTGTTCGAGCGCGGGAGCGCCGAACGTTGAACGTTCAACGTTCAACGGTGCAGCGCTGACCTGCACCCTGCGTCATATTCCTCTTGCTGCTTGCGCTTGCTTCTACCCTTTGGAAGATTCCCCCAACCGCTCACCGCCGATCAGGCGCAGTCCGCGACGCCAGTCGATGGCCAGGATCGGACGTTTGCCGGCCGGTTGCACCATCTCCAGCACGAGCAATCCTTCGCCGGTCGCCACCGCCGGACCCTCCGCCGTATCCAGGAGCGTACCGGGAAGCGCATCGCCATGCCAGTCAGTAACGACGTGCGCGGCAATGATTTTGAGCGGCGCGCCGCGCCAGGTTGTTGTGGCGCCGGGCCACGGATCGTAAGCGCGGGTCATCCGTTCGATTCGGACGGCAGGTTGTGACCAGTCGATAATCCCATCCTCACGGGAGAGCAGCCTGGTGAAAGTGGCGCGGGCATGATCCTGTGGCTGCGGCGTCACGGCGCCTGAAGCATAGGCGTCCAGCGTATCGACCAGCATCACCGCGCCGATTTCGAACAGGGCATGCGTCAGGGGACCGGTGCGCGCATCAGAAGGGAGCGGTACGGCACGCTGCGCCAGGATGGGACCGGCATCCATTTTCGCCTCGAGCAGCATGATCGTCACGCCGGTTTCGGCATCACCGTTGAGGATAGCGCCGGCGACGGGTGAAGGACCGCGGTAGAGAGGCAGGAGCGACGGATGGATATTGACATATCCGAGCGGCGGGATGGCGAGCACATCGCGGCGCAGGATTTCGCCGTATGCAGCGACGACCCCCACATCCGGGCGCAGGTCTGCCAGCGCTGCCACAGCAGCCGGATCGCGCAATGTTTCGGGAGTCAGCACCGGCAGTCCCAGGCGAAGCGCCGCCTGCTTGACCGGCGTTGCCACAGACGTCCGTCCCCGCCCGGCCGGACGATCAGGCTGCGTAATGACGCCCGCCACCTGATACCTGGGATCGGCGACCAGGCGTTCAAGCGGGAGAACGGCGAATGCTGGACTGCCAAGAAAGACGACTCTCAGTGCCACTGGCGCACCTGATGGTGATACTGCATCGCGTGAATGCGGCTGGTTCCGGGTATAACCAGGCATCCCTTCCATGAAATGCCGCCTCACACGAACGCAACGGACTCGACATGGACTGATTGCATAGCCCATGAAGCGTGTAGTATAATACACCAAAGTAACGCTGGCGCGGTGCAGACACCTTAGTATCGGGCAGGCATGCACCGCATGCAAAGAGAGTGCGAGTCGCCCATGCACGCACTTGTGTATGATGGGAACCTGCGTCAGATCGACGACTACCCTCGACCAGTTCTGCGTGCCGGCGAGGCGCTCATTCGCCCCACCCTGGTTGGCATCTGCAACACCGATATCGAAATCACACGCGGGTACATGAATTTTCGTGGCGTGCTGGGGCACGAGTTTGTCGGCGTTGTCGTTGCGTGTGAAGACGCGGCGTGGATAGGGCAGCGCGTGGTTGGTGAAATCAATGCGGCCTGTCGCGCCTGCGCAGTATGCCGGCGCGGCGACGAAAGTCATTGTCCGAACCGCACCACGCTTGGCATTGATCGGCGCGATGGCGCAATGGCGGAACTGTTCAGTTTGCCGGTTGCATGTCTTCACCGCGTGCCGGACCGAATGCCGGATTCGGTGGCGGTGTTCACCGAACCGGTGGCGGCAGGGTTCGAGATTCTGCAGCAAATCCACGCGCGCCCGACCGACCAGGTGGCGGTGGTGGGGGATGGCAAACTCGGTTTGCTCTGCGTGCAGGTAGCGCGTCTGCCCGGATGCGATGTGACGCTGGTTGGACGGCATCCGGATCGCTGGGAGTTTCTCGAACGTATGGCGATCCGCGCCGTTCATGTTGATGATCTGGACGCTGCCTATCAGGGGCGATTCGATATGGTGATCGATTGCACCGGTCATCCGCATGGATTTCGCGTCGCGCGCCAGCTGGTGCGCCCGCGTGGGCATCTGGTCATGAAGAGCACCTTCGCTGCCGAGTCGGAATGTAACCTGACCATGCTGGTTGTTGATGAGATTCGCCTGATCGGGTCGCGGTGCGGTCCGTTTGCGGCGGCGCTGCGCGCGCTGGATGGCGGGTTGATCGCGACGGCGCCGTTGATTGCAGCGCGTTTTCCGCTGCAGGATGGGTTGCGGGCTTTTGCCGCCGCAGCAGGTCGATTGAAGGTGTTGCTGGAGGTGTAGATGGCCTCGAAGGGCATATTTGGGCGAAACGATCAATCGGCGCGGTATGCGGCGGCTTCGCTGGCACTGGGATTGATGTTCGTGTCGCTGGTGGTCATCTATCTGACCGCGCCCCAGAACGATGCTGTGACGTTGCTCTGCGTCGTCATTATGGCGGTCAGCCTGCTCATTGCGCTGAACGGCAACTGGAACGAGATCGGCGTCATGGCGGCGTTTGCGGCGTTGACCTCGCTGATGGCGTCTTATTTCCTGGGGCGCGATGTGCTCGGCGATACCGGCGGTGTTGTGTTTCCGCTGCTGTGGCTCGGGGTGTTATTCTATGCCTTTCGCTGGATCTCGAGCCAGACCGTTGTGGTGCCCGAAGATCACGCGATTATGGTTGCGCGGTTCTACAGTGGTTCACTCTATCGTCTCCAGCCGCCGCTGGCGCCGCCGCTCATTCCGTTGCTGGAGCGCCGTGTTGCGACCATTCCGCTCTACGAGTTGAGCCACGATGTCACCGTCGCCAAAATTAACACGAGCGGGCCGCATAGCATCGATGAAGTGGAAGTGCATCTGCGCTACCGGGTGCAAAACCCGGAGTTCGCCCTGGCCAACATCCCCAACCGCGGGCAGATCCAGAACGATGTGGCGCGCGAGATGGGGCGTGATCTCGAACAGGCGCGCCTCGACGTGGCGTTCTGGGAGAAACTGCTGGCGCGCCAGCTGAAACACGAGGTCGATGATATCGTCCGCGAAGTGATCTTTGCCGAAACGAAGAGTGCAACTGAAGCCTACGAGAAACGACAGTACATCTCGCAACAGGTCTTTCATCGGTTGAACGAACTGACCCGACGTTGGGGCGTCGCTGTCACCCGCGTCGATATCGATTATTTCAGCGTGCCGGAAGATCGATTCCGCAAAGAAGGTCCGCTCGATAAAGAGATCAAGCGCATCCTGGAGACGAGCAAAGCAGAAGCGCAGGCGGAAGTCGAGCGCATTCGCACGATCGTGCGCGTCTTGCGGGAGGAAAATATTGAGATTTCACCCGAAATCATCGGGGCGCTGTTGATCCCTGAGTGGATCAGCGAGTCTGAGTCGTTGCTGCCGCCTGCTGCAGCAAAACCCGCGAGCGACAGACCAGGGAATAGTGGAGCGAAACCCGGCAATGCAACCAAACAATGACAACGCATGCGAACCGGTGGTGGTCGTGGGGGCGGCATGTCTGGATGTGAAGTGCCGCCTGCGCGGCGATGTGATCGCCAGCACCTCGAATTCGGCGGATGTGCGCATCAGTGTTGGCGGATGTGCGCGGAATGTCGCCGAGAACCTGGCGCGCCTCGGTTATCCGACGACGCTGGTCACGGTGGTGTGCGACGATGACTTCGGGCAGGCAATCGTGCAGCAGACGGCGCGCGCAGGGGTGAATACCGACCATGTGATCAGGGTATGCGACTATCACTCGCCTGCGTATGTCGCCCTGCTCTCGTCCGAAGGCCGGTTGATCACCGGCGTGGACGACACCGAAGCGGTTGTTGCGCTGACGCCAGCAGTGATTACCGGGCATCGCGCGCTGTTTCAGCGCGCTCCGATGGTGGTGATGGACGCGAATGTGCCGGTTGAAAGCGCGAAAACGCTGCTTGATATCTGTGCCGCTGCGAATGTGCCGGTGGCGCTCGATCCAGTGGCATACGCCCCAGCGCTGCGCTACCGACCATTCATCGGTTCGTTCGCGCTGGTAGCGCCGAATGCCATCGAAGCCGAAGCGTTGACCGGCATGCAGGTAACGGATGTGGCGCAGGCGATCCTGGCGGCGCGTCGCCTGACTGCCGAAGGGGTCGAGATTGCCATTGTCACGCTGGCGGAACAAGGGCTGGTGTATGCAACACCGTCGTCGAGCGGGCACATCCCGGCGATCAATGTCGAAATCGTTGATCCAACCGGCGCCGGTGATGCGCTGACTGCAACAGTGGTCTATGCCCTGCTCCACGACATTCCTATTGATGAAGCGGTGCGCCTGGGAGTGAGCGCCGCAACGCTGACGCTCGAGTCGTCCGATACGGTGCGGCAGGACCTGACACTGGAAATTCTGTGTGCGCAGCTCGTTATTTGAAGCAAGCGTCCCTGGTTCTGGCGATTGAACCGGCGTTCCATGCGCCGACTTCCTGCGCACCCTGTGGTTTGCGGCATACTCCATGACCAAACGCATTCTGATTGCAGACGATGAACCGGCAGTGCGTCAACTGCTCGAATTGGTGTTGCGGTCGCAGGGGTATGAGGTGTTTGTCACTCAGAACGGCGACCAGCTCGTGCGCACTGCGCAGGAATGGATACCAGACCTGGTGATCGTCGATCTGATGATGCCGCAAATGGACGGCTATGAAGCGATTCGTCAGTTGCGGAACGATACCCGCACCGCCCATGTGCCAATGCTCATTCTCACGGCGCGGTCGACTGCTGAAGATGTCGTCACCGGGTTTGACACCGGCGCCGATGATTATGTGACCAAGCCCTTCAATATCCCGGAATTGCTCGCCCGTATTCGTGCTCATTTGCGTCGTGCAGCGCAGACGCCGGTCCATAATCCGCTGACCGGGCTGGCAGGGAATGTGCTTCTGACCGAAGAGTTGAAGTATCGTCTGCGAAACGATTCCTCTTTTGCGCTGTTGTATGTCGATCTCGATAATTTCAAGGCGTTCAATGACACATACGGGCCGGCGCGCGGCGACCGGCTGATCAAGCTGGTTGCCGATGTGCTGGTGGAAGTGGTGCAACAGCACGGAGCGCCCAGCGATTTCATCGGGCATATCGGAGGGGACGATTTTGCCGTATTGACAACGCCGGATCGTCTCGATGCGATCTGCCAGGGGGTCATTGCGCTGTTTGATAAGCGTGTGCGCGATCTGTACGATCCGGACGATCTGGCGCGCGGGTATCTGCGTGGTGTGGATCGCCAGGGAGTGCCGAGAAATTTTCTGATCACCACCATTTCGATCGGAGTGGTCACCAATCGGCGGCGGCGCTTCGCCGATTATGATGAAGTCAGCCGGATCGCTGCGGAGATGAAACAGTATGCCAAGCAACTGCCCGGCAGCACCTACGCTGTGGATATCCGTGGCATCAGCGAACAGGCGGTCGAACGGGATCGCCGTGGGGCCCCTCCGCCGCCGGTGCTGATCGTGTCTGCAGACGCGCCGCTGCGCAATATTATCACTCCCTTGCTCGACGAGATGGACCTGCGCGCACTCGATGCGCCGACTGTGCTCGACGCCGAACGGTTGCTTGCGTACCATCCCGAAACGGCGCTGGTGATCGTCGATGCGCGGGTGGGAAAGCAGGTGCGCGATTTTTGCAAAAATCTGGCGCAACATCAACCAGACCTGCCGGTAATTGCGTTTACTGACGGGCAGACATCTGGAGTCATCGCGCCGGGCGTCGTCAGGTACATCCTTCCATTGCCCGTTGATGGCAACCAGTTGCGGGCGCGGATCGTCGAGGCGCGCAGCGCTTCACAGGAGACATTGTAGGCGTATGCAGGCATTGATCGTCAGTCTGGTCCTGCTTGTGATGGTTGTCGCCGTGCTGGCGCTGGCGCCGTCGCTGCGCGCCCGGGTGCGCGTTTGGATGCAGACGACTCGGTCGGCAGTATTGCGGCGCGCCAGGCTGCTGCGCAGCGCAACGGTCATCAGCAGTTCTGGCGAGGAGATAGAGGTGCCTGATGCGGTGCGCGCCGATGCGCCCTGGATCGAGCGCATGCGCGCAGGGCTGCATCGTGTGCGCCTGCAAACTGTTTTTGTCAGTGTCCTGGTCGTTGCGCTGATCATGTTGGGGTTGCCGGGCCTGCTCCCCAGCGCCCGGGCTGATGAACTGACGGTGCTGGTTGCGCCCTTCTCAGAGCCGGGCGGCGTTTTTGCCGACACAGGCCGCGCTGCAGCGCAGGAACTGACGGACGTGCTGGTCGCCACAGCCGGGTCGGGTGTGACCATTCGACGGATCGATGCGGCGCCTGTTGATCGGGAGGCAGCGCTGGCGCTTCTGCGAGCGAATCACGCCGATGCCATCATTATCGGCGAGATTGCGCCTGGCGGGATGCTCGATGCAGTCACATTGACGCCGATGCTCATCTACGCGCCACGCGGCACCCAGGCGTTTGCCAGTCTCGATGGTTTTGTCGGGCGATTTGCGTTGCCGACGGTCTACCCCCTTTCCACGCAGCCAATCAACGGTCGCGTCGTTTTGCCGCGCCTGGTGCGCGCGCTGGCGGATTACAACAATGGACAGTACAGTGCGGCAGTCGCAGCGTTCGATAGTCTGGAACGCGAACAGCCAGCGTTACGCCCCGGCGTGTTGCGCGCGCTGCGCGCAATGACCTGGTGGGCGCGCGGCAACTATGAGCAATCGGTGAATGAATTTCGTCGCGCGATTGCCGCCATGCCCGACGCGTCGCCTGACGAACTGGCGCGCCTCTATGTTTCTCTGGGCGCCGTGCAGCACGACATGGGCGATCCGGCGGCGCGCGATTCGTTCAATCAGGCGATCATCCTTCTGCAGGGGCAGGATCTTGGCGAACTGCGCTATAACCTGGCGCTTGAGGAATTGCGGTCGGGCGACCCCGCCGCCGCTGCTGTGTCGCTCGAACAGGCGCGGCGATTATTACCGCCATCGACGCCGCTGCTTGTGACGCTTGCTGAAGCATATCGTCTCAGCGGCCAGTTTGATGCGGCGTCAGCGACGCTCAGCGCCGCTACCCGTCAGATTGGCGCCGATGACCGCATCGTTCCATTCGATCTGCGCCCGCTGATGAATGCCCGGTTGCGCGCAAGCGTTCAGAGCGAGCGGGCGCTGTTGCGAATGGCGCGTCTGGTCAATGCGCGCGATCCGCTGCTCTGGGAACTGGACAGCGCTCCATTGCTCAAGGAAAAGGAAGCGGATCTGAATCAGATCCTCAGCGATAGTTCGCTTGCGCTTCGTGAAGCTGCAAACCTCGAGCAGGAATGGAGCAAGCGGGCCGCCGCCGCCGACTCGGAGCAGCGCCAGGTTGATGGCAGTATTGCCATGCATCAGGTGCGCCGCGCCGATCTGGCAATCCGTCGCTATCGCTTCTGGCTGGCTGTCACTGAGGTGGAACTCGCGCGCCTGCGCGATACGCGCGCGCCAACCGGCCTGGCCGCGATCTGGGTCGGACTGACGCGCACATGGTCGCCGGCAACCGATGCGCTGCGCCAGATCGAGACGCTTGAGCAGATGCAATCGGGCAACGTTGAATTAACCATCCTGCGCGGTCGAGCACTGCTGGTGAACAACCAGGAGGACGATGCGCGCACAGCCTTCGAGACGGCGGCGCGCCTGGCGCCGGAACGACCGGAGCCGTGGTTCTATCAGGCGATGCTGGCATTGCCCCAGAACCGCGAGCGAGCGCGAGAGTTGCTCGAAGCAGCGGTGCAACGTGATCCAGCCTACTTTCCGGCGCGTGTTCGCCTGGCTGAACTGGCAGAGGAGGAACTGCAGTGGCAGCAAGCCATTGCCCAGCGGCGCTGGCTTGCTGAACATCGCGCCGGGGTCGATGAAGCGCTTGCACTGGCGCGTGTGCTCCGTCTGAGCGGTGCAGCGGGGTATGCGGAAGCGGAGCAGATTCTGATGCCGCTGGTGGAGCGCAATCAGGCTGCTGCAATGATCGAGATGAGCCGACTCTATCGTGCTGTGGGGCGTCTCGATGCAGCGCGCAGCGTGCTGGAGCGCGGATTGCAGAATACTGCCCGCAGCGCCCGATCATATGCTGATATTGCCCATGAACTTGGGCTTGTGTTGACCGATCTGGGAGACATCGAACGGGCGATGCGTCAGTTCGAGGCGGCAGTCAATACGAATCCACGGCATGTTCCTTCGCATTTGATGCTGGCGTATCTGGAACAACGCACGGGGAATGACCGCGCAGCGGCGCGACGCTACGAAGCCGCGCTCGATGCCGGCGCCAGCGATCCGGCAGTTCTGGCGCAGATCGGCGCAACACTGATCGACCTCCGTGAATACGATGCCGCTATCACGGCGTATGAGCGCGCAATCGCGCTGCAACCAGCCAGTGCATCTTTCCGGTATCAGGCAGCGCTGGCGTATCTGGGGGTTGGACGCCTCGACGCTGCCGACCAGGCGGTGCGCCGGGCGCTGGAACGGCAGCCGGTCTACCCCGAAGCGCTGGCGCTGCTGGGGGATATCACTCTGCAGCGTGGCAACCTGCCGCAGGCTGCTCAGCAGTATCGTGCCGCGCTCCAGCAAAATCCGGCGCTGGCGGCGGCGCATATTGGTCTTGGGCGCGTGGCGGCGGCAGGCGGTGACTGGTCGATAGCGGCAGGACATTTTCTGAATGCCGTCCAGGGCGACTCACAGTCGGCGGATGCACGGCTCTGGCTGGGCGAGGCGCGGATGCGCACCGGCGATCTTGATGGCGCGATTGCGGAATACCGGCAGGCGCTTCAGTTACGCGCCGATTTTCCGGAAGCGCACTTTGGACTGGCGCAGGCGCAGTTCGGTAAGGGGCTCGTTGAAGAAGCATTGCGCGAGGTCACTCGCGCGCTGGAACAGCGGCCGCGTTATGCCGAGGCGCTGTTGTTGTTGGGTAAAATCTACGAGCAGCAGGGATACAGCACGCGCGCACTCGATGCCTATAAACGCGCTATCGACATTAACCCACGCCTGGCTGAACCACACTATTATCGAGCGTTGATCCTGATCCGCGCCGACCGGTTGAGCGAGGCGCGCGATGACCTCGAAATCGCCGCGCGTCTGGACCCTAACTTCGCCGAAGCGCATTACTGGCTGGGACGGGTTTATCTTGCGCAGCGCAATGTTCCGGCTGCGGTCAATCGTTTTCGTGAAGCCGTCAACCGGCGCAACGGCGACTACCCCGAAGCGCGGTATTATCAGGGACGTGCGGAAGAGCAACTTGGAGATTTGAATGCAGCCATTCGATCGTTCGAGACGGTCGCCAATCAGAGCAACGATACATTGTGGGCGAACGAGGCGCGTGCAGCGCTGGCGCGCCTGAGCGATCGCTAGACAAAGGAGATGGACAATGACGACACCATCAGCAACGGATCTGCTCGACCAGGCCGCGTATCTTTCACCTGTCTGGGCGCGCTACAGCGATATTCTGGTCGAGCGCGGCGAAGGGGTCTATCTGTACGATGTCGAAGGACGGCGTTATCTCGACTTCACCTGCGGCATCGGCGTGACGAATACTGGTCACTGCCATCCGCGCGTGGTGGCGGCAATTCGTGAGCAGGCCGGATTGCTGCTGCACGGTCAGGCGAATATCGTCTATCACCGTCCAATGCTGGAACTGGTCGCCGAACTGCGCGCCATCGTTCCGCCGGAACTCGACAGTTTCTTCTTCAGCAACAGCGGCGCCGAGGCGGTCGAGGGCGCGATCAAACTGGCGCGCCAGGCAACCGGACGGAGCGATATCATCGCCTTCGAGGGCGGGTTCCACGGGCGCACGGCGGGCGCGCTTGCGCTCACCAGCAGCAAAGGCAGGTACCGTTACGCTGTTGCGCCATTGCCTGCGGGTGTTCATTTTGCGCCGTATGCGGCATGTTTCCACTGTGCTGTCGCGCGCGCCGCCGGCGCCGATCCGTCCGCGATTTCTGGCACAGCCCCCGATGATTCCGGATGCTGCGGCAATCCGCTGCGGCAGATTGAGCACATGCTGCACACCCAGACAACACCGGAGAATGTCGCGGCTGTGCTGGTCGAGCCGGTGCTTGGTGAGGGCGGCTATATCGTTCCGCCTGCATCGTTTCTGCAAGGGTTGCGCCAGATCTGCGACAGGTACGGCATCTTGCTGATCGTCGATGAAGTGCAGAGCGGCTTTGGTCGCACTGGACGCTTCTTCGCCATCGAGCATTTCGGTCTTACGCCCGACGTGATGACCGTTGCCAAAGGCATTGCATCAGGACTGCCGCTTTCTGGTATCATTGCACGACACGCCATCATGGAACGCTGGCAACCAGGGTCGCATGGCGGCACCTATGGCGGCAACGCCGTCGCCTGCGCTGCTGCAGTCGCGACGATCCGGACAATGCGCGAGGAGCGTCTGGTCGAAAACGCAGCGCGTCAGGGCAGATTGCTGAAAGCGGAACTGCTGCGCATCAAAGCACAGTTCCCGTCGATTGGCGATGTACGCGGATTGGGATTAATGATCGGCGTCGAACTGATAACGGCGGATGGAATGCCCGATGCTGCGCTGGCGAAACGTGTCGTCGCTGCATGTCGCAATCGTGGATTGCTCCTGCTGACCTGCGGCCCATACGATAACGTGATTCGCTTCATTCCGCCGTTGATTGTCGAGGAAGACCAGATTCGCGACGCCGTGCGCATCTTCGAGGAAGCGCTGGCGTCTTAGCAAGGCGTGGGGCTGTGCTCCGCGATCGACTGTCATCATGCCACATCGTGCGCCGTACCGGGTTGCGCTTCAGGCGTTGCAATCCGACCGACTCCGCCGCGACTATGCGGATCTCGCCGCTGAGCCGCAGTATCGGCTGGTTGGCGAGTTCTTTTTTACCGAATTATACGGTCCGCGCGACTTTAGCGCGCGTGATACGCAGGCGCGCCGTCTGCACCTGCTCGTCCAGAGTTTTCCGGGGGTGGTCATTCGCGATGTCGAGCAGGTACTCGAACTGCTCGACCTGACGAATCGTCTGGACGATGAGGTTGTCGAGCAATTGATTGCGCTGGGGGCGCCGCTCGATTTCGATATGACGATGTATGAACGCGCCTATCGTCTGGCGGATAATTATGCTGACCGGGTGCGTCAGATCGAACTGGTGCGTCAGTCGCTCTACAATGTGGCACGTCTGACACGCAACCCGCTTATGGGCATTGCGCTGGATCGCACGAAAGGTCTGGCGGAGATGCTCGGCATGAGCGATATCCACCGCTTTCTTCGCGTTGGCTACAAATCGGTGTTGCCGGTGCGCGATATGCCGCGCTTTATCGAGACCATCGCCGTGCGCGAGATGAACCGTCTCGACCGGATCTATGCCGATCAGTTGAAGCAGAAGAAATAGGCATCATACCATTTTAGATTTTAGATTTTAGATTTTAGATTTTTAATTGTGGAATACTACGCCTGGCATCACAAAGCCTGAAATCGAATGCGGCAATGCAGGATTATCATCGGGAATTGGTATCAGTGGCTTCGGGGGACGCCCTGCTCCCCTCGTAAGCGTTCACACGTCTCGTACCCGTGGCGTTTGTGCGTCGGCGGGGCAACGTCTCGTGGCGTGCGCGAACGCTATCCCGCCGCCGGTTCCTGATCGCAGGGCTTCCCCCGAATGAGCGGTTACCTTTCTGCCACGGTCTGCCGTAATCAGGCGCTGTGGGAGAGAAGGTCAACCGCGCATCATGCGTATATCCGCGTCAACCATCATCTCCACCAGTTGCTCGAACGATACGTCCGGCTTCCACCCCAGTTTCTCACGCGCGCGCGAGGGATCGCCGACCAGCAGATCGACCTCAGCCGGACGGAAGAAGCGCTCATCGACCACAACATACTTTTGATAGTCGAGACCCACATAGCCAAACGCCAGTTCACAGAACCGTCGCACTGAGTGCGTCTGCCCGGTGGCAACCACGTAGTCTCCAGGCTGGTCCTGCTGGAGCATCAGCCACATGGCGCGCACATAGTCGCCAGCGTATCCCCAATCGCGCTGCGCATCGAGGTTGCCCAGGCGCAATTCGTGGTCGAGACCGAGCGCAATGCGCGCCACACCGTGGGAAATTTTGCGGGTCACGAACTCCAGACCGCGGCGCGGTGATTCATGGTTGAAGAGAATGCCGCTGCTCGCGTGCATGCCGTAACTTTCGCGGTAGTTGACGGTGATCCAGTGGCCGTAGACCTTGGCGACGCCGTATGGCGAGCGTGGATAGAAGGGGGTGGTTTCGCGCTGCGGCACTTCGACGACCTTGCCGAACATCTCGGACGAACTGGCCTGGTAGAACCGGATGTCTGGATCGACGATGCGAATGGCGTCGAGCAGGCGTGTTACTCCGAGTGCGGTCACTTCGCCGGTAAATACCGGTTGTGAGAACGAGGTTTGTACAAAACTCTGCGCTGCCAGATTGTAGACCTCAGCTGGCCGGTGTTCGCGCAGCATATGGATGAGCGAAACTTCATCGAGCAGGTCGCCGGGAGTGAGTGTGATGCGATCCTGAATGTGGCGAATACGCTCGAAGTTGACGGTGCTGGAACGCCGGATCATCCCGATGACATCGTACCCCTGCTCAAGCAGAAACTCCGCCAGGTACGAACCATCCTGCCCTGTGATGCCGGTAATAAGAGCGCGCTTTCGAGCCATGAAACATCCTCGTAGATATGCTGGTCATAGATGATCGTCTCTGGGTGACCTGAGGGGCGCCGGTTCACGAGCGAAAGCGGGGAATACCCCTGCGAACCGGAGTCGGCGGCGGTGTGACAGCCGCCAGCGCCATGGCGCGTTGCTCCGCCGACGCAAAAAACCATGTGGTACGAGTTCACACTTTTCCGGGAGCAATGGCATCCTGCCCTCGTATGCGCGACGGGAGCGGGACGCTCACGCTGCCAGGCTTGCCTTTTGCTTCAGTGTGTGTACCCTTGCCCTGGATGCACGACGTGTGAACAGGCGCCCTCAGGGCCATTTTATACCATTTTTGATTGTAGATTGTAGATTGTAGATTTTGGAGAACGACGCCTGGCATCACGCGGTATTATCAACGATAACTGGTAGTACCGGGTGATAGGCGCGAGATGGTTGCATGCGACTCTATCGACTATCGGCTATGAAAACGGCGGGGGCGGGTGTTGCCCGGTTGGGGCACGGCGGCGCCGTGCCCCGACGGGGTGATTCCCCACCGTCACTATGGTTGTCTGGCGGTGGCGCCAAAGGTGCGCGCGTCTGCTGCCGGTGTGGCGTGCGCGCCGGAGCTGAAGGTGTAGCTCTGATCGCCCGGCGACACGATTGAAGATGAAACCTTCGTTCCGCTCAGGAACGCTATCGACGTGGGCTGCGTTTGCGACACGATGATCACCGTTCATCACGCCGCAGGTCGAGCCAGGCGCACTCTTCCGGCGTCAGGCGCACCTCCAGCGCAGCGACGTTGGCGGCAAACTCCTCCGGCGTGCGGCACCCGACCAGTGCGTAAATGTCGAGCGGCTGGCTCATGACGTATGCCAGCGCAACCTGCGGAATGCTCAACCCTTTCTCCTCAGCCAGTTGCTGCACACGCTCCAGGCGGCGAAAGTTCTCTTCGCCAGCGTAGGAATAGACCGCCAGTTTATCGAGATAATCCTCGAAGGTGTCGAGGTTATCGCGCCGCAGCCGACCCGAAAAGAAGCCGCCTGCCAGGCTCGACCAGGTGAAGAGGGGCATGCGCTGTTCGGCATACCAGGCGCGCGCCGCTTCATTCTGCGGACCGCTGATGCTGACACATCCTTCCCACGGTTCGCGGTACTGCTCCGCCAGACTGAAATTCGGACTGCTGGCGACGAATGGCGTCAATCCGTGGGCGGCGGCGTATTCATTCGCCTCAGCGATTCGCCGATGACTCCAGTTCGCCCCGCCGAATGCCCGGATATGTCCGGCGGACAGGTGTTCATTCAGCACCTCGACAATCGGTCCGACCGGCGCCGACGGATCATCGCGGTGAAGCAGGTAGAGGTCAATATACTCGAATTTGAAGCGCGCCAGCGAGTCGAACAGGTCGGCCGTAATATCGAAAGGGGTGACCCGTTTGCGGTCAGCGTTATGGTGCGCGCCCTTGCCGATGATCACCACCTGCTCACGAATGCCGCGTTCGTGTACCCAGCGCCCCATAGCGCGTTCTTTGTCACCCTGCCCATACACATGCGCCGTATCGAAGGTGTTGCATCCCATCTCGAATACTGCATCGAGCAGGCGGAAACTGCCCTCCAGATCGTGCGTCGAGACCATGACCGTCCCCTGAACCAGACGCGATACCGGTTTGTCGATACCGGGAACATGTCCGTACTGCATGGTTGTGCTCCTCACTCCATTGGATACGTCAGCCCCCACTGCGCCCGAGTGGCGTCCAGGGTGCGCATAATACCGAGTGTCTCATCGAGCGGCATCACCGGGCTTTCGTTGAGTCCGGCGCGTAAACAGCGCATCGCCTCGATTGCTTCGAACTGATACCCGTTTCCCTGGTACGGCAGGTTGATCACCTCATCGGCGCGCCCGCTGCGGCTCAGGGTGAGGGTTTTGGCGCGCCACCACTGCGGATGGACGCGAATCATCCCTTCCGTGCCCATTATCGTCGTTTCGTGCGGCGTTTCGGTGCGAATGGCGCTCCACAGCACCGCTATTCGCCCGCCGTCGTAGCCGAGGATCATCGCCGCTTCCTCGTCAACACCGGTTGCGCCGAGGTGCGCCATCGTCGCGATGCGCTCTGGTTCGCTGCCGAAGACCATCGATGTGAGGGAGACGGTATAGATGCCCACATCGAGCAAACTTCCCCCGCCCAGCGCCGGATCGAACAGACGGCTGCGTGGATTGACGTCGGTGCGGAAGCCAAAATCAGATGCGATCATGCGCACCTCGCCGATTGCGCCTGCTGCCAGCAGGTCGCGCAGGCGCACAATCGCCGGAAGGAAGCGGGTCCACATTGCTTCCATCAGGAACAGACCACGCTCACGGGCGACGGCAATCACGTCTGCTGCCTGGCGTGCATTGATCGTAAACGGTTTTTCGCACAGCACCGCTTTCCCGTGGCGCAGACAGAGCAAACAGTTTTCGGCGTGCAGCGCGTGCGGCGTTGCGATGTAGATGATGTCTACGTCGGGATCGGCGGCGAGTTCCTCGTAGGATGCATAGCGGTGCGGCACATTGAAGCGGTCGCCAAACGCGGCAGCAGCGTCGGCGCTGCGTGACCCGACTGCAACCAGTTGCGCGTCGTCGAGCGACTGCAGCGCTTCGGCAAACACGCCGGCAATCCGTCCCGTGCTCAGAATACCCCAGCGAACAGATGATTGAGCCATACGAATATCCTTTGCACTGTCATGGCGGCAGAACCGAATGGTCGAACCAGGCGCGCACATCGCGCCCATCAATGGTGGCAACAACAGTGATGCGCCAGTCTCCCTCCATCGAATACAGGGTGCGAACGCCATATCTGCCAGGAGCAATCCGGTCGGCGATTGGCTGGTGCACGCCCATTTCCATCTGGGGCATGGTAAAGTCGAAATACACCAGGGTCGCTTCAACCGGTTGATCAGCAGCGTCGGTAATTATTGCCGTAAACGAATAGTCGCGCAGCGCCACCGGTTGCGCCGGTCGTTCGAGCGCAATGGTTAAACCCTCGACGACCCGTTCGTCGACAACGGTTGTCGTTGCACCGCAGGCGCCGATGGTGATGCCAGCAATCACGAGCAATATAATATTATTGCAAGCATAGCGTTTTGATCTGGCGGAGAAACGTTTCATGGCGCGTGCAAAATCCATACCGCTGGTTCTTGATCTCGGAGGCTTTTTCCCGAACCTCTGCACGTGAACAATGACTGGATTGCTTTATTTTTGGTGTTCGATTTTTGATTTTTGGTTTCTGGTTCTCAGTTCTCGGTTTTCAGTTCCTGCGCCATCGAAGACGCCTTCTCGCCTGGTGGATAGCGCAGCGATACCAGGAAGCCAATCAGGATATGCTGAATGTTGATGAGCAAAAACAGTGCGGACAGGCTCAGCGCAATCTCGGCGGAATGCCCGTGGCGTTGCAGCATGGCGATCAGGACGGCATCGCGCACCCCGACCCCAGCAAAACTGATCGGCAGCGCCTGGAGGATGGCGATCAACCCGGTGGCTGCCAGGATTTCGAGGACCGGAATATCACCCAGGCGCAGCGCCAGATACATCAGGTAGATACGCACAAAGGTGGAGGTCGCCGAGCCGATGGTACTGATCAGCAACAGCGTCAGCGGCATGAAGCGCAGACTGAGCGGTGCGAACTGATCGCGCAGGCGTTCGAGCGCCGCGCGCAGACGCCCGCGCAGCAGCGGCAGCGCCAGTCCCAGCGCCCATTCCCGCGGTGCGCGCGCCATCAACCCCGGTGTGGCGATCAGTACTGCCGCTGCAAAACCGATTGTCGCCAGTTGCACAACGCCGCGCGTTTCGGCGGGAAACACATCAATAAACGCCGCCAGGCTCAGCACCGCCATCACCGCCCAGATCACAAAATCGAACAGGCGATCAAGCAGAATGCTGAGCAGTCCAGGCGCCAGCGGCACTCCGCGCTCACGCAGATACCATGCCTTGATAAAATCGCCCGACTGACCAGGCGTAATGCCGCCGGCGTACAGCCCGATCGCATACAGTGCCGCCAGATAGTTGAGCGAAGGCGGCGCATACCCCTGCTCACGCACAATGATGCTCCAGCGCCACGCCTTGACCCAGACAAATACCGGCATCAGCGCCAGCGAGAGCAGCGCGGGAGCAAGATCAATGCCGACCAGCGCCGCACCAAGGGCGTTGAGATCGCTGCGCCACAGGAAAAAGAGTAGCAGAGCAGGACCGATCAGACGAAGCAGCCAGCGGAGAACAGGTTTCACAGGTCGCGCCGTTGAAAACGCAGTCCGGCAATCTGCTCAGCCAGCAGACCGAACATAAATACCACAATTGCGCCGACAAACAGACCGACCGACGAGTTTGGCACGCGGAAGCGCCCGACATCGGTGATGAAATAACTGACGGCGAATGACAGCAGGCTCAGGAAGAACATTGCCAGCGCCACCGGAAAGTAGACGCGCAGTGGTGCAAACATTGAGACCATCCGCAGCATGATGAGAATGTTGCGCACGCCGTTCTTGAACAACTTCTGAGAGCTGCGCCCTCCCTGACGTTTGTTCATCGCCACCGGCTCGAACCGAATGTGGTAGCCGGCTTTGGCAAACGCCATAGCACTCGTCATTGGCCAGCCAAAGGTATTCGGCAGCAGGTGAAGAAACTCAAGCATCGCCTCGCGCCGAAACGCACGAAACCCGGACGTCAGGTCTTTCATCGGGAAGCCGGAAAGGTACGTCCCCAGCGCATTCAGGACACTGTTGCCGAACCAGCGCACCAGGTTCTCGTGGCTATCGCGATCCGGGCGTGTGGCAATCACCATGTCGTACCGGTCGAGATGGCGCAGCAGGCGCGGAATGTCGGCAGGGTTGTGCTGTCCATCGGCATCAATCACGATCACGACATCGCCGCCAGCCGCGCGAATGCCAGTGCGCACCCCGGCGCCATTTCCCACATTGTGCGGTCGGCTGATGACCCTTGCCCCTGCCGCTGCGGCCTGCGCTGCCGTATCATCGGTCGATGCATCGTCCACAACGATGATTTCGGCGTCAGGGACCTGCGCCTGTACCGCGCGCACCACACCCCCAACCCGCGGTCCTTCGTTGAACGCCGGAATGACCACGCTGATGCTGAAGGGCCAGCGGTGCGGCGTATCGAAGTCTGGCAGCGTTTCGGCAACCGAATGTGAGTCAACCGTCATAATCAACAATGCGAACCTGAATCGGCGGAAGCCCGGAACGCCGGGTGGCGATCAACCGAACGGAGTGGTGCAACATGGTCCCAGATTGAACACTATTCGTGCATTTCCCGCTCGACGAATGCCAGCAAATCCTGGTACCCGCGCAACACCGGCAAGTGCGGATAATCGGCGACCACATTATCGGGCGGCTCGAACAGCGCACCGACATCGGCTGCTGCGAGCATGCCCACATCATTATACGAATCCCCGACCGCCAGCACTCGAAAACGCAGCTCCCGCAACGCGCGCACCGCAGCAGTTTTACTATCCGGCAGGCGCAGGCGGTAATCGGTGATCATCCCGTGCGCGTCAACGACGAGTGAGTGGCAGAAGAGGGTTGGCCAGCCCAGTTTTGCCATCAGCGGCAGCGCAAACTCATAGTACGTATCCGACAGAATGATCACCTGCACCTGCTCGCGCAGCCGCGCCAGCGCCTCGACCGCGCCGGGCAGAGGGTCGATGGCGCCGATGACGCGCTGAATATCGGTCAGGGTCAGATGATGCTCCCGCAGCAACGCCAGTCGTCCACGCATCAATTCGTCATAATCTGGAACATCGCGCGTCGTCAGGCGCAGCCGTTCGATGCCGGCGCGTTCGGCGACGGCGATCCAGATTTCTGGAACCAGCACGCCTTCGAGGTCAGTAGCGAGAATCGTTGGTTGCGCCATACTCCCTCATCACGATCGGACACCGTACAGGATTGTACCATGACCTGCAGATGCCGGCGTCAGGAATTCGCACTGTGCTCGTGGAACGTGGGAACGTGGAACGTGGGAACGTGGGAACGTGGAACGTGGGAACGTGGGAACGTGGGAACGTGGAACGTGGGAACGTGGGAACGTGGGAACGTGGGAACGTGGGAACGTGGAACGTGGGAACGTGGGAACGTGGGAACGTGGGAACGTGGAAAACGCGCCCGACCCTTGAGGTCTCACGTCGGTGATCGTGTTCCGCCATGTCCCCTGGCTGGCGGAATGGTCGAACCAGCTGGTACGCACGTGTCCCGACCTCAAGGGTCTTGGCGGGCTGGAACGTGGGAACGTGGGAACGTGGGAACGTGGGAACGTGGGAACGTGGGAACGTGGGAACGTGGAACGTGGAACGTGGGAACGTGGAACGTGGAACGTGGAAACGTGGGAACGTGGAACGTGGGAACGTGGAACGTGGGAACGTGGAACGTGGAACGTGGAACGTGGGAACGTGGGAACGTGGGAACGTGGGAACGTGGGAACGTGGGAACGTGGAACGTGGGAACGTAGAACGTGGAACGTGGAACGTGACTATCTCCAAATCTAAAATCGAACGCGGCAGGGCTCAATGAAGCGCTCGCATTCGTTTATTCGTTGCCCATTCGTTGACAGCGGCGATTGGAATAATGAGACAGTTACATATGCTGCTCGCGATGGAAATCCCTGTTGAGACTGCGCCGGCAGCCCTTGAGGTGACAGCCGTTGGGCTCGCGGGGCGTCTCGCCCGCATCTCCGGGGTTGTCTTCATCGCGGCATTGTGCGCTGCACGCAAGATAGTGAGCATGCGTTTGCATTAATCCGAAATCATTAGCATCTGACAACCACGACCATCTCTGGAGGCACGTGTGACCGTGCGTATACGTTCGCATGCGATCCACATACGGCGCGTTCACCGAGGCAATCTGGATACGATTGACACGATGGCTGAACCCATATATAATGCCCGTCGTAAATGATAGTTACTATCATTTATAGAATGGGTACGAATGGAAAGATGACCCTACCGCTCGTGTTGGAGTGGCGAATGTGTCTGCTGAAAGGAGTGACCGCCATGGACAAGACTGAACGCAACCATCGGCTCGCCTTCTATGCCACCAATTACCTTGAGGATGTCACCGTCACGCTGATCGCCCCGACCCGCACGATTACCAATGCAAACGTTGAGTACTGTATTGCCAGCGGCTACGTCAAGATCAACACGCCCGAGGAGAGCACCCTGATCACCCATATCAGCAATGTAGTCATCGAGGTGATGGCGTAAGGCGAGGGGGCAAGGATCGGAGGTTGGGATCCGACCTTGTCCGATCCCTGTCCTCTGGACTGACCTGTGGTCTTTCAGGAATGAATCCGATAGATGCCTGATGTCGTAGGGCTGACGCTCGTGGCCGGCAGGGCGAAGTCCGTCCGGGCAGACCACAGGGGATTATGGAGCGCCTATCCGAAAACCGCCCCTTCGATAGATACGCGCTGTGCGCTCCTCAGGACGCGGTTTTTCGGTATCTTTGCGTTATCCGGATAGGCTCTTACTGGAAAACCATATAGGAGGGCTGGATGCAAACAGCCGTATCAAAGATCGTGATGGTCGGTCTCGAATCGGTCGGCAAATCAGCCTTGTTCCGTGCACTCACCGGTGAGGCGCCCGGTGACGAACAGAATGTGCGTGGATCAACCGTCACGGTTCGGAGCGCTCCGCTGCGGACGACTCAGGCGCACCTGGTTGACACGCCTGGGATCAGGCTGAGCGATGACAGCCTCACCTCGCGTCTGGCGCTCGAGCAGCTTACTACGGCTGATGCGGTGCTCCTGGTTGTGCGTGGCACCCACGCGCAAACCGAACTCGTGGCCCTCTTGCGCGAGTTAGGAACGGCGCTTAGTGGGCGAAAGACGGCGCTGGTGTTCACCTTTGAAGATCGGGCGGCACCCGAGATGGCAACCTTGCTTGATCACTATACTGTCCGGCTTGGCGTACCGGTAGCGCTGGTGAACGCCCGAAATATGACGGAAGCGCAGCGCACACGCATCGAGCTGGCAATTCAGGCGGCAGCCCCACTCGTTCAATCGACGGCGCAGACGATTGTGTTGCTGCCCACGCCGTCACTCGTGCAGCCGCAGCCCACGATCTTCGAGCATCCTCAGATTGGCCCGTGGATGGCGCTCCTGACTATCGCCTTGCTCTTTGCACTCCCGATATTTCTAGCCTACCGGTTTGCTGATTGGCTGCAACCGCACGCTGATGCCGCGCTGATCGAGCCACTTACGATGTTCCTCGCGCCGCTGGAACAGTCGGCGCCTCTGATCTGCGCCACCCTGGTCGGCGACTATGGTCTGCTGACGCTGGGCTGGTACTCATTTCTCTGGGCTTTCCCCGTCGTTCTGCTCATTGGGGTGAGCGTCGCAGTGACGGAAGAGAGTGGGCTAAAGGATCGGATCACTGCCGCATTAGACCCCTGGCTCCGCCGGATCGGGCTAAGCGGACGCGATCTCGTGCCGGTGCTCACCGGGTTTGGCTGTAATGTCGTGGCTGCGTTCCACACGCGGTCTTGCAGCGTCTGTACCCGCAAAGCCTGTTTATCTCTAATCGCTTTTGGTTCAGCCTGTAGTTACCAGATTGGCGCTTCGCTGTCGATCTTCAACGCAGCCGGAGAGCCCTGGCTCTTTGCCCCGTATCTTCTGATGGTGTTCCTGGTGGGCGCCATCCACACCCGCGTCTGGCATGGTGGACTGCCTCCGGCAGCAGCCGTACCGATCAGCGAGCGCGCCTTTCTCCAGCGTCCCAGCTGGCGTGGAGTCTGGTGGCGAGTGCGCGGAGTTTTGCGTCAGTTTCTGCTCCAGGCAATGCCGATCTTCCTGGTCATCTGCGCGGTTGGGGCGTTGCTGGCTTTCTTTGGCGTCCTCGATGGGATCGCGTCAAGCGTCGGGCTCGCACTGTCCGTGTTCGGTCTCCCCGGTCAGGTTGCGCCGGGTGTGATCTTTGCGATCATCCGTAAAGATGGTCTGCTTGTCCTCAATGAGGGCGAGGGCGCGCTGCTGGCAACCCTGAGCGCAGGTCAGATCCTGGTGCTGGTCTACCTTGCCTCAACCCTGACCGCCTGCCTGGTCACACTCTGGACAATCGGCAGGGAGCTGGGTGTGCGGCACGCCCTGGCGCTGGTCGTACGACAGGCAGCAACTGCGCTGGTCAGCGCGCTGCTGCTGGCGCTGATCGTCCACCACGTGCCGGCTCTGCTCGCGACAGCCTGAGGTGAAGGTGTCTGATAGCTGGCAGTCCCTGTCGTTGCCGATCCACTGGCGGTGCGCATCGAACAGCCATACGCCGCTGGCGGCCAGCGGGTGCAATCAGGAACCGGCGCTGAGCACAGCGCTGGACCCCTCGCAGTCCTCGACCACACGGTGCTGGTTGCACTGTCCATCGATGGCGGCGATGAGCCCACCGACGCTGCTGGCGCCGTCGCTGCCGGCAACGCCGTGGCGTGTGCGACCTTAATCCCTTCAATCATCTCCAAGCGCAACGATGCCTATCCCCTCTTCGCCGCCCTCGACGATCTGCTCCTGCCCGGCCCCACCGGCGCCAATGTGAATAATCTGGTCTTCCTGCTGGTGGGGAAAGGGGGTAGGGTGGGGGTGCTGATATTCCTGAACTGGCGGACAGATGGGCCATGTCAACATAACGAGCGCCCAGGGTGTCAGCAACCTGTGCTACAATTGACAATTATCACACCAGTCGTATTCATTGCATTGCACAGTTCCTACGTTACTTATCCCATGAACGCCAGGAGAAAAGAGATAACTGGAGCGCAGGCAGGACTGAGCGGGCAACGCCAGATTGAAACACATTACGGGTGATGTGTGAGAATGGCGGCTCAGCATCGATAGAAGACATTTATGCTGCCGTCGAGCAAGAGATGAGGGGCGCGATCCTTTCGCGGCAAGGACGGGATACCCTGCGCTCGTTGATCAATCGCGACACTGTCAGGTGAGGACTGGTTTATCCATACGAAGCAGGCCAGGATGGCTGGGGAATCACTCCAATATTCTCTTGTGTGGCTATAGCAAAAGACGTTATCGTGTAGACCACTTTAGATTGTAGATTTTGGAGTGGAGATCGCTGCGATGGCGTTGTGATGCGCTCTGATGAGCGTGCGCATGCGGCTTGTTCAATTCCAATCGGTATTCCTCGACCGGCAGCAGGCGGAAGATGACAGCGAAACCGGCCAGCGTAATTGCCAGATTGAGTGTGGCGAATGGCGTGGCGGCAAGCATCTTGCCGACTGCGAACCAGTCGCGCGGCAGCGGATTGATGTGCAGTGGATCGAGCGATCCGCGCTCGCGCTCGCTGGCAGTGGCGTCGGTGATGAGCGGCGCGGCGCCGTTCGTTGAAGATGGCGAAGATGATGAAGCAGGGCAACATTGGCGCGAAGATCAGCGCCTGACTCTGCGGAGTGACGGTGTCGCGCTCTTCGATCTGCACTGCCCGCACCACTTCTCAACTGATCCTGCGCAGGCTGAGGAGGTGATGTGTGCCGCCAGGCCTGCCCTCGATGTGCCCGTAATCGGGCGCCCGCCAGGCGCGTCCCTGTGTTGGGTGATGATGCACCTGCAACCAGGCGTCCATCAGCAGACACAATTTGCGTTCGCCTATGACTTCAGTACTACGCTGCATGTTGCTTCACTGTTAGTTCAAGATAGGACACAAAGCCCTCTTTTGTTAAGAAGTCGTTGATCATATACTAGCCCGCGTAGTGCAGATGGATGCACGCACCGCAACCGCCGCATCAGAGAGACCAGGTCAACCCGGCATGGCGCTGTCTGACGCACGCCTGAGGGCATCGGGTCGCTCTGTGCACACGAAAGGAGCCTATGCCGATGAACCCGTACACCAGCCAGCCTGCGGCGTCTGCTGCCAGCGCCCCGCCGGTCAACGCACCGCCTGACGCTGACGACCGGATTCTGGTGTCGCGTCAACACCTCGAACAGTTGCAGCGTCATGTGCGCCTCGGCTACGAACGGTTTCCCACCCGCCACCTGCGCCAATCGCTGCTGATCCTCGATCATATCCTCGCGCGTCGCACACGCTGAGGCGTCAGCCGCAGCGGGATGCACGGTGGTTTCCCTGCCTGCATCCCTCACTCCAGCGCTGCGCCATTTATCCTCAGTCGCCGCGGCGGGATGCACGGTGGTTTCCCTGCCTGCATCCCGCCGCGATCTGCCATTGATGGTCGTCGCGCAGCGGTCTGCGCTTCTCGTCGCCGGCATCAAAGTTCTCAAGAAGCGCCGACCATGCGGTACGACCCTGCACGCCATTATCGTCGCGCTGTCCATCTGAACAGGCTATAAGTGTAGCCGGGCAGAAGCGTATTTCCGTCAAACTTTGCGTGCAAAACAGGGCGTGTTTATTCGGTGAGGCGGTGGATGGATGGGGAGATGCGGTTCAATGAGTCCGGATGGATGGTGGTCGACGAATGGCAATGGTTGGGCAAGCGACTCCCCGGTGGAGGGTTTGGATGCGTTTGTGATCATGCCCAATCGCCTGTGTGGCATTATCGTGTTAACACCCGAACCCGCCGTAGGGACAGGTCTCGCGCCCACCCCCAATGCGTCCGCCGCAGATATGTCCACCGCCAAAGCGCCCGCCCCCGATGCCTCTAATCGGGCGCCCACACGTCGTCCCGACGCCGGGGAGTATGGTGAGTGCGTTCACATCGTTGACCGCGGTGTTGTATGTGCGCGGTGTCAGGCAGCGTGGCTGGCCGCCCATCCACGAGCGCGTATGGCAACGCAATCCCTACGATCGCATCATCTGTGACGAGGAGTCGCTGAACCGGATTCGTCAGCACATCTTCACGAACCCGTTATGCTGGGCATACGATCGTGACAATCCGGCGTGAGCCGAAGGTTGTCTTCGGTGAACCATACGAACGTATGTGTGTCTGCCGACATTTCAAGGCGTATACGCGCAGAAATCACCGAGAGGTGCATCAATGTCATCTGCGATCGCGATGTATCCGCACGCTTCCGAACTGCGGTTGGTGCGGCGGTTGATACGGTCATGCGACATCTGCCGGGGGCGCCTCTACGCAGCGCCTTGGTCGCCGATGACGCTGCTCTAATAGACCCACTCGCCGGGTTGCGCCTCGCTGATCCTGGTAAACCTCGGTTCCAATGGAGAACATCTCACACAATTGGCCAAACTCTTTGCGATTCAGCGCCCCGCGCAACTCAGGCGGAACAGGAGCAGGACCGGATGTCCCACTGGCAATTATCCAGTAACGCAACAGGATTCGGATTGCGAGCGATCCGCTCGTAGCACTGGACACGACTGGTCTGGATGATGGTTAGGTTTGGCAATCAGTCGTGCTGGCGTGCTACGCTGATAGGTGCGGTGAGCCGGGTGCGGGTTGACCTGTTTGACCAGAACGCTGTCCTCGTCCTGTAATGATACCAAATCCTTGAAGACGCTATCCCAATCTCGGCTTGGATAGGGTAGGGGTAGCCACTGACGGCATTGTATTCGCTCGGCAGTAATGGTTAAGACCTCATCTAGATGCAGCGGCACGACAGCACGTTTCAGTGCTCTTCTACGAGCCGAAATTGTTGAAATGGAGGAGCATGTGTTGACGCCGGACGAAATCGCCCGGGTTTCAGTGCTCTTCTACGAGCCGAAATTGTTGAAATACTAGTGAACTCAGTTCACCAGTGCATTGAGTTCACGTTTCAGTGCTCTTCTACGAGCCGAAATTGTTGAAATGATGAGCGCCGACGACCCGCTCCTGGCGTTCGGACGTTTCAGTGCTCTTCTACGAGCCGAAATTGTTGAAATATTGGGAAATTGTTGGCAACGCGGTGCGTTGCACAAGCGTTTCAGTGCTCTTCTACGAGCCGAAATTGTTGAAATTCGGTGATCGCCTGCAGCGACGCGATGCGTGAAAGTTTCAGTGCTCTTCTACGAGCCGAAATTGTTGAAATTTTTCCCACGCTTCATCGTCTTCGATTTTTGCGGCGGTTTCAGTGCTCTTCTACGAGCCGAAATTGTTGAAATCGTACCCGACGCCCCCGCCGTTTTCTCGTGATGTTCGTTTCAGTGCTCTTCTACGAGCCGAAATTGTTGAAATCTACCGTGTTTGCTGGATCGGAGGGTGCCTGGGGTTCGTTTCAGTGCTCTTCTACGAGCCGAAATTGTTGAAATAGCAACCAACGCTCCTACGGCGCGTTCGCGAGGAAGAGTTTCAGTGCTCTTCTACGAGCCGAAATTGTTGAAATATACGAAGAGACAAATCGGAAACATTGCCGTTATTGTGTTTCAGTGCTCTTCTACGAGCCGAAATTGTTGAAATTATCCATCAACGTCAAGTGATAGCCGTGCTCTATAGTTTCAGTGCTCTTCTACGAGCCGAAATTGTTGAAATCATCGACATGACGGTTAGCGTGCGCGTGCACGCGCGGTTTCAGTGCTCTTCTACGAGCCGAAATTGTTGAAATCCGTTTGCGGAACGCAAGGAGACGCTGCGCATCGTTCGTTTCAGTGCTCTTCTACGAGCCGAAATTGTTGAAATCGCGCCTGCCGTCCAACAGCGATCCGGTTCCCGCAGGTTTCAGTGCTCTTCTACGAGCCGAAATTGTTGAAATAACATTCCTCGCCGGGCGCAGGTTTTTCAACCGTGTGTTTCAGTGCTCTTCTACGAGCCGAAATTGTTGAAATCGTACCTGATGCATATCTGCGTGTTTGCCCAAGACCGTTTCAGTGCTCTTCTACGAGCCGAAATTGTTGAAATGCGCGCTGAGCGTGTACGCCATCATCCCCCGCTGCGTGTTTCAGTGCTCTTCTACGAGCCGAAATTGTTGAAATAGACTTGTTGTACACTCGCATACGAAGCCTGCTTTTGTTTCAGTGCTCTTCTACGAGCCGAAATTGTTGAAATAATGCGATTGTAAACTCTGGAATGCAACAGCATCTGTTTCAGTGCTCTTCTACGAGCCGAAATTGTTGAAATTGTACGTTTCCTCATCGATATACTCACCATGACAAAGAGTTTCAGTGCTCTTCTACGAGCCGAAATTGTTGAAATTTGATGTGAGGGAAGGTCTATGACGATCTATCGTCTGTTTCAGTGCTCTTCTACGAGCCGAAATTGTTGAAATTTGTTCGGGCGATTCTGGTTCTTTTGACTTGTCTTTGTTTCAGTGCTCTTCTACGAGCCGAAATTGTTGAAATTACCTTGACTCTAACCCGTTCGTTGAGTCTTACATGGGTTTCAGTGCTCTTCTACGAGCCGAAATTGTTGAAATCGGTTTTGTTGTATACCCTTAGCCTTGCTCTGGATTTGTTTCAGTGCTCTTCTACGAGCCGAAATTGTTGAAATCAAGCGTGCTACGCTAATCACATTGTCCAGGTTTTTGTTTCAGTGCTCTTCTACGAGCCGAAATTGTTGAAATGGCACCAAAACCTTATCGTCCAGAAGCAAGCCTTCCGTTTCAGTGCTCTTCTACGAGCCGAAATTGTTGAAATCGTGAAGAACGGGTTCCCTCTTTTGTGAACCCCAAAGTTTCAGTGCTCTTCTACGAGCCGAAATTGTTGAAATCTATCCCGTGACCTGGCTGCGATCCGCGTGCGCAGCCCGTTTCAGTGCTCTTCTACGAGCCGAAATTGTTGAAATCGGGACGGGCATCACATCTGCGATATCTGGATGGAGTTTCAGTGCTCTTCTACGAGCCGAAATTGTTGAAATCAGGTCGCGCTACAGTGATGCATTTGTATCGCTGTCGTTTCAGTGCTCTTCTACGAGCCGAAATTGTTGAAATTACACCGAGTGTGCGCGAGCATTGTCGCGCGGGTACGTGTTTCAGTGCTCTTCTACGAGCCGAAATTGTTGAAATATTGCCCAACCGTTGCCCTCGAGACGCCAGTGACCGTTTCAGTGCTCTTCTACGAGCCGAAATTGTTGAAATCTGCGTCGATTGTTTCGCCCGTCAATGCTACGTCAGTTTCAGTGCTCTTCTACGAGCCGAAATTGTTGAAATAGGTCGACGGTCTCGAGGTCTACGTATTGCATCGGCGTTTCAGTGCTCTTCTACGAGCCGAAATTGTTGAAATCGGTCGCAACGGCAACGGCAACAAACCCGCGCGCGCTCGGTTTCAGTGCTCTTCTACGAGCCGAAATTGTTGAAATACGCTGATACGGCGGAGCATCGTTGTGCGCGGGGACGTTTCAGTGCTCTTCTACGAGCCGAAATTGTTGAAATCTGGGAGTGGTACCGGCGGGTTTTTGAACGGCTGTGTTTCAGTGCTCTTCTACGAGCCGAAATTGTTGAAATGAGGCTGAGGTGTGGCGGGCGGTACACGCAATCATTGTTTCATTGCTCTTCTACGAGCCGAAATTGTTGAAATTCGCCATTGCCGGGCTGGGCGGGGGGCGTCAATACGGTTTCAGTGCTCTTCTACGAGCCGAAATTGTTGAAATTGTGGTGGATCTCTGCCAGGCGAGCGGGGAGTCCGGTTTCAGTGCTCTTCTACGAGCCGAAATTGTTGAAATTTGCCGCGCCGCTTCTCCACCTCCGCAGCCTCCTCGTCCGTGTTTCAGTGCTCTTCTACGAGCCGAAATTGTTGAAATTTGTCGCGGTCGGCGTCGGTGTTGTGCCGCCCGCCGCGTTTCAGTGCTCTTCTACGAGCCGAAATTGTTGAAATGCCGCGATCCGCGTGCGCGGCCCAGGCGCGGCGGAGTTTCAGTGCTCTTCTACGAGCCGAAATTGTTGAAATCGACATCCGACCGGCGCTGCGGGATGTGCTTGTCGAGGTTTCAGTGCTCTTCTACGAGCCGAAATTGTTGAAATATCCGCAGGAGCCGAGGTCATCGTCGCATCCCAGTCGTTTCAGTGCTCTTCTACGAGCCGAAATTGTTGAAATCCTCCTGGTCAGCATTGCCATGATGACGATGCCGTGTTTCAGTGCTCTTCTACGAGCCGAAATTGTTGAAATCCGTCACTCAGCAATCCATACGTTTTGCCGCGCATGTTTCAGTGCTCTTCTACGAGCCGAAATTGTTGAAACTCGGGACGACCGACGACATTGAGGCGGTAGCGCTGTTTCAGTGCTCTTCTACGAGCCGAAATTGTTGAAATCTTTGAAACGCCGATCACGAATGAGTACGATTTGTGTTTCAGTGCTCTTCTACGAGCCGAAATTGTTGAAATCGTATGCCTGCGGCGCGTAGGGCGCAGGCGTCGGATAGTTTCAGTGCTCTTCTACGAGCCGAAATTGTTGAAACTTCCTCAACCGCCAGGTTCACGTGCGCGTGGCCCAGTTTCAGTGCTCTTCTACGAGCCGAAATTGTTGAAAGTGAATGTGCGCATGCGACCTCTTTTCGTCTCCATTGTTTCAGTGCTCTTCTACGAGCCGAAATTGTTGAAATCCGCGCGCCGGGACGCCGAGCACCTAGCACTCGAAGGTTTCAGTGCTCTTCTACGAGCCGAAATTGTTGAAATGGATGGCGGCGCCGGGCAGGAACGCAATGCTGCGCGGGTTTCAGTGCTCTTCTACGAGCCGAAATTGTTGAAATTACCCCGATGACACACTGTCTCAAGCAACACTTACGGTTTCAGTGCTCTTCTACGAGCCGAAATTGTTGAAATTGATGCAGATGCAGAGATTGAAGCAATCAAGCCGAAGTTTCAGTGCTCTTCTACGAGCCGAAATTGTTGAAATACAGGTACAGCGTGTTCTACGCTTAGCACGCCGAAGAGTTTCAGTGCTCTTCTACGAGCCGAAATTGTTGAAATTGACGCATTGCGTCAGGCGCTGGACGACTACATGCAGTGTTTCAGTGCTCTTCTACGAGCCGAAATTGTTGAAATTCTATCGCATTACTGGTAGGCGTCCAGGGTAGGGATTTAGTTTCAGTGCTCTTCTACGAGCCGAAATTGTTGAAATATTCCCCCCCGTTGCTATCCATACAGCGGAAACCGTTGTTTCAGTGCTCTTCTACGAGCCGAAATTGTTGAAATGTATCGCACATATGTTGTTCGAGGAGGTGAGACTATCGTTTCAGTGCTCTTCTACGAGCCGAAATTGTTGAAAGAACCCTGTGTTTGCGGCGGGTCTTCTTGTCATCTTGTTTCAGTGCTCTTCTACGAGCCGAAATTGTTGAAACGTACCACATGTTGTCTATCTCTTGCGCAACGATAGTGTTTCAGTGCTCTTCTACGAGCCGAAATTGTTGAAACTTATCGGCGTGGTACGGGTTTTCTGTCCTACCGAAGTTTCAGTGCTCTTCTACGAGCCGAAATTGTTGAAATCCATCCCCGCAAGTGCGGTGGGCGTGGACATCACAGTTTCAGTGCTCTTCTACGAGCCGAAATTGTTGAAATAAACGAACTTTTTGAGGGTGTAGGCGAAACAAAATGTTTCAGTGCTCTTCTACGAGCCGAAATTGTTGAAATTTGCGAGGGATAGTGAAGGACGGGGTTCGTATGATGGTTTCAGTGCTCTTCTACGAGCCGAAATTGTTGAAATCGAGCATGCGCGCAGTCTGCACGCACTCGTGGCGCGTTTCAGTGCTCTTCTACGAGCCGAAATTGTTGAAACCGGCAGAAACTCGTGTTCGCGACGGCGAAATGTATGTTTCAGTGCTCTTCTACGAGCCGAAATTGTTGAAATGTTCGATAAATCGCATTATCGAAGATAAGAAGTATTCGTTTCAGTGCTCTTCTACGAGCCGAAATTGTTGAAAGCGATGGGCGAAACGCATTGGAAGGCCGCTCCTTCAGTTTCAGTGCTCTTCTACGAGCCGAAATTGTTGAAATGTGTACATCATCACCTCTATCGCACCACACTACGTGTTTCAGTGCTCTTCTACGAGCCGAAATTGTTGAAAGGTACGTTCTGCAGCGTGCATACATTGCATCGCTAGCGTTTCAGTGCTCTTCTACGAGCCGAAATTGTTGAAACTTCGCTTTCATTAGGCGGTTCAGCCGGGTTGTCTTCGTTTCAGTGCTCTTCTACGAGCCGAAATTGTTGAAATCGGTTATTCGGGAGCGCCCATATCTGAGCCCGAACGGTTTCAGTGCTCTTCTACGAGCCGAAATTGTTGAAATTGTGTTTGACGGCAAAACCGTCCGATCGATGACATGTTTCAGTGCTCTTCTACGAGCCGAAATTGTTGAAACAGACCGAAGAACGAGAAGACAAACGAAACGAAACAGTTTCAGTGCTCTTCTACGAGCCGAAATTGTTGAAACTGCGGCTCTTGATTTCGGCGTTCTGGCGATGATTGTTTCAGTGCTCTTCTACGAGCCGAAATTGTTGAAATTCTTGATGTTCCTCTTGCCGCTATTCCGCTTCGGGAGTTTCAGTGCTCTTCTACGAGCCGAAATTGTTGAAATTGGTACGCAACAATGACGCCGCGATCATCGATGATCGTTTCAGTGCTCTTCTACGAGCCGAAATTGTTGAAATCCGAATGACCTGCAACCCAAACATCCGCCCGTCGAGGGTTTCAGTGCTCTTCTACGAGCCGAAATTGTTGAAAGAACCCTGTGTTTGCTGCGGGTCTTCTTGTCATCTTGTTTCAGTGCTCTTCTACGAGCCGAAATTGTTGAAAGTAACCATACACCACGGTCTACAACCGTATTACAGTAGTTTCAGTGCTCTTCTACGAGCCGAAATTGTTGAAATTTTTGCGCTGGCGGCATCATTGTTTGCAACAACTGCGCGTTTCAGTGCTCTTCTACGAGCCGAAATTGTTGAAATCAGAAACCGTTGACACTCGTTTCCCCTTATGACGATGTTTCAGTGCTCTTCTACGAGCCGAAATTGTTGAAATATGGCGACCCATGACCTCCTGTCGCAGCCGTCCGCGTTAGTTTCAGTGCTCTTCTACGAGCCGAAATTGTTGAAATCCGGCCAGACGCCGCCGATCCACGCAAGCGCCGGAATGTTTCAGTGCTCTTCTACGAGCCGAAATTGTTGAAATTTGGAGGAGGTTTGTGGTGATTCCCGACATACCAAGTTTCAGTGCTCTTCTACGAGCCGAAATTGTTGAAATCTGATGTCATGGTCCGATCACCGCCGTGATTGTCCATGTTTCAGTGCTCTTCTACGAGCCGAAATTGTTGAAAGTGGTGTGGGGTTTAGGAGTCATCGTAGGCGGGAGCGGTTTCAGTGCTCTTCTACGAGCCGAAATTGTTGAAATCGATGTTCCGCCGCCGCCGCCCTCGGCGCTCCTTCCGTTTCAGTGCTCTTCTACGAGCCGAAATTGTTGAAATCCACGCCGCCCAGCCGACCGCCGCCGGCACGAGCCGTTTCAGTGCTCTTCTACGAGCCGAAATTGTTGAAATGGGTGTGCAATAACCGTATCTTCGACACCACCGATCGTTTCAGTGCTCTTCTACGAGCCGAAATTGTTGAAAGTGACGATTCCCGACTATAGCTATACCCCCCCTGAGGGTTTCAGTGCTCTTCTACGAGCCGAAATTGTTGAAACCCACCCGGCGGATGGGTTGCCGCGCGGGATTCGCGGTTTCAGTGCTCTTCTACGAGCCGAAATTGTTGAAAGTCGTGTGGGGGCTCGGTGTCATCGTGGGCGGGAGCGCGTTTCAGTGCTCTTCTACGAGCCGAAATTGTTGAAACTGCGCATGCTCAAACAGTGTGTACGCTTGTGGAAGGTTTCAGTGCTCTTCTACGAGCCGAAATTGTTGAAATTGCGTCAGGTCCGGTATGGACGTATGCCGTTTTTGCGTTTCAGTGCTCTTCTACGAGCCGAAATTGTTGAAAGCGATTATCTTTGATGAAGCGTGGCAGCTCATCGACGTTTCAGTGCTCTTCTACGAGCCGAAATTGTTGAAACGCGTGGTGCGATCTTTCGCACCGGTTACTCTGGGGTTTCAGTGCTCTTCTACGAGCCGAAATTGTTGAAAACCCCACCACCCCCATGCCATAACGATGCCGGCAAGTTTCAGTGCTCTTCTACGAGCCGAAATTGTTGAAATATGCGCTGGGGACAAACGTCAGCGCAGCGATTGCGCGGTTTCAGTGCTCTTCTACGAGCCGAAATTGTTGAAATCGGAGCTTGTCGACCCCCCCGCGCACCGTCGCCGAAAGTTTCAGTGCTCTTCTACGAGCCGAAATTGTTGAAACTGCGCTCTGCTCATTGTCGCGCCGCGTGCATCGATAGTTTCAGTGCTCTTCTACGAGCCGAAATTGTTGAAATGTGCACGTGGCGATACGACGCATACGGCATGCCCAGTTTCAGTGCTCTTCTACGAGCCGAAATTGTTGAAATGCGTTTGGCACAACGCTCATTCAGAACCAATTTCTCGTTTCAGTGCTCTTCTACGAGCCGAAATTGTTGAAATGCAAGCGCCGGCGCCCGAACGCGGCGCTTGCTGATCCAGTTTCAGTGCTCTTCTACGAGCCGAAATTGTTGAAACGGGCCGCACGAACCTGAGCCACGAGATCCGCGAAGTTTCAGTGCTCTTCTACGAGCCGAAATTGTTGAAATTTGAATAGTGCCAGCCGTTCCCCCCGTCTTGAGACGACGTTTCAGTGCTCTTCTACGAGCCGAAATTGTTGAAATTCGGTCCGCGGATCCTGCGCTCGCTGTTCCGGGTTTTGTTTCAGTGCTCTTCTACGAGCCGAAATTGTTGAAATAACGGGCTTGAACCGGGCGACCTCATGGCGGTACTGTTTCAGTGCTCTTCTACGAGCCGAAATTGTTGAAATCGTACGATCTTATGAGATGCCATAGTCTGACTCGCGTTTCAGTGCTCTTCTACGAGCCGAAATTGTTGAAATCTGAGATCCGCGACACCGACGCGGCCGCGAACCGGATCGTTTCAGTGCTCTTCTACGAGCCGAAATTGTTGAAATAATGCCGCCAGCGCTGCAAGCAGCGCGAGCGGCAGAGTTTCAGTGCTCTTCTACGAGCCGAAATTGTTGAAATCTTCCGCGTCCAGAGCGCTGGTGCGCTCAGCGTAGGTTTCAGTGCTCTTCTACGAGCCGAAATTGTTGAAATGTTGGCGATTGTCGAGAGCGGGCCCGGCGCGCCGATCGTTTCAGTGCTCTTCTACGAGCCGAAATTGTTGAAATCGCCTCACGCGCCGATGGCGCGTCAGGGCTTACGAGTTTCAGTGCTCTTCTACGAGCCGAAATTGTTGAAATTCAGTTGAACCCGCCAGCGGGTTCTGGTTCGTCATCGTTTCAGTGCTCTTCTACGAGCCGAAATTGTTGAAACGTCAACGTCAGTTTGCGTTCAACCTCAGATTCCAAGTTTCAGTGCTCTTCTACGAGCCGAAATTGTTGAAATCTGGGATGGCGGCAAGATGGGGCTAACGCAAAATATCGTTTCAGTGCTCTTCTACGAGCCGAAATTGTTGAAACTAGGCTACGGCATATTGCCGCAATATCAGGATAGGTCAGTTTCAGTGCTCTTCTACGAGCCGAAATTGTTGAAATTACATATGAGGGGACAACAATCAATGTCGCACGAGTTTCAGTGCTCTTCTACGAGCCGAAATTGTTGAAATAATCACCCTCAGCGATCCGAGATCATCCGCATCAGGTTTCAGTGCTCTTCTACGAGCCGAAATTGTTGAAAGCTCTTCCACACCCTGACAGATAACCTCAACCGCAAGTTTCAGTGCTCTTCTACGAGCCGAAATTGTTGAAAATTGGTTTCCTCGTGCTGGACTTCACACGAGGTGAGGTTTCAGTGCTCTTCTACGAGCCGAAATTGTTGAAATCTAAAATCTAATTGCGGTAGGCGGAGCATACATCGTCGTTTCAGTGCTCTTCTACGAGCCGAAATTGTTGAAAGGAGCTTATGGTGAATACCTTCCACTTTTACCGGTTTCAGTGCTCTTCTACGAGCCGAAATTGTTGAAATCGCGCTGGCCTCAATGCGTACCGAAGCTCTCAACGTGTTTCAGTGCTCTTCTACGAGTCGAAATTGTTGAAATGCTGAACGTCCTGTTAGAGCGCTCGTGTGTGTGATAGTTTCAGTGCTCTTCTACGAGCCGAAATTGTTGAAATACCCCTATTTGCACGGTAGTCGTTTACCGACAGGAAGTTTCAGTGCTCTTCTACGAGCCGAAATTGTTGAAACCAGCAAAGCCTTGTTGTCGTACCTCTTGACGATAACGTTTCAGTGCTCTTCTACGAGCCGAAATTGTTGAAACTGGGGTAAGGTCCCCCGCCCTGCCGCCCTGCTGGTTTCAGTGCTCTTCTACGAGCCGAAATTGTTGAAATTCAGATTCTGCGCCCTCGTGGTATCAAGGTAATCCCGTTTCAGTGCTCTTCTACGAGCCGAAATTGTTGAAATCGTGTGTGTGATACAGAAAGCTACGTTGCCTGGGGTGGTTTCAGTGCTCTTCTACGAGCCGAAATTGTTGAAATCTCGAATGGACGATTGCCACTTTCGCTGTGTTCGGGACGTTTCAGTGCTCTTCTACGAGCCGAAATTGTTGAAATCCTACGGGGTGCGGTAGGGCGGAGCTTCCGTGTCAAGTTTCAGTGCTCTTCTACGAGCCGAAATTGTTGAAATTGGCAAAACAGCGCAGCACGACAACGAGCGATAACGGTTTCAGTGCTCTTCTACGAGCCGAAATTGTTGAAATACACAGAGACGCAGGCGAGCCTGTCCTTCGGCAAACAGTTTCAGTGCTCTTCTACGAGCCGAAATTGTTGAAATATGATTACGTTGCTCTGTTTCCTACTACAGAGCAGAGTTTCAGTGCTCTTCTACGAGCCGAAATTGTTGAAATCAGGACGTTCAGCACGCGGACGGACGTATTTCGGCGTTTCAGTGCTCTTCTACGAGCCGAAATTGTTGAAAGTTAAGGTGCCGTAACGTCGAGTACCGCTTGTGGGGTTTCAGTGCTCTTCTACGAGCCGAAATTGTTGAAATCCAGGAACGGTTTTCGGAAACCTTTGGCGCTTCTATGTTTCAGTGCTCTTCTACGAGCCGAAATTGTTGAAATTTGGCGCGAATTACTCAACATAGCGGTTATCTATGTTTCAGTGCTCTTCTACGAGCCGAAATTGTTGAAACTTGCCAGAAAGCAAGGTAACGCTTGTGACGGATGAGTTTCAGTGCTCTTCTACGAGCCGAAATTGTTGAAATATCTGATTCTCGACAGCCAACGTCGGAGACTGTCTGGAGTTTCAGTGCTCTTCTACGAGCCGAAATTGTTGAAAGGATCGCTACATATCTTACGGGGATGTGTACGACTGTTTCAGTGCTCTTCTACGAGCCGAAATTGTTGAAATTTGACAAACTGTGATGAAGACGCTAAAATCTATTGGGTTTCAGTGCTCTTCTACGAGCCGAAATTGTTGAAATACGATTGAGTAGCAAGCAGTCTTACAGCAGCTGCGGTTTCAGTGCTCTTCTACGAGCCGAAATTGTTGAAATTGTATCAGGTACGCATTTTTGTGTCGGTGAAGTACAGTTTCAGTGCTCTTCTACGAGCCGAAATTGTTGAAATTTGCCCACGCTTCCCCTTCGACCTCCAAGAACAGGTTTCAGTGCTCTTCTACGAGCCGAAATTGTTGAAACGATGCTGACGCTGAAGTGTCGAACACGAGCGTCAAGTTTCAGTGCTCTTCTACGAGCCGAAATTGTTGAAATTCTGGATTGAACGTACCGTAGTTCCTGCCGTCAACGTTTCAGTGCTCTTCTACGAGCCGAAATTGTTGAAATTGTACAGCCTGGACTGACCCGAATCCAGGCTAGGGGTTTCAGTGCTCTTCTACGAGCCGAAATTGTTGAAATCCTCCTCGAGTAAGCGTTCTCCCCCACGAACAAACCGTTTCAGTGCTCTTCTACGAGCCGAAATTGTTGAAATTTTTTGTTTTCTCGGATTTCAATCGCCTTCCTTATCGTTTCAGTGCTCTTCTACGAGCCGAAATTGTTGAAATTGGAGTTCATAGCGTATGTACTCCCTGCCATCATCAGTTTCAGTGCTCTTCTACGAGCCGAAATTGTTGAAATTCAGTACTCGTCGAGTTCGAATCTGTTGCCATTTGGTTTCAGTGCTCTTCTACGAGCCGAAATTGTTGAAATTGAATTGTCCCTTCAGGAACTCATTGTTCGACTGAGTTTCAGTGCTCTTCTACGAGCCGAAATTGTTGAAATTGTTACGTCTGCGGGAGCAGCCTCTAACGCACACTTGGTTTCAGTGCTCTTCTACGAGCCGAAATTGTTGAAATTGTTCAAGCGCGCGACGCTTTCTCCTGCAACCTCAGTTTCAGTGCTCTTCTACGAGCCGAAATTGTTGAAATCCAGCGCCAGGTAGTGTTTCGCTATCTCCTCGTGAGTTTCAGTGCTCTTCTACGAGCCGAAATTGTTGAAATCCTGGTAGCAACATATCCGTATGGAGAGATCGTCGGTTTCAGTGCTCTTCTACGAGCCGAAATTGTTGAAACTGACGTACTCAATGTCGGCGTAAAAGGAGGTTACAGTTTCAGTGCTCTTCTACGAGCCGAAATTGTTGAAATAGTCCGGACACCGTCAACGTCAGGGTACGTTACCACGGTTTCAGTGCTCTTCTACGAGCCGAAATTGTTGAAACGCCGTGAAGACCTCTCCCGGTGCGGGATTAACTACGTTTCAGTGCTCTTCTACGAGCCGAAATTGTTGAAAGTGAATGGTAAGAAAGAAATGCGTCTTGGGTACATAGTTTCAGTGCTCTTCTACGAGCCGAAATTGTTGAAATTTTTTATCGGGCTTGCCTGTTCGAGGAGGACATCATGTTTCAGTGCTCTTCTACGAGCCGAAATTGTTGAAACTGACAATCTGTACGTACTCGATGCGATTCTCCAGGTTTCAGTGCTCTTCTACGAGCCGAAATTGTTGAAACGCGGATCGCCGCAACCTACAAATGTGCGACTTGTGTTTCAGTGCTCTTCTACGAGCCGAAATTGTTGAAATTGACGTTGGACACGTCAGCGTCAGCGTCAATTGTCAGTTTCAGTGCTCTTCTACGAGCCGAAATTGTTGAAAACAATGAACGGCAAGCGTGAGATGCGCTTGGGTTATATGTTTCAGTGCTCTTCTACGAGCCGAAATTGTTGAAATGCTCCCGCATGCGTAACACGGGAGCAGCAGCAGCGTTTCAGTGCTCTTCTACGAGCCGAAATTGTTGAAAATTTTACCAGCGACAGCGACTACGTCTTCTTCAAAAGTTTCAGTGCTCTTCTACGAGCCGAAATTGTTGAAAGCGGAGTTGACACGTTTGACAGCTAGGACAATGAAGTTTCAGTGCTCTTCTACGAGCCGAAATTGTTGAAATAAAAATTTCCAAGGCTCACTGTTCACGTGAACAGTGTTTCAGTGCTCTTCTACGAGCCGAAATTGTTGAAATTGTTTGTAGGCGACAACCCGTATACACGGCGGTATAGTTTCAGTGCTCTTCTACGAGCCGAAATTGTTGAAATTCTTTCTCATTGCTTCCACCCTCCCGCCGTCATCTGTTTCAGTGCTCTTCTACGAGCCGAAATTGTTGAAATATAAAAATTTCCAAGGCTCACTGTTCACGTGAACAGTGTTTCAGTGCTCTTCTACGAGCCGAAATTGTTGAAAGCGGTTCAGATGCGAATTGCCGTGCCTGCGAGAAAGTTTCAGTGCTCTTCTACGAGCCGAAATTGTTGAAACCGCATTCCCGCACCTCCGTCCGATGTGGTTACTGCGTTTCAGTGCTCTTCTACGAGCCGAAATTGTTGAAATCTTCCGCTTCTACAATCGCCAGACGGCAAACTGATGTTTCAGTGCTCTTCTACGAGCCGAAATTGTTGAAATCCAGTACGCAGACCGGGGTTGGTCTGCGTACAGAAAGTTTCAGTGCTCTTCTACGAGCCGAAATTGTTGAAATCGTTCTGGTATCGTGTCTGGGTTACCGTCAGCCGTCCGTTTCAGTGCTCTTCTACGAGCCGAAATTGTTGAAACCCGGACAGTTTATACGTACTCGATGCGATTCTCCAGGTTTCAGTGCTCTTCTACGAGCCGAAATTGTTGAAATGGGGTTATAAGGTTTTGCAGTACAAAAACATAACGGAGAGTTTCAGTGCTCTTCTACGAGCCGAAATTGTTGAAATCATCGAGACTGGCGATTGTAGAACCGGTAATCCGTTGTTTCAGTGCTCTTCTACGAGCCGAAATTGTTGAAATTTAGACTATCTCGTAGTAACGTACCCGTATGGCGACAGTTTCAGTGCTCTTCTACGAGCCGAAATTGTTGAAACAGAGGCTCCAATTCACCAGCCTCGTCGTTTATCGCCTGTTTCAGTGCTCTTCTACGAGCCGAAATTGTTGAAATTGGGCTATGTAGGGTATGCTGTTCCGGGCATATTCGTGTTTCAGTGCTCTTCTACGAGCCGAAATTGTTGAAATGCAATTCAGGATGTTGGCAGAGCAGACGGTTGATTGCGTTTCAGTGCTCTTCTACGAGCCGAAATTGTTGAAACGTGCCTGCGAGAAAAGGTAAATGATTGCCGGATAAGGTTTCAGTGCTCTTCTACGAGCCGAAATTGTTGAAATTGTAGTAACGTACCCTCACTGCGAAAAGGTGGAGGCAGTTTCAGTGCTCTTCTACGAGCCGAAATTGTTGAAATTGAGATCGTGCCGCGGTAGACAGTCGCGTCAACCGAAGTTTCAGTGCTCTTCTACGAGCCGAAATTGTTGAAACTACAAGACGATCTCCGCTGCAATCAATGATGAGGGTTTCAGTGCTCTTCTACGAGCCGAAATTGTTGAAATCAGTTTGCGCCAGATCGACAAAACGCGACGCAAACGGTTTCAGTGCTCTTCTACGAGCCGAAATTGTTGAAATATCCACCGACAGAGACCCGATCCGCCTGACATTGGTGTTTCAGTGCTCTTCTACGAGCCGAAATTGTTGAAAGTGCTGGATGCAGTTATCCCTGGTACGCACTCGTCGTTTCAGTGCTCTTCTACGAGCCGAAATTGTTGAAAAAAAGTAGGTTGAGGATGCGCATATACAATAAATCCGGTTTCAGTGCTCTTCTACGAGCCGAAATTGTTGAAATTGTGCAGTCCTAGTCGCCCTGCTGCGTATAGCCATAGGTTTCAGTGCTCTTCTACGAGCCGAAATTGTTGAAATAATTTCGATTCTATAACCGTCAAACGTCAAACCGATGTTTCAGTGCTCTTCTACGAGCCGAAATTGTTGAAATACAGATTATACGCTGTCTCATCTCACCTACTCCTATGTTTCAGTGCTCTTCTACGAGCCGAAATTGTTGAAATGCCTATGCACGGCGATACATGGTTCAGGCTACTGGCGTTTCAGTGCTCTTCTACGAGCCGAAATTGTTGAAATTTCACATTATACCACACGACGCGGAATATCGTCAGTTTCAGTGCTCTTCTACGAGCCGAAATTGTTGAAACGTGTCCAACGTCAGGGTCAGGGGCGGGTATACGGGTTTCAGTGCTCTTCTACGAGCCGAAATTGTTGAAATTGTACGTGTGCTCTATAGTACGGCGCGTCGATCTGAAGTTTCAGTGCTCTTCTACGAGCCGAAATTGTTGAAATCACCACCACACACAACGATATTATACCACACGACGGTTTCAGTGCTCTTCTACGAGCCGAAATTGTTGAAATAGTCGCCCTGCTGCGTATAGCCATAGAGGTATTATGGTTTCAGTGCTCTTCTACGAGCCGAAATTGTTGAAATCCTATTCGTCCAATCATGTACGTGTGCTCTATAGTAGTTTCAGTGCTCTTCTACGAGCCGAAATTGTTGAAAGCCGCGTGCTGAACGTCCTGTTAGCGCGCTTGTGTGTTTCAGTGCTCTTCTACGAGCCGAAATTGTTGAAATATCCCAGTGTGTACGGTAGTCGTTTACCGTAAGGAGTTTCAGTGCTCTTCTACGAGCCGAAATTGTTGAAATAATTAGGTACACTGCTTGATGCGGTTTCAGGTGTGTGTTTCAGTGCTCTTCTACGAGCCGAAATTGTTGAAATCGAAATGCCCTGCTATTTCACGAACAGCAGGGCAAGTTTCAGTGCTCTTCTACGAGCCGAAATTGTTGAAAAGGTCGCAGTAGTTCATTCTAGGGGCGGACAGCTCAGTTTCAGTGCTCTTCTACGAGCCGAAATTGTTGAAATACAACTGCAAACTGAAATGCATTATACCACACGACGGTTTCAGTGCTCTTCTACGAGCCGAAATTGTTGAAATATTCAGAAACCTCGTTTGAGTTGCCGTCTGTCGATCGTTTCAGTGCTCTTCTACGAGCCGAAATTGTTGAAACGACTACCGTACATACCGGAACATAACGCCCCTCAGGTTTCAGTGCTCTTCTACGAGCCGAAATTGTTGAAATCCCGAGGCAGGACGTACTTCGGAGGTTTTTCCGAAGGTTTCAGTGCTCTTCTACGAGCCGAAATTGTTGAAACCCGCTCGTGTGTGTGACGCAGAAGGCGACGTTCCCGTTTCAGTGCTCTTCTACGAGCCGAAATTGTTGAAACTGATTGCGTCGCGAGTAGCCTGACTGCGGCTGCTGTTTCAGTGCTCTTCTACGAGCCGAAATTGTTGAAACTAGCCCTCATGCGGGTCAATACCCTTGACGCAGGAGTTTCAGTGCTCTTCTACGAGCCGAAATTGTTGAAAGATGCGGAGCCTCCCCCCTACCACACCCCGTAGGCGGTTTCAGTGCTCTTCTACGAGCCGAAATTGTTGAAATGGAGTGGTGCACGGAGACGCAGGCAAGTTTGTCGTTGTTTCAGTGCTCTTCTACGAGCCGAAATTGTTGAAATACACATACCGCTCCTCCGACCTTACGTCGCCGTTGTGTTTCAGTGCTCTTCTACGAGCCGAAATTGTTGAAAGCTGTGAGCCGTCGAACGAATAACGAAATCTCGAAGTTTCAGTGCTCTTCTACGAGCCGAAATTGTTGAAATAGGTTTATACCGCCCGAGTGTTCAAGCGCGCTACTTGTTTCAGTGCTCTTCTACGAGCCGAAATTGTTGAAACTGGCTCGACTGATGACATTCGAGAGTATCTTTCATTGTTTCAGTGCTCTTCTACGAGCCGAAATTGTTGAAATGGACTACCTCGCGTTCCACTATGATTTATTTTTGGTTTCAGTGCTCTTCTACGAGCCGAAATTGTTGAAATACGACAACGCCGTATAATCCTGACAATGTTTACGTACGTTTCAGTGCTCTTCTACGAGCCGAAATTGTTGAAATAATTCAGGATGTTGACAAAGCAAACGATGGATCGCGTTTCAGTGCTCTTCTACGAGCCGAAATTGTTGAAATCTTCCAGACACGATGTCTTATGCACCTTAACAACCGTTTCAGTGCTCTTCTACGAGCCGAAATTGTTGAAACGTTTGGAATGCGACAACTGGACGAACGATGCTTGGGTTTCAGTGCTCTTCTACGAGCCGAAATTGTTGAAATTAAATCAAAAAATGACGCCTAACCCACAAGAAAGTGTTTCAGTGCTCTTCTACGAGCCGAAATTGTTGAAAATAACTACGCTGAAAGAGCCTGGAAGTCGTACCGTGAGTTTCAGTGCTCTTCTACGAGCCGAAATTGTTGAAAGCAACTACATATTGGTATGCATTATACTATGCGCCTGTTTCAGTGCTCTTCTACGAGCCGAAATTGTTGAAACCCTCAGAATATACAAAGCCGCATCCGGATACGAGTGTTTCAGTGCTCTTCTACGAGCCGAAATTGTTGAAATTGCAACCCACTCTGACGAATCCGCTTTAATCATAAGGTTTCAGTGCTCTTCTACGAGCCGAAATTGTTGAAAATAGAAGTGAAACGTGTTGACCATAAGTTGGCCGCCTCGTTTCAGTGCTCTTCTACGAGCCGAAATTGTTGAAACTGACGTGTGTGTGATGCAAAAAGCCACGTTCCCCGGTTTCAGTGCTCTTCTACGAGCCGAAATTGTTGAAATGCTGACTGCACCGCAATAAGCCTGACCGCAGCTGCCGTTTCAGTGCTCTTCTACGAGCCGAAATTGTTGAAACCCTGCTTCCTGAGGGCATCGTTATCCCCATAACGGTTTCAGTGCTCTTCTACGAGCCGAAATTGTTGAAATAGGATGGACTACCTCGAGTTCCACTATGAGCTATAGTGTTTCAGTGCTCTTCTACGAGCCGAAATTGTTGAAATTGTCCACCCAGCGTCGAGCGCGTTGACCCGTACGAGTTTCAGTGCTCTTCTACGAGCCGAAATTGTTGAAACTCGTAGCGGTTGACTATTACGTACGTATGGAGATTGTTTCAGTGCTCTTCTACGAGCCGAAATTGTTGAAAGCACTGTTCTCCATGCGCACAAGCACTCTTAACGCGTTTCAGTGCTCTTCTACGAGCCGAAATTGTTGAAACCTGATTTGACGGATAGGGTAAAGGAGTTACTTGAGTTTCAGTGCTCTTCTACGAGCCGAAATTGTTGAAATTAACACGGGAGCAGCAGCAGCGGTTATGGGTAAAGAGGTTTCAGTGCTCTTCTACGAGCCGAAATTGTTGAAATCCGATCTGTCTCCCCCCTACCCCACAAAGATTATAGGTTTCAGTGCTCTTCTACGAGCCGAAATTGTTGAAATTCAACAGTATGGTCGAATACGTATGAAATTGTCACGTTTCAGTGCTCTTCTACGAGCCGAAATTGTTGAAATGTTCGTTTGAACAGCAAGCCTTTAACACTTCATAGGTTTCAGTGCTCTTCTACGAGCCGAAATTGTTGAAATTCTTCCGCATTGTTCCCACCCCCCCTTTTTTATCTGTTTCAGTGCTCTTCTACGAGCCGAAATTGTTGAAATTGTGGGTTTCCAACGTTCTGCCCAATCTCCATACGTAGTTTCAGTGCTCTTCTACGAGCCGAAATTGTTGAAACCCGCTTCCGTAACACGGGAGCAGCAGCAGCGGTTATGTTTCAGTGCTCTTCTACGAGCCGAAATTGTTGAAATCCTTCCCCTATCAGCAAAATCTCTACGTGAATTCAGTTTCAGTGCTCTTCTACGAGCCGAAATTGTTGAAATTGACAGTGGTTAACCCCGTTCCAGGAGAGGTTTTCAGTTTCAGTGCTCTTCTACGAGCCGAAATTGTTGAAAGATGCTCACAAAGCAGCCGGCTGATCGCCGGAACAAGTTTCAGTGCTCTTCTACGAGCCGAAATTGTTGAAATTCGTGCTTCATAGCGATTGACGGTAACCGCTGCGTGGGTTTCAGTGCTCTTCTACGAGCCGAAATTGTTGAAATAGAGAGGCTTGTGATGCTGACAATAGACTACTTAGGTTTCAGTGCTCTTCTACGAGCCGAAATTGTTGAAATCCTCGGGAATGAATTATTGCGACTCTAGCCGTGTTTGTTTCAGTGCTCTTCTACGAGCCGAAATTGTTGAAAACGCTTGACGCAGGGTGGGTTCACGTGATCGTCAAGGTTTCAGTGCTCTTCTACGAGCCGAAATTGTTGAAATCTTGAAGACGCGAACAGTAAAAACCTCACCGGGGATAGTTTCAGTGCTCTTCTACGAGCCGAAATTGTTGAAATGTACAATAAATCGGCTGAGTCTCAGATCGTGAGAGGTTTCAGTGCTCTTCTACGAGCCGAAATTGTTGAAATTTATCCCGCCGCCTCCGGCAAGGTGCTGTGCCAAACGTTTCAGTGCTCTTCTACGAGCCGAAATTGTTGAAATGGACAAAGCCTTAACCGTTAACACGTGTAAACCGTACTGTTTCAGTGCTCTTCTACGAGCCGAAATTGTTGAAACTCTGGATAGAGCGTACCGTTGTTCCGGCGGTCAATGTTTCAGTGCTCTTCTACGAGCCGAAATTGTTGAAATTTGCCCACTCCACTCCCTCAACCTCTACGAACAAGTTTCAGTGCTCTTCTACGAGCCGAAATTGTTGAAACAGGCGAGAGTTAGCCAGGGTAAGCGCGAGATGAGACTGTTTCAGTGCTCTTCTACGAGCCGAAATTGTTGAAATCATGCATCAGTGGTCGTCAACCGTTATGAAGCCAGAGTTTCAGTGCTCTTCTACGAGCCGAAATTGTTGAAATCATCCATGGGCGATCTCAACCCCCGCGCCTCATAGGTTTCAGTGCTCTTCTACGAGCCGAAATTGTTGAAATCGCGTACCTCCGAATTCCTCATGTGCTGATAAAATAAGTTTCAGTGCTCTTCTACGAGCCGAAATTGTTGAAATCTCTATAAACCATTGCCCTGCTGTTCGTGAAATAGCAGTTTCAGTGCTCTTCTACGAGCCGAAATTGTTGAAATACCGTACAACCCTGATAATCTTTACGTACTTGACTGTTTCAGTGCTCTTCTACGAGCCGAAATTGTTGAAAACCCGTACTCGGAAAGATATATGGTGCAAGCCACAGGTTTCAGTGCTCTTCTACGAGCCGAAATTGTTGAAATCTTATTCTCTACATCAATGCGCTGCCCGATCTGAGGTTTCAGTGCTCTTCTACGAGCCGAAATTGTTGAAATCGTGAACTCGCTTTTTTCTTCTTTCATCTTCTGAGGTTTCAGTGCTCTTCTACGAGCCGAAATTGTTGAAATTTGCCCACTCCAACCCCTCTGCCTCCAAGAACAGGTTTCAGTGCTCTTCTACGAGCCGAAATTGTTGAAACTGGCGCGCATTATGACGTTTGAGAGTCTCTTCCACTGTTTCAGTGCTCTTCTACGAGCCGAAATTGTTGAAATTGCTTACGTTGGACTACATCGTAGTAACGTACCCGCAGTTTCAGTGCTCTTCTACGAGCCGAAATTGTTGAAACAGGCGATTGCTCTGGATCGAGCGCACGGTAGTGCGTTTCAGTGCTCTTCTACGAGCCGAAATTGTTGAAACTTGCCACACTCATCACGTCGTCCGATCTCTCCGGGGTTTCAGTGCTCTTCTACGAGCCGAAATTGTTGAAACGGGGTTGTTCGTAGGTTACAACCCGTATGCTCAAGTTTCAGTGCTCTTCTACGAGCCGAAATTGTTGAAACCTCAACCAAACTAGCGATTTCGCCTGTTATAAAAAGTTTCAGTGCTCTTCTACGAGCCGAAATTGTTGAAATCGTTCGTAACACGGGAGCAGCAGCGGGTGTTAGGGAACGTTTCAGTGCTCTTCTACGAGCCGAAATTGTTGAAATCCGTCAATTCTGGATATTCGCACAGCAACCTGTTTAGTTTCAGTGCTCTTCTACGAGCCGAAATTGTTGAAAACAGGCTTCTGTGCGAACGCCCGGATTTAGCCGATAGTTTCAGTGCTCTTCTACGAGCCGAAATTGTTGAAATGCTGCCATGCCGCCAGTAGCCTGTACCATATACCTGTGTTTCAGTGCTCTTCTACGAGCCGAAATTGTTGAAATATACCTATCCTCCGATCTCGCGTCGCCGTCCTCGTGTTTCAGTGCTCTTCTACGAGCCGAAATTGTTGAAATCCTGTTTTGTCGATTATAAAAGCGAAACTCTGTCTGAGTTTCAGTGCTCTTCTACGAGCCGAAATTGTTGAAAT